>Ga0307372_10011496_pt1 | contig 11801 bp, 7 predicted proteins | sample OX1MG_FD_202533 | JGI IMG/M metagenome (GOLD analysis project Ga0307372, IMG submission 202533) | Soil microbial communities from Risofladan, Vaasa, Finland - OX-1 | ecosystem: Environmental > Terrestrial > Soil > Coastal area > Acid sulfate soil | place: Finland: Risofladan, Vaasa | collected...
CGCGTTCCGCCGCCTCAGCCTCTTCGCGGGCTTTGCGAGCGGCCTCTTCCTTTCGGGCACGTTCCGCCGCCTCAGCCTCTTCGCGGGCCTTGCGAGCGGCCTCTTCCTTTTGGGCGCGTTCCGCCGCCTCAGCCTCTTCGCGGGCTTTTCGAGCGGCCTCTTCCTTTCGGGCACGTTCCGCCGCCTCGGCTTCTTCGCGGGCCTTGCGAGCCGCCGCTTCGCGTTGGGCACGCTCGGCCGCCTCGGCTTCTTCGCGGGCCTTGCGAGCCGCCTCTTCGCGTTGGGCACGCTCGGCCGCCTCGGCCTCTTCGCGGGCCTGGCGATCCGCCGCTTCGCGTTGGGCGCGTTCCGCCGCCTCAACCTCTTCGCGCGCCTTGCGAGCCGCCGCTTCGCGTTGGGCACGTTCCGCCGCCTCGGCCGCCTCATGGGCCTTGCGAGCGGCTTCTTCGCGTTGGCCGCGTTCCGCCGCCCGCTGATCCGTTTCGTCGGCGGCCAATAGTGGTCTGGTATCATCCAAAAGCGCTTGGTTCGACGTTACCGTGCGCTGCGGTGGCGGGAGGTAGGTCTCAAGATCCCCAACTAGCCGCTGAAATTCAGGCGTGTCATTGTGGCCATCCCAGCCGCTCAGATCGATGGTCTGAAGCTGGAGGAACCGCAGCGGCGGCGTGGCGGCTTCGATCCTGACCGGGATCAGCTTGTTGGCACTCAAGCCGTAGGCCGCCTCAGCTCTGACCCAGTCGGATCTGATCGAATGGATTGACCAAACCACGACGACGACGGACGCTTGCTCGATGGCCTCCTCGATCACGCGGTCGAATGATTCGCCAACCTTGATGCGAAAGTCCCACCATACCGACCATCCGTGTTCGGTCAATCGGTCGGCAAGTCGGGTTACGACCTCGCGATCCGTATTGGTGTAGCTTATGAAAATGTCAGCCATCGTGCTGGTTTGGCGTTTACGTGCCCCCGGCCGGGCTATAATTTGTTAGCGTTGCCAGCCGAGACATTGCGGAATCTCATCTCGAATTGTTAGCCTTTTCGAGGCGTGCTGATTGTAGTGTATACTCTGGTAAGTGGTCTCAACAACGCGCCCTTCGTGATGCCACCGATAACGCGGCAGGCCGGCCGGAGCCGAGAAAATCATCTCCCGGAGCCACTCCGATACGCCGCAAGGTCAGCATCGCGCGCCAATCGCGGCAGATTTCCCGGGGACCGCAATACCGCCGTTTTCTGGCGGTAGCAACCCTACGGTTGAACCGCGGCGCCGAAGCCGGGCAATAGGACTATCGCTGCCGACCGGTTGCGATCGACTGCCGCTCGCGAGCCGACCGCGACGGTGCCGCGCGTTCAGGCGGGAGGATGATCGTCGGTGGACGACGGCACCGGTGCGCTAAGCGGTCGGGCCGATCGCACGGGGAAAAATGATGACAGCGGAAGCGCCGATGCGGTTACCCGAGAGCCCGCAAGAATGGCTGTCAGAAGTGAGAAGGTGCGAGCGCGGAGGCGAGCTCTTCCACGCCTACGATCTGGCGATGCAGGGCATCGAGGCGTTCCCTGAGAGCGCCGCGCTGAAGCATCGCGCCGTCCTGTGCCTCGCCTCGACCGGCGCGACGGCGCAAGCCGCAGCGCAGTTCGAACGACTTTTCGACGGCACGGCGGCCCCATCGCTGCCCGCGGCGCTCGCCCTCGACATCGCCACATTGCGGGCGCGGCTGTTGAAGGATATGGCCTTCGCGGCCGGCGGAAGCGAACGCGGCGCCAAGCTCACTGCGGCCGCGGAAGCCTACGCCGCGGCCTACCGGATGGCGGCGGATGCCGGCAGCGGCTATGGCTATGCCTACTACCCGGCCATCAACTGCGCGACGCTGCGCCTGATCGCCGGCGATGGCATGACGGCGGCGGCGCTGGCGCGCGAGGTCCTCGCGACACTGACCGCGCGTCCGGTCGACGAGAAAGGGTATTACGAATTCGCCACGGAGGCCGAGGCCCATCTCATCCTCGGCGATACGGCCCGCGCACGCGAGGCGGCACGGCAGGCATGGGCCAGCGGCGGGACTGCCCCAAACTTTCGCGATCGGGCCAGCACGATCCGGCAGCTGCGGCGGGTCGCCATTGCGAACCGACTCGACGCCGCCTGGCTGGCGGAGTTGGCGCCGCCGCGCGTCGCTCACTTTGTCGGCCACATCATCTCCGCGCCCGGCGATCGGGGACGCTTTCCCGCCGCCCAAGAAGCAGACATTGCCGCCGCCATCGCCGCCGCGCTCGATGCGGGCGACATCGGCTTCGGCTACGGCTCACTGGCGGCCGGCAGCGACATCCTGTTCGCCGAGGCGCTGCTCGCTCGCGGCGCTACTCTCGACGTCGTGCTGCCTTTCGCGCGCGACGAGTTTGTCGAGGTATCGGTGCGGCCCGCCGGCGCTGCCTGGGTCGAGCGCTTCCACGCCTGCCTGGAGGGAGCGGCAACGGTGCGCTATGCCACCGAGGATGGCTATCTGGGCGATGAGTTTCTGTTCGGCTATTGCAGCGAGCTCGCGATGGGGCTGGCCCTTTTGCGGGCACAGCATCTCGCTACGGAGATCGAGCAGATCGCGGTGTGGGACGGCCACCCGGCCGATGGCCCGGCCGGGACGGCGCACGACGTTGAGATGTGGCGGCGCCGCGGCCTGCCCCAGCGAGTGATCCGGATCGACAGCGTCGACGCGCCCGCGTCACCCCGCGCGGCGCCGCCGGCGCCCAAGGCTGAGCCTCGGCGCCGACCCTACGCCATGCTGTTCTCTGACGTGAAAGGCTTCAGCAAATTGCGCGACGAGCAGCTGCCGAAATTCATCGAGCGCTTTCTCGGCGCATTCGCCCAGGTTCTCGACCGTTTCCCCCGCGACGTACTGTTCGCCAACACATGGGGCGACGGGCTTTTTGTCGTCTTCCGCGATGCCGGCCAGGCGGCGCGCTGCGCCCTGGTGCTGCAGGGGGAAATATCGCGCATCGATTTGGCAGCCTCCGGCCTGCCGGGCGACATGGGGCTGCGCATCGGCGGCCATCTCGGCCCCGCTTACGGCGCCCGCGACCCGATCCTGAAGCGCCGCAATTTTTTTGGTGCGCATGTCAGCCGCACCGCCCGGATCGAGCCTGTGACGCCGGAGAACTGCATCTATGTGACGGAGACGCTGGCCGCCGCACTGGCGTTGCATCATGCCGACGAATTCGCGTGCAATTACGTCGGCATGACCGAAGCAGCGAAGGGCTTCGGAATGATGCGGATGTTCTTGCTATGCCCGAGATCTGATGTCGATTTCGCGGAATTGCGATAATGGCGTCAGTGCCGGATTATCAGCTGCAGCTCTTTCTGCATTGAGGGCCTGACATCAGGGTCAAACGTAGTCGGTGAAGATCTCCAGCGTGACCGGTGTGCTCATCTGCTGCCCTCCTTGCCGCTGTCGGCTTGCGTTACTTTACCGGAGACAGCGGCGCTGGCAATGGCGCGGCCGCGCGGGTCCACACCCGGACCGCGCCGGCGCGGCCGCGCAGCACCTGCTCGCCGCGATCCTCGAGCGGCGCGAGCAGGCCCTCGGTACCGTTGGCGGGCTGCGCCGCGACCGCACTGACGATGGCGTCGCCGACCACCAGCGGCGTCTCCAGGGTGCGGGTCAGCGACTGCAGGCGGCTCGCGGTATTGACCGTGTCGCCGATCACGGTGAACGACATGCTGTGCTCGCTGCCGACATCGCCGATCACCGCCGGCCCGTAATTGAGCCCGATGCCGATGGCCAGCGCCGGCTCGCCGTCGCGCCGGCGCTCGTCGTTCCAGGCGGCGAGCGCGGTGATCATGCCGTTGGCGCAGCGCAGCGCGTTGGCGGCGTCTTCGGGGCCGCAATTGGGCAGCCCGAAGACCGCAAAGATCTCATCGCCGATATATTTCTCGACGGTGCCGCCGCAGGCGAAGATCTGCCCGGTCATGCGGTCGTGGAACTGGCGCAGCATCGTCACCACCGCTTCGGGCGGGATGGCCTCGGCCATCCGGGTAAAGCCGACGATATCGACAAACAGGACGGCGACGGTCTGGCGCCGCACCGCGCCCAGCGGCTCGTCGCGATCGGCCAACATCTCCACCAGGTTCGGCGAGAAATAGCGCGAAAGATTGGCGCGGGCGCGTTCGGCGGCGACGCGGCGGCGGTCGATCTCGCGGACCCGGGCGATGTCGTCGAGCGTCTTCCTGATGGTGATTTCGAGATCGTTCAAATCGACCGGCTTGGTGACGAAATCGAAGGCGCCGCGGTTCATCGCGGTGCGGATGTTGGCCATGTCGCCGTACGCCGAGACGATGATCGCGCGCACCGCCGATTGCCGCGCGCGCAACTCGGCCAACAGCGTCAGCCCGTCCATCACCGGCATGTTGATGTCGAGCAGCAACAGCTCGATATCCGGCTCCTCGCGCAGCACCGCCAGCGCCTCCTCGCCATGATGGGCAAAGCGGAAGGCGAATTCCTCGGCGCGGATCTGGCGGCGGAAGCGCTGCCGGATCAACAGCTCGAAATCCACCTCGTCATCGACGGCGAGAATTTTTGCGGGTGTCATCATCTCCGGTTCGTCATGCGGCGCGCCCGATCGGGGCGGCGCGCGGCAACCGAAGGGTGAATTCGGTGAATTCGCCGACCCGGCTGTCGACCTCGATCGTGCCGCCGTGCGCATGCGTGATGATTTCGTAGCTGATCGAGAGGCCGAGCCCGGTGCCCTCGCCGGTCGGCTTGGTGGTGAAGAACGGCTGGAACAGCTTGCCCCTGACCTCCGGCGTGATGCCGATGCCGTTGTCGCGCACCTTGATCTCGACCTCGCCGCCGCGCTCGCGCGTCTGCACCCAGAGCGTCGGCTTCAAGCCGGGGTCGGCGACTTCCTTGCGCCGCTGGTTGGCGGCATAAAAGCCGTTGCCGAACAGGTTGAGGAAGACCCGCGTCACGTCCTGCGGCACCAGCGCGATCGGCGCCAGTCCGGGGGCGAAATCGCGTTCCAGCGTGATGTTGAATTCCTGGTCCTGGGCGCGTGCGCCGTGATAGGCGAGGTTGAGCGCCTCCTCGATGAGCGCATTGATGTCGACGCTCTGGCGCTCGCCGCTGCCGCCGCGCGAATGCGCCAGCATGCTGCGGACGATGCCATCGGCGCGCCGGCCGTGCTCGTTGATCTTGTCGAGGTTGCTGGTCAGCATCGCGATCGTCTCGCCGATATCGGCGCGCGCATTCTCGTCCAGCGCGACCAAGGCCGGCGCCACCGCCGCCTGCAGCTCGGCCAGCAGTTCGATCGAGAGTTCAGCGAAGTTGTTGACGAAATTCAGCGGGTTCTTGATCTCGTGGGCGATCCCGGCGGTCAGCTGGCCGAGCGAGGCCATCTTTTCGGCATGGATCAGATTGGCCTGGGTCGCGCGCAATTCGCCGAGCGCGGCTTCGGCGGCGTCGCGCGCGGCGTGGATCTCGGCGGCGGCGCGCTGGCGTTCGCGTTCCAGCTCGTCGCGCTCGCGCAGGCTGTCGCGCAGCATGCCGAGCGTCGTCGTCATCGCCCCGATCTCGCGGACGTTCGCCCGCGGGATCGGCCCATCGAGCTCGCCGCGGGTAATCGCGGCCATGCTGGTTTCCAGCCGCTTCAGGGGGGCGGTGATCGAGCGCACGATCAGCGCCGTCAGGCCGAGCGCGACCGCCATGGCGGCGATCCCGGCGGTCATCGACAAGTCGACCGCGTGGTCGGCCGCGTGCATCGACGCATCGCGCCGGGTTACGGCCTGCTGCTCGAGGCGATCGACGATCCTGTCGATCTCGTCATCGACGGTGAGAATATGGCGCTGCGCCTGCGCCATCAGCGCGTTGCCGGCGGCGCTGTCATCGCCCGAATAGGCCTCCCCCGCCTGGCGCGCCAATGCGGCCAGCGTGTCGACTTCGCGGCCGATGGCGGCGACGCCGGCAGGATCGACCGGCGCGATCGCCTTGAGATCGGCATCGAGCCGCGCCTTGGCGGCGACCGCATTCTGCAGCGAGCGGGCGAGCTGGGTCACCGCCGAATCGGTTATCCAATACTTCAAATCGCCGAAGTGTTTGCTCGCAATGTTGGCGTTGCGGACGACCGAGACCAGCCGCGCTTCTTCGGCAAGACTGCGCGAGTCGCGCGCCAGTTCGCGTATCAGCAGCGCCGACGAGACAGCGAGGATCGCGAGCAGAAAGACTGAAAGGAAAATCAGCCGTGCGCGGATCGAGCCAGGCGGCATCAGGTTTCTCTCAAGTGGCGATTTTCCCCTGTGGTGTCGCGACCGCGAGATTGCCGGTGCAAATACCTGCGCCGGCCGGACAAGAATGCGCGGGATCGCCCGCCTTCGGCGCTTTTCGGCGCAGAATTATGCCATCCCCCCGGCGCCGGCAACAGGGGGTCTGATGCAGCGCCAAATCGTTGGACGACATAAGCCCGCCCTGTCATATGATGGGCGATCCATCCCGGTCCGCACCATAGGAGGGTACGATGGCGACCACGATCTTTCACCGCTCCGGCCTCGTCGCCGCCTGCCTGATTGCCGTCGGCTGGGCCGGGCTGGCGCAGGCCGAGAGCTTCAAGGTGCCGCTGAGCGGAACGCAATGCGTGCCGCAGGTGCAAACGGGCGGCACCGGATCGGCCGCGCTGACCTACGACCCGGCAACCAGGGCGGTCAGCTGGAGCATCACCTTTAGCGGGCTCTCCAGCGCGGCGACGATGTCGCATTTCCACGGACCCGCGGCGCCCGGCAAGAACGGGCCGGTGGTGATCTGGCTCAGCAAGCAGGGCATCCCGCCGGCGAGCCCGATCACCGGGAACACCACGCTGACCCCCGAACAGGCCCAGCAATTCACCGCCGGCGAATGGTATGTGAACCTGCACAGCAAATCTCATCCCGCGTGCGAATTACGCGGTCAGGTCGTCCCGCCCAAGGGCTGATCGTCGGGTTACGTTATACCAGGTTGATGACGAGTGCGGCGGCCGCCGCACTGAGGGCGAACAGCACGATGGCCCGCGCGCGGCTGGCGATGCGCGGCCGGGGCAGGCTGTCCGGCAGAACCTTGGTGCCGGTGATCATCGGTCGCAGCAGGTTCTGCCCCTTGGCCGTCGCGTAGACGAGGATCGCCAGCAGGTGCAAAGCGATCGCCGCCAGCAGGATATTCCAGACGATCGCGTGCGCCGCGTCGATCGCATCTGCGACCGGTGCCGGGGTGATGTCGGTCAGCGGCCCGACATCGACGATATCGTTGGCAACGTAAAGCCCGGTCAGCGTCTCGCCGAGCAGCAGCAGCAGCAATAGCAGCACCATCCAACCGCCGGCCGGGTTGTGCCCGACCTGGCGGTCGGGCTCACGGCGCAGCAGATGCCGCAGATGTCGCGCCGCCGTCGCGGGCGACCCCAGAAAGCTGGAAAACCGCGCCGTCTCGCTGCCGAAAAACCCCCACAGCAGCCGGAACAGCAGGAGCGCCAGCAGCGTGTCGCCGATCCGGCCGTGCCAGATCATCCAGTTCAACCGCCACGTCGCATAGGCCGCCGCCACCAATACGGCAACCAGCCAATGGAAGAGGCGTGTGGGAGCGTCCCACACGCGAACAACGCGGACGGCATTTTTCATGCGCGCCGTCGGATGCTCCGCCGGTTTGCCCCGCCGGTTTGCCCCGCCGGTTTGCCATCGCATATCGGGCCGGCGCCGCGCCACCCTCGTCATGCCGCCTGCGATGCTCAGCCGGCCGGCGCCAGGCGCAGCGCCCGCCAGACCTTCTCCGCCGTCGCCGGCAACTCGATCGGCCCCGAGCCGACCGCGGCCAAGGCGTCGTTGACCGCGTTCATCACCGCCGGGATCGAGCCGATCGTGCCGGCTTCGCCCACCCCCTTGACGCCCAGCGGGTTCTTGTCGGTCGGGGTCGAGTTCTCGGCCAGCTCAAAGGCGCAGAAATTATCGGCCCGCGGCATCGCATAATCCTGGAACGAGCCGGTGACGAGCTGGCCGCTGGCGGGATCGTAGACCAGGTTTTCCATGAGTGCCTGGCCCAGCCCCTGGACGATGCCGCCATGGATCTGCCCCTCGCACAACAAGGGGTTCAGCATCGTGCCGACATCGTCGACCGCGCAGTAGCGCACCAGCGCCACCTCGCCGGTCTCAGGGTCGATCTCCACTTCGCAGACATGCGCCCCGGACGGAAAGGTCGCGGCGTCGGCCGGGCCGTAGTTCGAGCGCTCGGTAAAGCCGGTCTCGATATCCTCGGGGAGCCCGGCGGCGTTGAACGATTGCCGCGCCACCTCGTCGAGCCCTACCGAGCGGTCGGTGCCGGCGATCGTGAAGCGCCCGCCCTCGAACACGATGTCGCCGGCCGCCGCCTCCATGATGTGCGCGGCGATGCGGCGCCCCTTGTCGATCAGCCGGTCGGCGGCGGTGACGACCGCCGAACCCGCGAGCTGGGCCGAGCGCGAGCCGAATGTGCCGATCCCCATCGTCACCAGATCGCTGTCGCCCCAGCGATAGCGGATGCGGTCGGCATCGATGCCGAGCTTGTCGGACAGCACCTGCTTGAAGGTCGTGGCGTGCCCCTGCCCGTGGTCCATGCTGCCGGTCAGCAAGACTACCCCGCCCGATGGATCAAAGCGGATCTCGGCATGCTCGTAGTCGCGCCCGCCGGTGGCCGCCACCGTCGTCGCGACGCCGATGCCGAGCAGCTTGCCGCGTTGCCGCGCGGCCGCGCGCCGCCGGGCGGCCGCGTCATAGCCGATATGCGCCAGCGCATCGCCGAGGTTCTTCGCGAAATCGCCGCCGTCATAGGTCTGCTGCATCGGCGTTGCGTACGGCATCGCGCTTGCCGGGATCGTATTGCGGCGGCGCAGTTCGGCGGGATCGACGCCGAGTTCGCGAGCCGCCTTGTCGATGATCGTCTCGACGACATAGATCGGCTCGGGGCGGCTGCCGCCGCGATAGGGTGCGGTCGTCATGGTATGGGTCAAGACGGCGGTCACCTCGGCGTGCACCGCCTGGAATGTGTAGGTGTTGACGAGACAGCCCATGCCGATGGTCAGCGGGATCGTCGGCCGGTCGGTCGAGAAATAGGCGCCGATCGCCGACACCCAGCGGGTCCGCAGCGCGAGGAACCTGCCCTGCGCGTCGAGCGCCAGTTCGGCCTCGACGAGGCTGCCGCGGGCCTGTTCGTCGCTCTGCAACCCCTCGCTGCGCTCGGCGACCCAGCGCACCGGCCGCAAGACGACTTCCGCCGCCCACAGCGCCAGCGCGTATTCCGGGTAGCAGCCGCCCTTCATACCGAAGCCGCCGCCCATCGTGTCGCACACGACGCGCACCTGATGATGCGGCACCCGGAAGATCTGGCCGGCAAGCGCGGCGCGCGTGCCGTGCACCGATTGCACGGTGCAGCGGATCGTGTAGCGCTCGTCGCCGGGGTCGTAATGCGCCAGGCAGCCGCGCGGCTCCATGCTGTTGGCGCTCACCCGGTTGATGACGATTTTGTGGCGGGTGATGTGGGCGGCCTGCGCGAAGGCGGCATCGGCCGCTGCCTTGTTGCCGGCCGCGTAGGCGAAGGCCTCGTTGCCCGGATTGTCGTCCCACACCGCGGGCGCGCCGGGCCGCAAGGCCGCCTCGGCTGAGGTGACGGCGGGCAGAACTTCATACTCGACGGCGATCAGCTCGGCGGCGTCCTTCGCCTGGTTGAGGGTCTCGGCGACGATGAAGGCGACCGGATCGCCGACATAGCGCACCCGGTCGTGCGCCAAGAGCGGCTGCGGGCAGACGAAAGCCGGCGCGCCGTTGTGCCGGCGACGCGGCACGCCGGGCCGCAGCGTGCCGAGCCCGCGCTGGCGCAATTCGGCGCCGGTCAGCACCGCCAGCACGCCGGGCGCGGCGGCGGCCGCTGTCACGTCGAGCGACAGGATGCGCGCATGCGCATGCGGCGAGCGCAGCACATAGCCGCGCGCCGCGGCGATCGCCGGCACGTCATCAACATAGCGACCGCGGCCGGTGAGGAGGCGCTGATCCTCCTCCCGCCGCACCTTCTGCCCGATCGCCTGCACGCTCATCGCCGATCCCCTCGCCCGCCCTGCCGACAAGGCCGATTCTAGCGCAGAACCGGCTCGCCCCGTGCGCATTTTGCCTCTTCCCACGGCACGGTGGCGAGTCGCCCGGTGCAAACGGCGATCTCTTCGCCCGGTCAGATCAGTCCCGCCGATCCGGCGCTTGCCGGCCGGCCAAACTCACGCCATGTTGTGCAGAACTTGGCGCGAAAACGGGCAGTACCGGATGACGACAGAGGCGCTGACAAGACCGGGGCTCGGCAAGCGCGGCGCGGAATACCAGGCGATCGCGCTGGTGTCCGCGGCGCATTTCGTCAACCATTTCCAGAGCTTGGTGCTGCCGCCGCTGTTTCCCTTCCTGAAGGCGCGGCTGGGGATCGACTTCATCGAACTGGGCTTTGCCCTGACCGTCGCCAACGTCTTCGCGGTCGCGGCGCAACTGCCGGTCGGGTTTCTCGTCGACCGGGTGGGATCGCGGCGCATGCTGGTGCTGGCGCTGACGGCGGCGGCGCTCGGCTTTATCGGCTTTGGTCTGGCGCCGTCCTACTGGCACCTGCTGTTGGCGATGGCGCTGATCGGGGTCGCCAACAGCGTCTTCCATCCCGCCGACTACGCCCTCTTATCGGCCAAGATCGCGCCGGTGCGGCTCGGTCGCGCCTTTTCGATCCACACCTTCTCCGGCTTTATCGGCAACGCGGTGGCGCCGATCACGATGCTGGCGATTGTCGCGTTCGCCGGGTTGAGCTTCGGGCTGGTCGCGGCCGGGGCGCTGGCGCTGGTCGTCGCGCTGCCGCTGGCGCTGACGCGGGGGGTCGATAACCTCGTTGCGGCCCCACCGGCCGGCGCCGCCAAACCGGCCGGTGGCATCAAGGGTCTCACCGCGATCCTGACCCCGACGATCCTCGCGCTGACCGGGTTTTTTGCCTTGCTCAGCCTGTCGGGCAGCGGCATCAGCAATTTCTCGGTGGTGGCGTTGACCAGCGCCTATGGCACGCCGCTGGCGGTCGCCAACTGGGCGCTCACCGGTTATCTCCTGGCGCAGGCGCTGGGCGTGCTCGCCGGCGGCTTTGTCGCCGACTTGACGCGGCGCCACGCCGAGGTCGCGGCGATCGGCTACGCCGTCAATGCGTGCATCGTCCTGGTCATCGGCGTGATCGCGCTCGGCACCGCGCCGCTGCTGGCGACGATGGCGGCGGCCGGGTTTCTCGGCGGGCTGATCATGCCGTCGCGCGATATGCTGGTGCGCGCCGCCGCGCCGCCGGGCGCGATCGGCCGCACCTTCGGGGTCGTCACCGTCGGGTTTAACATCGCCGGCACGATCGGGCCGTTGATGTTCGGCTACATCATGGACCACGGCGCGCCGCAATGGGTGTTCCGCGCCAGCGTCATCGTCATGGTGGTGACCGCGCTGATCGCCTGGATCGGCGACCGCGCCGCGGCAAGGCGGCGGACCACGGCGACCGCCGCCGCTGATTAAGCCTCAGCGCCAAGTCAGGGTCAGGGTCAGCCGGATTTCGTCAAACGCCGCACCCTCGGCGATCGCCCTGGCGCAGCGCGGAGCGTGAGGATTGGCGTTTTGGCTGCATCGGCGCAGCCTAGCGCAAATCGCTATAGTGCGCCGGCGCAGATCGGGCGGCTCGGAGAGTGCGGATGTCGGCAGGGAAGCTGGTGATAACCTATGAGCTGACGCCGCGCAGCCGCGCCATCGTCGCCGAGGAATTGGCGGGCGCGGCCGAGGCGATCTACCT
>Ga0307372_10011497_pt1 | contig 11800 bp, 13 predicted proteins | sample OX1MG_FD_202533 | JGI IMG/M metagenome (GOLD analysis project Ga0307372, IMG submission 202533) | Soil microbial communities from Risofladan, Vaasa, Finland - OX-1 | ecosystem: Environmental > Terrestrial > Soil > Coastal area > Acid sulfate soil | place: Finland: Risofladan, Vaasa | collected...
TCACCGCGGCGTCGAGGGCGCCGGCTGCCGACGGTTCCTCGCGGCAGAGGCGGGCCAGACGATCGCGGAGGTCGTCGGCGCGCCGATGCAGCTCCGCGCTCCGGTCCGAGCCCGGCGGTGCTGCGCGCGCCAGCGCCCGAGCCGCCCGCGCCAGCTCCCCCAGCTCCGGCAGGCCCAGCTGATCAGCGGCAGCTCCGATCAGGTCCCCCAGGCTGAGCGGGGAGAGCGGCAGCTCGTGCTCGCCGACCCGGACGGTGAAGGCGCCGGCGGTGCGCACGACGGTGATCGCGCCGGCCTCCAGCACCCGTCCGTACTGATCCTCGAGCACCGGACGCAACACCGTCGGTCGGTCCTTGCCGGGAGCGCCCGTCCAGTCGATGTCGAAGTAGCCCGCGTACCGGCTGACCGGCCCGTACTCCAACACGTCCCACCACCAGCCATTGTCGCGACCGCCGACCGCCATGTGGTTGGGGACGATGTCGACGACCTCGCCCATCCCGTGGCCCCGCCGCATCTCGGTCAGCTCGCGGTGGCCCTCCTCGCCGCCCAGCTCGTCGCTGAGGCGGGCGTGGGCCACCACGTCGTAGCCGTGGGTGCTGCCCGAGGCGGCCTGCTGGATCGGCGAACAGTAGAGATGGCTGACGCCCAACCGCCGCAGGTAGGGAACGATGCGGGCCGCGTCCCGGAAGGTGAACCCCGCGTGCAGCTGGACGCGGTAGGTGGAGGAGGGGACCACCGGCGTAGTCTACCGCTCACGTTTGCACCGGTTGAGCACGCAGCGGCGCCCTCCCCGGCCGGGTGACGTGCGGTGGCGCTGCTCCCGGGTGCCGGCGCAGTCAGCCGCGTCGACGCCACGCCGGCGTGGGGATGGCGCCGGTCGGCCCAGGCGCGCAGCGGGACCGTCGCCACGGGCCGCCCGCGTCCGGCGCGACCGCGGCGGCGGTGGTGACGAGGGGTGCGCGCAGCCGCGCGCGCATCGACCCTGGTCCGGCACGCGGCCCCACCGGGGCCGGGTTGGCCGCTGCCCCCTTTGCGATCCGACCCGGAGCCGGGCCCGGATCGGCGGCCTCCTGATCCGGCCGCAGTTCCGAAACAGGTGCTCGGGACGTCGCGGCTCCTCCGATGCCGACGTGCTCCATCCTCCGGTCCGGTGCCACCCGCGCCGGCGATTCGGTCACGATCTGGCACAACGCGGCCGGCCGGTCGGCGTTTCACCAGGGGCCGGGGCACGCACGGGGCGATCCCAGAGGGGCCCCCCCCCGACCGCGCCGGGCGAAACGGCGGACCGCGACGACGGGTATCCCCACCCGTAGGGGCCGGACGCTGGCGGGATCACGCCGGTCGAGACCGCGGCCGGCGGGGGGGCGGCTCGGGTGATGGAGGACGCACGGCGCGAGGGCTCACGGCGGCAGATCCGCATCGCCCCGCGGGCTCGCGCTCCCGTCCCCAAGGGGGGCGGCGGCCGTGCGAAGGCTCCGCCCCTACCGGGTCCGACGGGACGTCGACGCCAGCCCGGAGCCCGACGGACGGGTCCACCCCGCGCCGGGGCCAGATCGGCAGCGGCCTCGGCGCGGCCGCGGCCGCTGGGAGCCGCTGGCGCCCGGCCGCCGCTTCGTCGTGCAGCTGCACCGGGCCAGCCAGCGCCACGTCGACCTGCGTGTGGAACACGGCGGGGGCCTGCGGTCCTGGGCGGTCCCGCGGGGACCATCGCTGGACCCGCACGCGCGCCGTCTGGCGGTCGAGGTCGAGGAGCATCCGGTGGACGACGGCGGCTTCGAGGGGGAGATTCCCTCCGGGTACGGCGCCGGCACCGTCCGGCTCTGGGACCTCGGCACCATCCTCTGGACCGGGGCCGCGGCTGGCGACGTGGACGCGGCGCGGGAGGCGGGTCATCTCGACGCCGAGCTGGCCGGGACCCGGCTGGCCGGGACCCGCCTCCGGAGCGGATTCACCCTGGCCTCCCGGGCCGCCGAGGGGAGGAGACGCCCGGCCGCCGCCGGAGGGACCCCGCGGAGGTCGGGAGCGAAAGCCGCCTGATCGCCCCTGGTCGGGTGCGATGGCTGCCCGTCAGCTCCGCTGACCGGGGCTGTCCGCCGCCCCCGTCAGAGTGCGGACCGGCTGCGTGCGCGCCCCGTGGCCCCTGCGGATCCCGAGCAGCCGCTCGGTCCAGCCGAGCCGGACCGGCGATGGGTCAGCTCGGGACGAGGCGGTCCGGGGTCGGGCCCGCAGCCGAGGGGGGAGCCGCCCCGGCACCGAGGACGACCAGGCTCTCACGGATGAAGTCCGGAAGGTCCGACGGCTGGCGCGACGGCACCAGGTTCCCATCCACCACCACCTTCTCGTCCACCACCACCGCGCCGGCGTGCCGGAGATCCCCCTTGACGGTCTTCCAGGCCGTCGTCCGGCGCCCGCGGACGGCGTCGGCGGTGAGCAGGAGTTGGGGCCCGTGGCAGATGGCGAGCACCGGCCGCTCGGCGTCGACCATCTGGCCCGCGATGGCGACGCAGCGCCGATCCGCGCGCAGGTGGTCGGGGGAGGAGCCGCCGGGCAGGAAGAGCGCCCCGGAGTCAGCGGGGTCGACGTCGCCGATGCCGCTGTCGGTGCGGGCGCGGACCTGACCGCGAGTCCCGGGTACCTCCCGGCCGCCTTCGAGTCCGATCACGGTGAGGCGGTGACCGGACATTCGAAACCCCGCCGCGGGATCGGCGAGCTGTGAGTCTTCGAAGTCATCGTCGAGCGGACAGGCGATGAGCACGTGGACTCCTCCCGCAGTTCCCTGGTCGGCCGACTCGGTGGGGGCGGCCGCGGCTGATCGCGATCCGCGAGGAGCGCACCGGCCGCGCGTGCCGGCACCAGATCAACGCCGCCTGGACCCATTCGTTTCGATGAGCGGTCGGGGTGAAACCGCTGCCGCCGCCGGCAGTTGATAGGGGGGAGAGCAGCGAAGTGGGCAGCGCGTGTGGGAGGCATGAAGATGGGCCGCAGCCGAGCCGAAACCAGAAGGAGGGGGGGGCCGTGCGCCGGCCTCGAGCGCGCTGGCACCATCTCGGCGGGCGCAGCCGGGGGCGGGTCGTGAGCGGGACCGACGCCCTGCGGCGCCGGCGAGGGCAAGAGCGCATCACCCTTTCCGAGGTTGCCGACCATGCGGTCGACTACGCCCGTGCGCGTCCCGACGCCGCCACCGCCCTCGACGGCTTCTGCGCCTTCCTGGCGGACCTGGCCGGCACCCCCCATCAGCACGATCAGGCGGTGGCGGGCTCGACCCTGGAGCCCGAGCAGGTCAGCGGCGACGCCGGACCGTCGGCGCTGGGCTGAACCGCCCGCGCGAGCTCCGAAACGATCCTCGCCGGAAACGGTTGGTGGAGGCGCGGGGCCGCCCGCCCAGCCGAATCGGAGGATCGTGCCATGTGCGCACGCTGCGGATGCGACCCGCCGAGGGAGCGTCACAGCTCGGGTGACATCACCCTCGACGATGTGGAGCAGGCAGGGGACAACCACGGCCTGAACGCCGAGCAGGTGGCGGAGGACATCCAGAAGACCGTCCAGCGCGAGGCGGAGTAGGGGACAGCGCCACCTGACCGCGGCGGGCGGGTCGGTCGCCCCAGCGCGGGGCGGCCGGCCTCAGCGGCGAAGGGTCGGTGCGGCCGTGGCGGGCGCCCCCTGCTGCGCCGGCGGAGGCGCTCCGGGGCTGGCCACGGCGGTGGCCGGCAGGGGCCGGATGAGGCGCGCCGCCGAGAAGAGTGCCGCCACCGCCAGCAGCACGGTGGAGGCATAGAAGGCCATGTGGAGGCCGTGGGTGAACACCGCCGCCTCCGCCGCCCGGAGGGAGTGGGCGCCGACGAAGATCGCGAATGCCACCCGGGTCGGGATCGACCGCGACGCGATCAGGACCGCCAGCGAGAAGGAGAAGATCATGCCCACGTTGGCGAAGGTCCGCAGCAATCCGGAGGCGACCCCATACGCTCCCGGCGGTGCCACCTTCATCACGGCGGCGTTGTTGGCGGGGAAGAAGGAGGCCGCCCCGATCCCGTTCACGATGGTGGCGACGACCGCCACCCACAGCGGCGTTCCCAGCTGGAGCTGGCCGTAGAGGATCAACGCCACCACCTGGACCGCGAGGCCCAGGGTGGCCGGGACGGCCGGCCCGATGCGGTCGACGAGCCGGCCCATCACCGGGCTGAGGGCGCCCCCGATGACATACCCCGGGACCAGCAGCAGCGAGGCGTCGAGCGGGCTCAGGCGCCGGGCGCCCTGCAGGTACATGAGGAGCAGGAAGAGGACGGCGAAGCTGCCCAGCGCCTGGAACAGGGATGCCAGCATCGAGGTGGAGAGGGTCGGCACCCGGAAGAGCGAGAGGTCCAGCATCGGCTGGGGCTGGCGCCGCTCCAGCCAGACGAACGCTCCCACCAGCAGCAGCCCGAGCGCGATCGCCGCCACGATCGGGCCGGAGAGCGGCGCCGACGCCAGCTCGATCATCGCCCACAGGATCGCGAACAGCCCGGCTCCGAGGGTCGCCATCCCGAGCGGGTCCAGGCGCTGTGGGCGTCGTTCGCCACGATCGTGGAGCACCGGCACCGCCACTGCCAGCGCCGCCAGCCCGATCGGCAGGTTGATGAGGAAGACCCAGCGCCACGAGAAGGCGGTGACGATGATGCCGCCAAGGACGATTCCCAGCACGGCGCCGATGTTCCAGCCGATGGCGGTGAACCCGAAGGCCTGCCCGCGGCGCTCCGGCGGGAAGATCTCGGCGATCACGGCGCTGCTGTTGGCGGCGATCAGTGCCCCCCCCACGCCCTGGACGACCCGGGCGGCGATGATCGCGAGCTCGCTCCAGGCCAGCCCGCACAGGAGCGAGCCCACCACGAACACGAGGAATCCCGCCTCGTACATCCGCACCCTGCCGAACATGTCGCCGAGCCGGCCCACCTGGGTGGTGAGCAGGGTGAGGACGAGCAGGTAGCCGATCACCACCCAGATCACCGACCCCAGGGGGACGTGCAGTGACCGCTCGATCTCCGGCAGGGCCAGGATCACGATGGTGGTGTCGACCGCGGCGATCACCACGCCCACCATCACCACCGCCAGGCCGAGGGCTGGCGAGGTGGGCTCGGCGTGGCGCGGCAGCGGGCCCGTCACCGCGCGACCTCGCGGGAATCAGGCCGGCGTGCCCCGGCCTCCACCTGCGCCAGGAGGGTGGTGACGAGGGCCGCCTCCGCGCCGGTGAGGACTCCGGCCAGCTCGGCGTCGAGTCGCCGGGCGACGGCGGCGCCGACGGCGTGCGCCTCCCGGCCCCGGGGGGTGATCCGCACTCGGATCGCGCGACGGTCGGCGGCGTCGGCACCTCGCACCACCAGGCCGCGCTCGACCAGGTGGTCCAGGTGATCGGTGAGGGTGGGGCTCTCCAGGCGGAGCCGCGCCGCCAGGTCGCACTGGCGCAGGCCGTCCTCCCGGACCAGCTGGTCGAGCGCGAGGTACAGCGGATGCCCCAATCCGGCCCGGTCCTGCGCCTGGGTGAACCGCTCGCCGACCACCTTGGCGGTGAGCTGGATCTGGCGCCCGAGCGACACCGGTGGCGGCGCCGGTCGGGGCAGCGGAGGCATCGCCCCAGCCTAGCAGATGGTTAGGTGCCTATCGATTCGGCTCCGGGCGGCCGCCGCCGCCGCGCCGCCGTCCGTCGGGCGCGCCGAACCGCTCCAGCCATCGCTCGGTGTCGGCCCGGGTCGGGTGCGGCTTGCGGTCGCCCGCCTCGGTCGGCGCCGCAGCGCCAGCCCGCCGGGGGATCCCGGTGCTGCGCCAGGCGGGGTCCAGCCGGTCGAGCAGGGTGCCCCCCCCGGAGGTGGTGGCGCCCAGCCGCCGGGCCGCGTCGCCAAGCGCCCGGTCGCTGGTCACGAGCCGGACCCTGACGTCGGTGTGCGCGGTCGCCGCGACCAGCTGGAGCAGGCGGTCGTCGCCCGACTGGCCCGGTTCCGGGTACCGGACGCGCACCGCACCGCGGCTGGCGGGGCCGCCCGGCGGCGGGGGCCCGTCGAAGACGACCGTGCAGTCGCCCCCCGTGCCCGCCACCCCCGAGGTCGCCAGGCGGTCCACCAGCAGCTGCTGGGCGGCTCCGAAGGCCTGCGCGATCAGCAGGGCCCGAACCGGCGCCCAGGCCCAGGCGACGTTGGTGCCGTCCACCAGCAGCCGCTCCTGGGGGCGGGCCACCAGCGCCCGCTGCCCCGCCGCTCGCGGCACCCGCCGGGTCATCCCGGCTCCGGCGCACGGACCGCGGCACCGTCGCCGGCACCGCGCGGAGCGGCCGGCACCGCGGCTTCGGGGGCCTCCGGTAGGGCGGCCACCCCGCCCGCCGCCTGAGGGAGTGTCTCTGCCAGCCGCGCGCAGCGAGCGCGCAGGTCGGGCGTGAGCGCCTCGACCCAGCGGCGGGGGATCGCCTCGGCCCCGTCCCGGAGGCCCGCAAGTCCCCCCGCGAGGGCCCCGGCGCTGGCGGAGCCGGTCAGCCCCCCGCCCCGATTGGCGGCGTCCACCACCACCGTCTCGAAGCGCTCGAAGCGGGCGAGGAGGGTGATCGCAGCCGCGAGGACGCCCACGGCGTCCTGCCCGGCGGGGGCGGGCTCCTGCGGCGGCGCCGGCCGGAGGGCGTCCAGGGCCCGCAGCGGCAGGTCCTCGCAGACGGCCTGGACGGTGCGTCGTCCGGCCTCCGCGACCGGGAGACGCAGCAGGTCCAGCCCGAACAGGCAGGCGGCCACGGTGACGAAGGCCGCCACCGGGTCCGCATGGGTCACCGTGGCGCTGCGGTAGGCCGCCCGTCGCAGCAGGAGGCGATCGCCGCCCACCCCGAGGACCAGCGGCAGGGCGCGGGCGAGCGGGCCGTCCCCGGCGCGACCGGGGCGGAGCCGCGACGCCATCGCGGCCGCGCGATCGAGGGGCGCGCCATCCGACCAGGCGTCGAGCGCCGCCCGGGTGATCGCCCCGGCCTCGAGGTCGCCCTCCCGTGCCAGCGCGCACCAGCGCCGGGCGAGGTCGGGCTCGACCACCAGCCCATGGGCGACCCAGCTCTCCGCGGTGGCCAAGGCGAACGCCGCGGGCGCGCCGATGGCGGCGGTGGGGCCGGGGATCTCCAGGGTGTCCGGGCCCCATGCCAGGGCGTCCTCCACCTCGACGGCGTCGCCCGACGAGCCGGCGCCGAGGGCGGCGGCCCGCCCCAGCGCCCCGCCCACGCAGAGCCCGAGCAGGCACCCGAGGGCGCGGTCGGTCGGACCGCCCGCCGAGACGACGCCGGGACTGGAGGCCCTGACCATCCCCACAGCCTACCCGCGCGCGCGGAGGGCGACGGTCGGCCGCGCCGCGCAGCCGAGATCGCGGCAAGGGGGCGGTAGACTGGGGGAACGGCACCCGGTCCCGCCCCGGCGGGACGTGCCGGGGAGGGACGATGCCGGAGGGTCGGATCCGGATCCTCACCGCCAAGGTGGGGCTCGATGGCCACGACCGCGGGATCAAGGTGATCTCCAGGGCCCTGCGCGACGCCGGGGTGGAGATCATCTACACCGGTCTGCACCAGACACCGGCGCAGGTGGTGGAGTCGGCGATCCAGGAGGACGTCGACGGCATCGGCATCAGCCTGCTCTCGGGTGCGCACATGACGCTCTTCCCCGAGGTGCTGGACCTGCTGCGTGCGCGCGGCGCCGGCGAGATCGTGGTCTTCGGCGGGGGGATCGTGCCCCCCGACGACGCCGCCGTGCTCCGCGGCCTCGGGGTGGACGCCGTCTTCACCCCGGGGACCAGCATCGACGACATCGTCGCCTACGTCCGCCGACGGTTCGGCGCCCCGGCACCAGCGCCGGCGTCCGCGCCCGCCGCCGGCTGAGGCCGGCCCCGCCCGGCGCGTGTGATAGCATCCGGGCCGTTCAGCCCGCCGGTGGATGGCGCCCTCGGTCCGGCGCTCCCGGTTTCAGCCCGCACCTGGGGTCACCATGGATCTCGCTCTCGATGTCGAGCCGCGGACGGTGACCGGGCGCCACGTCGCCGACCTGCGCCGTGTCGGCACCATCCCGGCCGTCCTCTACGGGCATCGCGTCGACCCGTCCGCGCTCCAGCTCTCGCGGCGGACGTTCGAGCGCCTGTACCACCGGGCCGGCCGGGCGCGGCTGGTCCAGATGCGGGTCGCGGGGGAGCGGAGGCGCCGCCCGGTGCTGATCCGAGAGGTGCAGGTCGACCCGCGCAGCGCCCGCATTCTCCACGTGGACTTCTTCCAGGTGGACCTGGAGGAGCTGCTCACGGTCGAGGTGCCGGTGGTCATCGTGGGCGAGTCGCCGGCGGTGAAGCTGAGCCTGGGCGAGCTGCTCCAGGTCGTGCACTCGGTCCATGTGAGCTGCCTGCCCGGTGCCATCCCCGGCCGCCTGGAGGTCGACGTCTCCCACCTCGAGGCGGTGGACGACGGCGTCAGGCTGCAGGAACTGCGTCTCCCCGAGGGGGTGGAGCTGGTCGGCGCCGCCGACGCGGATGAGCTGGTGGTGAAGGTCTCCGCCTCGCGTCTCGCGGCTGAGGCGGAGGCCGAGGACGCGGCCGCCGCATTGGCGGCCGGGGCTCCACCACCCGCGGAGGCCGCGCCGACCCCGGACTGACGCCGGCCGGGTCAGCCCGGGGGCCGCGGCTCGGCGCCGGCGCCGGCGGGCCCGACCCGTGCCCCCGGCGCCGCCTCGTCCGCAGAGGCGGCCCTCCGGCGGGCGAGGTCCGACCGCCGCGCGGCGAGCCGGTCGGCCACCCCGGCCTCGGCGCCGCGGCCCGACGGCGCGTAGAGGGGATGGTCCGGCACCGCCTCCGGCAGGTGCCGGTGGACCACCAGCCCCTCGGGATCGTCGTGGGCATAGACATATCCGGCCCCGAATCCCGCCGCGCGGTCGTGGGCCGTCACCGCGTTGCGGAGATGGAGCGGCACCGGCAGGGCCCCGGACCGGTGCACGATCTCCGACGCGGCCCCATAGGCACGGGTCACGGCGTTGCTCTTGGGGGCGAGGGCGAGGTGGAGGGCGGCCTCGGCGAGGGGGAGGGCGGCCTCGGGCATGCCGATGGCCCGGGCGGCCTGGTAGGCGGCGACGGCCACGGCGAGGGACCCGGGATCCGCCAGGCCGACGTCCTCGGCGGCGAGGATGACCAGGCGCCGGGCGACGAACAGCGGGTCCTCGCCAGCCTCCAGCATCCGGGCCAACCAGTACACGGCGGCGTCGGGGTCGCTCCCGCGGATCGACTTGATGAGGGCGGAGACCACCCAGAAGTGCTGGTCCCCGGCCCGGTCGTACAGGAGCGCGGGCCGCTGCAGGGATCGCAGCACCGCCTCGGCGTCCACGGTGGCGCCGTCGGGCAGCGGCATCGCGGCCAGCTCCAGCGCGTTGAGCGCGACTCGGCCGTCCCCGCCGGTGCGCTCGGTGAGCACGGTGCGCGCCGCCGGGTCGAGCCGCAGGCGACGGGTCCCGAGCCCACGGTCGGGATCCGCCAGGGCGCGGTCCAGGAGCGCGCCGATCGCCTCCGCTCCGAGTGCCCCCAGCGCGACCACTCTGGCCCGGGAGAGGAGCGCCCCGTTCACCTCCAGGCTCGGATTCTCGGTGGTGGCCCCGAGCAGGGTGAGGAGGCCGCTCTCGACGTGGGGGAGGAGCGCGTCCTGCTGGGAACGGTTGAAGCGGTGGATCTCGTCCAGGAAGAGCACCGTCCGGCGCCCGATCCGGCGTCGCATCCGGGCTGCCTCCACCACCCGGCGGATGTCCTGGACCCCGGCGCTCACCGCGCTGAGGTGCTCGACCTCGGCACCCGCACCGGCCGCCAGCACCAGTGCCAGCGAGGTCTTCCCGGTGCCGGGCGGACCCCACAACACCAAGGACGGGAGCTGGCCGGTGCGGGCGACCTGGTCCAGGAGACCGCCCGGGCCGGTCTGCTGTTCCTGGCCGACGACCTCGGCCAGCGTCCGCGGCCGCATCCGGGTCGCCAGCGGCGCGTCGGCGTCGGCCGTCGCGAGCGACGGGGTGGGTGGCGGGGATGGCTCCGGGAACAGCTCAGGTCGATCCACGGTGGCCAGTATGGTCGGGGGTCGCCGGAGGCGGGTGGACCGCGCCCCCGCACTCGCCGGCGTGCGCCGGGATTCAGCCTCGGGCGCGTCCGGCGAGCTCGGCGGCCTGGGCCTGGGCCCGGCGACGGACCGATCGCGGTGCCGGCTCCAGCGGCTCGTCGCCGTCGCTGTCAAGGTCGGGGAACCGAAGCCGGCGGTCGGGCAGCAGCCGATCGAGGAGGTCCGACTGCCAGGCGAGGAGCGCCAGGTGGAGGTGATAGCTGGAGGGAGCCTCGCGAACCGGCGCCGGCAGCGGGCCGTCAGCGACCGCCTCCAGGTCGCCGAGGATGGCCCCGAACGCCTGGGGGGCGGACCGGTCGGCCGGGGGCGGCTCGAGGTGCCAGGTTTCCAGCGTGTCGAGCACCCCGTCGATCTCACGCAACACGGCCCGGGGGCGGACCTTGGACCCGCCATGACCGCGGCCGGCCGGTCCGGCCGCCTCGATGGCGCGGCTGGCCTGCGCCAACGGCTGGCCGCCGTCCGGGCCGCGCTCGCGCACCGGCTGCCCGCGGCGACCCCCGATGCCCGTCATCCTGGCCTCCACCTGCATGCCTGTCCTGCGCCATGACAATTGGCGCTCCCAATCATAGGCCGGCCGCCATCCCGCCGCACCCGCGCCACCGTCGCCGCGCGGCTGCCACACTCCGGCCGTGACCCGGTCGGTCGACGCGGCGGAGCCTCGAGCCCGCCTGCTGGCCCGCGCCCTCGCCTTCGAGCACGGGGTGGCGCGGCGGTCGGCGACCGCCGTCGTGACCACCGCGGGTGGCTTCGCGGTCCTCAGCGACCCGTTCCCGCACTCCTACGCGCACAACCGCCTGATCGTGACCGTTGCCGCCGACCCCGCGTTGGTGCTGGCCGAGGCCGAGCGGGTCCTGGGAGGCGCCGGTCTCAGCCACCGCCTGGTGGCGGTGGACCACGACGCGGTCGCGCCGGCATGGCACGACGCCTTCGCGGCCGCCGGCTACGTCCACCGGACCCTGGTGGTGATGGCGGCGACCGGGCCGCCCGACCGCCCGGCGGGGGCGGCGGCGGAGCTGGTCCCGTACCCGAACCTGGTCTCCTTCCTGTCGGCCAGCTGGCGTCGGAGCCTGCCCGACACGCCCGACGAGGTGGTGCGCCAGCTGGTGGGCCGCCGCTCCGCCACCGCGGCCGCCTGCGCTGTCACCGACCACGCGGTGCGAGTGGGTGGCCGCCCCGTTGCTCACTGCGCCCTCTACCACCGCGGCCGGACCGCCCAGGTCGAGGAGGTGGAGACCGAGCCGCCGTGGCAGGGCAGAGGCTTCGCCCGGTCGGTGGTGCTGGGCGCCGTGGGCGAGGCGCGCCGGCTCGGGTGCAGCCTGATCTTCCTCCTGGCCGACGCCGACGACTGGCCCCGGCTCCTGTACCGCAGGCTCGGCTTCGAGGCGCTCGGGCGCACCCACGAGTTCGAGCGCGTCGCCGGATCGGTGGGGCCGAAGGGGCCGCCCGCGGACGCCGACCCGCGGACGCCGCTCGACCTCCCGGTCAGCCGCTCGGCCGCGGACGACCCGACTCGCCCCCGGGCGGGCGGCTGGCCCCACTCGCCCCCGTGACGGGCCCACGGCCGGGGAGCGAGCCGTCGGGCCCCGCCTCGGCCGCTGGTGACACGCCGCCCTCGCCGCGACAGTCGCGCCGCCCCCGGCGCCGGCGGTGCCCTCCCGTCCTTGCCCCGCTCCGGACCGTCGCTGC
>Ga0307372_10011498_pt1 | contig 11798 bp, 10 predicted proteins | sample OX1MG_FD_202533 | JGI IMG/M metagenome (GOLD analysis project Ga0307372, IMG submission 202533) | Soil microbial communities from Risofladan, Vaasa, Finland - OX-1 | ecosystem: Environmental > Terrestrial > Soil > Coastal area > Acid sulfate soil | place: Finland: Risofladan, Vaasa | collected...
GGCGTCAATGTATTGTTCTGCGATGGTATGCGCGGCGAAGTCGATCAACTCGTCATCGCGCAGCATGAGTGATTGCGCCTCGAAGATAGCCGCTTCCGCCTTGCCCACCTTGCCCTGCATCTCCTGCCCCAGCGTTTGCAGTTCTTGCGCGGCGGCGGCCAGCGCGCCGCGCAGGCGCTCTTGCTCGGCTGGCACGCGATCGGGGGAAATAGCACGGTGTTCTACCGTCTCCAACTCACCAGCGGTTGAGGTATAGAGGAACGCGGGGGCGACTGCCGCGCCCGCCGAGGCGCGTATGCCGTGCCAGATGTCACCTCCTGCCGCCGCGTCTCGCGGCGCAGGCGCTGTTGGCGCGGCAGAGGACGAGCTTGCCCCTGGCAAGCTCAAGGGCTGTTCGGGCAGGGATTTGTCACTGTCCTTACGGTCCGTGGCAGCAGGCTCGGTTTCGTAGAAGCCCGCCTGCACCAGTTCAGTAAGCGCGGCGATGGCAGCCGGGGCGTCGGCTCCGCTGGCCTGGATGGTGATGGTTTCGCCCTGCCGCGCTCCTAGAGAAAGAACGGCGAATAATCCTTTGGCGTTCGCCTGTTTGCCGCGCACGGATATCTGAATGGTTCCCTGGAAACGCGCCGCTGTTTGCACAAAGAGGCTGGCCGGGCGGGCATGTAAGCCCATAGCATTCGTCAGAAGCAATCGCGCTTCAAGGCTGTCTGGGACGGCTTCCGTGGCGACAGGCGAGGGCAGGGGCAAGCCGCTGCCCTCGCCTGCATCGACTGGTGTTGCGTCTGTTTCTTGGGAGAGCGGTTTCATTTGCCTGAGTTGAGCGGGATTAGCGGCGTTTTCGGCGGCCTGTTGCACGGCGGCCAGGGAACTGCCCGTCGCGGCTTCGATGGCCGCGGCGACCGCGCCCTCGACCAGTGGGGCCACACTCAAGCGCACATGGCGGCGCTGTTCGTCGTCCAGCATCTCCAGGGCCATCTCCGTCGAGAGAATGGCGCTGCCCAGGTCAAGCAGTACCAGCGTGCCATCGGGGTTATCGATGGAGGCCATCGCCTCCGCGATCTTATCGGCGGCTGTACCCAGGATGCCATCAATGCCACCGCCGGCGGGCGCGACGGGAACCTTGCCCTGTACCAACTGCGAAACGAGTTCGGCAACGCCTGCCGCCAACTGGGCGCTGTGTGAAACAATAACCAGCCCTACCGTCATGGTAACATTCTCCTCAGGCACGAGCAGCCATAAAGGCCCTATCCCCCATCCGCGTTATTCCCTGCCCCCTATGGACGCAGCAATAGTGATACGATTGCAATGGAGCGGCTGTGGCGGCGCGATGCATTGCGCCGCCACAGCGGAATAGCCACATTATGGTGTAAAAGTCCATTATTGCGCCCTACAACATATCCTGACAAACCTCCGCGAGACAGCCTAAGATGAGCCAGCTTGATGTCGCGCCGGGGTCCTGGTGGCCGATGCTGCGCTCGCCCAGGTAGCTGGCACGGCCTTTGGTCGCCAGCATAGGGATGGTAGCTTTCATGCCTTCCGCGGCGGCTTCATGGGCGCGCTGTGTGATGACGGCCAGCGAGGCTCCTTCGGCGAGCGCCTGTTTCGCGGCGGCGAGCGCCGGGGTCAGCGCGTCAACCATCGTTTTTTCGCCTGGATGCGCCTTGCCGCGCGCGACAATACCGCCCAGAAAAGCCTCGAGCATGGCAACGATATCTGCCGCCGCCAATTCTTGCTTGCCCGAGACGGCCATGCCCGCGCGCAAAAACGCTGTGCCATAGAGCGGCCCGCTCGCGCCGCCGACGGTTGATACGAGCGTCGTTCCCACGGTTTTCAGACAGGTAGAACTATCCATTGTTGCCATAGCGGCAAACTTGCCGCGCACGCTAGTAAAGCCGCGATCCATGTTGATACCGTGATCCGCGTCGCCGATAGCGGAGTCAAGCTGTGTCAAGTAGACGCGATTTTCCTGTAAAACATCCGCGGTGTGTTCTAACCACCGCATGATATCCTGGTTGGTCATAGACAATGCTCCATCCTCCAAAAAAGATAAATCGACGCTGTGGCGGCGCAATCAATTGCGCCGCCACAGCAAACTGTAGCATCTTCTAATGATAGAGCATTACATGCCCCAACGTAAAGCGGGGGTATGGACCGGGGCGTCCCAGTATTTCAGCAGTTCATCGTCCATGCGCACTAAAGTGATGGAGCAGCCCGCCATTTCGAGCGAGGTGATGTAGTTGCCGACGAGGGAACGCGCAATAGTGATATTTTTGCCGTGCAGGATATGATGCAGGGCATTGTAGACGACGTAAAGTTCGATCAGAGGCGTGCCGCCCATGCCATTGACGAAGGCCAGCACGGACTCGCCGGACTTGAGGCCGAGGTCGTCGATGATGGGAGCTGCCAGCATCTCAGTGATCTCGTCGGCGGAGGCGAGTTTGACGCGGTGGCGTCCCGGTTCGCCGTGAATGCCGATGCCGATCTCCATCTCGTCCTCGCCGAGTTCAAACGTCGGTTTCCCGGCGGCAGGTACGGTGCAGGAGGTCAGCGCCATGCCCATGCTGCGCCCGTGGTCGTTGACTTTGCGCGCCAGCGCGGCTACCGCGTCTAATGGCGCGCGCGTCTCCGAGAAGCCGCCGACGATCTTTTCGAGCAGCACTGTGACGCCGACGCCGCGTCGTCCCGCCGTGTAGAGGCTGTCCTGCACGGCCACGTCGTCGTTGGTGACGACGCTGGCGACATGGATGCCCTCGGCCTCGGCCAGTTCGGCGGCCATTTCAAAGTTCAGTATGTCACCGGTGTAGTTTTTGACAATGTGCAGCACGCCCATGCCGCCGTTCACTGCCTGGGTTGCCGCGAGCATCTGGTCGGGAACGGGCGAGGTAAAGACCGCACCAGGGCAGGCGGCATCGAGCATTCCGTGGCCGACAAAGCCGCCGTGCATCGGCTCGTGGCCGCTGCCGCCGCCGGAGATCACGCCCACTTTGCCCTGTACCGGGGCATCTTTGCGCACGATAATGTTCTGCTCGAAATCGACGCGAATGAGGTCGGCATGAGCAACGGCCATTCCTGCCAGTTCCTCTTTCACGAGATCGTCGGGCTTATTGATCAGTTTCTTCATGCTATCTCCTTCTTTCATGGAGGGGTACAATGCATTGCGTCCCCAATCTACCAGGGACATAATGCATTGTACCCCTGTACCCATTATGGGCGCAATGCATCGGGTGCGAGATGATTACCTCTTCCGGGGAGGCTCTCGGCCCTACATTTCTTCTATAACCGCGATCTCCTTCTGCATCGCGTCGCGGAAGGTGGCGACCAGCTCCTGCCGTTGCTCAGGCGACCACTGGTGTTCGAGCGCCATCATGGCGGCGACTTCGTCCACGATACCCAGGCCGCGCTGCCGATCTTCCAGGGTGATCGAGGTGCGGCGCGCCAGCATATCGTAGGGAGTCATCGCCATCTCCTCGCGGCAGGAATGCAGGACTTCGGCGCGGATATACGGTAAATCGTCAATCAAGCGCGCGCCCAGGGTTTTATCACTTGCGACGAGATCGAGGATCATAGTTGCTTCTGTGCCGTAACCGCGTCCCAGGTGCGCTGTGACCTCTGAGTCGAGGCCCAGAGCCGCGCCCCTGGCTTCCAGGTCGCGTTTCGCCGCCGGCCAACCGGCGGCGCCGTACAACGGCAGATTCATCGTCGGATGCAGCGGCGCAGCCCCATCGCGGCGATTGAGAACATCGACCGTATCCTGCGCCATACGACGATAGGTTGTGAGCTTGCCGCCGACGATTGAGACCAGTCCCGACCGGTTTTGCAGCACAGCGTGGGTGCGCGAGAGTTTCGCGGTCGAATGATCTTCGTTGCGCGGGCGCAGTAATGGGCGATATCCGGCATAAGCGCTGATGATATCTTTCTCGGTCAGATGAACTGAAAGATAGCGATTGAGATGCCCCATCAGGTAGCTAATGTCCTCGCGCGTCGGCATGGGATGGTCGAGATCGCCACTGCCGGTGTCCGTCGTGCCAAAAATGGCCCGCGACTCCCAGGGAACAATAAAGAGAATGCGCTTATCATCGGTTTCCGGCAAGACAACGGCAACGTTTTCCAGCTTGAGGGTTTCGCGGGAAAAGACCAGGTGTACCCCTTTGCTCGGTTCTACCTGCACCGTTGGCTCTTTGCCGGACAGGACTTCCACCTCTTCGGCGTGGATGCCGGTCGCGTTGACGAAATGGCGCGCCTCGACGGTGATCTCCTGGTCGCCGAGGCGGTCGCGCACGCGCGCGCCAGTGACTTTGCCCTCCGCGGTGAGGAAAGCAGTAACCTCGCTGTAGTTGGTAATCGTCGCGCCGTAGCGAGCAGCCGTGCGAATGAGCGCCATCGTCAGGCGCGCGTCATTGGTCTGCGCGTCATAATAGATAAAGCCCTCTTTCAAGCCCTTGCTGATGAGAGCGGGAGCCATGCGCAAGACGGCGCTGCGACTCAAATGGCGATGCCTGCTCACGTTGCGCCGCCCGGCCATCACATCGTAGAGCAATAGCCCGGAATTGAGGATGAAACCCATCCCGACCCCGCCGGGCGTGCTAAACGGTATCCCTACAGGATGGCGATCGCCGGCGTAAATCGGTAAGACAAAGCCGAGTGGATGCGCGAGAAAAGGCGCGTTTTGCAGGATAATGCCGCGCTCAACCAGGGCTTCATGCACCAGAGAGAAGTCGAAGTTGGGTAGATAGCGAATGCCGCCGTGTAGGAGCTTGGTCGCTTTGCTGCTTGTGCCGCTGGCGAAATCGACCTTCTCGACCAGCGCGACTTTGTACCCGCGCACGGCGGCATCGAGGGCGACGCCCGCGCCGGTGACGCCGCCGCCGATAACGAGAACGTCATAGCGCTGGTTTGCCAGAGCCGCAAAGTTTTGCGTGCGTCCTGCTGACGATAGTGATTGCATAGGCATAATGGTGTTGAAGATACCCGCGCGCTGCGAGAGGGCAAGCTTGCCGGGGCAAGATCAAGGAGCGATGCTTGCAATCGCCCTGGAACCGAACCGTTGGCCGGGCGATGACGAGCATCGCCCTTCCCTCGGTTTGTTCCTGTCTTTGTCCACCCGCCACACGCGCGCATCTTCGTCCTTTCCTATTGATTGCGAAAGGGTAGGGACAAGCCCACGCCCCTACCCTCTTGCCACGGGTGCGAAAGGGCGGGGCAAGCCCACGCCCCTACTCGCCGCCGCTGGGTTCGCGCACAGCCTCACCCTTCGTTTCGGCAGTGCCTGAAGGCAGGAGACCCCTCGCCTCCAGCACTTTATGAATGGTGAAGTCGTAGACTAAGGCGCCAACAGCGCCTCCCGCGAGGGGCGCGACAATCGGAATCCAGAAGTAGTAATTGTCCGCGGAGAGGCTGGCCCCACCGCTGACGATGGCGATCCACAGGCGCGGGCCGAAGTCGCGCGCGGGATTGATGGCATATCCGGTGTTCGCTCCGAAGGAGGCGCCAATCGCGACGATCAAGAGGCCAATAATCAGTGGATTCAGGTTTGCCTGCACCGGCTGGTTGCGCACATCCACGATGGCAAAGATCATCCCAACAAGCAGCGCAGTGCCGAGGAACTCATCGCCGAAGGCGCCAAATGTTCCGACAAACGATCTGTGGCCGGTGTAAAAAATCCACCCCAAACCCTTACCACCAAACGTTGGCGACGAGGCAATCTGACCAAGGCTCAGGCCATTGACCCCCAAAGCATTCTTTAACGCCCCCTGGTACACGAAGTAGAGAATAAGGGCCGCCAAAAACGCACCAAGTACCTGGGCTAGCCAGTAAGGGAGTACCTTACTCCAGGGAAATTTCCCTCTCACGGCAAAGGCTAACGTCACTGCCGGGTTGATATGAGCGCCACTGATCGCTCCTGCCACGTAGATGCCTAACATCACGGCAAGACCCCACCCGAAGATGATGACCGTCCAGGTACCGGCACCTAATCCCACCCCCTGTGTTGTACCAAAGAGCCCAAAGACTGCCACACAGCCATCGCCGAAGAGGATCAGCACAAAGGTGCCGAAAAACTCTCCGATCATTTCTCCGAACGTGCCGGATAGCGCAGAAGGTCTGCTTATAGACTGAGCTGCCATAGATACTTGCTCCTTTTCTTTCCCGATGCGGGAAAAGTTGGAAAAACGATAACAAAGACTTTCCTGTATGATTACGCTCACCAATGAGAGCCTGGGATACGATAATGAGATGCAACACAACAGGACGGTAATTCCGAGATGCTGTGGCGGCGCGATTGATTGCGCCCGTAGGGGCCGATTTGCCGATCCTGGCGCAATCAATTGCGCCGCCACAGCAGCATTGCCGCTCTATCAGGATGCCCGAACCAATTTGTTACATTTCATCATCGTTTCCCTACGCTTACGCCTGCTCCCAGTTCAGCGAGCGTTCAACAGCCCGTTTCCAGCCCTTATAGAGGCTGTTGCGCTGATCCGCGCTCATTTGCGGCTCAAAGGTGCGATCAACGGCCCAATGTTCGGCCACCTCTTCCTTGCTGCTCCAGAAACCGACGGCGAGACCGGCCAGATAGGCCGCGCCGAGGGCGGTGGTCTCAGCGACCTTTGGCCGCTGGACAGCCACGCCGAGAATATCGGCCTGGAACTGCATGAGCAGGTTGTTGACGACCGCGCCGCCATCGACGCGCAGGGTTTTCAGGGTGACGCCGCTATCGGCTTCCATTGCCTCCAGGACGTCGCGCGTCTGATAGCACATCGACTCCAGTGTGGCGCGCGCGATGTGACCAACGGTCGAGCCGCGCGTGAGGCCGATGATGGTGCCGCGCGCGTTGGGGTCCCAATAGGGAGCGCCAAGACCGACAAAGGCCGGTACGAGGTAGACGCCGCCGTTATCGGGTACAGTAGCCGCCAGCGCCTCGACATCGACACTACTCTTGATGACCTGTAAGCCGTCGCGCAGCCACTGCACAGCCGCGCCGGTGATGAAGATGCTGCCTTCCAGGGCATAGGTGAGGGCATTGTCATAGCCCCAGGCGATGGTCGTCAGCAAACCATTTTGCGAGGGAACGCCCTTACTGCCGGTGTTCATCAACATGAAGCAGCCCGTGCCGTAGGTGTTCTTTGCCATGCCGACCTCGTAACATGCCTGCCCGAAGGTCGCGGCCTGCTGGTCGCCCGCGTCACCGGCCATCTTGATCGGGGCGCCGAAGAATTCGGCGTCCGTCTCGCCATAGACGGCGCTGGAGGGCATGACAGTGGGGAGCATGGAGCGCGGGATACCGAACTCGTTGAGAATGACATCGTCCCACTTGCCCTCGTAAATGTTGAAGAGCAGGGTGCGCGAAGCGTTGGTATAGTCCGTGACGTAGACGCGGCCCTTTGAGAGACGCCACATCAGAAAGGTATCGACGTTGCCGAAGAGCAGTTCGCCGCGGTCGGCCTTGGCGCGCGCGCCGGGGACATTGTCGAGAATCCACTTGACCTTTGTGCCGGAGAAGTAGGCGTCGGTCACGAGGCCGGTACGCGCGCGCAGTTCCTTGTCAAAGCCTTTGGCTTTGAGTTCGTCACAAATAGGAACTGTCAGGCGGCTTTGCCAGACAATGGCGTTGAAAACAGGCTTGCCGGTGGCTTTTTCCCAAACGATGGCGGTCTCGCGCTGGTTGGTAATACCAATCGCGGCGACATCGGCAGCCGTCGCTCCGGCCTGCTTCATGGCCGCCTGGGCCACGGCGATCTGGCTCGACCAGATGTCCTCCGGGTTGTGTTCTACTAATCCGGGCGCGGGATAAATCTGGGGGAATTCCTGTTGCGCCACGCTCACAATCGACCCGCTGTGGTCGAAAACGATTGCTCGCGAACTCGTTGTACCCTGATCCAGGGCCAGAATGTACTTTGCCATGTGTGTGAGCCTTTCTTTACTAGGGCGCAGCTTCTGATATCCGTTCTGCTGAGCGTTAACCGAGCTTGCTGGGTGCAAGATCAAGGCGCGCAGCGTCGTTACAGTACGACATACGGACCTTCAAGCCACAGCCCCTACAAAAACACTCCAACAATGCTGTTGGTAGATACTTTGCACAGGCATCATTGCCTGCACGCAAACGCCAGGGAATAAACCTGCTCCCTGCTTCTAGTATGGCGGTCCTTTCAAGCCTCTCCAGGAAGGAGCAGTTACGGCCAGAGATCGCTGCGCGTCACGATGACGCCTGCTGCTCCCGCGCGCAGCGCTTCCTGCACCTGCTGCTGAGTATGGATCAGCCCGGAGCCAATGACGGGAAGCGGCAACGGTTCTTCCAGAAATGGGAGAAGGTGGGGAATGACCAGCGCCGGCGAAATATCAAGCAAATCTACCGTCGCCATATCCACCGATTCGAGCGCGGTGTGTAACCCTGTTGAATCCGCGGCAAAGATGCGCTGGATGGTCTCCAGGCCGACCTGTTTTGCCAGGAACAGACTGCGTGGGTTGCTGGATATCACTCCCACTATGTGCAGTTGCTGTGCCAGATACGAGAAACCAGCAGGGTCGGCGTGGATACCTTCGATGTGATCGATGTTCACATACACTGTCAGCCCGCGTCGATGCGCGCGCTCAAATAAAGCCGCGAATTCGAACAGGTTGCAATGTCGCAAGACAACAGCGCTGATCTGGGGCATGTCAAAGACGTGCGCGAATTGCACACGATTCTCAATGACAGGTATCGTCTTAGACCTGCCTCGTGCCAGGGAATCGAGCAAAAACCTACTGGACTGGATGATCATGCTGCACCTCCATGTAACAGCAGAAAAACACAAAGTCCCAAGCCTGCCCGGACATACTAAAGCTAGTAATATCAGGTGGCTCAGGACTTTTCATTTCACTGTCCTTACGCAGGTATTCAGTTGTCCCATCAATTTCAAGCGGATGTAACGACCATTCGGGAAAACAGCCAGTCACCCGCGTGGAAAAGATATAGCGGCCGCGCTCTAACTATACAACAGTGGAGAGTTTCGCCTATAATTAGGATACCTGACATAAGCCCTTTTGTCAAGTGTATTTTTTAACTCATGTAAAGTGGTCAACATTTATGACAAAACAAGAATTTCTGCGCCTGGCTCACCTGTTTCCTGTGGCGGCAGCGATCAAAGCGAACGACGATATTCCGGTGGCGCTGGCGTCCGATGCGCTGCTCCTTTTCGTTTTGAAAGGAGACGCCTTTCAGTTGGCGCCCTTTGTGAGCGCGGCGCACGAGCATGGCAAGGGGCTGGTTGTGCATGTCGATCTCGTGAGCGGGATTGGCAAAGACCGCGCCGGCATCCAGTATCTGCATCAGATTGGCGTCGATGCCATCATCACCAGTCGCGCCCAACTGGTCGCAGCGGGCAAGGCCGAGGGGATGATAACGATCCAGCGTCTGCTCTTGCTGGAAGACTCGGCGCTGGAAAGCGGCGTGCGTACCATCGCGCGCGCTGCTCCCGATATTATCGAGGTGCTTCCCGGCATCATTTTCCCGGAGATCGCTCCTACCTTGCGGCAGTTGCTTCCCGGCCCGTTCATCGCCGGCGGGTTCATTCGCACGGCTGCCGACATTGCACGCATCCAGGCTGCCGGGGGTATACTGAGTAGCAGCAGCACACGGCAACTCTGGTATCGCGATCACGAACCATAGCAGACGTTACATGCAGCCTGTACAGGCAGTATCCTCTTGTAAGGAGCATAGTTTTATGAAACAACAGATACCGAACATCTTGAGCGCCAGCAGGTTAGTGGCAACGCTGCTCATCTTCGTGTTTGTGCTGATCGATCAACCAGTCTTTTTTCTGGTAGCCACCGTTCTCTTCGTCCTGGCGTCGATTACTGACTTATTCGACGGCTACCTGGCGCGCCGTTTCAAAGTCGTCTCGTCAATAGGCATCTTCCTGGACATGACCGCCGATAAAATCTTTGTGACCGCCATCCTGATCGCGATGGTGCAGCTTGGCCTCGTCCCGGCCTGGCTGGTGGTCATCATCATCACGCGCGAATTCCTGGTGATGGGTCTGCGTTCAATGGCGGCGTCCAAAGGCAAGGTCATTCCGGCTGGCCCGTGGGGGAAGCAAAAAACCTTCATTACCCTGTTGGCAATAGGTGGGGTCATGCTGGCAAAAGGGCTGAGCGCGCAGGGTCTCTCGCTCTTTCCTCTGCTGCTGGCGTTCAATAGCCATACCGTCACCTTTCCTAACATCTTGCTGCTGCTCGCGGACATTGTGCTGCTGATCGCTGGTTTCTGGACGATCATGTCGGGAGCGGAATACTTCATCGAGGCGCTGCCGGTCTTCAAAACGGGCTATGACGCGAACAAGCAGTAATGGTCGGGAAGCAATGCATCAGGCCCGCTGCGCTGCATTGCTTCCCGACGAGAGGACATGTATGGCGCGCTGCCTCTCATGAGTTGGAAGAGGCGACAGCTTCTTTTTGGCCCAGCTTGCGCTCTTTCCCGCTCAGCAAGCGCCCGATGTTATCGTAATGGAGCAGAATGACGAGCGCTGGCCCGGCCACCAGGAACACCATTTGCGCGAAACTGACATGAGCGAAGAAGGCGGGGTTGGCCTGGCCCACGAAATAAAATACGATGCCGCAGGTAATGGAAGTCAGCGCGCCGACAATGGAGCCGAGCGAGACGAAGCGCGAGATAGCAATGGTGCCGATGGTTGCCACCAGCGAGAGCAGGAAGGTGAAGGGGGAAATAACCAGGATCGCGCCCGCGCCCGTTGAGACGCCGCGCCCGCCGCGAAAACCGATAAATACTGGGAAACAGTGGCCGATCAGGGCGGCCAGGCCCGCTACCGTGGGTCCCCAACCGGTATTGAAAAAGAAGGGAACCAGCGTGGCGATCAGCGCAGGGCCGATACCTTTTGAGAGATCAATCAGGAGAACGACGAGGGCAGGCCCATTGCCCATCGTGCGCCGGACATTGGTTGCTCCCGTTTTATGGCTCCCATAGTGGCGGACATCGAAATCTTTGCCGCGCAGCAATTTTCCCATCCAGTAACCCGAAGCGATCGAACCCCAAAGATAGCCGATAATCGCGATCAGCACGAGAGAAACGGCAGAAACAGGCATAATGACCTACCCTCCTTACCCGGTGTAGGGGCCGATGTATCGCGCCCGGCCCTGGCGCAATGAATTGCGCAGCTACCCCCCGGATTTGTGTGAATTGCCAGGGCGAGCGATAGCTCGCTCGGATGTCAATATTATAGAGGTATCGCGGGGAAAATGCTAGAGGGAAAAACCCGTGGTTTTAGGAGGAACCCCGTAGGGGCGTGGGCTTGCCCCGCCCAATTTCGGAACATCATTGCACCTGAGCAAGGGCGGGGCAAGCCCACGCCCCTACGGGGTTCGGCCATTTTTCGCCAAAAGCAAGAGGCGAACAAAATTGTTCGCCTCTTGCTTTTTTGTGTGTGCTAAACGCGGGATTTAGTACCGTGGGCTGCGATAGCCGCCTCTGTTTGAAGAGCGTCTGTCGCGGTCACCGGAGCCTCTGCTTCCGGGCGCCTGGCGCTCACGCGCCTGGTTGACCGTGATGGTGCGGTTTCCCAGCATGGTGCCGTTCAGCCGATCAATAGCTGACTGCGCCGCCTGATCGTCGCCCATCTCAACAAAGCCAAAGCCCTTGCTTCTGCCGGTATCACGATCGGTGATAACGGTCGCGAGGTCAACCTGTCCGACCTGTCCAAAAAGATCGAGAAGATCTTGTTCGGTCGTTTGGTAGGGAAGTCCCCCTACATAAAGTCTCATATTCGTATGCTCCTGTGTGACATCTCTTAGAAACATTGACGCTCGAAGAA
>Ga0307372_10011499_pt1 | contig 11798 bp, 6 predicted proteins | sample OX1MG_FD_202533 | JGI IMG/M metagenome (GOLD analysis project Ga0307372, IMG submission 202533) | Soil microbial communities from Risofladan, Vaasa, Finland - OX-1 | ecosystem: Environmental > Terrestrial > Soil > Coastal area > Acid sulfate soil | place: Finland: Risofladan, Vaasa | collected...
GTCGAGGTCAGCTACCGAGAGGCGGTCGTAGACGATCCGGTCGAGGCGTACATCGGCGAGCCCTTCTACGAAGAGTTCGGGCTACTCACGATGACGGTGGAGGAGATGGCGGCTGAGAAGATCCGGGCCCTCGCCCAGCGGCTGCGCCCGACCGACCTCGCCGACTTGGCAGTGATGCTGGCGCGCTCGACGACATCGGATGCGGACATAGCGAGGTTGGCGCTGGTGAAGTTCGAGCTCGTCGCCAAGGGGCAGGCGAATCGAAATGTCCGCATAGAGAGACAGCTCAGGGACATGGCCGACACCGGACGTCGTGGTGCCGGAGTTGTTCCCTGGGGCTCCGCCGTACCGTGACGCGATGGCGATCGTCTGGCCCCGCATCAAGTCGCTGATTCCATAGGTCCGGCGTGACGATCACCTTGTCCCTGTGGAAATGCACGAAGACCCGGAGGAGAACCGGCCCAGGGTGGCTGACGGAGGACCTGACGCCAGGGACCTTGTCTCCCTCGCCCCCGAACGTCCGGGTGATCTCCTCGGCATCGTGGCGCACGCGGAACTCGTGGAGTCCGTCCCCGAGCGCTTTCAGCCACTCCGTCCTTACGAGCTCGAGTCCCCGCACGGACAGAACCAAGCGGATGGCCGCGTCGAGAGCTACGAATGTGAAGTCGGGTACGGACTCGACGAACGACGTGAACGGTTCGTACCCGATATCGTCAACGAAGACCTCCGGTGTCCACAACGAACCGGTCACAGCTGGAGCCAACTCGCGTTCGGGACACCCTCGGCGTGCGGCACCCGAGCAGCGTATGGCCCCATGTAGGGCGGGCCGGTGACAAATCCAAGCAGAGGTGCGCCGGCTCGGCAGTCGTCCGGGGAGACCTGACGTCGGTGATGAGGCGGGGTCTGGGTGCTCCGGTACTCATGGCGGTAGGCACGGCGGTGGCCGTTCCGGTGGCCGGGGTCCTCACGTTGGTCGACGGCTGCTGTGGGCTGCTCGTCGACATGGTGATCGGCGACAACCAGGGATTCAGGCAGGGACTGGCTCATCTCTCGACTTCGCCCTCTCGGTCACCGTGGCCTCGGGTGGCTCCTCGTCTTGGAGCGCCCGCTGGTGACCGTGGTCCTGGGGGATCACAGACCGACCGATCTGGCGGCGACTGACCAGGGATTGCTAATGGTACTGGGATTGCCCCGACTCGTCAGCTGACCTCGGCATCTCCCCGTGGAGGTAGCGCTCCAGCCGCGGAACGGAGACTCTCCACCGGGAGCCGATCTGGAGGGCCGGGCTGAACTGCCCCGTGCGGCACAGGCGGTAGAGGGTGTCGGCGTGCAGACCGACGCGGCGGGCGGCCTCAGGGATCGAAATCAGGTCCGCGGTGCCCGTGAGCTCGTGGTGCGAGCGGGAGACGATCGTCATGGCGTGCCAACCCGGAACGGACATGATTTCCCTCGTGGACGTCGGGGATTGACAATCCGGGTGGACAGTCGAATGAGCTCATGCAGTTCTTGGCTCTGCTCGACCTCCGTGAACCGGCAATCCTTCGACCCAACTCGTCCCACAGGTCGATTCTGACCTGGGGACTTCCCCACCGACATCCCCACGAAAACAATTTTCCGGTCAAGCTGACCCTCTGATGGCCGTGGGGACTTCCCCCACGGCCTCTTCGAGGTCCCCACGGACTTCCCCACGGCCTCATCGAGGTCCCCACGGACTTCCCACGGCCTCATCGACGTCCCCACGGCCTGTCTTATCCCTGGTAGCCCGGGGATCTGCCCTGTTCCCCACGTCCGGCGTGCCGGGCCAGGACCACCGGCGCTCCACGGCGTCAAGCCGCCGGCTCGGGCTCCCAACAACTTCTGGCGGGTCCGTCTGCGTGGACCAGGGGCAAGGCGCCGAACCCGCCAGAACTTCTTGCTCGGCCCTTCGGGCAGACCCTCGCCGGGGCTTGACCCCGCTTCGCTGCCGGCGGTGGTCGTCGTTCAACGAACGACGCAGCGGCGTCGTTCGCAAGGACCGAGGCCAAGAGCATAAGGAGCAAGACAATGGCCAACACGACCACCATCACCGGGAACCTGACCAGGGAACCCGAGATCCGCTACACGAAAGAAGGCCAAGCCACCGCCCTCCTGGGCGTGGCCGTCAACCGGCGCTGGCGGGACCGGAGTACCGCCGAGTGGCAGGAATCGACCTCGTTCTTCGATGTCGTGTGCTGGCGTGACCTGGGTGAGAACGTCGCCCTCTCCCTCTCCAAGGGGATGCGGGTGGTCGTCACCGGACGCCTGGAGCAGCGCAGCTGGGAGACCGAGGACGGCACCCACCGCACCAAGGTCGAGATCACGGCCGACGAGATCGGGCCCAGCCTGCGCTTCGCCACCGCGGATGTCCGGCGGACCGAGCGCCGGCACGCCGGTGAGGAAGCCGACACCGAGGCTGCCTCGGCCTGAAACCAGCGGTATCCATCAGCAAGAGCCCCGGCCCGTCCGGGGTTCTTGCGCGTCCGGGCTCAAGTCATTTGCCGGGCCGGTTGGGCCCCGAGCTCACTGCACTCAGGCACAGACCGACCCGCTCCAGGCCCATCTACAGGCCATCCACAACCCCGCCCGCCCAATAGCAGCACCCGAACCCGGCCCGATATCCGATCAATGGCCACCGACCAGAACCCACCATGCCGCCACTCCCCTCCCTCCGGACACTCACCTCGACATAGGAGACACCCTTGTTGGTTGCGCAAGCGCAACCAACGGCAAATGAGGCCAGACCCGGCGTGGTGGCGAAATAGCGAACATTTCTCCGAGCACATTGTCTTTGAACCCGGCGTGTCTCTACATGATCTGCTCGGTGACGGTGCTCGGCGCCCGGGGGAGGTCCGCCGGAGCGGTGGCGGCCGACGTCGTCGCCTACCTCGAAGGACGCCGTGTCGAGCGGGGCGGGTCACGGGCAGAAGCATCCACGGAGCTCCCCTCTCCCGTAGGCGGCGTGGCCGCCTACTACGCCGACTCAGCCGGGGAAGGCTCTGGCACCTGGCTCGGCCGAGGGGCTCTCGGTCTCGGCCTTTCGGGCGAGGTGGACCCTGCCGACCTGCGCTGGGTGCTCTCGGGCAAGGACCCGCGAAGCCACGATGATCTGCTCTCGGCCCGAGGATCGGCGGGAAGGGCCGGCGGGCCCACGGCCCGCTTCGAGGACAAGGACTGGTGGACGTTTCGAGAGGCGAGCGAGGTCATCGGGGTATCCCCGGCTTACCTGCGGCGCCTGGCCGACCAGACCAGGGTGGCCTCGGCCGAACGTGCCTTCGCCCTCATGGCCGGACAGTCGCTGCCCCCGACCCCCGCCCTCTGGCTGGTGGCCGAGAAACACGGCCGGTCCTGGCGGGTGGCCGGCAAAGAGCTTTCGGACTACATGAACCTGCGCAAGCCACCGACGGTCGTCGTCGGCTACGACGTGACCTTCTCGGTCGAAAAGTCGGTCTCCGCCCTGTGGGCCCGGGCCGAGGACCCGGTTCGCTCCGAGATCATCGCCGCCGTCGATGCCGCGGTGGCGGCCGGGGTGGACTACCTCGAGCGCCACGCGTTGCGAGTCCAGGTGAAGGGCACACGCCAGGAGGCTCGGGGCTTGATCGCGGCGAGCTACCTGCACTCGACCAGCCGCGCCCTCGATCCCCAGTTGCACCGCCACGTGGTGATCGCCAACATTGCCCGCGGGCCCGAGGGGCAGATGCGGGCCCTCGACGGGATGGGATTCTTCTTCCATGCCAAGACGGCCGGCCACGTGGCCCGGTCCGAGCTCCGCCACCAGCTGACCGCACGGCTCGGGGTGGAGTGGTCACCGGTTGTCCGGGGGCTCTCCGAGGTGTCCGGCGTGGGCGACGAGGCCATTGCCGCCATCAGCACGCGCAGCCACGAGATGGCGGCGGCGGCTCTGGCCATCGAAGCCGAGTCGCAGGGCGCCATCTCGACGGGGAGCGCAGCCTCTCGCCAGGCGTTGGCCCTGGCCACCCGGGCACCAAAGGTTGGTGGCGTCGACCCCGAAGCTCTTCGGTCTCGGTGGACCGCCACGCTGGACGCAACCGGTCTCGACGCCGAGGCCTTCGACGCTGCGCTGTACCGGGTACCGGGGCCCGCGCTCGTCAGGTCCGAAGAAGTGGCCGATCTGTTCGCCTGGCTCGCCGGAGCACACGGTGTGACCGAGATGCAGGCCGCCTTCGACCGCCGCCACGTCGTCCAGGCCGTGGCCAGTTGGTCGGTGGACCGGCTCTCCGCGGCGGGGTGCCAGGACCTGGCCGATCGGTGGTTGGCCAGTCCCGAAGTGGTGCCGTTGCGCTCAATGAGAAGGCAGGCTCTGTGCACCGACGTCATCCACCGCCACGACGGGGCCGCCGTGAAGGCCGCGGCCGAGCAGCAGTTCAGCACTCGGGCCATGCTGGCCATTGAGTCCCGGATCGAGTCGGGTTATGAGCGCGGCCGGGATCTCGGGCGTGCCATGGTGTCCAGCGACATCGTGGAGGGCGTTCTGGCCCGACCGGGCTTCGCTCACCTCTCAGCAGAACAACGGGGCCTGGTGCACCACCTGACCACGGCGGGTCACGAGACCACACTCGTGCGCGGGCCGGCCGGGACCGGCAAGACCACGGCCATCGAAGCAGCGGCCCGGGCCTGGGAGGCAGCCGGGTACCGGGTCCTCGGTACTTCGGTCAACGGCAACGCAGCTGAGGTTCTCGGGCGCTCAGCCGGCATCGAGTCCTCCACGGTGGCCAGCTTGTTGTGGCGCTTGGCCAACGGAGACACCGGGATCCTCGACGATCGCAGCGTCATCGTTCTCGACGAAGCGACGACGTTGGCCACCCGCGACCTCGACGCTCTGTTGTGGCAAATCCACCAGCACGGTGCCGCGCTCACCCTGGCGGGCGACCCGGCACAGCACAGCGCCGTCGGGGCGGGCGGGGCTTTCCGCTGGCTCCTCGACACCTACCCCGCCAATGTCGCCGAGCTGACCGTCAACCGCCGCCAGGTGGGAGAGCACCTCACAGAGGTCCGCCTGGCCCTAGACGAGTACCGAGGCGGAGCGATCAGCGACGCCATGGGGCGGTTGGAGGCCAACCAGCGCATCGTCACCGCCGATTCCGCTCATCAGCTCTTCGACACCCTCGTCGCGGACTGGTACGTGGACCGCCAAAGAGCGACCAATGATCCCGCTTTCGAGCGGTGCTCAATGACGGCGGCCCACCACGACGAACGCCGCGCCCTGGTCGAGCGGGCCCGAGCCCTCCTGCGTGCTGACGGCACCCTGCATGGCCCCGAGATGAGGGTTGGGGGGACCAGCTTTTCCGCCGGGGACGAGGTCATGGCCAAGGTGCCCGACCGCACGCTGCGACCGGTCGGGGGCGACCGCCAGAGCTTCGTGAAAAACGGCTCCCGGGGTACCGTGACAGAAGTCGGTGACGATCATCTCGTGGTCGACTTCGAGCACCGTGGGGAGATCCGCATTCCTCGCTCGTACCTCGAGCAAGACGTCGGACACGGCGTCAAGGGCGCCCTCCTGCACAGCTACTGCCTCACCACCTACACCGCCCAGGGCGACACCTACGGCGCCTCCCGACACCTGGGTTCTGATCACTCCACCCGGGCCGAGCTCTATGTCGGGCTGACCAGGGGCCGCCACGACGTCGCCCTCTACGCCGTCCGGCGGAGCGAGGTCGCAGCCCCAATCGTCGACGACGGCCTTCCCCGGCTGCGAGACGACACCGATGCGGCACGGGCCATGGCGGCTTCTGCTGCCGCCGGTGGCGTCGAGCGCCTGGCCCAAGAGATCGATCCCTTGGCCAACGAGGCCGCCAGACTGGCCAGCCGACTCCAACTCAGCGAGATCATGGCCATGGTCGATGGAGCCGACGAAGCCACCCTCCCCCTGGCCCGACGGGCCAATGAGGTCGCGACAAGCCACATTGCCGACCAGGCCGTTGCCGAACCCTCCGAGGCGGTGCTTCGATTCTTGGGGCAACGTCCGGCGGCCGGAGAAGGGGCCAACCCCTCAGAACCAGGGCCCACGCCTCGGGAGTTGTGGGACCAAGCCGTGAGTGCTGTCGCTCTGTACCAGGCAACGCATCACACACGCCCGTTTCCGAGCGACAATCCCACCGATGAACTGATTGGACTTTGGGCGCTCTCACCCGATCCGGAGGCCTGGGTCCGAGTCGATGCCTCGGTGGGGCACTACATGGAAATCGCTCCGAATGTTGAGATGGTCCACACCCAGCAACTCGACTTCACGATGGGCCTTGAATTGTGACCAGGACTGGAGCCGCCCTGTCTGCCCCCCATGTCGCCCCTGGGGGTTTGGACCTTTACGGATTCTCCACACCAGGGCACCATCGGGTGCGCCCCCCTTCGGGCGATCCTCGCCCGTGTCGCGAGAATCGGAGTGAACAATGTCAGCTGATGTAGGCGAGGATGCTTGCCTGGCGTCCACTTCTTCTTCAGCCGTCCGTCACCTTGGCCGGAGGCCGACGTCACCCCACACGTCACCCTCCCTTGTGGCGGGCACAATCCACTTCGTCCGGGCCACGATCTCCAGCGCCGAGGGCCGAACATCACCCTTCCTTGCGTCCGACAGGGTGACGTCGAGGAGCATCAATCGATCCAGGGGTGTGAAGTATGACGACATCTCCATTATGTGAACTACCGGTTCTGCGGAACCGACGGTAGGCATGACGAAGCCCCCTACCACGATAAAAGGGAGTCTCAGCTGGGGGCAGGCGCTGCGGATGGTCTATTCCGCGTGGCTCGTCTGGGGTTCTCCGCCCGCACAGAAGCACTTACGGGGCCGAGTGTGGTGTCCTCTTGGCGTGGGCGCCGGTGACGAACCGCTCGACCTCCGCCGTAAGTGAGGTACCGGGCCCGCTCTCTGGTGATGCTCGGCCCGCAGGGGTGCTCCATGAAGTTCTCAGAACTTCTTTCGCAAGTTGAGACGGTGGCGGACGATCCCCCTTGAACGAACGTTGGGGAGACGGAGTGATCAACTTGAGAGGTGCGTGGACATTCTCCGCGCTTCGTTCGGCGTGGGCCGCTGGGGCCGTGTGTGTCGTCATCGTGTCGACGAGCCTCACGCTTCAGACCACGCCAGCTCTCGCCAGCGCCTTGACCCCGACGGTCACCAGCCTCTCTCCCGACGGCGGAGTGGTTGGGGGAGGCAACACGATCGTCATCACCGGGACAAACTTCATTCCGGCAGAGACGACTGTCAAGTTCGGCTCAGTGGATTCCCCCGCGGTCACGGTGGGCTCAAACACCTCCATCACCGCCACTGCACCGGCCGGGATGGCGGGCACCACGGTCGACGTGACGGTGAGCACGCCGGTCGGCACCTCGGCTACCTCCCTGGCCGACCTCTACGCCTATGGGGCGCCGAGTGTCAGTGCTCTGAGCCCCGACGCGGGAGCACCCAATGGCGCCAAAACGGTCACGATCACCGGCACCGGCTTCGTCCCGCGGTCCAGCGTCAAGTTCGGCTCCAGTGCGGCAAACGGGGTCAGCGTGACCTCCGGCAAGTCGATCACCGCCATCGTCCCGGCGGGGACGGCCGGTACGACGGTCGACGTGACGGTGAGCAATGAGGCGGGCACCTCCCCCTCAACTGCGGCCGACCTCTACGCCTATGGTGCGCCCACGGTGAGCGCCGTGAACTTTGACGCTGGAGTGCCCGGTGGCGGCACGACGGTTGCTGTCACCGGCACCGGCTTCGTCCCTGGCGCTTCCGTCAAATTTGGCTCTGCCGCCGCCACCGGAGTGAACGTGGTCTCAGGCACCTCCGTCACGGCCACCGCCCCCGCCGGGACGGCGGACAGTGTGGTCGATGTGACAGTGAGCTCCCCGGCCGGCACCTCGGCTACCAGCCCGGCCGACCACTACGCCTATGGAGCGCCCACGGTGAGCGCCCTGAATCCTGACGCCGGGGTGGCGGGTGGCGCCAACACGGTCACCATCACCGGCACCGGCTTCGTCTCGGGAGCCAGCGTCGATTTCGGGTCGACCCCGGCCGGCGGGGTCACGATCACATCTCCAACCTCCATCACCGCCACGGCACCGGCCGGGACAGCGGGCACCACGGTCGACGTCACGGTGAGCAGCGCGGCCGGCACCTCGGCCACCTCCCTGGCCGACCTCTACGCCTATGGGGCCCCGACGGTGAGCGCCGTGAGTCCCGACGCCGGTCCGGCGGGCGGCGCCAGTGCGGTGACCATCACCGGTACCGGGTACGTGGCCGGCGCCAGCGTCCAATTCGGATCCTCCGCCGCTACCGGCGTCATGGTGAACTCAGCCACTTCGATCACCGCCCTGGCGCCGGCCGGGACGTCGGGCACCTCGGTCGATGTCAGGGTCAGCACTCCGGGGGGAACCTCGGCCACCGGAGTGGCTGACCTTTACGGATATGGCGCGCCCACGGTGAGTGCCCTGAGCCCCGACGCCGGTGCGCCAGGTGGCGCCAACACGGTCAGCATTACCGGCACCGGGTTCGTTCTTGGCACCACAGTGACCTTCGGCTCCACCGTGGCCAGCGTGGTGACCGTGACCTCGGGCACGTCGATCACCGCTACGGCACCGGCGGGGACGGCAGGCTCCACGGTGGATGTGACGGTGACCGATGGGGCGGGCACGTCAGCTACGAGCTTGGCCGACCACTACGCCTATGGGGCGCCGACGGTGACCGGGATGAGTCCTGCCGCGGGGTCCCTCGGAGGGGGTGCGGTGGCCATCACGGGCACCGGGTTCGTCCCTGGCTCCTCCGTCAAGTTCGGCTCTGCCGCAGCCGCCGGCGTTCGCGTCAACTCGGGCACTTCCATCACGGTGACCGCACCGGCGCAGAGCGCTGGCTCGGTCGATGTGACGGTGAGCACCCCGGCCGGTACCTCGGCTACCACAAACTCCGACAAGTTCACCTATGTCACCGATGGATCGGGAACCCTCAGCGTGTCGCCGACTTCGGTGGCAACCTCTGCCCCGGAGACCCTGACCTTCACCTACACCGCCTCAGGCGATATGTGGGCGGGCAGCCTCGCCGTCGCGGTGCCCGCGGGCTGGAGCCCACCGTCGACCACCTCGGGCACGGCGGGCCACACGACAGCTTCGACGGGCACCGTGGCGGTCTCCTCACAGACCATCACGGTGTCGGGGGTGACCCTGGCGGCCGGGGCCACCATGAGCATCACCTATGGCGCCGGCGGTGGATCGGCTGCGGCGACATCGCCGTCGACGGTCGGGACGTCGACCTTTACGACCAAGGAGGCATCGACGTCGTCGGGCACCCTGACGGCGCTGTCCTCATCTCCGACCATCGCCGTGACCTACGCTCCGGACGGCTCAGGCACCGTCGCTGTATCGCCCACCTCGGTCAAAGCCCAATCACCCACCACCCTCGGCTTCACTTACACCGCCGCGGCGGGCGGGATGTCTTCGGGCGCTGTGGCGGTCACCATGCCGTCGGGTTGGACAACCCCGACCACGACCTCGGGCACCGCGGGCTACACCACGGCGAGCACCGGCACGGTTTCGGTCTCGGGCCAGACGATCAGAGTCTCAGGAGTCACGCTGGCCGCCGGGAGCACCCTCACGCTGACCTATGGGGCGGGAGGAGGGAGCGCCAGCGCGGTCGCGCCCGGCGCCGAAGATGCCTCGTTCGCGAGTTCTGAGCAATCCACCTCGTCGGGCACCTTGACCGCGCTGGCCACGTCGCCCTCGGTGGCGGTCACCTACGCCTCGGACGGCTCGGGCACCATGTCTGTCGCACCGACCACGGTCAACTCCTCGAGCCCGACCACCCTCACGTTCACGTACACCGCGGCCGCGGGCGGGACTTCTTCGGGCAGCATCACGGTGGCCGTCCCCTCGGGCTGGACGCCTCCTTCGAGTATCTCGGGTGCCGCCGGTTACACCACAGCCAGCGCCGGGACAGTCTCGGTCTCTGCCCAGGTCATCACCGTTTCTGGGATCACCTTGTCCTCAGGTGGCACCATGACCGTGACCTATGGTGCCGGCGGGGGATCCTCTCAAGCCATCTCGACCTCGACCGTTGGCACGTCCACGTTTGCGATCGACGAGATGTCCACATCCTCGGGCTCCTTGACCGCGCTGGGCACTTCCCCTTCGGTCACCACCACGGCTTCGCCTAACGGTTCGGGCACCATGACACCCTCTCCCACCTCGGTCACCGCCTCCACTCCGAGCACCATCATCTTCACCTACACAGCCTCGGCCGGCGGGTTGTCGTCGGGCAGCCTCCAAGTCGCTGTCCCGACTGGTTGGAGCGCACCGTCGACGACGTCAGGCTCGACGGGCTATGTCACGGCCAGCACCGGGACGGTGTCGGTCTCGGGCCAGACGATCACGATCTCGGGGGTCACGCTGTACTCAGGAGGGACCATGTCCCTCACCTACGGCGCCGGCGATAGCGCCGCCTCGGCCTCGACGGTCGGCCTATCGACCTTCACCACCCAGGAAGCCTCCACGTCGTCGGGCGCCTTGACTCTATTGAACGCGTCCCCACAGGTCTTGGTCACCTACTCCGCGGACGGCTCAGGCAGCATTGGCGCCACACCGAGCTCCATCGCCGCCCTGACACCGTCGACACTCACCTTCACCTATGCCGCTGGGGCGGGCGGGACGTCCTCGGGCTCCGTCGCGGTGACTGTCCCCTCGGGTTGGACTGCACCAACCACGACCTCGGGTTCAGCCGGCTACACGACGGCGAGCACAGGAACGCTTGGAGTGTCTGGTCAGACGATCACGGTCTCGGGTGTCACGATGTCTGGGGGCGCCGCCATCAGCATCACCTACGGTGCCGGAGGTGGGAGCGCCGGTGCGGTCGCTCCCGCCGCGGGGAGTGCCACGTTCGCAAGCACGGAGCAGTCCACGTCCTCGGGAACCCCGACTGCCCTGTCGTCGAGCCCATCGGTAACGGTGACCGCAGCACCGAACCCCTCGGGAACCGCAACCTTCTCCTACACGGGGAGTGCCCAGACCTGGAGCGTGCCCGCCGGAGTGACCTCGGTCCAAGTGGCCGCGCACGGCGCCCAAGGTGGTGGGACCTACGGTGGTCTGGGTGCGCAAGTCACCGCCACGTTGCCCGTTGCGCCTGGACGGGTGCTTTCCATCTATGTCGGGCAGCAACCGAGCGGCATAAGTGGTGGCTACAACGGAGGCGGCGGCGGCTCATCGTGGGACGGAAGCTGGGGTGGCGGCGGGGCGACCGACGTTCGGACCACCAGTTCCATTTCGAGTCGAATCCTGGTCGCTGGTGGTGGCGGAGGCACCGGGTACGGGGCGTCAGCCACCGAAGGCGAGGGCGGCTCGGGCGGGCCGTCGACTGGACAGTCGGGCGACCCCGGAACGTGCAGCGACAACGGTGGATCTGGCGGGACCCAGACCGCGGGCGGTGCTGGGGGCACAGGGGGCAACAGCGGCTCAGCGGGATCACTCGGCTCGGGCGGCGGCGTGTATCACGGAGGCGGTGCAGGCGGGGGCGGCTACTACGGCGGCGGCGGTGGGGCGGACTGCGGCGTTTCTGGAGCTGGTGGTGGCGGTGGCTCGGACTACCTCGAGTCCTCGGGCACCATGGTCTCTGAGGTTTCGGGTTACAACACGGGCAACGGCTCGCTCACTATCACCTATGGCTCGACGGGCTCGACGGGCTCGCCGGGACCGGGCACGGTCAACTTCTCGTACACCGGGAGCCCGCAGGCTTGGACGGTGCCGGCCGGGCTCACCTCGATCCAGGTTGACGTCCGCGGTGCCCAAGGTGGCGGACCCTA
>Ga0307372_10011501_pt1 | contig 11797 bp, 9 predicted proteins | sample OX1MG_FD_202533 | JGI IMG/M metagenome (GOLD analysis project Ga0307372, IMG submission 202533) | Soil microbial communities from Risofladan, Vaasa, Finland - OX-1 | ecosystem: Environmental > Terrestrial > Soil > Coastal area > Acid sulfate soil | place: Finland: Risofladan, Vaasa | collected...
CCGTAGGACACGAAGTCGCCGATCAACTCCGACAGCCCGGAAGAGAGTTCATAGTTGGCTTTCAGGTAATCCTTGTACTCAGCAGTCTGCAAACGGGTCTGGTTGTTGTTGATGTGGTCGATAGTCGTCTCGATATTGGAGGCCAACTCCGACGCAAAGGGGGTAACACGATCGATCGCTGTCTGCTGCCAGGGTGAAGCTGCGGCGCGCTTCTCGCTCAGTTGCTGCAGAACCTGACCCAGATTGTTGGTGTGCCCCTTGATGGTGTTGATTTTCATCGCATGGCTCTCAGGCGTCATGCGCTGTTTGGCATACACCTGCATCTCATCCGCGTCCCGTGTCAATTGAACAGCGTGATTTTTCGCCTGGGTGAGCAGTTCCGAAACCTCCGGCGAATCCGGGACTGGGTTATCAGCGGCCTGGACGGCGGGCAACAGGTAGAGGGATGCCGCCACCAGAAGCGCAAGGCTTAGTGCGTAACGTGCCTTCCGCATAGTTGTTCCCTCCTTTTTTCCGATTTCAAAGGCCCAGCCGGGCCTACTCGGTCCCAGGGCTTATTATCCAACCTCAGCTCGGAACGGACGGTGACGACAGACACAGGAATTTGTGAGGCGGGCTATCTCTCGAAGGTTGTTGTGTTTACGAGGGACGGCGGGCGCTCCCGCTTCGATCGCGAAGCGGGAGCCGTCGGTTTTGGGAAGGATTCGGGCCGTCAGTTACCTTGCCAGTTGCCGCGGAGGTTGCTCACGACGGTGGGCGCAACGCTGGCGCTGGCGGAATTGCCTCCAATGCCCACCGTCACCGCGACAGGACTGCCCAAGCCGGTCAGATCAACCTGTTTGTCATAAGCGGAAATCTGGAATTGGTTCTGGCCGAGAGGCGTGATTTGAATTTTGAGTGTGGTGCTGTTGTCGACACCCTGGTAAAGATAAACCTCTGAGTGCGCGCCGCTCTGATACGCATTAAACGAGCCGGCCGGCAAGGTGATCGAATAACTCCCAAGCTGCAGGGTCACCGGCTGGGTCAGCGGATCGACCACCAGGCTGCTGTCCAGGGTGAGCGTGGCGTCCAGGTCAAAGCCCGGCGGCGGCCCGGCTGTGATTTGCAGGCTGGCGGTGAGCCCCGAAGAGGTGGGAGAAGTGGCACAGGCTTTGGCCGGATAGGCCGCGACCGAATGCAATCCGCCAAGTTGTGTGGTGGAAGTGTAAGAATCAAAGATCAGTGGCGTGGAGCCGCCCACGCCAAAGGTGGAAACTGCGGCGTTGTTGTCAGCGCCGTACAAGAAAGTGCCTTCCTGATTGACCGCCAGCCCGCCGGGGTACAAGGCGCTGCTCCCCGCGCCGACCGTTGTCCCGGGAAGCGTCAGGCTGCCATCCGAGCCCACGGCGAATGCGCTCACGGAATTGTCGCCCTGGTTGCTTGAAAAGAGAGTGGCGTCATCCGGACTGAGCACGACCACCTGGTTGCTCGCCGCAGAGGTTGAAAAGGGTGAATTCGACAGTTCCGAAAGCTGGCCGTCCGAGGCAATATTCAAAACGTCGATATCCGGCCCCGATCGGCCCGTGAAAAGCAGGTTGCCGGCACAGTTGATATCAATGCCGGTGCCGTAACCCGTTCCGGACTTAAGCGTAAAAGGAGAATTCGCGACCGCCAGCAAAGTCCCATCCGACTGAATGGCGAACACGCCAACTTGATTGTAAAGATAAAACGCCATGACCAGAAACTTGCCGTCGGGACTGACCTTCATGCTCGACATAAAGCCGCCCGCAACAACCGGAGAACCTACCGTCGAAAGCGCGCCCGTCGAAGAGTTGATACTGAAGACGGTGATGTATCCGTCGGTCGTGCCCGCGTAAAGGAACTTTGCGTCCGGCGTGGCGGCCAGTGAGATGCCGGATGCGTTGGGGTTGTTATACCTTCCTGTAGCAAATGGCGATCCAACAGACGTCAGCACGCCGGAGGTGGGTTCGATCGTGAAGGCGCTGATCGTGTTGCTGCCGGCGTTCGAAGCGTAGAGAAAATTCTTGACCACAATAATGCGGTTGGAGGCATAAAGACCGGCGCCCGTACCCAGGCCACCCGTCGCGAACGGCGAACCCGCGATGGGACTCAGGGTGCCATTCACATCCACGGAAAAGGCGGATATACTGTTTCCCGCCAAAAGGTCGTTGTTCGTGTAAACAAAATTTTGAGCTGCGAGCCCAACGGGAATAAGTGCCAGCAGGGTCAATCCCCAGACAAACCATTTTGCGCATTTAACCATCGGTATCCCCCCCTTGTCTTTGGACCCTAAGTTATTGTTGTGCGGAACGCTCCCCGGCCGAGCGCTCTTGAGATCCGTGTCTCAAACGGCTTCCCCGAAGCCGTACGCTTTATCGTTGATCTGAACCAGGTGCAAGCCCATCCCCTCTTCTATCTCATTTATTCAGAGTGGCTTGCACGCAACTCCAGCAAAATACATAGTGGATTCTAATGCGTGATGTAATGACTGTCAAGACGTTAAGAAGTTACTGATGGGTGGGTTAATAGAACTAAAGATGCAATGGTGCCGGGATTGGCGGCCGCCAAGGGAACCGTTCAGCAGGCAATCAAACCCTCCCTGGAGCACGGTCGCTCTTCCGAACCCAATGATCCATCCTGGCCAGGCATGGACGGCAGGGATTCCTTCACACCCGCCCGGTGAGGCCCTCGGAGGGGCGTTCAAGCGACGGAAGAATCCGCACAACCCCAGAGCTCGGGGACGCCAGCCGTCGCGCTCCAACAGGCCTTATTCCTTCGGCGCTTCCGATTCCTCCGTTGGGCGCACCGAATCGCTGACCCACTGCAGGTAGTTCGGCGACCCATCGATAATCGGCAGGCAGATGATTTCCGGCGTGTGATAGGAATGGATCAGCCCAATCTCCGTCTCGATCTGTGGAAACAGGTTGCGGGTGGTTTTGATCAACATCAGGAATTCCCTGCTGCGATCGATTTTCCCTTCCCAGCGGTAAACCGACTGGACCGGCTGGGTGATGCTGACGCAGGCCGCCAGGTTTTCTTCGATCAGCCGCCGGGCGATTTTGCGGCATTCCCGCCGGCTGGAAGCGGTTACCATGATGACGACTTTGTCAGTCACAAATCCTCCTTGCGGAAGGAAAGGGTGCGGCAAAAGATTCGCGCCTCAAGGCCAAAGCGCAACCGAACCCGGTGAGACGCCCTGCCGTCTCAAACGCGTGGCGCGGCTCTCTGCCACTTGCAAGGCCTCAACCCCAAGATACAACAGGCTCCTCCCCATCGCCAGTCCTATCCGAATCTCCGGCGGGCCCGCGCCGGGTTCAACCTTCTGAGAAACAGATTGAAAAAGGCAAGAGTTTGCGTGTCTATTTGCGGGCGAACGGTGGTATTCTGGCGAGTGTGCCGGAGTTCGCAGCACGGGCAGCCCCGGGCGGGCCCCATCGCGGCCCGCGCCGGACACGGCAGCAATGAACGCTGAAGCGTTTGTTTAACTTCGATGAATCTTTTTGGCTGGGACCACAAAACGCTGCGACGCAACGCCATTTTTGTGCTGGCGCTACTGAGCCTTGCCCTGCTTGTACATGAAGTCTTTGGCCGCAACGGCTACCTGACCCTGCGGCACCAGAAACAGGAATACACCACTCTTCAGCGGAACATTCAGAAGCTGGCGCAGGACAACCAGCAACTCGAGCAAAAAATCCAGGCCCTGAAAGACAATCCGGAGGCGGTCGAAAAACAGGCGCGCGACCAGTTGCACCTGGCCAAGCCGGGAGAACTCATCTACATGTTGCCGGACAGGCAGTCCGCACATCCGCCGGCCACCGCGCAGCAAGCGCCGCATAACCAGCCTCAGCGATAAGCCCGCAGCCCCATCAAACCTTTACTTTCTGAAGCGACCGGAAAGCAGCAGTCGTCGCGCGCGCAGCGAAAACGCAGCTCAGCGGACCACGCCCTCGATCGGGCTGGAAGCGGTGGCGTAAAGCTTCTTGGGAATGCGGCCGGCCCGGAACGACATGCGGCCCGCGGTAATGGCGTGCTTCATGGCTTCCGCCATCAGGACGGCATCCTGTGCGCCGGCGATTCCGGTATTCATCAGCACCCCGTCCGCGCCCAGTTCCATAGCCACCGCCGCATCCGACGCCGTGCCGACCCCCGCATCCACGATCAGCGGCACGCTGGTAATCATTTCCCGCAGGATCCGCAGATTGGCGATGTTCTGTATTCCCATCCCGGAACCAATGGGGGCGCCCAGCGGCATCACCGCCGCCGCGCCGGCATCGACCAGGCGCCGCGCCGCCACCAGATCGTCGTTGGTGTAAGGCATCACCACGAATCCCTCGCGCACCAGCGTTTCGGTCGCTTTGAGCAGTTCGAAATTGTCCGGGAACAGCGTTTGCTGGTCGCCGATCACTTCCAGCTTGATCCAGTTGGATAAGCCCACTTCGCGCGCCAGGCGCGCCGTCCGCACGGCTTCATCCGCGTTGTAGCAGCCGGCGGTGTTCGGCAGAATAAAAAATTTCTTCCGGTCAATATAATCGAGCATCGACTCCTTGCTCTTGTCCGTCAGGTTCACGCGCCGCACGGCCACCGTAACCATCTCAGCGCCGGAGGCTTCGTGCGCGAGCGCCATTTCCTGGAAGCTCTTGTACTTTCCCGTCCCTACGATCAACCGCGAACGGAATTCCTTGTCCGCAATCCGTAAAACATCGTTGTCCATGGGTCTCGTTATCTCCTTGCGTCCATTCTAGTCAGCGCTCTGCGAAATTGCAATTTGCGCCGGGCGGTTGCGCGGCTGGCGCCCTTTGCCACGCTCGCTCTGCTGGTCACGCTGTGGGCAGCCTGCGGCGGAGGCAGCGTGCGCACGTCGACCACCAGCAGCAGCAACGCAACCCCGGGAGGCACTTACACGCTGACCGTCACCGCCACCTCCGGCAGCCTGAGCCAATCCACCCAGGTCACGCTGAAGGTGCAGTAGAGACGTTCGGCTGGAACGCCTGGTTCTTGTCTGCGGCGCGGCGGGAGACGCCTCACTAAGGCGTCTCTACAACGTGAGGGCCGAGCCTCCCCTACTTTGTGGCGGTTTCCTGCGTGGCAGGGGGACGGCGGGAGAACATCTCTTCGATCAGGTCGCGGTAGCGCTCTTCCACCACGCTGCGCTTGACCTTGAGCGTGGCAGAAAGCTCGCCGGCGGCGATGGTTAGTTCTTTCGGGAGCAGACCGATCTGGCGGATGCGTTCATGGGGCGGCAGGTGCCGGCAGGCCTCATCCACCTGCTGCTGCAGGAAGGCGTGGACCGTCTCGTTCTTCACCAGGTCTTCGCGACCGGCAAAGTCGATACCCTGCTCGCGGGCGTAGGATTCGAGCGCCGGGAAGTTGGGAACAATCAGCGAGCCGACAAACTTTCTTGAATCCCCCAGCACGACCAGCTGCGCCACGTAGCGGTGTCCCTGAAAAAGGTTTTCCAGCTTTTCCGGTGAAACATACTTGCCGCCGGAAGTTTTGAACAGGTTCTTCTTGCGGCCGGTGATGCTGAGAAAACCTTGCAGGTCAAGCGCGCCCAGGTCGCCGGTGTGAAACCAGCCATCGGCGAACGACTCGCCGTTCCGCTCATCCTGGTGATGGTAGCCCGGAGTCACGTTGGGCCCGCGCACCAGGATTTCACGCCCGGTGCCGCCCCTGGCGTCCTCGGCCTCTTCGCCCAGCCGGACTTCCACACCCGGAATCACCTGGCCCACGGTGCCCAGTTTCACCGCGCCGGGATGGTTGACGGCGATCACCGGGGAGGTTTCGGTCAAGCCGTAACCTTCATAGACCGGAATGCCGATGGCGAAGAAAAATTCCGCCAGCTCGCGGCCCAGCGGCGCCGCGCCGGAAATCATCAGCCGCAGCCGTCCGCCCATTTGCGAGCGGATTTTGGAATAAACCAGTTTGTCCGCCACGGCGCGCTTCAGGCGCAGGCCCGGAGGAACGGATTTGCCCGCGATCACGTGCGGAAAATATTCGCGGCCGGCGCCGAGCGCCCAGCCGAACAGCTTCTGCTTGGACGCGGGCAGGTGCCGGACTTCTTCAAAAACCTTTTCGCGGATCTTTTCCACCAGCCGCGGCACTACGGCCATCAGCGTGGGGCGCACCTCGCGCAGATTCTGCGGCAGCGAGTCGTAACTCTCCGCGTAGGCGATGGAGACGCCCTGGGACATGTAATAGAAGTCAATCGTCCGCTCAAAGATGTGGGCCAGCGGCAGGAAGGCCATACTGACGTCGCTCGGCCCGAAATCAAACAGGTGATCACAGGCCTGAATGTTGGAGGCGATGTTGGCGTGCGTCAACACAACACCCTTGAACGCTCCGGTGGTTCCGGAAGTGTAAACGATGGTCGCCGTATCCTCCGGCCGGGCGCGAAGCGATTGCTCCCTGAAAACCTCGGCCGCGCCGGGACCGGCGGCGGTTCCCTGCTTCACCACATCCTTCCAGACATCGACATTCTCAAACTCGCCCGGCTCCGAATCCATGGCCACCACAAACTTCAGCTCCGGCACGTGGGCCCGCACAGCCAGAACTTTCTTAAGCTGGTCGCGGGTGGAAACCACAATCCCCTTTGACCCGGAATCGCGCAGGATAAACTCAACGTCCTCTTCGAGCAGCGTGGAATAAAGAGGAACGGTGATGGCTCCGAGTCCCAGGATGGCGTAGTCGGTGAGCGCCCATTCCAGTCGATTTTCCGACAGCAGGGCGACACGGTCGCCGGACCCGATACCCTTCTCACCCAGGGCGCGCGCCAGCGCCGCCACCAGCAAAAGCACGTTGCGCGAGGCAATCCCGTGGTACTCGCCTTCCGTTTTGGTCAGGAAGGCGTCCGGCTTCGGATGCGCCTCCATCGCCTGGAGAAAAAGTCCATTAATCGTCTTATAGGTTTTCGGTTCCATGCGCTTCCATGCCCCTGCCTGGCCGCAGACGGCCGGCCGAAGGAAATTCTAGCACAGAGTTGACGGCTGACACGCGGTCCGCGCAAATCAGCTTCCGCGCCCCATACTGCGAGGCGCGCTGATAAGATGGATCGAAGGATCAATCCGCGGACGGGCTTCTTCTCCGCCGGGTTATCGACTAAGATTCAGCAAGAGAACAGCGATGGACCAATCCAAAACAGGCAGCGATCAAGCCGGACCGTTGGACAGCAACTATCAGCCGGTCCGGGCTTCCCGCGGGGCCGTGCTCATCTGCCGGGGCTGGCTGCAGGAAGCCGCTCTGCGTATGCTGATGAATTCGCTCGACGAAGAAGTCGCTGAACGGCCCCGCGAACTGATAGCCTGCGGAGCCACGAAAAAAGTTCTGCGCGGTTGGGAGTGCTTTCACGCCACCGTGGGCGCGCTCAAGTGCGTGAAGGACGACGAGACGCTCCTGGTCCAATCGGGTGAACCGGCGGGTGTTTTTGAGACGAACAAAGACGCTCCGCGTGTGCTGATCACAGACTCGAGCTGGGCGGCAAGCTGGACCTCTCTCGGCACGCAGGAAGCACTGCCCACCGCCTTTCAAATTTTTGACGCTGTGGGTCAGGAACATTTCGGCGGCGACCTTGCCGGCAAGCTGGTTGCTTGCGGCGGAATGGGGGCTGCGGGAGGTGCGCTGCCGCTCGCTGCCGGGCTGCTGGGCGCAGCGTTCCTGGGCATCGAGGTGGATGGAGAAAAGATCAAGCGCCGCATCCGCGCGGGCTATTGCGATTACTGCGTCAACAGCCTGGACGAGGCCCTTCGCATCCTGAAGAACGCCGTGCGGCAGAAGCAGGCCGTCTCCGTGGGGCTGGTCGGAAATTGCGCGGACGTTATCCCGGAACTCGCCAGCCGCGGCGTTGTGCCCGACATTCTGACCGACCAGACCAGCGCCCACGATCTTCTGAACGGGTACGTCCCCTCCGGCCTGAATGCGGAGGAAGCCGCCACGCTTCGCGCTAACAATCCCGGCGAATATTTGTCACGAGCTCGCGACTCCATCGCCGGGCATTTTGCGGGGATGCTGGCGCTCAAAAAGCTGGGATCCGTCGTCTTCGAGTTTGGAAACAGCATCTGTGCGGCGGCCCATGAGTGCGGGGTGATGGCGAGTTCATCCGCATTCCCGGGCTTTGTTGAGGCATATCTTCAGCCGCTGCTCAGCGCGGGTCTGGCTCCGGTTCGATGCGTGGCGCTTTCGGGGGAGCCGGGCGACATCCACCGGCTCGACGACCTGGCGCTCGAGATCTTTCCGGATGACGCAATGTTAAATCGCTGGATTCCGCTGGCGCGAAAATACGCAAGATTTCAAGGCCTCCCGGCACGCGTCTGCTGGATGGACCCGGAAGCGCGAGTGGTTCTGGCCGAGCGCCTGAACAGCCATGTCGCAGAGGGTGTGTTCAAAGCGCCCCTTGTTATGGCGCTGGACACGATGGACAGCGGCTTGAGACCTTTGATCCCCGCGGAGCCCGAAGGGATGACAGGCGGAAGCCATGTCATCGTCGAGGGGCACATCCTGAACGCGCTGCTCCAGGCAGCATCGGGCGCAAGCTGGGTATCACTCGCCACCGGAGCGGGCCACTGCCAGGCAACCGTGGTCATGGTTGCCGATGGCACACCCAAAGCGGCCAAAGCCCTCCCGCGCGTTTTGAAGGATGATTACGCCCTCGGAATCCTGCGCCTCGCCGCCGTGGGCGATAAGAAAGCTCAGGATACAGGCCGCCGAACCCATCGCAAGATTCCCATGCCTGACAGATCGTAAGCTTCGCGCCGCACAAAGTTCTCAGCTCTTCCTGGAAGTGACGGCAAAAAAAGCAGCCGGCGTCTGTTCAACTTTCTTGCTCTTGCATTTGGGGCAAGCTGGCCGGGCCTTTTCATATTCGGCGATACTCAGGATCAGGGTGAACCGCTTCTTGCACTCTTTGCAGAGATACTCGTAGATCGGCATCGAGTTTCACCTCCGGCTGTGCTTCTAAGCAAATTATATCAAGGTAACGGGCCGCTTCCTATGACTTCCTGGGTGCGGAAAGGCTGCGGTCAGGCGACAGCCCGGGCCACCGCGCGCAACGGGCCGCTGACCGGGGATCAGGCATTGAACAAGGGGCAACTGGCCGAGTCTCGCGGACCGGTTCCGTGCTAAATTCTGAAGGTGCGAACCGTGGTGGAATGCGTTCCGAATTTCAGCGAGGGATGCGACCGGCAAAAGATCGAGTCGATCGTTCAGGCTCTCCTTGCCGGCCCGGCCGTTTACCTGCTCGACACCCAGATGGATGCCGATCACAACCGCACCGTGGTGACCTTTGTGGGAAGCCGGGAAACGGTGGGCGAAGCAGCGCTGCGGGCCATCGGGCGCGCCGCTGAATTGATTGATCTGAACGATCACCGCGGCGTGCATCCCCGCATGGGCTCGACCGACGTTGTGCCTTTCGTGCCAATCAAGGGCGTCAGCCTGCAAGATTGCGTGGAGATTGCCGGCTGGGTAGCCCAGGAAACCTGGCGGCGTTTCCGCGTCCCAGCCTACCTTTACGAAGCGGCTGCCCGCGAGCCCCGGCGGAAGAACCTTGAATACGTGCGGCAGGGACAGTTTGAGCGGTTGCGCGAGGAAGTCCGCCAAAATCCCGACCGCCGCCCGGACGTTGGCGAAGCCGATCTCCACCCGACCGCCGGGGCCACGGCCATCGGCGCGCGAAGCTTTTTGATTGCCTACAACATCAATCTGAACACGACCGAACTCAGCTTGGCCAAGGCCATCGCCAGGAAGATTCGCGCTTCGGACGGAGGGTTTCCCGCCGTGAAGGCCATCGGTGTGGAATTGAAGGCGCTCGGCCTGGTTCAGGTCTCCATGAACCTGACGGATTTTCTGACCACCTCGATCGGCACCGTCTTTGACGCCGTAGCGAACGAGGCCGCGCGCGCCGGCATCACGATTGAGAGCAGCGAAATTGTCGGTCTGGTGCCGCGCCGGGCCCTGGAGAACGTCGCGGTCCGCCACCTCAAGCTGCGGGATGTCAGCCGCGACCTGATCCTTGAAAACCGGCTGGCGCAGGCACAGGGAAATCCGCCCGACAACGGACGTTAGCGGGAAGGCTGAAATTTCGCTCCCGTGTCTCGCGGGAAAAGTTGATGAGCAGTCAAGCTTAGGCGAAGCTTTGGCAGGTTGCTAAAGAACTCACAGCACCTGTCATTCCGGGGATCCGAAGGGCGACGAGGAATCTCGCGCGGGCAAAAAAGCCCACGACATGTCAAACACTGTCTGGCTACCCGTGCAGAGCGAGGTTCCTCGCGGAGTCTGTCCTGAGCGAAATGCACGGATTCTTCGCGGAGTTTACCCTGAGCCCCTTCACTTCGTTCAGGGCCGTTCGCAAGCGGAGGGCGAACGGGCTCAGAATGACGCCGCGAAGGGCTTGGAATGACACGCTTCCAACGTTTTCGAGAAACCTATCGGGAAACCGCCGCTGCGGATTACAAAACCGGATCGATGAGGGGCGTGGAAACCCACACCTTTCTTCCTGCCGCTTCACCCAGGCTGGTGGGTTTATTGCCCAGGCGCAGGCTGAGCGTGCCATCGTAATTGCGGCTGGTCACTTTAACCTGGACTCCGGGGCGGAGCCCCAACCGATCCAGGTATTCCAGCAGATGCCGGTCCCTTTCGTACATGCTTTCGATCCTGGCCACAGATCCCGGATCGGCTTCCCACAAGGGGCGCAGGCCCAGTTTGCGCCGTTCGGCGGCGCTCTTGTTGATCTGGTTCCCGTGGGGGCAGGCGCCGTCCCGTCCCAGCTTTTCGATCAGCTTTTGTTCCAGATCCTTTGAAACGGAGTGCTCCAGGCGCTCCGCCTCTTCGTGCACCTTGTACCACTCCATGCCCAGAATCTCGTAGAGGAATCGTTCAATGACATGATGGCGAAATCGCAGTTCGTCGGATATCTTTCGCCCCTGGGCGGTCAGAAGGATTCTCCCCTTGCGGTCCACCCGGGCCAGGTTGTCGCGCCTCAGGCGCCGCAGCGCCAGCGCTACCGCCGGCGGGGAGACATCCAGCCAGCGCGCGATGGTCGCCGCGATTGCGGCGCCCTCTTCCGCCTCCGCCTCCGCGATGGCCTTCAGGTAATCTTCTTTCGATACGGTCAACTTCATGGCAGACAACCCATCCGAACCTTCTGGCACTTACGCCCCCTCATCCTGTCGCCAGCCGGTAGGCCGGGCAACGTCCATCATAGCCCGGTTTCCGGATGGGCGGGCACCATTTTCCGGTTGACAGTTCCAGGGACAGTCGTATTAACTATAGTTTATTTCAAGCAAGAATCCGTAGTAAACATCTGTCTTGAGATGGCCCCATATGGATCATCCGCCGGATAAGCCTGAAACTGCCGCTCCCCAACCCCGCCGCGAAGATATGGCAACGCTTGGAGCGGGCAACGCGCAGCCCAGCCGTAGCCTGTCGCTCGAAGGGTTGCACGGATCCGTCGACGTGCCGCCGCACAAAGCGGGCTTCTGGCGGCACTGGTGGGCTTTTGTCGGACCCGCCATTCTGGTCAGCGTCGGCTACATGGACCCCGGGAACTGGGGCACTGACCTGGCGGGCGGAGCGCAGTTCAGGTACGGGCTGCTGTGGGTGGTCGCCCTCGCCAGCCTGATGGCCATCTTTATGCAGATCATCGCGGCCCGCCTGGGCGTGGTCACCGGAATGGACCTGGCCCAGTGCTGCCGCGACTGGTACCCGCGCTGGACACGAGTGCCCAACTGGCTGTTCTGCGAACTGGCCATCGGTGCCTGCGATCTGGCGGAGGTGCTGGGCAGCGCAGTCGCTCTCAATCTGCTGTTTG
>Ga0307372_10011502_pt1 | contig 11797 bp, 10 predicted proteins | sample OX1MG_FD_202533 | JGI IMG/M metagenome (GOLD analysis project Ga0307372, IMG submission 202533) | Soil microbial communities from Risofladan, Vaasa, Finland - OX-1 | ecosystem: Environmental > Terrestrial > Soil > Coastal area > Acid sulfate soil | place: Finland: Risofladan, Vaasa | collected...
TGCCTGAGTAGGGTCCCGCATGCCGAGGAGGACACGGCGCACCCGGCGCGCCCGCCGCGGGATGACCATCGCCCTGCTGGTGGTGGCGTCGATCACCATCATCACCCTCGACTACCGGGGGCAGGCACACGGCGTCATCTCGTGGGCCAAGCGCGGCGCCCATGACGCCTTCTCACCCGTCCAGCACGCCGTGGACGACGTGGTGCGGCCCGTGGGGAGCTTCCTGTCGGGGGCGGTGCACGCCGGGGACCTCGAGAACCAGAACGCCAAGCTCCGTCGCCAGCTGGGTGCCCTGCAGCGCCAGGCGCTCTCCCGCCAGGCGCTCCAGAACGCGGTGCGCTCCCTCGACCGCCTCGACGCGCTGCCCTGGACCGGGGGGATCCCCACCGTCGTCGCCCAGGTGACGGCGCTGAGCCCGTCGGACTTCACCGCCACCGTGGAGCTCGACAAGGGGAGCAGGCAGGGGGTGGCGGTGGGGATGCCCGTGGTCGGCGGGGCCGGCCTCGTCGGCCAGGTCATCGAGGTGTGGTCCTCGGGGTGCACCGTGCGCCTCGTCACCGACGTCCGGTCGTCGGTCGGCGTGCGCTTCGGCCCCGGCGACGACCTCGCCCTGGTCCAGGGATCGGGCCTGGGCCGCGACCTGGCGGTGAACCTGGTCGCCCCGGGGGTGCCGCTGCACACGGGGGAGGTGCTCACCACGAGCGGGCTCCAGCACGCCCAGTTCCCGCCCGACATCCCCGTGGCGCGCGTCCGGTCGGTGTCGTCGACACCGTCGGCCACGCAGGAGACGGTGACGGCCCAGCCCCTCGCCGACCTCGACGTCCTCACCTACGTCGACGTCCTGCAGTGGCAGTCGGGATCATGACGAGCGCGGATGTCGCCCGGTCGACGCTGGTGGTGGCGGTGGTGCTCGTGGTGCAGCACACCCTGCTCGACTCGGTGCGCGCCGGCGGCGCCCACCCCGACATGATGCTCCTGCTGCCGGTGATGGCCGGCTACGCGGCGGGGCCCGACCGGGGGGCGGTCTTCGGCTTCGTCACCGGCCTCGTCGCCGACCTGTTCCTGCCCACCCCGTTCGGCCTGTCCGCGCTCATCGGCTGCCTGCTCGGGTTCGTCACCGGCCTGGCCACCCGGGGGCTCGTCCGCAGCTCGTGGTGGTTGCCGCCCGTCGTCGCCGTGGCCGCGACCGCCGCCGGCATGGGGGCCTACGCGATCCTGGGGGCCGTGCTCGGCGACCCCGCGATGCTCAGGGCGTACCTGGCGCCCGCCCTGGCGGTGGGAGCACCGTCGGCGGCGCTGCTGGCCATCCCCGTCCTGCGCATGGTGGCATGGGCCGTCCCGCCGCCGGGCCCGGCCCACGGCCACGGCGCCCAGATGGGCGGGGCGCTGCGATGAGGGTCCGCCGCCGCCGGTTCGCGCTGGCGCTGCGCTCGGCCGACACGCCGCGCCGCCCCCCGCGCCCCCCCCGCCCGCAGCGCGTGGGCGGGGGCCGGCTGCGCCACCCGCTGCGCGGCGCGCGCCTGTACCCCAAGCCGAAGGCCCCCCGCCCGGCGCGGTCGCACGAGCCCCGGGGGCCGCGCATGCGCCCGCGCCGCTCGGTCGTCGACCGCGTCATGTCGGTGAGCGAGCCGTCGGCGCCGCGCCCCGTGATCCGGCTGCGCGTGCTGGGCGTGGCCGCACTGGCGCTGTTCTCGCTCATGTTCATCCGCCTGTGGTACCTGCAGGTGCTCGACAAGTCGGCGTACACCCAGACGGTGGTGGCCAACCAGGTGCGGCCCGTCGAGGTGCCCGCGCCGCGGGGGCTCATCCTCGACCGCACCGACAACATCATGGTGAGCGACCAGGTGACGCGCGACATCACGCTGTCGCGGGTGGCGGCCCAGCAGCACCCCGAGGTGGTCGGCCAGCTCGCCGCGCTCCTCGGCATCCCCGTGGCCCAGATCCAGGCCGACCTGGCCAACGTCCAGTACAGCCTGTACAAGCCGGTGCCCATCCTGGAGAACGCGCCCCTCGCCGACGTCCTCTACATCGGGGAGCACGCCTCCGCCTTCCCCGGCGTGTCGACGGTCGCCGACACCAACCGGACCTACCCCATGGGCCAGACCGGGGTGCAGATGCTCGGCTACGTCGGCCAGATCTCGAGCTCGCAGCTGCAGGCGCACCGGTCCGACGGCTACCAGCTCGGCGACCTCTACGGCCAGAGCGGGCTCGAGGGCCAGTACCAGGCCGAGCTGCGGGGGCACCCCGGTGTCGACAGGGTCGAGGTCGACGCCCACGGCCAGGTCGTGGGGAGCCTCGGCGAGACGCCGCCGAAGTCGGGCGCCGACCTCGTGACCAACGTCGACGCCGGCCTCCAGCAGACGCTGCAGCAGGCACTCGACGCCGAGATCGCCACGTTCCACGGCGCCTCCAAGGGTGGCGCGGCGGTGGCCCTCGACCCCCAGACGGGCGCCGTGCTGGCGCTCGTGTCGTCGCCGACCTACGACCCCACGTGGTGGACCAACGGCATCTCCACCACGCACTACGACCAGCTGCGGTCGTCGGGCGCCCTCAACAACAACGCCATCGCCGGCCTGTACACGCCGGGGTCGACGTTCAAGCTCGCCACCGCCACGGCCGCCCTGCAGACGGGCCTGATCTCGCCGGGCACCGTGATCAACGACACCGGCTCGTACACCATCCCGGGGTGCCAGACCGGGGGGTCGGGCTGCGCCGTGTACCACGACAACGAGGGCGAGGTGGGGGGCCGCATCAACGTGTCCCAGGCCCTCACCGTGTCGAGCGACATCTTCTTCTACAACCTCGGCGTCAATTTCTGGGACGCGTACAAGGCGAACGGGCGCTACGGCCCGACGCCGATCCAGGACGCCGCCACCCAGCTCGGCTACGGGATCGTGACCGGCATCGACCTGCCCGGCGAGACCGACCTCGGGCGGGTGGACTCGCCGGCGGTGGTGGCCCGCGAGCACGCCCAGTACCCGAAGGCCTACCCCAACGGCGGGTGGTTCACGGGGAACAACCTCGAGCTCGCCTTCGGCCAGGGCGGCACCGTGATCACCCCGCTCCAGCAGGCGGTGGCGTTCGCCACCTTTGCCAACGGTGGGACCCGCTACGTGCCGCAGGTCGCCGCCGGGTTCGTCGACGCCCACGGCAGGGTGCTCCGGACCATCTCCCCCAAGGTCGCCGGGCACGTCGACTACTCGCCCGCCAACTACCAGGCCATGCTGTCGGGGTTCGAAGGCGTCGTCCAGAACCCCAAGGGCACCGCCGCCCCGGCGTTCGCCGGCTTCCCCCTGTCGACCTTCCCTCTGGCGGGCAAGACCGGCACCGCCACGACCAACGAGCAGCAGCCCAACTCGTGGTTCGTCGGGTGGGGGCCCCTGCCGCACCCCCGGTACCTCATCGCCGTCGTGGTCCAGGGCGGTGGGTACGGGTCCCTGGCCGCCGCCCCGGTGGCGCGCCAGGGCTTCGACTACCTCGTGGCCCACCCCGAGGCCCCGGCCAGCCTGGCGCCGCCGGCGCCGGCCACACCATCGGCCCCGGCCCCGCCCACCCCGGCCCAGCCGGGCTCGGCGGCCGGCGCCACCGGGGCGGGCGGCACCACCACGACGGTGGCCACCTCCACGACGGCGGGGGCCCTTCCCCCGCAGCGGCGCCGGGCCCCGCGGGGAGGGCTCTAGACTCGGCGGGCACATGACCTCCCTGTGGCCACGGATCGAGTCTCTCCTGGCCCAGGTCACGAAGCCCGCCCGCTACATCGGCGGCGAGCTCGGGGCGCTCCGTCCCGTCCATGCACCCGGGCGCGTGGCCTGGCTGCTGCTGTATCCCGACACGTACGAGATCGGGCTGCCCAACCAGGGCCTGCAGATCCTCTACGAGATCCTGAACGAGCGTGACGACGCCGTCGCGGAGCGCGCCTACGCCCCCTGGACCGACATGGAGGCCGCCATGCGGGCCGCCTCGGTCCCGCTGTTCTCGCTCGAGGGGAGCCTCCCGGCCTCGGCGTTCGACGTCCTGGCCTTCAACCTCTCGGCCGAGCTGACCTACACCAACGTGCTGAACCTGGTGGACCTGGCCGGCGTGCCCGTGCGCAGCGCCGACCGGGGCCCCACCGACCCCCTGGTGGTGGCGGGGGGCCACTGCGCCTTCAATCCCGAGCCCCTGGCCGACTTCGTCGACGCCTTCGTGCTGGGCGACGGCGAGGAGGCGGTGGGCGAGCTGACCGAGGTGATCGGGGCCTGGCAGGCCGCGGGGAGCAGGTCGCGCCCCGACCTGCTCGTGGCCCTGGCGGCGGTCCCGGGCGTCTACGTCCCCTCGTGCTACGAGCCGGTCTACGACGACGGGCGCCTGACCGGTGTCGTCCCGCGCCTCGCCGGCGTCCCGGCGCGCGTGGAGAAGCGGACGATCGCCGACCTCGGGCAGTGGCCCTACCCGAAGCAGCAGCTCGTGCCGCTGGTCGAGGTCGTCCACGACCGGCTCAACGTCGAGGTCTTCCGGGGCTGCACGCGGGGGTGCCGGTTCTGCCAGGCCGGCATGATCACCCGCCCGGTGCGCGAGCGCCCCGTGGAGCAGGTGGACCGGATGGTGCGCGAGGGGCTGGCCCGCACCGGGTACGACGAGGTGACGCTGACCTCGCTGTCGAGCGCCGACTTCTCCGGCATCGAAGGTGCGGTGTCCTCGGTGATCAACGACCCCGAGTGCTCGGGCCAGGTGTCGGTGAGCCTCCCGAGCCTGCGGGTGGACGCGTTCACCGTGGGCCTGGCGGCGGAGATCCAGAAGGTCAGGCGCACCGGGCTCACCTTCGCCCCCGAGGGCGGCACGTGGCGCATGCGCCAGGTGATCAACAAGCTCATCCGCGAGGAGGACCTCTACGCCGCCGTCGACGCCGCGTTCTCGCAGGGCTGGCAGCGCGTGAAGCTGTACTTCCTGATCGGCCTGCCGACCGAGACCGACGAGGACGTGCTCGGGATCGCCCGCCTGGCCCGGAACTGCGTGGAGATCGGCCGACGCCACCACCGCTCCGTCACCGTGACCGCCTCGGTCGGCGGATTCGTGCCGAAGCCGCACACCCCGTTCCAGTGGTTCGGGCAGAACACGATCGAGGAGCTCCGGCGCAAGGTGGGGCTGCTCAAGGACGAGGCCCGGGCCACGCGCGGGCTGACCCTGCGCTGGCACGACCCCGAGGCCACCGCGGCCGAGGGCATCGTGAGCCGGGGGGACCGCCGCATGGGCGCGGTGGTGGAGCACGTGTGGCGGGCCGGCGGCACCTTCCAGGAGTGGTCCGAGCACTTCGACCTCGGCCTGTGGCGCGACGCCCTGGACGCCGCGGGCCTGGACCTCGCCGATGCCGTGTACCGCCACCGGGAGCAGGACGAGGTCCTGCCCTGGGACCACCTGTCGGCCGGCCTGCACCGGGACTTCCTGTGGCAGGACTTCCAGGAGGCGCTGGCCGAGCACGGCCTGGAGGACTGCCGCTGGACCCCCTGTTACGACTGCGGGGCCTGCACCGGCCTCGGCGTCGAGCACATGGTCGCCTCCGCCGTCCCCCCGGCGGGCGGCAGCCAGGGGACGGGCCAGGACCTGGCGACCGGGGGTGCGGTGCCCGTGCGGTTCCTCGACAAGGCGCCGATCGTCGCCGCGGTGGGCGGGGAGCGATCGGCATGAAGGTGCGGGCGCGCTTCACCAAGGTCGGACGGGTGCGCTGGACCAGCCATCGCGACGTGGCGCGCATGTGGGAGCGCGCCCTGCGCCGGGGCCGCGTTCCGGTGGCCTACACCGCGGGGTTCTCGCCGCGCCCCCAGCTGAGCTTCGGCCTCGCCCTGCCCACCGGCTGCGAATCGGTGGCCGAGTACCTCGACATCTCGCTGGCCACGCCCGTCGACCCGGTCGACCTCGGCGCACTCGTCGGGCCACTGTTGCCCGACGGCGTCGACGTCGTCGCCGCGGGTGTCCTCGAGCACGGCGCCCCGTCGCTCCAGGAAATGGTGTCCTCGTGTACCTGGGAGATCGAGGTGCCGGGTGATCCCGACGACCTCGGTGCGGCCATCGAGCGCGTGCTCGGGGCCGCCTCCCTCCCCATCCGGCGCGAGCGAAAGGGGCGTGCCGTGGTCGACGACCTGCGCCCCTCGGTGCTGGCGCTGTCGTCAGCCGGCGCCGGTGCGACCGGGGCCCTGCTCCTCGCGGAGCTGGGCACCAGGCCACGCGGCGTCCGTCCCGCCGAGCTCGCCCAGGCGATGGGCATCGAGCTCGGCCTTGCCCGCAGAACCCGTCAACTGATCGAGCGCGACGGCTCCCGCGGGGAGCCCCTCGTGGCGGACCACACCGGTGCCGCCTTCACCTGGGAGCGCGCCTCGTGAGCAGTACGAGAAGGGATCATCCCCATGTCCGATACGAGCGCCGGGCCGCCGGCGGCCGAGCCGACCGGCTCGCCGTCCGTGCCCGCATCCACCGACCCCGCGTCGAGCGACGCTGCGCCGCACGAGCCCCAGTCCAACGGCTCGGCATCGACCGGCTCGCCCACCGGCGACGCGCCCACCGGCGACGCGCCCTCGAGCGACTCGCCGTCACCACCGTCCTCCACCGGCGCATCCCGTAACCGCCGCCGGCGCAAGCCGGCCGGTGCCGCCGAGGACGCGGGCGGCAAGGCCGGGGCCGACGAGGACGCGGGCGGCGAGGCCGGGGCGGCGCCTGCCGACGTCGCCGCCATCGGCGCCGTCGCGGGCGCGACCGCCACGATCGCCGAGGTCGTCCCCACCGCGGCGCCGTCGCCCCGGCTCGGCGACACGCGGCCGCCCCCGGCGCGCCCGAGGATCGGCGACACCCGTCCCGCCCGCGTCCCCGCCACCCCCGCACCGGCGGCCGCGGTGGCGCCTGCGAGCCCGGCGACCCGCGCGCCGCGCGGCGCCAAACGCCCGGCGCCGGCGTCGTCGGTGGTGGCGGCGCCGGCCCCGGGCGGTGGGGACGCCGACGACGACACCGGCGAGGGGTCGCCCGCCGGGGGCCGGTCGCGCCGCAAGAGCGGCCGGGAGCGCCGGGGCCGCCCGGTGGGCCGGTACCTGATGTGCGTGCACGTGCGGCCCCATGCCACCCAGATCGCCGTGCTGGAAGGGCGCACGCTGGTCGAGCACTACGTGTCGCGGATCTCCGACGACGCCACGCAGATCGACGGCAACATCTACCGGGGCCGTGTCCAGAACGTGCTGCCGGGCATGGAGGCGGCCTTCATCGACATCGGCACGCCCAAGAACGCCGTGCTCTACCGGGGTGACGTCCGCTACGACCGCGACGACATCGAGACGGCTCAGAAATCCTCCCCGCGCATCGAGGAGATGCTCCGGCCCGGCCAGGTGATCCTGTGCCAGGTCACCAAGAACCCCATCGGCGCCAAGGGGGCCCGGCTCACCCAGGAGGTGTCGCTGCCGGGGCGCTTCGTCGTCATGGTGCCCAACTCCACGGCGTTCGGCATCTCCAAGCGCCTCGACGACAACGAGCGCAAGCGCCTGCGCCGCATCGTGGACGAGGTCCGGCCGCCCGGCCACGGCCTCATCGTGCGCACGGCGGCCGAAGGGGCCAGCCAGGAGGAGCTGCGCCACGACGTCGACCGGCTGGTGTCGCAGTGGGCCGTTATCGAGGCCGAGGCGGGCCGGTCGAGCGCGCCGGGCCTGCTGTATCGCGAGCCCGACTTGGCGGTGCGTATCGTGCGCGAGGAATTCAACCGCGAGTACCGCGGTGTCGTCATCGACGACGAGGAGCTGTTCGCCCAGGTCCGCGACTACATCGGGCAGGTGAACCCCGAGCTCGCCGACCGGGTCGAGTACTACGACCCCCAGGCCGAGAACCTCCCGGTGTTCGAGCGGTTCCACGTCCACGAACAGCTGCACAAGGCGCTCGACCGCAAGGTGTGGCTGACGTCGGGCGGCTCGATCATCATCGAGCGCACCGAGGCCCTCACCGTCATCGACGTCAACACCGGCAAGAACGTGGGGACCTCGAACCTCGAGGAGACCGTCTACCGCAACAACCTCGAGGCCGCCGAGGAGATCGCCCGCCAGCTGCGCCTGCGGGACATCGGGGGGATCATCGTCATCGACTTCATCGACATGGAGATCCGGGAGAACCGGGACCGGGTGGCCGCCGCCCTGCGCTCGGCGCTGGCACGCGACAAGACCCGGACCCAGGTGTTCGACATCTCCGAACTGGGTCTCGTGGAGATGACCCGCAAGCGGGTCTCGGAGGGCCTGGTGGAGTCGCTCTCGAGCACCTGCACGATCTGCGGGGGCCGCGGGATCGTGCTCGACGACACGCTGCTGTAAGCTTGTCGGGCTATGTACGCAGTGATCCAGAGCGGAGGCAAGCAGGAGCGCGTGGCCGAGGGCCAGCAGCTGCGCGTGGAGCTCCTGGGGGTGCCCGAGGGCAGCGAGGTCGAGCTGGCCCCGGTCCTGGTGGTCGACGAGGAGCGGGTGCTCGCCACCCCGGCCGAGCTGGCCGGGGCCGTCGTGGCCGCCCGGGTGGTGGGCCACGAGCTGGGCCCCAAGATCCGGGGCTTCACGTACCAGGCCAAGGCCCGCCGCCGGCGCCGGTGGGGGCACCGCCAGCAGTACGCCACGGTCGAGATCACGTCGATCACCGTCCCGACCGGCAGCTAGACCGCACCCAGGAGGAGATCCCCGTGTCGAAGACCAAAGGCGGCGGCTCCACCCGCAACGGCCGTGACTCGAAGTCCAAGCGCCTCGGCGTGAAGGCCTACGACGGCATGACCGTCCCGGCCGGGGCCATCATCCTGCGCCAGCGCGGGACGAAGTTCCACCCCGGCGAGAACGTCGGGCGGGGCGGTGACGACACCTTGTTCGCGACCGCCGGAGGTGTCGTGAGCTTCGGCAGCCGCAAGGGCCGTCGCCTCGTGAGCGTTCGCGCCGAGTCCTGAGCCCTCGCCGCCCGGCACGCCGGGCCGGCAGGACTGCGCCGTAGGATCGGAGCCGTGCCCGGGTTCGTCGACGAGGCGCAAGTCCACGTGAAGGCCGGGGACGGCGGAGCGGGCGCGGTGTCGTTCCGCCGTGAGGCGCACGTGTCGCGGGGCGGCCCCGACGGGGGCGACGGCGGTCACGGCGGTGACGTGTGGCTGGTGGCGTCGCCCAACCAGGCATCGCTCCTCGGCTTTCGCGACCACCCCCACCGGCGTGCCACCAACGGCCAGCACGGGCAGGGCAAGCGGCGCCACGGGGCCCGCGGGCCCGCCCTCGACGTCGCCGTGCCCGTCGGCACCATGGTGCGTGCCCGCGACGGCACCGTCCTCGCCGACCTGGCGGCGGCGGGGGACCGGTGGCTGGCCGCCGAGGGCGGCCGGGGCGGCCGGGGCAACGCCCGTTTCCTCTCCAACCGGCGCCGGGCGCCGGCCTTCGCCGAGCAGGGCGAGGCCGGGGAGGAGCGCTGGCTCGATCTCGAGCTGAAGCTGCTCGCCGACGTCGCGCTGGTCGGCATGCCCAACTCGGGCAAGAGCACGCTCATCTCGCGGATCTCGGCGGCGAAGCCGAAGATCGCCGACTACCCGTTCACCACGCTCGAGCCGCATCTCGGCGTGGTGAGGATGGGACGACAGGGCGACGAGACCGAGTTCGTGGTGGCCGACATCCCCGGCCTGATCGAAGGCGCCGCCGAGGGGCGGGGCCTCGGGCACCGGTTCCTTCGCCACACCGAGCGTGCCCGTGTGCTCGTGGTGCTGCTCGACCTGGCGGCCTCCGACGGGCGCGCCCCGGAGGACCAGGAGCGCATCCTGCTCGAGGAGCTGGGCCGCTTCCGCCCGGAGCTGCTCGACCGGCCCCGCGTGGTCGTCGGCTCGAGGGCCGACGCCGCCCCCGGTGCCGTCGGCGGGCCGGCTCTCCGGGTCTCGGGGGTGACCGGCGCCGGGGTCCCGGAGCTGCTCGCCCTGCTCGCCGCCGCCGTCACCGACGCCCGGGGGGCGGCGGCGGCACCCGACGGGTCCATCGTGATCCACCGGCCTGTCGCCGAGGGTGTCGAGGTCAGCCGCGCCGACGACGGGTCCTTCGTCGTGCAGGGCCGCGCCGCGCTGCGCGCCGTCGCCCTGTCGGATCTGACCGACGACGGCGCCGTCGACTACGTCCAGCACCGCCTGCGCCGGCTCGGAGTGGAGCGCGCCCTCGTGCGCGCCGGCGTGCGCGAGGGGGACGTCGTCCATCTCGGCGCCCTCAGCTTCACGTACCAACGCGACGAAGGCGTCGACGCCGCCGTGGCCAAGCCCCCGCCCGCGCCCATCCGCCGATCCCGGCGACGCGACGGCGGAGACGAGCAGTGAGCCGGCCCTCCGCGCCGGGCGCCGACCCGATCGGCGCAGCACGCGCGGCCGACCCGATCGGCGCAGCAGGCGCGGCCGACGCGATCGGCGCAGCAGGCGCGGCCGGCATCGTCACCCGCACCGTGGTGGCCAAGATCGGGTCGTCGTCGTTGACCGACGCCGGCGGGGGCGTGGACACCGCCGCCGTCGACGCTCTGTGCGCAGAGGTGGCGGCGCTGCACGCGCTCGGCCACAGCGTCGTCCTCGTCAGCTCGGGTGCCATCGCGGCGGGCTGGTCCGCCATGGGCGGCGGGCCGCGGCCGAGCGACCCGGCCACCCTGCAGGCCGTGTCGGCGGTGGGCCAGCCCCGGCTCATGCGCGTCTACGACGACGCCCTGGGCCGGCACGGCCTGGCGGTGGGGCAGGTACTGCTGGCGCCGCTCGACTTCATCCACCGCCAGCAGTACCTCCACGCCCGCCGGACGCTGGCGCGCCTTCTCGAGCTGGGCGTGGTCCCCGTCGTCAACGAGAACGACGCCACCTCCGACGACGAGATCCGCTTCGGCGACAACGACCGCCTGGCCGCCCTCGTCGCCCACCTGGTCGCCGCCGACCTCCTGGTGCTGCTCACCGACACCGCCGGCCTGCTCACCGCCGACCCCCGTACCACCGCCGAGGCATCGCTCATCGAGGAGGTCGTGGAAGTCGACAAGGAGCTCGAGGCGCTGGCCGGTGGACCGGGCACCGAGGTCGGCAGTGGGGGGATGGCGTCGAAGCTGGCGGCCGCCAAGATCGCCGCGTGGTCGGGCGTCGAGACGGTGATCGCCGACGCCGCCCGCCCCGGCGTGCTGCGCGGCGCCGTGCTCGGGGAACCCGGCGTGGGCACCGTGTTCCGCCCGCGCGGGCGCCGGCTGCCGGCGCGCAAGCTCTGGATCGCCTTCGCGGTGGCGGCGGCGGGCAGCCTCGTGGTCGACGAGGGCGCCCGGCTCGCCCTCGTCGAGCGGGAGGCGTCGCTCCTTCCGGCGGGGGTGGTCTCGGTGTCGGGCCGGTTCGACGCCGACGACGCCGTGGAGATCGCCGGGCCCGACGGCGTGGTCTTCGCCAAGGGGCTCGCCCGGCACTCCGCCGAGCGCATCGCGTCGTGGGCCGGCCGGCGCACGACGGAGCTCCCCGAGGCGCTGCCCCACGAGGTCGTGCACCGGGACGACCTCGTGGTGCTGGTCTGACGGTCGCTCCCGTCCCTCCCCACTGCCGCCCGTCCGGGACACGGGCCGGGTGGTCGGGGCGGCCCCGAGCGGCCGGGACGGTCGCGGGGCGGGGGTAGCCTGGGGCATGGCCCGAGCGCACCTCGTCGACCTCGGGCGCCGCGCCAAGGCGGCGTCGCGTGCGCTCGCCGTGGCCGGCACCGCCGCCAAGGACGGGGCCCTGGGCGTGGCGGCCGACCTGGTGGAGGGGCGCGCCCGCGAGATCCTCGGCCACAACGCCGCCGACCTGGACAGCGCCGGGGCG
>Ga0307372_10011503_pt1 | contig 11797 bp, 7 predicted proteins | sample OX1MG_FD_202533 | JGI IMG/M metagenome (GOLD analysis project Ga0307372, IMG submission 202533) | Soil microbial communities from Risofladan, Vaasa, Finland - OX-1 | ecosystem: Environmental > Terrestrial > Soil > Coastal area > Acid sulfate soil | place: Finland: Risofladan, Vaasa | collected...
TCACTCGGCCTGGACGAGCGGACGGCGGCCATCCTCGCGTTTGCATCCGATGATCCGGTCTACGTGAACCTCCTTTCGAAAAGGCGGCTCATCTACATCCGCGTCCCGGCGACCGGCGTCCCGGCGTTCGATGACAAGCTCTCCGCGAAGGATATGCGCTTCATGAAGGGAAGCATCTATCTGCCGATCGTCTACGAGGGGAGCAGCGGCTATCTATTCTTTGGCTTGAAGGATACCGCGCGCTCCATTCAGGACTACATCCTCTCGATGCTCGCGCTGGCGGAGTAGAGGAAGCCCGTCAGACTGCGAGGGACGGCGTGGAGACTCTCCACATATCATACTGATATATATCTCTTGACAAATGACCGCCAAACCGTATAATGGGCCTGACATTAGAACGTGGGGGAAGACCATGAGCTGGATACTGTTTGTCATTCTTCCTCTCACAGGTTTGATTCTAGGTTGGGCCATCCGTTGGCTTTATGCTAGATTTCAGCTTTCGTCCATCGAGCAGAAAGCGGCGCGTTTGAGTCAAGATGCAATCAAAGAAGCAGAAGCGAAAAAAAGGGAGTTGCTTCTTGAAACCAAAGATGAGCTGATTCGCGAGCGGAATCAGCAAGAACATGAGCTGCGGGAAAGAAGGAACGAATTACAGCGCTTCGACAAGCGATTGCTACAGAAAGAGGAGAATCTAGAACGCAAGGCAATTGCCCTGGACAAACAGAAGCAAAGCCTTATCGACCGTGAGAGGAAATTAGGGGAAAAAGAGACATTCCTGGCGACCGAGGAGGACCGGTGGCGGCAGGAGTTGGAGCGGGTGGCGGGTATTTCCGCCGAAGATGCAAAGAAGCTCATCATGCAGTCCATGGAAAACGAGGCACGGCATGATGTGCAGGTGGTTCTCAACAAGATAGAGCAAGAGGCCGAGACCACCGCCGAGAAAAAGGCTCGGAGTGTTCTCGTCACCACAATTCAGCGGCTGGCGACGGAGATCAGCTCGGAGATCACCGTCACGTCGGTGAGTCTACCGAACGACGAGATGAAGGGTCGCATTATCGGCCGCGAAGGGCGAAACATACGCACCCTGGAAACGCTCACCGGAGTCGATATCATCATCGATGATACCCCTGAGGCGGTTGTGATCTCCTGCTTCGACCCTGTGCGCAAGGAGATCGCGCGGCGTTCGCTCGAGCGTCTGATCGCCGATGGTCGGATCCACCCCGCGCGCATTGAAGAGGTCGTACAGAAGGTCACCAAAGAGATCAGCCAGTTGATCTACGAGGAAGGCGAGAAGGTTCTCTTCGACCTGGGCATCCACAACATGAATCCTGACGGCATTCGCGGCCTGGGACGGCTCTATTTTCGCACAAGCTACGGTCAGAACGTGCTCTCCCACTCCAAAGAGGTCGCGATCATAGCGGGAATGATCGCCTCGGAAATCGGCTGCGACGTCGAAGTGGCCAAGCGGGGAGCCCTGCTGCACGATATCGGGAAGGGGATAGAGACGGACGGGGAAGGTACCCATGTCGAAGCGGGAGTGGAGCTTGCGAAAAAGATCGGCGAGGACCCGAAGGTAGTAAACGCCATCGCCTCGCACCACAACGACACGGAGCCGATCTGTGTGGAGTCGGTCATCGTGCAGATCGCCGACGCAATATCGGCCTCCCGACCCGGCGCGCGGCGCGAGACTTTGAACAACTACATAAAGCGTCTCGAGAGTCTGGAGCGTATAGCCGAGAGCTTTGCTGGGGTCGAGAAGGCCTACGCTATTCAGGCGGGTCGCGAGCTGCGGATCATGGTGAACAACGAGAGCGTGGATGACGCGGCGGCCAAGAATCTCGCGAAGGAAATAGCGAAAAAGATCGAGTTGGAGCTTAAGTATCCGGGTCGGATCAAGGTCACGATTATCCGGGAGACGAGGATCGTGGAGTATGCCCGGTGACCGAGCGACTTCGAGCCCTGGTCCTGGGCGACATATTCGGCCAACCAGGATGCAGGGCGCTCTATGTCGGCTTGAAGCCCCTCGTTAAGAAGTACGATGCGGACCTCGTGATAGTGAACGGCGAGAATGCGGCCGACGGCTACGGCATCACCCCGGAGATAACGAGCCAGCTCTTTGCCGGCGGGGTCAACGTCATCACGACCGGCAACCATATCTGGCAGAAGCGCGAGATCATTCCGGTCCTCAACTCGAACGACCGGATTCTGCGCCCGGCCAACTACCCGCACTGTAAGTTCGGCAAGGGTCACACGGTCCTCGAGGTCAAAGGGAAGAAGGTGGCCGTGGTGAACCTTCAGGGCCGACTCCACATGCCGGATATCGACTGTCCGTTCACGGTGGGTCGGGACCTCGTCCGCAGGCTGCGCGACAGCGCGCGCATCATCATCGTCGATTTTCACGCCGAGGCGCCCGAGGAAAAGGAGGCCCTTGCCTTCCACCTCGACGGCCTCGTCTCGCTCGTTGTCGGGACGCATACCCATGTCCAGACGGCGGATGAGCGGATATTGGCCGGGGGGACCGCCTACATAACGGATATCGGTATGACCGGACCTGCGGGCAGCGTGATCGGCGTGGATTCGGAGACCGCGGTGCGTCGTTCGGTGACCCAGATGCCTCTCAAGATGGCTCCTGCCGAGAATCCGGCGGTCATCAACGGGGTCTTTGTCGAGATCGACGCCGAGTCTGGCAAGGCCCTGTCCATTACTCGCGTGCGCGAACATTCGAGGGTATAGCCCGCGCATGGCAAAGCGCGTTTCGCTGTTAAGCCGTCTTCTTTTGATTTACCCCGACAGCGACAGGGAGAGTCTTTACGCCCGCATCCTGAGCGGTGAGGTCTTCGTCGGCGGAGAAAGAGTGCGCGATCCGCGACGGCTGGTCTTCCTCGACGCGGAGGTCGTCTTCCGCGGACGGGAGTTCGTATCGCGCGGCGGATTCAAGCTCGACTTCGCGCTTCGCGACTGGAAGGTCGACGTTCGCGGAAAGGTCTTCATCGACGCAGGTGCGTCGACCGGCGGATTCACCGACTGCCTGCTTCAGCACGGCGCCGCATCCGTCCACACCGTCGACGTCGGCCGCAATCAGCTCGCCTACAGCCTGCGTGCCGACCCGCGTGTGATCGTTCACGAAGAGACCAACATTCTCTCAATCGAGAAGCTGGATCCGCCGGCCGACGCAGCGGTTGCCGATCTCTCCTTCCGCTCGGTCATCGGTGTTGCCCGCCACCTTCTTGCCTTGACCCGCGAGGCCTGGCTGATCGCGCTTGTGAAGCCGCAGTTCGAGCTTCACGGGGCCAAGGGCGTGCTTGGGGATCAAGCCCCTATCGGCTCCGAACGAAGCGGCGAAAGGTTTCGCGGCGTGATCAAGGATTCGGCCACGCGGGAGGCGGTGGTCGAGCACGTGGCTGTGGCCCTCTCCGAGCAGGGGCTGGTCGTTGAGCGGCGGCTTGCCTCGCCGATTGCTGGGCGCAAGGGGAACCTCGAGTATCTCTTTCTTATTCGCCCGAAGGTTTGAAGGCTATCCTTCGCCGAAGGTCGAGCGCGAAAGTGGCTTGTCTATTGCCATTCCTTCGGGACCAAGAAAGCGGTGGACCTGGCCGCTGATAAGGATCTGCACCCGCGCCACGGAGGGGAATTGCGTCGCGGTGTAAACCACCTGCTGGAGCTCCGCTCGGAAGCCTTCCGCGCCAAGGGAATTGAAGCGGAAGCTGTCGTTGAAGTCGATAAAGGCTGTCCCATTCTTCACCGTGACGTCGAGGAGCTCGGTTCCCGTGGGAATGAGTGAGACGAGTCCCTCTTTGGCTTCTCGGTCCGGAAGTGGGTGGAGGAGAGAGCGAAGCGTGTCGGTGAGGGGAGAGTCGTCATAGGGGACGTCCCGAGTGATGGACTGAAGCAGGGGTGTGCCGTCACTTGAGACTCGGATGTAGTAGAGGACCGATTGGCGAATCTTCCGCTCCTTCGCAGGCGTCCGTGAGACGGTGGCCGGGCCGGAGGCCGCCTGGCCCGATGCGGACGGATTCTGACTGATCGAGACAGCGGGGCCGCTACCGGAGGGGGGAAGGGGAGCGGCCCCGCGGCCGCCCTGTGTCGGGACCCGCACTCCGGGAGTTGAACCCGATGGAGCTGAGCCTGGCGCCCCCTTTCCCTTGACCGAAGGAGTTCCCCCGCGGGGGCTACCCGGAGCTCCTGCAACCGGCGGCTCCTTCGGCACACTCCGGGTGACGAGGTTCTCGAGGCCGGTCTTCTTGAGGGCGGTCTCGAAGCGGGCCCGGTTGAAGACGAAGATCACGACGGCGAGGAGTATGAGCGCGATCCAGAAGAGACAACCGATGGGGGAGCGCCGCTTTTTCATGGTTTCTATTCCTCTTTTCGGCAGATCCAAGGGCCGGGATTACGGGCAGCGCCTTTACAGCGGCCACGAAAGGAACTATAGTCTATTCTGCGCATGAAAGAGCTGAGAGGAATATCGGTTTCGCCGGGAATCGTCGTCGGCAAGGCGTTCCTCTACCTCGATGACAAGCCACAGATCCCGCACTATGCCGTTTCCGCCCTGCAGATAGACTCTGAGATCGCACGCTTTCAGGGTGCGCGAGACAGGGCGGTCTCCGAGGTCGAGAGCCTGAGACAACAGACGGCTGACAATATGGGAAGCGACGGAAGGCGTTTCCTGGACGCTCACCTGCTCATGCTCGCGGATCCGGAGTTCGGCGCCCAGGTCGAAGGGAGGGTCAGGGAGGAACGCGCGAACGCCGAATGGGCCATGTACGAGGTTGTCGGGGGCATGGTCGGGCAGCTCGAAGCCTCGGAAGACCAATACCTGCGGGAGCGTGCGATCGACATTCATGATGTAGCCCGGCGCATCCTGAATCACCTCCTCAAGCGGGAGAAGGTCTCGCTTGCCGAGCTATCGGAGGAGGTGGTCCTGGTTACCCGAAATCTGCTCCCTTCCGACACCCTTCTCATGAACAAGCGCATGGTGAAAGCGATAGCGATGGACGGGGGGGCCAAGACATCGCACACCGCCATCCTCGCCCGATCCTTCGAGATTGCGGCGGTCCTCGGGCTGTCTGATGTCACGCGCAACGTGCGCGCGGGTGACGAGATCATCGTCGACGGAAACGCGGGAGTGGTCATCATCGATCCCGACACGAAAACCCGCGATCACTACCTGCGCCTTTCGAAGGAATGGAAAAGACGCTGGGCGCGTCTTCTCGTGTTGAACAAGCTTCCCGCGGAGACGCGCGACGGCAAGCTTATCCGGCTCAAGGCAAACATCGAAGTTCCCGAGGAGACCGAGGCCGCGCTCGTGCACGGGGCGGATGGGATCGGGTTGTATCGCTCGGAGTTCCTCTTTCTCAAGCCGGGAGACTTTCCGTCGGAGCAGGTGCAATACGAAGCCTACAGTCGCGTCATCGACGCGATGAAGGGGGCTCCGGTGACCATCCGCACCCTCGACCTCGGGGGTGACAAGATCCTCCCCGATCTCCCACTCTATGGTGAGAAGAATCCGATCCTCGGCTGGCGCGCCGTCCGCTTTTGTCTTTCCGAGGTGGAGCTCTTCAAGGTCCAGCTTCGCGCCCTGCTGCGCGCATCGACGCACGGTGACCTGCGGATCATGTTCCCGATGATCTCCGGTGTGGAGGAGCTCGGTAAGGTTCTCCACGTTCTTGAGGAATCGAAGGAAGAGCTTCGAGAGATGGGAATGGCCTTCAATGAGAAAATGCGGATCGGCATAATGATCGAGATCCCGTCCGCCGCCCTCACCGCGGATATCCTTGCGCGCAAGGTCGACTTTTTTTCGATTGGTACCAATGATCTCATCCAGTACACGATTGCCGTCGATCGCGGTAACGAGCGGATTGCCTACCTCTACGAGCCGTTCCATCCGGGGGTCTTAAGGCTCATCAAGATCATCATCGAGCACGCCCATGCGGCGAGCATTCCAGTGAGCATGTGCGGCGAGATGGCCGGCGACCCCCTGGCGACGGTGGTGCTTCTCGGTCTCGGACTCGACACCTTCAGCATGAGCGCTGCACGCATCCCGGAGGTCAAGGAGATCATCCGCGCGGTAACGATGAGCGAGGCGGTCGAGATGGTCGAGACGATCATGGGAATGGAAAGCTACGCCGAAGTCGATAGTCATGTCCAGGAATGGATGAGCGGCCGCTTCAAACTCTCGGCCCGTTGACAGGGTAACAATGAACAATAAGAGCTCCTCCGCACAATCTACGGTGGTGATCGTGGGCCGGCCGAACGTCGGGAAGTCGACCCTCTTCAATCGAATGCTCAGGAGGCGGCGGGCAATCACCGATCCTACCCCGGGTGTCACCCGCGATCCGGTCGAAGCCGACTGCACGATCGAAGGTCGGGTCTATCGACTTATCGACACGGGCGGTTTCAAGCTCGATCGAGGTCAAGCACTCGACGATGTCATCGTGCGTCGGAGCCTGGAGGCGATCGAGCGGGCGAGCCTAATTCTTCTCGTGGTCGACGTCACGATGCTGACGCCGGAGGATGAGGCCTTCATGGAGCTTCTCCGGCCCCGCGCCGACCGGCTGATTCTCGTAGTCAACAAGGTTGACGACATGAATCGCGACGATCAGGTTTGGAACTATCATCGATACGGTTTCCGTCGGGTCGTGGGGGTGTCCGCCGAGCACGGGCGAAACCTGGGCGAGCTGCGCGAGCTGATTGCGGAATCTGCGGTAGTCGGGCCTTCTGCGGCCGATGAGGTCGTGACGGGTTCGGAAGTGGCTCCGGCGCCTGGCGTGGAGGCAACGGGCGCAGAAAGAGAAGCCGCGGCCGGCGACTCTGCGAAGGGCGCAGCAATGGGTGGCGCCGGAGGCGAGGCTGCAATTGACAGGGGGACCGTGAAGGGCGAGCTCGCGGTCGCAATCCTCGGCAAGCCGAACACAGGTAAGTCGACCCTCATGAACCGTCTCTCCGGCGCCGAGAGGTCCATCGTTTCGCCGGTTCCCGGTACGACGCGCGACGTCATCGAGGGAGGTTTCGTCTACCGCGACCTCACGGTGCGCCTTCTCGATACGGCTGGGATCAGGCGAAAGAGCCGGGTCGAGGAGCGGCTGGAGTACTACTCGGTGAATCGGGCCATCCGGAGCATCGAGGAGGCGTCGGTGGTCCTTCTCGTAATCGACTCAGTCGAGAGCGTAACCGACCAGGACAAGAAGATCGCCTCGCTCGCGGAGCGCCGGGGGCGGGGAATCATTCTGGTTCTCAACAAGTGGGATATGCTGTCGCCTGTGCCCAACATGCGGGAGGCGATGACCGACCGCATCCGGTTCTTCTTCCCCGCCCTCGATTTCGCGCCGGTGGTACCCATCTCGGCGCTCACCGGCGACGGCATCCCGGGCCTTCTCCAGGCGATGGCGCAGGTGTGGCAGGAGCTGAATCGGCGGATCGACACTCCAAAGCTCAACCAAGCGCTCAAGCGTTGGAACGATCGCTACCTCCCCCACAGCTCCAGCCAAGCAAGCTTCCGGGCGCGCTACCTCACTCAAATCGGAACTCTGCCGTTGCGGTTCCTTCTCTTCGTGAACCGCCGCAAGGGCTTTCCGTCGAGCTGGGTCGAATACCTTCGAAACAATCTGCGGAAGGAGTTCGGTATGGCGCACGTTCCGCTCGAAATCGAGCTTCGCGAGCGGGAGTGACTTCCGCAGGGCGGCGTCCATCCGACCGGAGCGTGGTCGAAGTCATCCCTGCCGTCCGTCCGCTGTCGCCGACGCCTCTGTTGTCAGGCGGCTCGTCCGCTGCCAGAGTTTCCGCAGCCATTCAGCTGAAGTCTTGAACCACCAGCTTCAAGCGCCGATACTTTCTCCGATGAGTCTTTCGGCCGGAAAAGCGAGGATGCTGGCCGGCATTCTCGCCCTCGCCTCGGTGGCCGCCAATGCTGCGGCCCAAGAGGTCGTCTCCACGATTTCGGGCGAGAGTGCCTTTCCCGAGAACAATGCGGTCAGGAAGCAGCTCGCGGATACGATTCGCGCGCCTGCCTTCGAGGCGGTGAACGCACAGATGAGGACCTATCAAGAGGTCGGTAGCGGTCTGAGCGTTCAGTTCCGGGTAGTCACTCAAGGCGACGACTTTTACCTTCTCGTCATCAACCAGGGGGGCTCCGGATTCGCGATCGACAACGAAGGAAGCTGGGTAATCAAGCGCTCACTGCGCGACGGTTCCTTTGCCCAGGCCAAGGTCTTCTTGAACGGCGATCCCGACAGCTTCGTTCGGCTCTTTCCGAACGGGGAGCGCACCCGCATGGACCTCTATCTCTACGGTTTTCCCGCGTACCGAAACATCGTGGTGCCGATCGAGTTCAATCGACTGTTGACGGATCCCTTTTCGAAGATCATCGATTCCACCCGCGAAAGCGTGGAGTGGGGGTTGGCCCTCCCGCGGCAGCCTCTTCCCGAGGACGCCGTGGTGGAAAGTATGGTGAGCGTTCTGAGGGCCCGCCTGCCCCTTCCCGACCACGAAGACGGGGCGATGGACTCGGCCGGCAAGTTCGTCTCCATTCAGACTTTGAAAGGTTTGGATCATGGGGGTTTCAACTGCAGCGGGTTCGACAAGTGGATAGTCGATGGGCTTTACTATCCTCGCACCGGCCGTCTCATCAGCATCGAAATGTTGAAAGAGAAGCACCCTGTCCCGCGATCGAACTCAAAGAGCGCATCGTACGAAGGACTCGATCCCTCCTTCGGACTTGATTGGACCAGGAATCTCGCCATGGCCATCAACCGGCTTTCGGATCCCGAAGCCGGTCCCGACCACAGCGATGTCCGCTCGGTGCCCTTCCTCCGCTATGTTCCGGACGAGGGCTACCCGCTCAAGGATCTGCAGTTTGTCCTATATGCGCTCGCGGTCCGGCAGCCTGGCTACTTCTATCTCGGCTCCGTCAATCATGAGCTTGCGGATTATCCGGGAATCCGCGAGCACTCCCACGTGGTGGCGCTCTTCCCCTACTTCGCGCCGGACGGTAGGTTCACGGTTGCGGTGATGGAGCGGAATATCGAGACCGGAGTCGAATCCCTTCTCCGCCGCTTTCCCGGCGATGCGATTTACCTCGAAAGGATTCACGCAAGCCGTAACTTCGACCCACCCGAAATTGATTAACTGCATGCGCGTGGTATGTTACCTGGTATGAAGGCGGCATTGCTGTCTCTCGCCCTAGTGCTCACGACGCTGGCCGTTTATGGCCAGACTCAGATAGGCAGCTCTTTCTTGAAGGCGAGGGGCGATTCCAGAGCGGTGACTACGAGTTGGCCCTCGACCGGTACACGGAGCTCGTGCGGGAGCATCCGCTTTCTCAGTATGTCCCCGATGCCCAATTCAGACGCGCAGTCTGCCTTTTCGAGCTTTCGAGATACCGAGAGGCTCTGGCCCTCTTCAAGTCCGTCGCGGTCCATTACAGCTTCACTCGCTACCTTCCCTACGTCCCCTTTTGGATAGGCCTCTCCGACTACAAGCTTTCGGACTGGAGCGCGGCTAACGACTCACTCAACACCTATTTGAGCGGCAGCGACACAACCCTGGTTAGCCAGGCGCTCCTCTACAAATCGGTGGCCGAGAGGGAGCTTGGTCGTCTTGACGCCGAGCGCGCGACGCTCGAAAGGCTGATGAAAGTGACCAACGACCCGGCGAGCCTGCCCTATCCGCTTGCCGAGCTGTGCACCCTCGAATTGCGGGATAAGAGGTATGGGCGGGTTCTCGACCTGCTCGGCAAGGTCCCGATCGACAAGATGCCCCAGGAATGGCGAGACAGGCTCCTGCTCTATGAGGCCGAGGCCTACTACAACACCGACAAGCTGGCAAAGGCCTCGGAGATCTACGACCTTCTGCGGAGCGCTCCACCCGACATCGCAGGCGTCGCCTTTCAACGCCTGTTCGCGATCTACCAGGCCTCGGGCGACGAGCGCAAGCTCTCCGACATCGTGAGCGCCGCGGACGTTGCCCTCGCGGGCTTGCCGTCTATCTTGCGGGAGTTTTGGCTGCGCGCAGGCATCGACAGCTACGACCGGGGAAGGTACCAGATCGCCGAGTCCTACCTCGAACGAATCTGGGCCGACCGTGGCCGGATCGAAGTGAGCCCGCTCGTCCCGCTCTACCTCGCTGAGATCATGGCGAAGAGCGGCCGGATCCAGCAAGCGGCCGATACGCTTTCCCTCGCGCTTCAGCCAGTCAAGCAAGGTCCGATCGCCGGAACCGATTACCGCGATCTCATGCTCTACCGGCTGGGAGGGTTCTACCTCGAGCTCTCGCGGTGGGATCTCGCGCGCAAGGAGCTCAACGAGATCCTCGCGAGCTATCCCGGCTCGGTCTATTACGCAAAATCCGGCTATCTCGACGCGCTTGCCGCCTACAAGGCGGGCGACTTCGCGGCTTCCCTCTCTGCGATCGACGCCCTCGCTGCGGCAGGCAAGGCGGGAACGGAAAGCGCACCCCTCCTCAGGCTGAAGGCTGACGTGTACAAGGGGCTCGGCGACAGCGGGCGCGCAATCGAGGCGCTGCGAGAGTACGCCGCGCTGGTTCCCGACGACGCCAAGGCTCGCGTGGACATGGTGAAGCTTCTCTTTGAGCAGAACGACTGGGTTGGCGTGTTGTCGCAAGAGGCAAAGATCATGACCGATTTCCCGAGCCTCGCGAAGAGCGACCCGGCCTCCTATCTGCTCCTTCGCTACCTGCGGGGGCTGGTGCTCGTTTCTCAGAAAAGCTACGGCCCTGCGGTTGCATCGCTTTCCGGCCTAACAGGCGCAGCCCTGAAGAGCGCCGATCTGATGCTGATCGAGCCCTATACCCTTTTTTACCGGGGATGGGCGCTCTACCGACTCGGTGAGTACGCCGACGCCGCGCCTGCCTTCTCGGAGCTCATCGCGGGCTATCCCGACAATCGGCTTGTCGACCAGGCCCTCTATCTGTCCGGATGGTGCGCCTATCTCCAGGCGGACTTCGCCGCTGCGCAGCAATGGTTCCTGAGGTACGCGAGCGCCGTACCTTCCGGCTCGGAGGATCGGGATCGTGGGCGCTTCATGTACGCGAAGAGCCTCTCCGGAGAGAAGAGATGCAACCAAGCCGCTCTCGCATTTCAGGACATTTTCGTGGAAAGGCCGAGCTCTCCCTTTGCGGCGGAGGCGCTCTTCGAGTATGCCGCCATCCTCGCCCACGAAGGAAGAATCAGCGAGGCCGCCGCGGCCTATGAACGGCTTGCCGCCGACTACCGCGCAAGCCCGCTCGCCGAGGATGCCCTCTACCGTCGGGGAGATCTTTTCTATCAGGATGGGAAGTTTGCGGAGGCGGAAAAGGCCTTCAGCCTCTACCGGACTCGGTATCCCCAGGGGAAGGAGGTGGACGCCTCGCTCTACTGGGGAGGAAGGTCGGCCCTTGCTCGGGGCGAGGACTATGGGGCAGTGCTTCTATGGCGGCAGCTGATCGACACCTACAAGGACAGCTCCTTCCGCGCCGATGCAATGGTGCGCACGGCGCGGATCTACGAGAAGCGCGGCGACCTGCGCCAGGCCCTCGAGCTCTACAATGAGCTCACCGCGGTCTATCCGAAAGAAGCGGCGGCGGTTTCCGCCCAGACGGCTGCAGCGACGATCCGCTACCTTCTTCTCGGTCAGTCCAGCCGTGAGGCCGAGCTTCTGGTGACAATTGGCAAGGATGGGCGCGACAGCGCCGCCGGTAGGAGGGCGGCGATCGAGCTTGCGCGCATTTATCTCGCCCAACCGGGAGCGAAGCAGGAGCAGGCCTTGCCTCTCCTTCGTGAGGTTGTCGGCCAGAGCGCCGCAGATTC
>Ga0307372_10011504_pt1 | contig 11796 bp, 12 predicted proteins | sample OX1MG_FD_202533 | JGI IMG/M metagenome (GOLD analysis project Ga0307372, IMG submission 202533) | Soil microbial communities from Risofladan, Vaasa, Finland - OX-1 | ecosystem: Environmental > Terrestrial > Soil > Coastal area > Acid sulfate soil | place: Finland: Risofladan, Vaasa | collected...
GCCCTGCGCTTCCTGCTGAAGCACCAGAGCCCGGTCGACGGGGGCTTCAGGACCTACGCCGAACCGAGAGAGGTGGGGCGCTTCATGATGCTCGACGCGAACGTCTCGTTCGAAGGCTGGTCGTCCTCCCAGATGTGCGTCACTCCGGTGGCCGGGAAGGCTCTGCTCGAGGCGGGGTCCCCCGTCGGCGACGACAAGGCCATCGCCTACGTCATGAGCGGTCAGGCCGCAGAGGGCTACTGGGAGCCATACTGGTGGAGCGAGAGGCTCTACGCGACCGTCCACTGCATGGAGTTCCTGAAGGCCCGAGGTGCGGAGGAGGGCGCCGGGCCGGTGAGGAGGGCGCAGGACTGGATTGCGAGGACGCAGCTTGCCACTGGCGCTTGGGGCGACTCCCAGGCGGCCCAGGGCGTGCCCTTCTCGACGGCGCTGGGAATCCGAGGGCTCATGGTGGAGCCCCGCCCGGAGTTCGCCGACCAGATTAGGAGGGGGGCGGACTGGCTCCTGACCGACCAGCTCACCGACGGAAGCTGGAACTCCCACCACATCCTCAGGATCCCGCACCCGTCGACGAGGGAGCCCTGGAAGCAGCCTTTCTGGAAGCAGGACGGGAAGGCGATAGACGCGGTCATCAAGGACCACCGGCGGCTCTACACCACCGCCACGGCGTTCACGGCGCTCTCGGGGCTCCAGGAGAGGCTTTCAAAGGGCGAGGAGTGATGTCCGAGAGCCGATTGACCCCTAGCAGCCACGGATACTCCGAGGAAGGGCTCAGGGAGGCAGCAGTGAAGGCGTCGCGCACGCTGGACCCCAGCCCTCTGGCGGTCCGCTGCAGAACGCCCCTCGTCGACGGGGACTGCCCCGAGGTTGCCGACGTGGACCTCGTTGCGATCTGGGAGAGGAAGGAGGAGCTGCCCGAGAGGAGAACGGTCGACGGCCCCACAGGGCGCGCGTTCGTAGACGTCCTTTGGATCCCTGCGTCGGCGCTGCTGGACCCCTTCGAGGCGGCCGGGTACATGATGCTACCCCACCTTCTCTGGGAGTCGGAGCCAGTCTCGACAAGGTCCGAGGCGATCGGTGCCATGGTCGAGAACATCAGGCTCAACATGCACGAGAGGAGCGCATGGGAGAAGAGGATCGGCGAGCAGATCAACTTTGGGGACGCGGCCCTCAAGGAGGCGACGCGGAACCTGGACTTCCCCCCGGCGGCCGTCTTCTTCCTGCAGACGGCGCACGCCTACTACTTGACGGCCCTCGCCGACTGCCTCAAGCAGAGCGTCATGAGCCTCCTGACCAGGCCCATGGCCAAGGTCAGGAGGATGTCCGCGGAGACTGGCCTCGAGCTTGAGAGGATGGTCTCAGCCAACCTCCGCCTGGAGGCGGACCCCTCGCGCTCGCTCGAGGCGCTTGGGAGGGTGCACGCCGCCGTGAGCGGCAGGGGGTCTCCCCGTCAGGTCCAAGGCCTCGGCGAGAGGACGCGGGGCCACTACCTCTACTCCATCTCTCCCTTGGAGCTCGAGTACAGGGAGGCGGTCGCGGGAGCCCTGGTCGGGAAGGGGGACTACGCGAACGCGAACTTCTACCTCAGGTTCTGGGCGTACTCCCTCTCGCGGTGTCCTGTCGTCCTCGAGGAGGCCAGGCAAGGGAGAGAGACGTCGTTCTACGTGCCGTTCAGGCCCTTCGAGGACTCTGTCCAGGCGGCGTGCCCGGAGATACTCGACGACATGAGCACTATCTTCGGCAGGGAGTTGACTGCGGCGGAGGCGGGGGAGTGCGTCGAGGGGACCGAGGCATTCAGGGGGCTGGCGACCCGGCTGATCCGCGAGAGGGGTCTGCACCTTACCTCGTCTAGGGATGCCACGCGGCCGTGAGGGGGCTGCCTGCGCGGCCCTCTAGGCCTGCGGGATGTTCTTCACGACGAAGGTCGCGACGCTTCCGTCGGCTCCGGGATTCCCGACCTGCGATATCCCCCCCTTCTGGTCGCCGCCCCTGCAGGCATCGCCATCGGGCCCGACTAGCGCGTTCTGGCCGGTCCCGCACGCCACGGGGATGTTAATCGCCAGCGACCCTGGAGCCCCTCCTTTCCCCGGGTTGCCCGGAGATCCGGGATTTCCGCCCTTGCCCCCTTGGAGCATCGTGGGGAGCGCAGCGACGTTCACGCCAGCCGTGTAGAATATCTTGACGAACCCTCCCTTCCCTCCGTCGCCGCCGTCGCCGCCGCAACCCGCGTTTCCTCCATGTCCTCCGTCTCCGGGCAGTCCGGGCTGCTGGACGCAGACGATGTAAGGCACGCCAGTCCAGGAGGTGTCAGTCCCGCTGATTCCGGGGGACCCTCCTTGCCCGGCTCCGCCGAACTGCCCGTTGCCTCCCTTTCCGCCGTTGCCCCCTTGCTGACCCCTCAGGTCGATGGACACTCCCCCCATGATGTTCGTCGTCCATATCTCCAAGGTCGGACCGTCGAGACCCTGATCGCCCGTCCCTCCCCTTCCTCCCGGATACCCGTCGCCCCCGTCCTCGGCCTTCGGGAAGGGCCCGGTGTAGTGGAGCGGGTCCAGAATCGCGTTGAAGTTGGGCGATGCCGTGTCGGCGGGCGGGAGGGGCCCCTGCGACGCGTTCGGCGTCCCGTCGGCCCCGGTCTTGGCCTGCGCCGTAGGGTCGGCGAAGGAAGGGAAGTTCCCCGTCGGCGGCTCGAAGTGGTTGTCCAGGTTGTAGGTGATGGTCGCGCCCGTGGACCCCGTCGTGTCGATGACGTTGGCGACTATCTTCAAGAGGCGCCGGGCCCCCGCCTTCGAGCCTGGCACCGGGCGTATCACGAGCTGGGGAGAGAGGCCGACGAACTGGAGCACGTTGCAGAAGATTATGTCGTCGGTGACGTCGTAATTCCCCAGGACGGCGACCACCGGTGTGTTGATCATCTCAGCTGGGCACCTTCTTGATCTGATACTGGGCGGAGTACCCGGGCTGGCCATCATTCCCCGCGTAGTCCGTGGGCCAGCTCGGGTCGACGGTGTTCATCGACTGCCCAGAGGGGCCGTTCGACCCGCCGAATCCTGGCACCGGTGGGCAGGGATCGTTCACGGCCCCCGCGGCTCCTCCGGGCCCACCGCTCCCGGGGCTGCCGGGATTGCCCGGCTTTCCTCCCTTGCCAGGTCCTACGAGGTAGCTCCATGTCTGGACCAGAGGAAGCGATGCAGCGAGGGTGAAGACGTTGACGATGCCGCCGTTGCCTCCGGCGCCCCCCCTCCCCGGGAATCCTGCGTCCCCTCCAGCGCCTCCGTTCCCTCCCTTGCCCGCACCCTGGGTGCACTTGCTGTTGTCATACCATGAAGAGCTCGTCGTGGACGGCGAGCCGTCCTGGCCCTTGCCGCCGTTCCCGCCGCTGCCCGCGTCGCCTCCCCTGCCGCCGTCCTGCCCCTTCACGTTGATGGTGAGCTTGCCGGCGCTGAGCTGCTTCACGAGGCCGACGAATATCTGGATCTCGGGAGCGTCGACTCCGGAGGTCCCCTTAGCTCCGGTCATCCCCGGTCCGCCGTTCGTGCCGTTGGCAGCCTGTGGGAAGCTGCCCGTTCCAGGGCTCGAGAAGCCGTTGCCTCCGCCCGCTGCCGTCCCCACCTGGGGCGGCTTGGGAGTCCCGGGGTCGTAGGCCGGCCCAGGGGCTCCGTCGAAGGTGTAGATTATCGTCGCGTTGTCCTGGATGTCGATCTCGTTGGCGATTATCGTGAGGGTGTCTGGAGGGCCGCCGCCCTTTTCAGGTGACGGCGCCAAGAGGAGTATGCTGTTGCTGTTGAACGTTATCGTCCCCGCCTGGAGGACCACGCCGCTCCAGATCTGGACCCCGCTCACCACGTAGGCCGACATGGTCTACCGCCTCCCTCCCTGCCCGAGGTCCATCAAGGGCTTGATGTCGTACTCGAGGTAGCTTCGGATGGGGACCGTGCCCTTGCCGTAGCTCAGCCCGTTCACCCAGTTCTCGATCATCATCCTAGCTTCTTCCAATGAGCGGGCCTCCACTATCGCGATCCCGGTGGGGCGCGCGGACGTGGGGACCTCCCGCGAGAAGTGGGTCAGCTCCTCCGTCGGGACGATCCTGTAGAGCTGGAGTCCGCTCCCCTTCACCATGCTCATCACGTAGTTCAGCCCATGCTCCAGCGATTCGGGGTGCGCCGTTATCTCGTCGAGCTCCTTGCGCTCGAGAAGGAGAGTCCAAGTCACCAGGAATTTCCTCGTCGTTTCGCCTTGGCCAAACTCCTTCTCTCTTTCAGGCAACCGCAGCGGTACTGTGAGAAGACGCATATAAGCTTGGGCTAGTTCTTTTTGTATTTTCTATATTCGGCCGGTTCTCTTTTGGAAGAGTTGTCGAATCGAAGACGGCGTAGGGTCTAGTGCGGGAGGAGCTGCGACTCGATTATTGAAGGCACCGCCATCAGCAGGATGCCTATCATGAGGAGCGGCACCTTGTTGGTCTCCCACCGGTGCCTCTTCGCGAACTCGAAGCCAGCGGCGAACCAGAAGGGGTAGAGGGAGAGGAGGAGGACCGCGATCCAGGCCGGGAAAGTGGCCGTCGTCAGGCCGGTGAGGCCCTGGTCTAGCATTACGTAGGAACCCTTCAAGTTCACGATCCCGGGTACGACCCAGTGATACCGATCCAGGTAGAGGCCGATGCCCCCGACTGTGAAGCTCGCGATGGTGCCCCCCGAGATGGCGTACAGCATGGACCTGGGTGTCTCGTACCTTTCCGCGAGTATCCAGATGATGGCGCCGAACATGAAGAGCGCCGGAGGGTCCACCCAGAAGCTCACGGCGACCGCCCGTATCTGGACCAGTTCTCTCCGATGTGCTCCGCGGCGCGGGTGGCCAGCGCCATCACGGTCAGCTGGGGGTTCACGCCTATGGAGGTCGGGAAGACGCTTGCGTCGCACACGAAGAGGTTCTGCAGGCCGTACACCTTCGAGTAGGAGTCCACAACTCCGCTCCCCGCGACTCCGCCCATCCTGTTCCCGCCCTGCGGGTGTCCGGAGCCTATGCTGATGCCCGAGGAGACGCCCCTGTCGTCGATCAAGTGGAGGTCCTTCTCGCTGTGGAGGACGGTCCTCCTTCTGTGGGAGGTCAGCACCCTGGTCGCCCCCGCCGCGAAGAGCGCCCTGGCCCCGCTCTTCATCCCTTCGATCATTAGCGCGGCGTCCCCCTGGGTGAGCTGGTAGTCCAGGTAGTACGCGAGCGGCCCTCCCTTGATGACCGTCCCCACGCTCTCGTCCTGCAGGAGCGAGCCGATGAGGGCGTAGTGGCTGTACCTCGACATCAGCTCCTTCTGCTCGAACTCGACGCCAGGGATGGGGAGCGAGAACTGGTACGGCGCGAAGAAGACGGCCTCGAGCATGAACCCCCTGCTTCCCGTGTTGAGCACGCTGAACTCGTGGCAGTGGTAGGCCATCGGGATCCCCTGGTTGCCGTTGATCTCCTCGTCGAAGTCGCCGATCATCGCGGGGGAGGGGTGGATCGCTACCCCCTTTCCGACCTGCCCGTTCACGTCCAGGCCGCTCTCCAGAAGCAGCTGGGACGAGGCGATGGTCCCCGCCGCGACGAGGACGACCTCCGCCTTCACGCTCAGGTCGAAGGCCTTCCCTCCCCTCCCGACGATGGTCGCCTTCACTCCCGAGATTCTGTCCCCGGACCTGACCAGCGTCTCGGCTTGAGTGTCCGCGTAGATCTTGACCGTCTTGCCGTAGTCCCTCTCGGCGTCGGCGATGTAGGTCTCCAGCATGCTCTGCTTGGTGCCGTAGTAGCAGCCTATCTGGCAGTTTCCGCACTGCCTGCAGCTCTTGCAGTTCCTGGAGTTGGGTCCTGCGGCCCAGCCGAGCTTCTCCGCCCCCCTCTTCAGGACCAGGTTGTTCTTGTTGAGCTCGTACGGCTGGACCTGGGAGACCGAAATCCGCTTCTCGACCTCCTCAAAATACCCCTTCATGGTGTCGGGGCTGATGTCCTCCACCTTGTACTGGTCCTGCCACCAGCCCAGGACCGCATCGGGAGTCCTGAAGCAGACAGCGTCGTTCACGACCGTCGAGCCTCCGACGCAGCTCCCCTGGGCGACGGCGATCCCGCTGGGGACGGTGAACTGGAGCCCCGCGTTCTTGTAGAGCATCGGGATCATCTCGTCCTCCTTCTGGTTGAAGTCCTCCCTGGGATGGTAGCCTCCCTTCTCGAGCAGGACCACCGTGTGTCCCTGGCTGGCCATCTTCCAGGCGAGGACGGCCCCTCCGGCGCCCGACCCTATCACGCAGACGTCGGCGATCTCCGCGGAAGAGCGGTCCACTTCCTCGCCGCGGATTATCATGGCTCGGCCCCCGCCTTGCCGGTCGCGCTCCCCGCGCTGGCCGCTTCTGGACCAGGGTTGTACCAGGGAGGAAGGCCGGGGCACAACGGCCCGGCGTAGCCTATCTCCTTGTAGACCTGGGGCCTCGTGTAGTACCCGTAGGACGCGGTGACGGTCAGGATCTGTGTGGCGGACGAGAGGTAAGGGTTTGAAGACCACGCCTGCAGGTACTTCCTTTTCTCGGAGGAATCCCCTGGCTTGTCCAGGTCGACGAAGCGCTTCCATCTCCCGGTGAACATTAGGACGAAGAACCTGCTGTCGAAGACGAACACGAGGAGGACGAGCCCGTCCGCGAACATCGGCGGTATCTTCCTGAGGAGGGAGTCTACCATGCCAAGGGCGCCCACATCCGCGGCGCCAGGAGAGATCGCCCCGCCTTTGGGAAAGACGGTGTCGACCACCTGCCCGATGATCCGATCCCTTTCCGTCAGCCTCTGGCCCTTGGTCAGCCTGTGCCCGGCGAACCCGAGCTCGGTCCCCAGGTAGAACCACCCCGGATACGTGGCGAAGATCACGACAGCGAGGACGTCAGAGGCCGAGCTCCTCGCCAAGCCCAACGGGAGGCCAGAGTTGAGCATCCAGTTGGTGCCGCCGAACCACGCAGGGAACGGCCAGGGGAAGTTGATGACGTTCAGGTACAGGAGAGCGCTGTAGACCCAGAACAGCGAAACGACGGCTGCCCCGACCACGATGAGGCCCCTCTTCGTGGCCCCCCGCCTGAGGATCTTGTCGCCGAAGGCCACGAGGAGGTAGTAGGCCTTCCCCGCGATCAGGCCGATCACCGCGAGAGCGATCGGGTCCAGGAGGAAGCTCAGGTGGAGGCCACCGGTCATGAACGCGTGGAATCAGTATATAATTGCTCTTCGACATGAAAGGCGAGCCAGAAGTTCATGCAGATTTCAAACCGGGGGCACCAGCCGGTCGAGCCCTTCGCCTCTCCTCGACGCCGGCTAGCGCGACGATGACGCCTAGGAGCGCCACGCCCAATCCCGGCGTTACGAAGTCGAAGGCGAAGAAGAGAGCCGAGAGGCCCGCCGCGACGACGCCGATGTGGACCAGAGTCTCCCCCCTGTCTATCTCGGCCAGGTCGCGCTCGAGCGGTCCTCGGTACCTTACCGCGAGGACGAGCAGGATCGCGACGCAGATGAACCCGACGAAGAAGACGTAGGTGAGCTCGGAGCGGTAGTTTCCGAGGGTCAACAGGAGGCCCACCTCGTCGCCGACCAGGCCGCCCCCCAGGCCGAAGACCGTCGCATAGACCCTGTTCAGGGCCGGATGAACGGAGACTATTCCCAGCCACCCCGCGGCCGCCATCATCGCGAGGCCGTACCAGAAGTGGTGGAAGTGGATCCCTCCGCTCACGACGACGGTGTCCGGGTTTATCGTAGTGAATATCCGCGCCCCGAAGAAGGCGATGACGAAGGCGGACAGCGCCAGAGACGCCAGGCCGAAGTTCATCTTGACGGTGGGCATCGTGGCCACGGAAGTTCTCGCGAAATCCTCGATTTAAGAAATCTCATCCAAGAGGCGCGGAGCCCTCTAGGCGAGCCGCGAGGGCACGCGGAGACGCTACTCGTGGTACTTCTTCTCGCCTGCGCGGACCGCGGCTCTGAGCCAGTTCTCCGCGGGCGGGAGGGGGCAGACGTAGCCCTCGCTGTAGGCGCAGTACGGGTTGTAGGCGTAGTTGAAGTCGACGAGGTAGTTGTCGTCGTGCTCGACCCTCATGTCGAGGTACCTGGCGGCTCCGTAGGTCTCCTTCCCCGAGGTGGCGTCCTTGAAAGGGATGAAGAGGTCCAGGTCTTCTCTCTCCGCGGACTGGTAGGCCTGTAGGGGCACGGGCTGGCCCTCTACCTCGAGGTCGAAGCGGCCCGCCTTGTTGAAGAGCTGCCGCGTCCCCTTGCTCGTGGTCATCATGGCGCTCGGCTCGTTGCGATACCTCTGGAGTTTCGCCTCGAACCTGAAGGCGGGGTCGGGCTCGAAGTACCTCAGGCCTTGGAAGTCGTGCTGTCCGGAGCTGACGAAAGGAGAGTCGTGCCCGAGCCTCATGAACTCCTCCTTCTGCGCCCTGAACCTCAGCAGCGCCCGCTTCCAGGTCTCGACCTCGTCAGGCTCCATTCGATGATGCCGGAGCAAGAAGTTCGAGAATAACCTTTCTGATAGCTCGCGGTCAGGGAGACCGGCGTCTGGAGCGCGGCGGCCTTGGAACGCTTATCTGGGATTCGCTCCCGAAGGGATGTCCGGGAGGAACCCGAGTTGGCATCGCCGGTGACGGCCGTACCCAAGAAGAAGAAACCACCTACCAGAAGCGCCCGGTAGGCTCTGCGATGACGGGCCAAGGCGGGAGCTGCCGCCCTCACAGCGGCTTGAAGCGGTCGATCCCGTACCTCGTGCCCTTCCAGGTTATCCCGCCGCGCCTGAAGCGGAAGAAGCCTGTCGCTGAGGCCGCGGTCACGAGCAGCCCGGAGAGCGGCGCGAGGAGGAGGTATCGGGCGCGGGATACCTTGAGAGAGAAGAACGCCTGCGTCGCTAAGACGAGACCGCACGTGCACGCCGCGACTATGGCATACGCCGAGTTCATGGTCGCGATGGCGAGCCCGAGCAGCGCGAAAGGCCCGACGAAGTAGGCCAGGGTCACCACGACGGTTCCTGCCAGGGCGCCCCAGGACGGGAGGAGGCCCGCCCCGAACCTCTCGTGCGCCTCCCAGGCCTCCCCGAACCGGGAGTAGGGCAGGACATCCACGAAGCCATCCCCGTCAGCGTTGAGGACCTCGAGGCCGCGACCGAGGGCGCCCCTCCCTATGGCGCTGTCCTCCATGATGTCGGTCTTGATGGCCGCGTGCCCTCCTATCGCCGTGTAGGCATCCCGCCTTATCATGATGTATTGCCCGTTGGCGCCGTTGACCCTCCTCCCCTCGGGAGTCCTCCTTGCGGAGGCGGCCACCCCGACGCATAGGAAGAAGACGCTCGTCGGGAAGATCAATCTCTCGGACCTCGTCCTAGTGACTATCTTGGGCCAGACAGAGAGGAGGTCGGCCTTCTTGGAGTCGAGGTTGGCGAGCGCGACCCCGAGGCTCTCCCGGGAGTGGACGACGTCGCCGTCGGCGAAGAGCAGGACGTCCCCGGTCGACCTCAGGTAGCCGTGGTGGCACGCCCAGCTCTTCCCGAGCCAGTCCGGAGGCCTCTCGGGCTCGCTGAGGACGGTCATCCTGCCCTCGAACTCCCGGGCGAGCTCCTCCGTCCCGTCGTTGGAAGGGCCACAAACGACTATCACTTCCTTGTCCGGGTAGTCCAGCTTGGAGAGGGAGGCCAGCGACTCCCTGAGGGTGTCAGCCTCGTTCCGCGCGGCGACGATTATCGAGACCTTGTGCCCGCTGCCTCCGGAGAGGCGGGCGAGCGGCTTGAACATCCTGTATCCCGTAAGGGCGGCGAGGCTCAAGAGGAGGACGAAGAGGGCGTACAGCAGGAGGAGCGCCGCCTCCAGGATCTCGACCTGCATGCGCTCACCGTCCTTCTGGGCAGCCCTTCAAGCTTGCCCCTTGCCGCTATCACCCCCCCGAAGTGAGCGGCACCCGAACGCAGGATTTTTGGCCTGCAGGACTGGGCCGCACCCCCTTGGCCAGGTCCGTCAGGCTCGCTGCCGCTGGAGCTGGGTTGCTCTGCGCTAGCGTCGCCGCTTTGATCGTCCTCCCGAGGCTTTCGCCCTTCGAGCAGCTCCACTGCCCGCCCCAGGGAGCGGCGCCCTGCTTCAGCAGCGTCAATCCTGCCTACCCCGTCGCATTCCTCCTCTCGCTCGCGGGGATGGTCGTCCTCTTCTTCGGGGCGTTCGGCAAGGGCTTCGTCGTCAGCCCCGTCTTCGTCGTCGGGATGATCGCGCTGGGATACGGCCTCTCGGGCGTGGTGACGGGGCTCTTGGACGCGCAGAGGGCGTCCCCCATCGGCCCGGAGGTCTTCGCGCCTCTCGTCGCCATCGGGGCGCTCGCGCTCTTCTTCCAGACATTCCGCCGCCTGCGTCGCCGCCCCGGCTGACTTCAGGGTGGGCGGTTTTATCTGCGCCGCCGCTATCAAGGCGTGCCGAAAGAGATTCCGAAGGAGATCCCGCCCGAGCTCTACGAGGCCTACGGCGACCCGGTCCGAGCGATGCGCTTTCTCCCTCGGGGGTGATTCCGGGACCGCGACGAGCCGGTCCCCGGCGGTCGCTCGCCCCTCACCGGGCTACAGCAGTCAGCCTCGGAGGTAGATCCGAAGGAACAGGTAGCGTGGACACCCGTGCGTCGCGAAAGTCCCGGCTGCCGGTCCTTGGCTCACGCGGGGCATCCGCTGAAGCCGGTCTCGCCCCAAGGGTCGGTGATGACCATGCCGTCCGGCCAGCACTCGCCGGAGACCCTCTGCTGGGTGTAGGACGTGACCACGGAGCCGAGGCCGGGGTTTACGAAGGCTCCGACTATCCCCGTGCCGTCCACCTGGTAGAGCTGGATGAAGTAGGAGTCCGTGGTCGTCGCGTTCCCGGAAGACCCGACGAACTCGACGTAGTAGGGCGGCTCGACCATTAGGGACCTCACCTTTGGGTCGGAGAGCGCCACGCTGATCGCCTGCAGCTGCTGAGGCGTGTACGCGACCGACTCGCTCCTGTCCGGGAGGGCGTAGGCCGAGACGTGCGTCACCTGGAAGTGCGAGTGGACGACCTGGAGGACCGTCACGTTCAGGAGCTTGTCCCCGACGTAGGAGACCTGGTACCCGGTCGTCCAGTTTCCTGTCACGACCTGGCTCCCGGTGACGTTGAGGACGGCGTACATCACGTTCGCATCCGTCCGGCTGAAGGCGAAGTAGGCCAGGTGGTATTCGTATGCCGTCTTGATGAATTGCAGGACCTGCCGCGAGGCCAAGGTCGCGTTCTTGAGGGAGGCGGAGGGGAAGCCGAAGGAGACGCAGGGACTCACTGTCCAGGTGATGTTCGCGTAGGTCTCGGTCGAGCCGCCGCAGACCGGGGCGGAGACGGCGGTCCCGGGGCCTTGCGTGAAGGTGACGTTATTGCCGGAGCTAGTCACGACCGCTGTGACTTGGGAGACGTTCCGCGTGCCCGCCTGCTGCTGCACTGGGAGGAAGGCGACCGCGCCGGCCGCCAGCGCGATGGCGAGGACGCCCAAAGCCGCGATGGCGGTCCTCCTCGTCGCGTTCGTCATCGGGTTTCAGGCCGCGGAGAGCATGAAAAACCCTATGCATTTCGCATCCACCTTCGCCCGGGTTTGCGCTGCCAACTCACCCCTCCGGCCTGCGGGCGAGGCGCCTGAACAACTCCCGCGCCGGCCTCACGAGGTATACGCCTTGGGTCGCGGGTCGACCTTGCCCGCTCTTCAGAAAGGGCTTAATAGAAAACCAGTCTTCGGGCCGTAGGCGCCATGGCGAAGAGAACGGTTCGGGGAGTGCGC
>Ga0307372_10011505_pt1 | contig 11793 bp, 8 predicted proteins | sample OX1MG_FD_202533 | JGI IMG/M metagenome (GOLD analysis project Ga0307372, IMG submission 202533) | Soil microbial communities from Risofladan, Vaasa, Finland - OX-1 | ecosystem: Environmental > Terrestrial > Soil > Coastal area > Acid sulfate soil | place: Finland: Risofladan, Vaasa | collected...
TGCGTTGGATTGGAGTAAACTCCCAGATCTGATTGCTTTCGGACTGCTGGCGGCAGCGTTTGCCTCGGTTGCGCGGCACAGCCACACGCCGGTGTCGCGCCACTGGCTCACGGCCTGGCTGCTGATCATGGCGCACTTTGGTGCGTTCATGTTCGGTAACCTGCCGGGGTGGATGGGCAATGCTGCCGGCCTGGCGGGTCTGCTGGCGCTGATCTGGGCCGGAATCCTGTTCATGCGGGCGGCGGTTCCTTACCGCACAGAAGCGTCGAGCCGGGCGATGCTGATTGCGGTGTTTTTCGCCTACACGTTCTATACCACGGCTCTGAGTTTCAATTCTCCGCCATGGCTGCTGCGGGTGGCGGCACTGACCTTTGCTGCCGGCCCGATCGCAGTGACTCTGTTCAGCGTAAAGAGATTCTTTCATCCCTTACGCTGGCTCGCGCTGGGACTGCACTGCGGGCTGGCGGTGTTCCTGCTCTACGCGCAAGGACGCAGTGACGGCGCCGACCTGGCACTGAACGGCGTCCTGTTCACGGTTTACATAGGGGCGGCCGTCCACTTTTGGTACATGTACAGGAGGGCTTCGGCTGGAGCCTTCATCACGATCAGCGGGTTCTTCCTGTGGGCCAACGTGTTCACGGTGGCGCCGATTACGCAATGGCTCCTCCCCAATCTGCACCTGGAGAGCGAGGTGTGGAACCTGCCCAAGTACGTGGTTGCGGTGGGCATGATCCTGATCCTGCTGGAGGACCAGATTGCACATAACAAGCACCTGGCGCTCCATGACGCCCTGACCGGGCTGCCCAACCGGCGGCTGTTCCAGGACCGGATGACGAGTGCGTTGGAGAGGGCGCGGCGAACCGGCACCCGGACGGCCTTGCTGATCCTGGACCTGGACCGCTTCAAGCAGGTGAACGATACGCTGGGGCACCATACAGGGGATCTGCTGTTACAGAGCGTGGCGCAACTGTTCGACGGGCGCATCCGGCGCTCCGACACGGTGGCGCGGACCGGCGGCGACGAATTTGCCGTGATCCTGGAAGGACCGACAAGCAGAGCCGAGGCGACGCTCGTCGGGAACTCCCTGCTGGATCTGCTGAAGGATCCGCTGCGCCTGAAGGATCGCCTGGTAAAGGTAGACGCAAGCATGGGGGTGGCGCTGTTCCCCGACGACGCTCAGGACATGGAACAACTCTTCATCAAGGCGGACCTGCGAATGTACGATTTTAAGCGCAACGCCTCATCGCCAGTAATTATGGAGCCGGAGCGCCACGCGCATACGCTGCAATCGGCGGCGGAATCAAGCGGAGTAGCGGTTTCGTAGCTGTGGAGGGCTGAACCACACCTAATATTTGCTGCACAACTTTACCAGCGTCAAAAGCGAAGGCCCGGAACGAGGTTCCGGGCCTTCGCTTTCGGTTGATGAAGAAATCAGCCCTGACCGCCTCCGGGCCTGCCGCCACGGCGGCGGCGGCGGCGGCGATTGTTAATTGCGGCTCCGCCTTGCGGGCGGCCTCCGCCACCTGCCGGAGCGGCCGCTACAGGAGCTCCTTCGGCGCGATTGAAGTTGGGCTCGTTTGCTTCGTCAAACTCTTGGGACTCCTCGTCGAAGTCATCGCCGCCCTCGATGAGGATTGTGCTCTGGTTCGAGCTGGGCTGGCGCTCGTCGAACTCGTGGCGCGGCGCACGGGGAGTTTGCGGTTCCGGCGAATGCTGCTGAGGCTGCGATTGGGATTCCTCGTCCGCCTCCGGCGCGGGAGCACTTTCCTGCTGCTGGGCCAGCTTGGCCTTCTGCTCCCTGATGAGCGCCTTACGGCTGAGCTTGATGCGGTTGCCCTCAATGGCGAGGACCTTGACCATCACCTGGTCGCCTTCGCGCAGCTCGTCTTTCACTTCCTTGACGCGGTGCTCGGCGATCTCGGAGATGTGCAGCAGGCCGTCGGTGCCGGGGAAGAGCTCGACGAAGGCTCCGAACTCAGCCAGGCGAACCACTTTTCCGAGGTAGACCTTGCCGACTTCAGGAACCGCGGTGATGTCACTGATCATGGCCAGGGCCTTCTTGAGGCCTTCGGCATCCGCGGAAGCAACGGAGACGCGGCCGGAGTCGTCCACGTCGATCTTGGCGCCGGTCTGCTCCACGATGCCGCGGATGGTGGCGCCGCCCTTGCCGATGAGGTCGCGGATCTTGTCGGTGGGAATCATCACCGTCTCAATGCGCGGAGCGTACTTGGAGCGCTCAGTGCGGGGGCCGTCGAGAACCGCATCCATCTTGTCGAGCAGGAAGAGGCGGCCGCGGCGGGCCTGCTCCATGGCCTGCTCGAGGATCTGGCGGGTGAGGCCGCCGATCTTGATGTCCATCTGCAGTGCGGTAATGCCGTCGCGGGTTCCGGCGACCTTGAAGTCCATGTCGCCGTAGTGATCTTCAGCTCCGGCAATGTCAGTGAGGATGGCGTAGTCGTCGCCCTCCTTGACGAGGCCCATGGCCACACCGGCCACGGAGCCCTTGAGGGCGAGGCCCGCGTCATAGAGCGCCAGCGACGCGCCGCAGACCGATGCCATGGACGAGGAACCGTTGGACTCCAGGATGTCAGAGACGATGCGGATGGAATACGGCGATTCCTCGGCGCTGGGCAGGACAGGGGTGATGGCGCGCTCGGCAAGTGCGCCGTGGCCCACTTCGCGGCGGCCCACGCCGGTCATACGTCCAGTTTCACCAACGCTGAACGGCGGAAAGTTGTAGTGAAGCATGAAGTTCTTCTTTTGCTCACCCTCGTAGCTTTCCAGGCGCTGGCCGTCGTCGGCAGTGCCCAGAGTGGCCGTGACCAGGGCCTGGGTCTCTCCGCGTGTAAAGAGCGCTGACCCGTGGGTGCGGGGAAGAACGCCGGTTTCAATGCTGATGGGGCGAATCTCGTCGAAGGCGCGGCGGTCGGGCCGGATGCGCTCCTTGGTTACCTGCTCGCGGAAGATGCGCTCGCGCAGGAGCTCGTAGTAGGTGGCGAGCTTCTTCTTTGCGGAGGGATCGTCGGCGGGCAGATCGGCAGCGAGTTCATCCTTGATCTGCTTGATGAGCGCGTAGCTTTCGGTTTTGCCGTGAGCCTTGGTGTCGAGCGCATCCTTGAGGCGGTCGCCAATCTTGGCGATGAGGCCGTTGTAATAGGCCTCGTCGTGCTCGGGCGCCGTAAACGCGCGCTTGGGCTTGCCTGCTTTGGAGACAAGCTCCTCGATGGCGGCGACGATCTTCTTGATTTCGGTGTGGGCGAACTCGATGGCGCCGAGCACGATTTCCTCGGTCTCCTGTTTCGCGCCGGCCTCGATCATGACGATGCCATCCTTGTGGCCGACGACCATGATGTTGAGGGTGGAGTCAGCACGCTCGGAATAAGTGGGATTGATGACCAGTTCGCCATTGACGCGACCCACGCGGACGGCACCCACAGTGGCGCCAAAGGGAATGTCAGAGAGTGCCAGGGCTGCCGCGGCGGCATTGATGCCAATCACATCGGGGTCGTTTTCCTTGTCGGCGGAAAAGACCAGCGCGATGATCTGGGTTTCATTGCGGAAGCCATCGGGGAAGAGCGGGCGGACGGGCCGATCGATCTGACGGGCAGTGAGAATTTCCTTCTCGCTGGGACGGCCTTCGCGTTTGATGAAACCGCCGGGGATGCGTCCACCGGCATAGGTGTATTCGCGGTAATCGACCGTGAGGGGGAAGAAGTCGATGCCCTCACGCGGATCGGGTGAGGCTACGGCGGTGGCCAGGACGACAGTTTCGCCGGTGGAAACAAGGGCAGCGCCCGAGGCTTGCTTGGCCATGCGTCCGGTCTCAAAGACCAGGCGCTTGCCGCCGGCAAGCTCGACGGCTACTTCATGCTTGGTAGACATAGTGTCCTCTTTTCTGTTTTTTCGCTTGGGAAACTTGGGTGCGGAAAGGCCGCATACGCTGCCGGCGCCAGCCCATGCAGCACGGGCCGCCGGCGCGCGGAAGGCGCGGGCGGCTCTGGCTCCGGGGGGATCGCAGGCAAGCGATAAGGATGCGCAAGCCCTGGCTGCGAATGAGCTTCGCCAGGTACACCATGGCCCCAGGTTCGATATGAAACAGGGGCCGTGACCAACCTGCGGTCTGGGCGCTTCCGGGTCAAAGATGAGCTTTCCGGGTGAATTACTTGCGGATACCCAGTTTGCCGATGACGTCGCGGTAGCGGTCGGCATCGTGCGTCTTCAGGTAGTCCAGCAGGCGGCGGCGCTTGCTGACGAGCATGAGAAGGCCGCGCCGGGAGGCATGGTCCTTCTTGTGAGTCTTGAAATGCTCGGTCAGTTCGCCGATCCGCTCACTCAAAATCGCGATCTGGACTTCGGGGGAACCGGTATCCGTATCGTGGGTGCGGAAGCGCTGAATCAGATCTGTTTTCTTTTCGGTCGCCAGCACGGCGTTTGTTGCTCCTCTTGCTTTCTCAAGTCCACTCTCAAGTGTCTGAATTGAGATTAACATGAGCGGGGTCAGAGGGAAAGGCAGCGCAGCCAGCGGGGCCTGCGGAGCCAGGAAGAGATGGCGGGGTTCGTGGAGTCGGCGGGGCTAATTACGTCAGACCCAGACGTCGTTCGGAGCGGTGCGTTCCCCGCCCTGCTCGCCGGTGTTGCGCACGCCACGCGGCTCAATCAAAAGAAGTTTCACTTCGCGGGCCGCGAACGGCTTGTGTTCCACGCCTTTGGGGACAACGAACATCTCGCCGGGCCCGATGCTGATCGCACCGTCGCGGAAGTCGATTCGGAGGACGCCCTCCAGGACCAGGAACGCCTCGTCGGTGTCCTGATGGTGGTGCCAGACGAAGTCGCCTTCGATGCGCACCAGCTTGAACTGGTAGTCATTCAACTCGGCAATCACGCGGGGCTGCCACTGGTCTTGAATGCGGGCAAGCTTTTCGGCGAAGTTGATGGGCAAGTAATTCAAGTCGACCTCCGGTGGGCGATTATTGCGCAGCGCCGTCGGGTTCTTCTTCTCCGATCCAGTAATTGACGCGCGCGACGATGCGGGCGCCGTAATCCTGCGCCAGGTGGATGCGGATGGTGTGCAGGCCGGGGGTCGGATCAGACGGGCTGAAGGTGAGCAGGTACCGGCTGCGGGTATCGCGAGCCTCAGTGAGGATGCGCTGCTCGAATTTCTTGTCGGTGATGAAGGTGGTGTACTCACCGCCGCTCATCAGGGCAATTTCTTTCGTAATGTTCTTGCGGAACGCCTGGATCAGAGCGGCGAGGGCCGAGACGATGTTCATGGTTCGATTGTCGCCATTGTCCTTGAGATCGTGAGTGAACTCGGCCATGATGGGCGAGAACTCAACGGTGAGGACCAGCACGTCGGATTCCCCGATCTTCCTGATCAGGTGTTCGATCTTGGTGTGCTTGCTGCCGTGATCGCGAGCCTGGCTGATGAGCAGCAGGACGCGGCGGTATTCCTTGGGCTGGGTTTCCAGCAAATCGACAGCGTAGCTCACGGTATCGAGGATGGCGTCGCCGCCATCGCCGGGCTGGAGCTGGCGGAGATCGTCGTTGAGCTCATCTCCCGAGCGCGTGAAATCGTGGATCAGGTGTGGCTGGGAGTCGAAACCGACGAGCGCGGCCTGGCTGCGCGGATCGGAGAGGAAAAGGTCGAGGAGGGGACCGAGCTTGGCGAACTTGTCGAATTCGAGTGCGCTGGCGCCGCCCTGCTCAATCGCAACCACCAGCGAGACAGGGGCGTGGTCCAGTTCCTCCTGCACCCGGACCTTCTGGGGAATGCCGTTGTCTTCGAGCACAAAATCACCGGCCTTGAGGCCATAAAAGATGCCGCCGTCGTGCTTTTCAACCAGGGTGGGGACAAGGACCTCTCGAGTGGTGACGCGAAAGGTGGGCTGGTTTGAGCCGGGCATGGGTTTTGGCGGCTCGGGTGGGGGGATTTGTTGCGGAGATAACGGAGTTTGGGGCGCGGGCTGTTGTGCGGGCGCAGCTCCGGTAAAGCCTGCGACGAGCGTCAGCAGAATGAGGAATGGGGTTGTCAGGCCGCGGGAGCGCACATCTCGATGATACCGAGATCACTGGTCCTTCGTAACGTTGGAGCCGCAGGAATGAACCGGTACCATGGATAAGACGTACCAGCGAATTAGCCGTTCAAATAAGAATGCCTGAATCCACCCATCTCTCAGGAGAGAGCCTCCATGCAGAAGATAGCCTCCGATCTTCGATTCGCACTGCGGCAATTGGTGAAAGCGCCCGGATTTTCCATTACGGCAATGTTGATGCTGGCCTTCGGCATCGGCGCGACGACAGCGATCTTCTCGATTGTGGAGGCAGTACTCCTGCGTCCGCTTCCCTTCCGGGATTCGGGGCGCCTGATGGTTCTGGGAGACAAGCTGGAGGGCGTGAAGTTCGAGGGAGTGGGCGTGACGGTGCCGGACATCAAGACCTACACGCGGGAGACCCACGGCTTCAGCGCACTGGGCGGGTACCAGTTTTCGCAATACGAACTGTCGGGCAGCGGCGAGCCGGCGCAGGTGAATGCGGCGCGGCTCACCGCCGGAGTATTCCGGGCGCTCCAGGTGCAGCCGCAGCTTGGGCGCGTCTTCACCACGGAGGAAGATGAGCAGAGAGTGCAGGTAGCAGTGCTTAGTTACGGGAGCTGGGTGGAGCGCTATCATCGCGACCCGAAGGTGCTGGGCACCAAGATCCTGCTGGACCGCAAGCCGTACATCGTGATCGGGGTGATGCCGCGAGGATTCGAGTTTCCTCTGGTTCCGGGCCAACTGAACCGCGCCGAGCTGTGGGTGCCGATGAGCTTTCGGCCGGATGAACTGACGACTGCGGCAGCTTCCAATTGGAGCTACCAGATGGTCGGGCGGCTGAAGCCCGGCTGGACCCCGCAGCAGGCACAGGCCGACGCCGAGACGGTGGCACAGGAGATCATGCGCGGCTACCCGGCAATGATGGCCAGCCTGCACATCACGGCGGTGGTGCGGCCGCTTCAGGAGGACACGGTGAGGGACACGCGCCCATTGCTGCGGACGCTGTTTCTGGCGGTCGCCGTGGTGCTGCTGATCGCCTGCGTGAATCTTGCCGGACTGATGCTGGTGCGCGCCATCAAGCGGCAGCGCGAGATTGCAGTGCGACTGGCGCTGGGCGCACGGGCTTCCACGCTGCTGCGCCAGGCCATGCTGGAGAGCCTGGTGCTGAGCGTGAGCGGCGGAGTATTGGGATTGATTCTGGCGGCGATTGCGCTGATGGTGGGCAAGAACCTGCTGCCGGAGACATTGCCACGGGTCGACGAGATTGGGCTGAACTGGTGGGTGGTGGTGTTTGCGCTGCTGCTGGGCGTCCTTACCGGACTGCTGTGCGGATTGGCGCCGGCCTTTGCGGCGTTGCGGACTAACGTGAACGCCAACCTTAAGGAAGGCGGGCGCTCGGGCTCGCAAGGCGGAGGTCACGCGCGGCTGCGGTCGACATTAGTGGTGGCGGAGATCGCGATTGCGCTGGTGCTGCTGACGGCCTCAGGCCTGCTGCTGCGGAGCTTCAACAAGATGCGCGATGTAAATCTCGGGTTCGAGCCGGAGCACGTGACCACCGCACAATACGCGCTGCCGCAGAAGCAATACGCGAAGCAGGACCAGATCGACGAGTTCAACCGCGAACTGCTGCTGCGGCTGAATGCGCTTCCGGGGGTGACTTCGGTGGGCATCACCACGCAACTGCCCGCCGCCGGCGTAAGCAACAACCAGACGTTTGTAGTGGATGGCTACCAGCCGCCGAAGGGCGCGGACATGAACCTGGCCACCATCTCGGAGGTTCAGGGGAATCCGTTTCAGGCGCTGGGAGTCCCGCTGCTGAAAGGCAGGTTCTTTACGCCGGCGGACCGGCATGGATCCCAGCTCGTCATCATCGTGAATCATGGATTCGCGCAGCACTACTGGCCGGGGCAGGATCCGATCGGCAAGCGGCTGCGCATCGGCACTCCGCAGATGCAGACGCCATGGATGACGGTGGTTGGCGAAGTGGCCGACGTGAAGCTGAACTCGCCGGACCAGCCGGGGACGGAACAATACTATGAACCGGAGCCGCAGGGCCTGGAAGATGCCGGCCCCCTGGCGCAGCCGACCGATCTGGACGGCGGGTACGGGTTTATCGTGCTTCGGTCTGCGCTGCCCCCGGAGCAGATGGAGAATTCATTGCGCGCAGTGGTGCGCTCGCTCGACCCGCTGCTGCCGCTGACCCAGGTTGAGACCATGATGCAGGCGGTCTCCCAGAGCGAAGCGCCGCGGCGGTTCAGCACGGTGCTCATCGGCAGCTTTGCCGGGGTGGCGGTGTTGCTGGCAATCCTGGGGATCTACAGCGTGATTGCGTTCAGCGTGGCCTCCCGGGTGCAGGAGATGGCGATTCGCATGGCTCTGGGATCGCAGCGCGGCGCGATCATTCAGCTTGTGCTCCGATCGGGCGCGCGGCTGGGCTTGATCGGCTGCGTGATCGGATTGGCTGGAGCCGCGGCGGCGTCCAGCCTGCTGCGCTCGCTGCTCTTCGGCGTGAGCCCGTTCGATCCGATTGTGCTGACAGCAGCCGGAATCGGAATCCTGTTGCTGGCCCTGGCCGCATCGGCCCTCCCGGCTCTGCGCGCCGCGTCCATCAACCCGATGGAAGCACTGCGGGGAGAATGAGCTGCCCGCTATTGCTACTTGGGTGCAGTAAGGGATGCCGCCGACGACGCCGGCGATGGCGACAATTTGGAAGCCTCCGGGCTGCCCTTCACTTTGAATGGCTGATACATCAGCGCGGGATCCATCTGGTCCGGAGTTTTGGGCGAGGCGGCCTGCCTCAGCGGGCGAGCCGCATCGATGGCATCGCGCGCGGCTGCGAAGGCCGGCGCCGGTTGCATATCGGCATCGAACGGCAGCGGGCGCTGCCTGGAGCCATCGGCACGCTTTGCCCAGTCTCCACGGCTCGCATTCAGCCAGGTATGCGCATCGCTGATTCCCCAGGTGAGCGCCACGGAAGCATTGGGTTCTTGCAGCACCATGCACAAATAGCTGCGATAGACCTCGGCTACCGCGGCGTCCTGGTCCTCGGGTCCGCCGCTGAGCCCGCGCGTGTTCACGTCCATCTCGGTCACGTACACTTCGAGTTCCAAGCTCTTCATCGTACGGATAAACTCCCGCAGACCGGCGCCGGGCTGCGGTCCCGCAGCTTGCAGATGGCTCTGCACGCCGACAGCATGGATAGGAATATTGCGCGCCTTCAGGCGCCGCACCAGCATCATCACCTGCCCGCGTTTGAGCGATTGCTCATCGGTGTCGAGCTCGATCCCGAAATCGTTATAGGTGAGCTTCGCGCCGGGGTCGGCGGCGGCGGCGGTCTGGAAGGCCAGCTCAATATATTCGGGCCCGATGAGGCCCAGCCAGGGGGAATTGCGCAGTCCGTCAGCGCGCCCATCCTTCAGCTCGACAGCCTCGTTCACCACATCCCAACTATGGATCTTTCCCCGATACCGGCCCGCAACCGTCTGAATATGTTCCGTGAGCAGCTTGCGGGCATTGTCCCGGGTGGCCGTGGTTTTGAACCAGGATGGCAACTGCTGGTGCCAGCAGAGATTGTGGCCGCGAACGCGCTGGCTCGCCAATGCGGCAAAACGCATCAGGCGGTCGGCCTCGGTAAAGTCGTAGGTGTTGGGTGAGGGACGAAGCGGACCCCACTTCATGGCATTCTCCGCCACCACAATGTTGGCCTGGGCAGCGACCAACGTGGTGTAGGGGTCGGTTACGGTTCCCGCAGCCATACCGTCCATGTCCAGCAGCGCGGGGTTCACGGCGCAGCCAAACAGCAGCCCACGCGCATCCGCATGAGAACGCAACGAATCGGGCCCGGTGACATTCGAGCGAGAGCTGGTCGTGTCGGAGGCATGCGCCCAGCGCGGGATGGCCGCCACGGCTCCGGCTGCAAAGGAAGCCTTGATCCAATCGCGCCGGGTCCACATCTGTCTTCTCATCGCGTCGCCCACCCTTTCCTTGATTCGTATTCGCCCAGGGGGAGGCCTGGGAACTCAGGGCGTGCGGCGCGCCTCCCGATGAACCTGCCCCGTCCACCAGAGGAAGCTAAGCAGCTCCCAGCGGGCGTTCCAAATGAACCCCAGCAGGTCGCGGGCGGTCAGCATTTCGGCCCATTTGCCGGAGTAGGTTTCCACGCGCCAGCGCAAATACCTGCTGCGCCACGGCCGCAGCCGCGACCCACGCGTCGCATTCCACAAAAAGCGAACCGGCTCGAACACGAATAGTCCTGTGGTTCGAGTATACCGGGAGCGGCCTTTCCCGGCGCATACAACTCTTGTGCCAGCGCCCCTTTTTACCCACCGACGGGGAGCTTATCGAAGAGGCTGCCGGAAGCAAGCTGCGCGATCACAGCTTCGAGCGCGGTCTGCTGGGTCTCAGAGAGTGACAGCTGGGTGGAGACCTGGGCCACATCGGCCTGCATCAGGCTGGTCTGCGCCGCCGTCAACTGCGTCTGTTCGCTGCTTACAGCATTGGAGGCGGCGGTGAGCTGCGTCAGGGAGTTGTCGATTGTAACCCTCTGCTCGGAGACATAGTTCAGCGCCGATCCCAGAGCCGTCGTGTCGCCAAATGCCTGAGCCGAATTGCCCCCGGCGGAGTAATCGGCAATCAAGTTGTTCAGCACGGCAAACACGTTCCCGGCGCCCGCGCCGGAGAAGATCTGATCGCCTGGTAAATTCAACTGGATGCGCTGGCCGTTGGGGGTCTCCAGGTAGTTCGCGCCCTGATCTCCGCTATAACTCACGGTGGCCGGCGAGGTGGCTGTCGATAGCGTGAATGGCGCAGTGGAGTTGGCGCTGCCGGCAAAAATGTATTGTCCCTGGTAACTGGAGTTGGCAAGGGAAAGCACCTCGTCGCGAATGCCCGCGAGCTGGTTGGCGACCGACTGCCGGTCGCTCGCGTTCATGGTGCCATTGTTGGCGCTGGTGGCCAGCGAAACCGCCTGCGTGAGCTGCGCAACTACCTGCCCCAGCGCCGAATCGGTCACCTGAAGCTGCCCGGAAACCAGGCTGGACGACCGCGTGAATGAGTCGTCCTGCTGCATCTGGTTCAGCAGCATCACATTCTCCCCAGCCGCCAGAGGGTCTGAGCTTAGCGAGGTAACACGCACACCGCTGGAAAGCTCGGAGGAAAACTGCTGGGAGTTCGATTGCGCCTGGTCCAGTGCACCTACAAGCCTGGTTACATAGCTGGGATCTACTCGCATGTTTCGTCTCCGTTTTGCCGCTTTGGGAGGGGTTATGCCACGGTCGATTGCTCGCCAAGGTTCAGCGCAGCCGCCATCATGGTGTTGAGCATGGAGAATACCTGGGCAGCGGCCTGATAACTGCGCTCCAGCGTGGTCATAGCCGAGGCTTCGTCATTCAGATTCACCTGCGAGAGCGCGTTGTTCTGCGACTGCAATTGAGACACTGAGGCATTCAGGGCCGTGTTTTGCGTCTGCACCCGGCTTACCGTAGATCCGAGCGTGGTTACAAATCCCGAGTAATAACCGGACGGCGTGAGCCCGTTCAGGAGCGTCTGCCCCGGGGACAGCGCGGTTCCGTCGGGAAGGACCAGCCCAGTCAGGATCGAGGGGTCACCGGATGAGGCCAGGTTTGCCATTGCGACGGCATTGGAGTTGTCGCCGCTTCCCTGCCCCGCCGCGGCAGCGGCAATCGCGCTGGGATCGGTCATCGCCACCTTCATCGTCTCCGCCGCACCGGCCACCTGCTGCGGCTGAACAAAAACGGCTGCG
>Ga0307372_10011506_pt1 | contig 11793 bp, 10 predicted proteins | sample OX1MG_FD_202533 | JGI IMG/M metagenome (GOLD analysis project Ga0307372, IMG submission 202533) | Soil microbial communities from Risofladan, Vaasa, Finland - OX-1 | ecosystem: Environmental > Terrestrial > Soil > Coastal area > Acid sulfate soil | place: Finland: Risofladan, Vaasa | collected...
GGACGAACCCAAGCCTGAATCCATCAACAAGATGTGGAACTACGCCGAGAAGTTCGCAGCGAAGTCCGGCACTCACCTGCACCCCGACCGTTTCATCACCGAAGGCGTGGTGCTCGGGCTCGCTTCAAACATCGACAAGTATGGCCGGCCACTCTGTCCCTGCAATTTCTACCCCTCGAAAGACGAAAACGGGAACTGGCCCGAAGGCCTCTATCTTCCCCGCGAGGAGGAGGTGAAGCGCCGTGACTGGATCTGCGCTTGCGATGAGATGCAGATGTTCAAGTACTGCCACTGCCTGCTGTTCGTCACCGAAGAGGGCCTGCCCATCACCGAGTATCTGCCGGAAGGCCACGAGGGACGGGAGATCTACGGGGAAATCAAGGACCCTACGCCCGGCCAGGGGCGAGCGCTCTTCAAGGCGCTGGAGAGGCAAAAGCCGGAGGCGTGAGCCGCCCTGCTCGCACCGCGCAAGTCGCGACCATTACGCTTGTGGCGACGCTCTCGTACTGCAGTCTTTTCGTGCTCCTGCCCCGCGCCGCCCGTCGCCGGACGCAAAGGCCCCAGCGGCTCGCCCTCAGGTTCATCGCCGCCGGGATGGCCGCCGCTTTCGCTCACGCTCCTCCGGCTCCGGACAGCTTCCCGGTCATCCAAAGGGATCGACAATTTCAATCCCATCGAACTTCCGGAAATCGCGGTCGTGCGACAGGATTCGCCGAACCTCATTCTGCCGCATGAGGGCGACGATATGGACATCGGAGATTAGCTTTCCGCGAGCCTGCGACTCGGTTGCGGCGTGAGCGAACTCTGCCCAAAATGTCGCGCGCTCCCCGCCCGGCCTGAAGTGCGGAAGTGCAAGCAGTCCCTCGATGTTGCCGGTGGCCTCGTGAAGCAGGAGCGGTGAATCGGAAACGCCCGGAGCGGTGGACAGTCGTACGTAGCCCACAGCTACTGGCCAGAACAGGTAGACAGGCTCGTGGCCCTGGACAAGCTGCGTCAAGAAATTGTGAGCGTCTGAATGATACCGCGACCGGACGTCCGTGGCGTAAAGCAGCGGATTGATGTCGAGCGCGAGCGTCATTCCTCCGCTGCCAGTGCGACCTCTACTGCATCCTTGTCCCCAAGGTCTATCCTGATGCCCATGGGCCTGGAAGTCCACGTGAAATACGGGCGCGTGCTCCCCTTCTCAGTAACTGCCAGTGCTTCGGCAACCAGGACGGAGAGCGTCTCACCGAGAGTTGTCCCGCGTTTGCGAGCGAGTTCCTTCGCTTCAGCGAGTACGGATGGGTCGATATCGATGGTGGTGCGAGCCATACATCTGATGATTGCGGGGCCAGCATCAGATGTCAACGAGTCACGATTGCGGCCAATCGGCTATTGCGAGCATTGACGCTCGATCATCCTGGCGCGCCCCGCCTCTACGCCGCGTTCGCCGCCTCGACCGCCTTTCGTGCGGCTTCTGCGAGGCCGGTCGCGCGAATCAGGGGCAGCCCGGACTCGTTCACGAGCTTCTCCCCTTCGGCCAGGTTCGTGCCGACCAGACGCATCACCACGGGGACATCGATCTTCATCTGCCGGTGGGCGTCTATCACGCCCTGGGCGATGATATCGACGCGCGCCATGCCGCCGAAGATGTTGACCAGGATCGCCTTCACAGAATGGTCTTCGAGGATCACCTTGAGCGCGTTAACCACGCGCTGCGGGTCGTTCACGGTGCCGATATCGAGAAAGTTCGCCGGTTCGCCACCCGCCAGCTTGATGGTGTCCATCGTGGCCATTGCCAGTCCAGCGCCGTTGACCACGCAGCCGATGCTGCCTTCGAGCTTGATGAAGTTCGCCACGCCCAGGTCCTGCGCGAGCACTTCGAGGGGATCCTCCTCGTCTTTGTCGCGCAGGGCGGCGAGGTCCTTGTGCCGGAAGAGGGCGTTGTCGTCGATGGTGAGCTTCGCATCGACTGCCAGGACGCGGCCTTCGGTCGTCACTGCCAGCGGGTTGATCTCGACGAGGCTGGCGTCCGTCGCGACCAGGGTGTTGTAGAGCCCCTCGGCGACCTTGCCAAACTGGTCGGCCTGATCGCCGCTGAGCCCCAGATTTTCGGCCAGGAGGCGGCCCACATAGGGCTCGTAGCCGGTCACGGGGTTCACCGGGACACGGATGATGGCCTCCGGCTTCGTGTGCGCGACGACTTCAATCTCCTGGCCACCTTCGGCCGATGCCATGATCAGGGGGCAACCCTGTGCCCCGTCAATGATGACGGCGAGGTAGTACTCCTTCGCGATATCGGTCTGCTCAGCGACAAGGACATTCTTCACCAGCTTGCCCTCTGGGCCGGTCTGGATGGAGACGAGATGCTTGCCAAGGATGGCGGCCGCCGCCTGTTCCGCTTCCTCGGCTGAATCAGCCAGCCGGACGCCGCCGACGCGCTCACCCTTCACCTGGCCGGAGTTGCTCGCAGGGTCGGAAGTCAGCCGCTGGAACATCTCCCCGGTCTGGCCGGCCGCGACGACGCGCCCCTTGCCCCTTCCGCCGGCATGGATCTGGGCCTTCACGACGACCTTCCCACCGAGCTCGTCCGCGACCTTCCGCGCCTCAGCGGGCGTCGAGGCCACGCGGCCCTTTGTCGTGGCCACACCGTTCGCCGCAAGGAGGTCGCGGGCCTGGTATTCGTGCAATTTCATCTGCTGCTCCGGAGGCAAGGGTAGGCGCTGTGCGCCCATTTCCTGCACTCTACAGCGGGGCCGGGATAGCCGGTAGGCGGATGGGCAGGCGATCGTCGTGGCGGAGAGGGGGAGATTCGAACTCCCGGAGACTTTCGCCTCGTCCGTTTTCAAGACGGATCCCTTAAGCCACTCGGGCACCTCTCCGCGCTCGATTCTGGGTCGGCCCGGCGTTCGCCGCAAGCGCCGCGGCAATGCGCGCGATGATGGGTGACGGTTGGCGATGGTTCATGGGTGTCGCCGCGCTGCCCGGGCCACCATCGGCAAGGAGAGCAGGACTGCGACACTCCCGGCCGAACGATCTGCGACTATGGCACCCATTGGCTCCAGGCAATATCGCCCTGCTTGTAGCCAGACCCGACCCAGCAATCCGTGGTGATAGTGGGCCGATTGCAGGTCCTGTGATCCGGGTAGCTTCGAAGCGTCCAGCCACCGTCGGCGATCTGATGCACGTGATGGCCGGACCAACTGCTCCCGCAACCGGATTCGTTCGCCGTCGTCCCGAGAGGTTCCGTTGTAGACACGAGGCCATACCTAGACGTACTGATGTTGATACTGTGGTTCGTAAACGAACTGCTCGTGTGAAGATACGTGGCCGTGGCGCGCCAACCACCGTTGTTGTCGAAAACTGAAACGTGGGCACGGTGATCACAGGTTGATTGAGCGTCCTTGGATACCCAACCGGTTCCAGCAAGCGCGAACAAGTTGCTGCCTGTCGATGACTTCACCAAAAACGCGATGCCGCTGCTTCCTCCCCAATCCAGCGCTGCGCCGGAGCTCACCAAACTGTCGTCGTCGTAGCAGGGCCCGCTGTGCCATCCGCAGGTCAGCGTTGAGGCTCCGCCCGGCCAAAGCTCTATGTAGAAGTCGTGCCAGATGGCTGCCGCCGGCTTCGGCATCAAGAGTCCGAGGGCTACCCCGAGAAGTGCCGCGGCAGGCCAGACCGCCCGTCGTACTGCGTTCGCCGTCATCGGACCAGTACCTCCATCACTGAGGTGCAGAACTCGGCGTTCGCGGCCCCCGCCGAGACCGTCGTGAAGACGTCGGAGCGCGGGTCGTAGAGGGCAACGAAGCAATCACCAAACTGCTTGTCGCCGATGCTCACGATCGGACTCGCGACCACCGCTGGTAGGCCGGCGATGGTCACGGCGGACCATCGATCTCTTGGGGCGGCGTGTGTGACCGGATCCCGTCCGACGTTGCGATGGATGCTGAGATCGCTGCCACCAGGATTGGCGTGAGGTGTTCCGGCATCGACGTGAAAGAGCCAGTACGTTATGGCAGGGTTGTCGCGGCAGAGAAACGCGTATGGGCCGTCAGTCGGCACAACTCCCTCAGGGAGAGTCCGGGGGTCGATCCGCAACGGCCCGGGCCCAGTCACTGTGGGCAAGAGCCGACCGGGCGCAGGGTCGCTCAGGCCAACGCCAGGACACATGTCAAACGCCGTGCGCTCCTTGCGGCCCACCCCTCCCGGGTTTATCTCGTAGCCGTTCAGGGTCCCGGTGAAGGTCGGCTTCTCGCGGTCCTGGTTGATGTACGGGATGTGCCAAAACGGCTGACTGGTGTCTGCCATCACCCCCGGGATCGGCGTGGTGTCGAGGCCTGGAGACACTGGCGGTTGCTGTGCGATGCCGACCGGCTCCGGGCCACGCAGCCAGTAGGTTGCACCGAAAGCCACAACCGTGGTGGTCACCACAGCGAGGACGAGCAGCGCCGCTCGCGGAAACGGTACAAGTCGATCGAGTGTCATCGAAAACCTCCTTCAGCCGCCACCGTAATGCACCCCATCGCCGCGCAACAATCCCTCATTCGGGGTACCCCGTTCGGGGGTGGCACGCTCTTGCTTCACCCGCCGAAGCGCACCCAGGCGGCAACCGCTTCCGCCCGGTTCGTGACGCCGAGCTTCGCGCAAGCTATGTGTGCCGCCGCCGCGCTGCTCGGGCCACCATCGGCAAGGAGAGCAGGACGGCGGCACCCCCGGCCAGGAGCACGACCCGGACATCCGCGAGCGAGTCCCCGGCAGTCCGCGCGGCAGGCATCGGGGCCGCGGCGCCGTTGCCGGTCTCCGGCGCCTGCGGTGTCACAGCGGTGCCGGTCTCAGGCGGGGGAAAGACCAGCTCGACCGGCACCGCGTATCCCGGGCGGACGTGCGTAGGGTGCATCAGCACTGTTGCCGGAGCGCCCACAGCCACGCTGACTGTCTCGGCATTTTCGCACCCCGTCGCATTGATCACCACATCACCCGAAGGTATCGCGGCGGCCCTTGCGTCGCCGGTTATGCAACGGACGTTACCGCTGCCCAGGAGCACCATCGGCGACAGATGCACGTAGGGGTCCTTCACCGGGTCGTCGACCATGATCGGGAACGCGCGGACCTGGGCCGCCGGCACGACCACGACCGCCCCCGTCTCGGTGATCCCGAGCGCCTTCGCCAGCGGCGACCCAAGTGGGACGATTGCCTCCACGGGAGCCAGGAACATCCGCGGTGCCAGCGTCACGCACGGGCCCTCCATGGCCACGTACCCCAGCCAACCGGGAAACATGGCCGGCACGGCGAGCGACGCCCTGAAGCCCCCCGCCGCATCCAGCCTGACCACCTGTTGCGACAGCCGCTTCGCATCGGTGAATGGCGCATAGCCGGTCGCGGTGGTCGAGCGGAACAGCAGGCTAAGGGTCACCGTCTGGCTCGCGCAGTTCTGATAGCCTTCGCCGGAAACGCGGAGAACCTTGCCGCTGCCAATTTCGAGTTGGTCAGAGCTCAGCTTCATTTGTCCGAACCCACTTTGTGCGACAGCCACGCCTGGGACGCTGAGCATCGCCGCGACGGCGAGAGCAAGGGCAACGAGGATGAAAGGTGTGCGTACCGTGGCGGATCCTTTCGAACGAAAGCTGGGCACAATGTTAGCTCCAACGATGCAGGAGGTCGTCGTCCCGCACCCAGCCGAACCAATCGACAATTTGGACTTCGACGTCCAGGTGTTCCATGCTCCTACTGCGTCATATGGGTCAAGCGCGGTGCTCTGGCTCTGGACGAGCGCCCCACCAGAACCGACGGTCACGTAACCAGGTGTGTTGGGGGGCGGCGTGTAGTCCGCCGCAGCAGTTGGGACCAATATGAACGCCTGGACGACGAACAGCACCAGCAGGATCAGCGTCGATACCGAGGGGAGTCTTGAAGAGCCTAGCGCCAAGGTCCATCATTCGTCTCCAACAGTAGTCCACTGAGCCTAGGGCGGAACTCGCCGCCCAACAATCCCTCATTCGGGGTACCCCGCCCGGGGTAGCAGGCTCCTGCTTCAGTGGCCGCCGTAGCGCACCCAGTCAACGTCCACACTCTCAAGACGCCAGCGAGGGCTCGAAAGTTCCGGGCGGCGGGGCGAAGGCACGGGAGGTCCTGGATGGGACGCCTTAGAGCCTGATGCCGAAATGTCTGCGGAGCAACTCGTCGCGCTCATCGTCGCGGACGTCTCGCTCCTCCCGGCTTTCGCCTTCGGCGACGATCAGGCGGCCCCCGCCAAAGGAGATCCTGCCGTTTGGCGTCGCCAACGAAGCGATATCCCCCTGCGTGAAGCGAGAGTCGGGCGATGTTTGCAGCCAACGGTTGGCATCCTCAAATGACTGAATTTCGCAGGCATCGAGGGTGAACACATACGACATCGAACCGCTGCCCGGTTCACTCGCGGTAACAAACCAGTGGTCTCCGTCGTTGGCCACGACATAGCCGCGTATGCCGTATCTCTGCACACCGCGCTCGGCCATGCGGAGCGGGCCGACGATACGCCCGCCAAAGCCAACGTCCGCAATCCAGGGCTCATCGAGGTGGACGGCCAGCGTCATGTGTCCGTAGGGGTAACTGAGCGCCCCTTCGGACCAGACACGCGCCCCGAGGATATCAACGCGAAAGCCGAGCTCCCGCAGGACGAGTGCCAACGTCCCATTCTGCTCCAGGCACCAGCCGCCGCGGTGCCCGTCTACAAGCTTGTCGAAGTTTAAGCGCGGCTCGACATGGATCGGCCGCCGGCGGGCAATATCGAGGTTCTCGAAAGGGACGTGGAAGGCATGAGCCTCGTGGATGCCTTTGAGTGTTTCGAGAGTCGGCTCACGCGACCCGGCATAACCAATGCGCGCGAGGTAGGCTTCCACATTCAGCTGAGTCATGACGTTCTCCTCCTGGTAGTGTTGGAGTCCCCGTCTTCCGATATAGACCTGGGACGCCCATGGACGTGTTGGCTCGTGCGCAACAGGCGCGGAGCCTGCGCCGATCGTAGTGCCGTCAGGTGGGCATGCCTACGCCCTGCAGCCAGCAATGCCCGAAGGTTGCGGCCTCATTCGGCACACTCCCCGGCCGCTGTTCAGCGGGAGCGTCCGGCCGGTCGCGGTTTGTTGCGCCTCTCCTTCTGGCCTCGTGAGGTTGTTGCCAGGAGTCTTGCCGGTCCACGACGCTGATGCCACACGCAGAACCGACGCACCAACCACGCACCAACCGCGGCTGGCTATAATTGCGCCATCGATTCGGCCGCTCGCGAGGAGTCATGGCTGAAAGCTCTGAAAGTTTTGCGGATCTCTTGCGCCGCTTTCGGCGCCAGGCGGGATTCACCCAGGAGGAGCTCGCCGCGCGCTCCGGCATGAGTTCCCGCGGGCTTAGCGACCTTGAGCGCGCACAGCGCACCCGGCCTTACCCACACACCGTCAACGCGCTGGCGGACGCGCTCGGGCTTTCGGCCGGGGACCGTAGCCGGTTCTCCGGGGCTGCACGCAGAACCGCACCACGAGGGGCGGCCAGGGGCGGCTTCATACCGGTGCCGTCGACGCCGCTGCTGGGGCGCTCCCGTGAATCCGCCCGTCTGCTGGGGCTGCTGACCCAGAATGACGCTCGCTTTGTGACCCTCACCGGGATCGGAGGCGTCGGCAAGACGCGGTTGGCGGTCGAAGTAGCTCGCGATGTGGCGGGGTCGGGTGAGCGGGCTGTCTATTTCGTGGACCTCGCACCCGTGGCTAAACCGGATGGCCTCGTTGCCGCCATCGCTCAGGCAGCGGCCATCGGACCTGTCGGCACAGCCTCGCCCTTGGAGGTCCTCGTTACGTGGCTGCAGGACCGTGACACCCTCCTGGTCCTGGACAATTTTGAACACCTGATCGCGGCCGCGCCGGCCTTGTCGCGGCTCCTGGCCTCAAGTGACCGGCTACGTCTCCTCGTGACGAGCCGCGTCCCTCTTCATCTCAAGGGGGAGAATGTCTTCGTCGTCGCGCCTCTTGCCCACCCGGAGATCTACGGCGACCTGGATGCAGCCACCCTTCTTGAATACCCTGCCGTCGCCCTGTTGGTTGAACGCATCCAGGCGCTCGACCACCGCTTCGCGCTGCGGGACGAGGACACCGCCGCCGTGGCCCGCATCTGTGCGCGCCTCGATGGGCTACCGCTCGCCATTGAGCTCGCGGCGGCGCGCGAACCGATCCTCGGCCTTAGCGGACTCGACTCGCGCCTGGATAGATCGCTGGCGCTGCTCACCGCCGGTGCACGTGATGCTCCGGTGCGCCAGCAGACCATGCGGAACACGATCGCGTGGAGCTATTCCTCCCTCGATGCCAGCGAGCGCCGCGCGCTTCGATACCTTGCGATTTTCGAAGGTGGCTGGACCGCTTCAACCGCGGAACGATTGCTCCGCGACTGCACCCCACCGGCGCGAATCCTTGATATCCTCGCCGCGCTCGTCGACTCCAGCCTCATCTACATCACCGACACCCCCGGCCAGCCGCGGTTCGCGATGCTGGCGATCGTCCGTGAATACCTCCTGGAGGAACTGCGACTGAGCGGCGAGGAGGGCAACGCGCGGCAGCTGCACCTGGCACTGTTCACAGAGCTCGCCGCACAGGCTCACCACGAGTGCAAGTTCGGCCCCGTGGAGCCGTGGCGCGACCGCTATCCTCCGGAACTCGATAACTTCCGCGCCGCCATGCAGTGGGCATTGAACAACTCCGCCTATGACAGCGCCGCAAGCATGGCGCTCGACCTGCACTGGTTTTTCGACCGTGTTGGCTTGCAACGAGAGGGTCGCGCGTGGGCCGAATCGGTCCTCCAGTCCGCGCCGGATGACACGGCGCGGGCGATGGCCTGCTGGGCAGCGGGCGCGGGCGCATGGCAGCTTGGCCAGTTCAGTGACGCCGAACGAAGGCTAGCGCAGGCCGAGGTCCTTCTGGCGGCGGACGGTGATCGATTTGGGCTGTTGTGGGTGCGCCGCTCGCAGGGATTGGTAGCGCTCGGACGCCATGACCCGAACGAGGCAACCCATCGATTGCAGGAGGCGCTTCTGCTGGCGCGCCAAGTGGGAGACACGTGGGAGCAGGCTTCTACACTCTTCCTCCTGGCTGATGCCACGGTGCAGACTGATCCGTCGGCCGCAGAGGCCCTTTACTGCGAGTGCCTCACGATGTTCCGCGAAGTCGACAGCCCGTGGGGCGTGGCCAACGCCGTCACGGGGCTTGGCGGTGTAGCCATGAGCCGGCGAGCCTTCGACGCAGCGCGAGAGTTCTTCCAGGAAGGACTGACCATCCGGCGCGCGGCCGGCCACCGGTGGGCGGAGGCCATCTCCCTGGCGAGCCTCGCCGAGGTCAGCATCCGCTGCGGAGACCGTGATTCGGCCCGTGACTATGCCAGTGAAGCCCTCGAACTCTTTCAAAAGTCAGGAGACCAGGAACGCACTGCCTGGGCGGCATCGATTCTCGACAGCGTGGAACGATCAGCAACCGGTGAGCGCCTCACGACCTGACCAATCCTGCCCTCGCCGTTGATCAGTGCCCGTCTCCGAATGGCTGCGCTCGTGGTCCCGATACGTCCGGGCACCGGCATCAGAGGCCGTACCGCGCGGGACGCGTGCGCAGCCACTCACCAGCCATTTCACCGATCATGATGCTCGTCAGGTTCGTGTTCGCGCGCGGGACCGAAGGCATGATCGAAGCATCCGCGACTACCAGGCCATCGACCGCGAACGCGCGTCCGAATTGGTCGACGACGGCCGCCGGGTCGCTACTCGCCCCCATCTTGAGCGTCCCGCACGGGTGGAATCCACTCGCCGCAAAGCGGTGCAGCAGGTCGGTGATGGCATCGTCCGTGAGCTCACGCTCCGGTGTGGGGAAGATGACGCGGTCGATGATCGTGCGCATCGACTCGGTCTCAGTAAACCGCAGGCAGTCCCGGAACGCTGCGGCTAGCCGGGACGTGTCCCGCGGGTCCTCGCAAAAGTGTTGTTCCGTGACTGGTCCGGCGTGCGGGTCGGCAGACGCGAGGCGCAGGGTGCCGGTGCTGTGGGCCTGTTCCAGTACAGCAGCGATGGCAAAGGCGCTGAGCGAACCTCCGCGCGGCGAAAACGAGAACGCCTCGATCTGGAGGTCGTTTCGCTCACTGCTTCCCGGCGCCGTATAGCGGAGGATCGTCTGCACGATGGGCTGATCCGCATCGAGGATGGACGGGTCTTTGACTGCACAGGCGACGGCGAGCGCCGGGTGATCGCAGAGGTTGGCTCCCACTCCGGGCACGTCGCGGATGACCGCTATCCCGTGCCGTTCCAATTCAGCGCGCTGACCGATGCCGGAACGCATCAGGATAGCCGGCGACTGCAGGGAGCCAGCACTTAATACGAACAGCTTCGCGCGAATGAGCGAAACTTCGCCATCGCGTTCGACTTCCGCGGCGATGACTCTGCCATGCTCGACGACAAGGCGGCGCGTGAGCGTGTTGGCACGGATTGTGAGGTTCGGGCGCGCGCGGGCCGGCGCGAGGTAGCCAATCGCCGTAGAGATGCGGAGCCGGCCGAGCTTGTTCATCGGGTGTGGACCAGCGCCCCAGCCCTCGGGGTCGTTGGCGTCGTCGCAGCGCGGGAACCCGAGCTCATCACTTGCTTCCAGCCACGCCTGGTGGACGAGCGTGAGCTCGTCCCAGCCGTAACGGCGGATGCTGATGGGGCCGGCGTCACCGTGATAGGCGCGGTCGCCGTAGTCCAGGTCGCGTTCCAGCCGCCGGAAGGCAGGGAGGACCTTATTCCAGGCCCATTCCGGGCAGCCGGCGCCGGCCCAGCCGTCGTAGTCTTCGGGCATGCCCCGGAGTGCGATAGTCGTGTTCACTGCACTCGAACCGCCGGTTACGCGGCCCCGCGGGAATGGCTGCGAGCGCCCGGCAGCGGTTGGCTGGTAACTGAACCCCCAATCGTGCGCCGTGTAGGAGTTGTTGTGGCTGTTAACGAGGTCGAATGGGGTTCCCGCGAGGAGCGGGTAGTCCGGGCCCGCTTCCACCAGGCAGACCGAACGGCGCGGGTCTTCCGTTGTCCGCGCGGCAACGACCGCCCCCGCCGCCCCAGCGCCGATAATCACCACGTCGTACTCGCTCTCCGCGTCCAAAACTGACATGCTCCCCAGCCTCTCGTATCATTCCAACCCGGTGCGTAGCGTTCTCGCGCGCCGGACCAATCATCTTCCGGTCATCGCGACCGATTGAGGCATTCTATGACGTTCGAATCCGTACTGGGCGAAGCCCGCGCCGAGGGCCGCACGCTCCTCAACGAAGTCGAGTCCAAGGCGATCCTGCGCGACGCCGGGATTCCCGCCACGGCGGCAACTCTCGCAACGACGCGCGCCGAAGCCCAGGACCAGGCCGAAGCGATGGGCTACCCGGTCGTCCTTAAGGTCGTGTCGCCCGACATCGCCCACAAGAGCGACGTCGGCGGCGTGCAGCTCAACCTCAAGGATCGCGAGACGGTGGGCGCGGCCTTCGACGCGATCCTGGCGAACGCCACGAAAGCGGAGCCAAACGCACGGATCAAGGGTGTTTCGGTCCAGCAGATGGCACCGCAGGGCACGGAGGTGATTGTGGGGATGACCACCGACCCTCAGTTCGGGCCCGTCATGATGTTTGGGCTGGGCGGGATCATGGTGGAGGTGCTGAAGGATGTCTCCTTCCGGCTCGTCCCGCTCTCCGAGAAGGACGCCGGCCAGATGATCGCCGAGATAAACGGCAAGCCGGTCCTCGATGGCGTCCGGGGCCAGCCACCGGCCGACCTAGCGGCGCTTCGGTCGACCATTCTCAAGG
>Ga0307372_10011507_pt1 | contig 11793 bp, 9 predicted proteins | sample OX1MG_FD_202533 | JGI IMG/M metagenome (GOLD analysis project Ga0307372, IMG submission 202533) | Soil microbial communities from Risofladan, Vaasa, Finland - OX-1 | ecosystem: Environmental > Terrestrial > Soil > Coastal area > Acid sulfate soil | place: Finland: Risofladan, Vaasa | collected...
GCCCGGGAGGGACTGGGATCCGTGTAGGAGATGTCCACCACGTTGGTCTGGCCCACCTCGGTAATCGACACCTTGGGGGCCGGGGAGCCGAGCTTCTTGGTCACGGCGGCCTGGATGGGGGCGCTGGTCATGATCTGGATGGCCGTCTGGAGGTCCGTCGGGGTCAAACTGAGCCCACCGGAGCTGGAGGCGTTGAGGGCGTTGGAGGAGCCGGGCGGCTGGAGCAGGACTTCGGCGGTGGCGGTGTACTTGTTCGACTGGAGCAGGCTGAAGCCCAAGGCCGCCGCCACGCACAGGACGGTGACCAAGGCCACCACCCATTTGCGGCGGTTGAGAACGTTCAGGTAGCTACGGAGGTCCGGCTCCGCCGCCGTATCCTCGGCAGGTATCACGACCGGGCAGCCTATAGGGCACCAGTCCGATCGGTCTCACCAGCCTTAGCGCTCCGTCGGCCGCTTCCGATGCTCGGAGGAGACCAGGACCTCGGCGATGCGTCGACCGGCTTGGCCGTCCCAGAGGGCGGGGCGCCGCCTGGGCACGCCCTCCTGGAGGACACGGCGAGCTTCGTTCAAGATCCGGGCCGGATCACGACCGACAAGGCAATTGGTCCCTTCGGTCACGGTGATGGGTCGCTCGGTGTTCTCCCGCAGGGTCAGGCAGGGGATGCCCAGGACGGTGGTTTCCTCCTGGACCCCGCCTGAGTCGGTCAAGACGATGGCCGCCCCGGCCTCCAAGGCAATGAAGTCCAGGTAGCCGGCCGGAGGGAGGAGGGTGATTCCTGGGGGCGCCTCTCCGATGGTCTGGCGTGTCCTTGGGTGGACGGGGAAGACCAGGGGTAGGTCCCGGGCCAGGTCGCCCAGCGCTCCCATGACTCGACCCAGGACAGAAGGGTCGTCGACTGTGGCCGGTCGGTGGAGGGTGATCAGGCCGTAGCCTCCCGGCTCCACGCCCAACCGGCACAGGGTATCGCCCTGGCGGGCCCGGTCCAGGTTGGCCAGCAGGGTGTCCACCATGACGTTGCCCACCAGATGGACCTGATCCGGGCGGTATCCCTCCCCCTGGAGGTTCTCCACCGCGTCTGCGGAGGGGGCGAAGAGGAAATCGCTCAGCCGGTCGGTGACGACCCGGTTGATCTCCTCGGGCATGGACCAGTCCCGACTGCGCAGGCCGGCCTCGACGTGGGCCACCAGTGCGCCCGCCTTGGCCGCTACCAGAGCGCAGGCCAGAGTTGAGTTGACATCCCCGACCACCACCACCTGATCAGGCGCCAGCCGTTCGACCAGCGGCTCGAAGGAGCTCATCACCCCGGCGGTCTGCTCTGCTTGGCTGCCCGAGCCGACTCCGAGATTGTGGTCGGGCGGACGCAGTCCCAGATCGGTAAAGAAGACCTCACTCATGCCGGCGTCGTAGTGCTGGCCGGTGTGAACCAGGATGGTCTCGACCCCCCGTTCCTCCAGGGCGTCCATCACCGGCTTGATCTTCATGAAGTTGGGTCGGGCCGCGGCCACGCACAGGACCCGCACCCCTATCGCCCGGCCGCCAGCAGGGTGGCCGCAGTCACCTCCGCCAACTCCTCGAAGGGGATCGGGGCCGGGCCGCCGGTCTGCACGGCGTCCAGGAATGCCTTCACCTCGGCGCCGTGTCCCTTGTCCTGGCGGAGCAGGCGTTGGCCCCGCCGGGTCGGCCAGCCCGAAGTGGTCAGACGCCGGAAGTTGTCGTTGACCAGCACCCGTCCCCCGGCCAGGACGGTCACCCGCTCCTTGGGGAAGCGTTTGGACCCGTTGGCGTAATAGCCGATGGTCGAGACCGACCCGTCGGCGTGGGACAGGGTGACCGAGGCGGACTCCCCGCTGACACCCGAGCCCAGCGCGGTGGCCGCCACCCCGGTGATGGGCGACCCGGCCAGGAAGCGGGCCAGGTCGATGAAGTGGCATCCCTCGCCCACCAGCCGACCGCCCCCGATGGCGGGGTCCTGGGTCCAGTGCGAGGCCGGGATAGGCCCGGCGTTGACCAGGATGTCGATGGCCCGGGGACCGGGAGTGGCACCCAGCAGCTCGACCATCCGCTGGGTGACGGGGGCGAAGCGCCGGTTGAAGCCGACCCCTACCAGCGGGACCGCGCCCCGGGCCAGAGCGTCCTCCCGAGCCGCAATCACCGTCTCCAGGCCGGGGGCGTCTATGGCCAGGGGTTTCTCCACGAAGACGTGCTTGCCGGCCGCCAGGGCCGCCTGCACCCAGGGGGCATGGGAGTCGTGACGGGTGAAGACGAAGACGACGTCCACGTCGGGGGCCTCGATGACCGAAGCGGGATCGTTGGTGGCCCGACCGGCGTCGAACTGCCGGGCGGCCACAGTGGCGGAGGGCCCACCCCGCCCGGCTATGGCCACGATGTCGGCCCCGGCCGCCCTCAGGGCGGGCAGCATGACCCGGGTGGCGAACGCCCCCGCCCCGATGACCCCCACCCGCGATCCTCGCCCCCCAACCGGCCGGGCTCCTCTGGACGGGAAGGGCGAGACCGTGGGCACCAGCATGGCCTCGGTGGATACTGCCTCGGCAGGGGGGTACTCCAACACGATGCCCAGGGCCGTTCGGTCCGAACCCAGCGTCTCGTAAGCCCGGGGCGCCTCGGCTAGGGGAAAGCGATGGGTGAGGAGGGAGGCGGCATCCAGGCGTCCGCTGGCCATCATGTCCAGGGCGGCGGCCATGTTCCGCCCCGCCGTCCAGCGCACCAGGCCGAAGGGGTAGTCGGTGGCCCGGTCCTCATAGGAGGAGTCGTACCGGCCCGGCCCGTAGGAGCAGGAGACCTGGAAGGACAGTTCCTTCTCGTAGAAGTCGGCCCGGTCCAACTCGAGGCCGGTCACACCCACCAGCACGATCCGGCCCCGCTGACGGCACATCACCGCGGCTTGGTGGATGGGGTCGCTGGAGCGGCTGGAGGCGGCCACGATCACGCCGTCCACCCCCCGGCCGCGGGCGAAGCCGTGAGCCGCCGCCACGGCCACGTCGGCCGAGGCCACCTGGGTGGCCCCCAGCCGGGCGGCCAGGTCGAGTCGGGCCGGATCGATGTCGACCCCCATGACCTCACAGCCGTGGGCGACCAGGAGCTGCACGGCCAAGAGCCCGATGAGACCCAGGCCGGTCACCACAAATCTCTCCCCCAGGCTGGGGGCGGCCAGGCGGATGCCCTGGAGGGCAATGGCGGCCAGGCTGGCCGTGGCGGCCGCTTCGGCCTCGACACCTTCGGGGACCAAAGCACAGAGGGTGGCCGGCACGGACACCACCTCGGCGTGGGGACCATTGGAGGCCACCAGGTCCCCGAGGGAGAATCCGCTCACACCCGCCCCCAGGGCGATGACCCGCCCGGCGTTGGCGTAGCCCAGGGCCAGGGGCTCATCCAGGCGGGCCCGCACCGCCTCCAGGGTGGTGACCAGGCCGTCGGTCCGGGCTTTGTCGAGGACCTGGCGAACCCGGTCGGGCTGCTGGCGGGCCTTGCCCACCAGGCTGGCCCGGGCGAAGTCGGTCAACATCCTCTCGGTCCCGGCCGACACCACCGAGGCCACCGAGCGGATGAGGAGGTGTCCGGGCGAGGGCCGGGGGGCGACCACCTCGGCCACCTCGGCCGACGCCTCCCGCAGGGACTGGAGGACCTCACGCAATTTTCCTGGACCTGCCTGTCATTCGTAATGGACCCCGATCAGCGGCCGGCATGCAGCGAGCGTAACGGGGCTTGATTGACCGCCGCCTTTGATCGTCTTCCCACCGGGGATCAGTAGCCTGCGCCCCGTCCAAGGGGGCAGATGGGCTCGACTAGTACGGCGGAGTTGGCATCAACAGCAGGGGCCGCCGTCACCCTGTCTTTGCTCCTGACCCCCCTGGTGCGACGCTGGCTTCTGCGCCGGGAGGTGCTGGACCGGCCCAACCACCGTTCCTCCCACGTTCTACCCACCCCTCGCGGCGGCGGCCTGGCCGTGGCCGTGGGGGCGTCGGTGGCCTTGGGGGTGTCGGGTGCGTCGGGGATCGAGCGCGAGGCGCTGCTGGCCAGCGCCGGCCTGTTCGGGCTACTGGGCCTGGCCGAGGACCTGCACAACCTGGCCCCTCTCACCCGCCTGGGGATCCAGGCCGTCCTGGCCCTCGGGTCCTTGGTCCTCGTCCTGCATGGCCTGAGCGGGCCGGTGGCCTGGCGGGTGGGCTTCGGGCTGGGGGTGATGCTGTGGCTGGTCGGCTTCGTCAACGTCTTCAACTTCATGGATGGCATCAACGGGCTAGCTACTGTCCAGGCGATGGTGGCCGGGGGGGTCTGGGCCTACCTCGGGATAGCCCGCCATCATCCCTCCCTCGCCCTGGCCGGGCTGGCCGTGGCCGCCGCCGCCCTGGGCTTCTTGCCCTTCAACTTCCCAGGGGCCCGGATCTTCCTCGGTGACGTGGGCAGCTACTTCCTGGGGGCGTGGCTGGCCGTCACCGCGGTCATAGCGTTGCGGGCCGGGATAGCCCCCGAGGCCGCCCTGGGGCCTCTTGCGGTATTCGTGGCCGACGCGGCCTGGACCCTGGCCCGGCGCCTCCGGAACCACGAGGTCTGGTACGAGGCCCACCGGGGCCACGTCTACCAGCGTCTGATCGACCTGGGCTGGTCCCATGCCCGCGCCACCGCCTCGATCGGAGCGCTCATGGTCGGGATCAGCCTGCTCGGCCTGGTCAGCCTTCAGGGCCATTTCGTTCCCCGGGCCCTGGCCGATGGCGCCGGCGCCCTGACGCTGGGGTTCTACCTGGCCAGTCCCCGGCTCCTGGCTTCCTCCCCTCAGGCCATCGGTGGAGCCTGATGCGGATCCTCATCGTCACCCACTACTTCCCCCCCGAGATCGGCGCTCCCCAGGCCCGCCTGTCCGAGCTGGCCCGATTCTGGGCCCAGGCCGGAGAGGAGGTCACGGTCCTCACGGGTATGCCCAACCATCCGACCGGCGTCATCCCCGAGGGATACCGGGGCCGCTGGCAGACCGAGGAGCAACTCGAGGGCTACCGCGTGATCCGGAGCTGGCTCTACGCCACACCCAACGAGGGGGTGGCAAAAAAGACCCTGGGCCATCTGTCCTTCATGGTCAGCGCGGTCATCCTCGGGGCGTGGCGTACCGGTCCGCTCGACGTGGTGGTGGTCTCGTCCCCCACCTTCTTCTCCATCGCCTCGGCCTGGGTCATCGCCCGCCTCCGCCGGGCCCGCCTGGTGGTCGAGATCCGGGACCTGTGGCCGGCCATCTTTGTCGAGTTGGGAGTCCTCACCAACCCCTGGCTCATAGCTGCCTTGGAAAAAGCGGAGCTGACCGCCTACCGGGTGGCCGACGCGGTGGTGGTGGTCTCCCAGGGCTTTCGGGACAACCTCCTCGCCCGGGGCGTCCCCGCCGAAAAGGTCACCACCATCCCCAACGGGGTGGACCCCGACCGGTTCGATCCGGCGGCTCCGGCCCGGGAGGAGGACCGCCGGGTCCTGGGCGGGGGACCCGATGACGTGATCGTCCTCTACATCGGGGCCCATGGGATCTCCCACGGCCTGACCGAAGTGGCCGAGGCCGCCGGTCTCTTGGTCGATGATGGCCACATCCGCTTCGCCTTCGTGGGCGAGGGCGCGGCCAAGGCAGCCCTGGTGCGCCGGGTCGAGGAGCTGGGCCTGCACAACACCAGCCTGCTTCCCGGCGTACCTCGGGAGGCGGTGCCCGGCCTGTTAGCCGCGGCTGACATCTGCCTGGTCCCCCTGCGCGACGTTCCGCTGTTCTCGACCTTCATCCCCTCCAAGATCTTTGAGTACCTGGCCGCCGGACGGGCGGTGGTGGGAGCGCTGAGGGGCGAGCCGGCGGCCATCCTGGCCCAAGCTGGCGCGGTGGTGGTCGAACCGGGGGACCCAGAGGCCCTGGCCCAAGCCGTCAGATCCCTAGCCGGTGACCCGGAGCGGAGGTTCCGCATGGCCGAGGAGGGCCGGCGCTTCGTGGTGGAGAACTTCGACCGCCGTCACTTGGCCGAGACCTACCGAGCCCTGCTGGCGGACGTGGTCTACCGCCCCGGCGAGCGGGGCCGGCCGTGAGGGTCCATGTGACCGGCGGGAGCGGGTTCCTCGGCGGTGCCGTGATCCCCCGGCTCATCGGCGCCGGTCACGCCGTCACCGCCCTGGCCCGCACCCCCCGCTCCGCCCAACGAGTGGAGAAATTGGGCGCTGAGCCGGTGGAGGGCGACCTCGATGACCCGGCCTCCTTGGCCGTCGCCTTCGGCCACAGACGGCCCGAGGTGCTGGTGAACCTGGCCTCGCTGGGCTTCGGTCACGCCCCGGCGGTGGTGGCGGCGGCGAAGCAAGCCGGTCTGACCCGGGCCGTGTTCGTCTCCACCACGGCCATCTTCACCACCCTCAACCCTGCCTCCAAGGCGGTGCGCACCGCCGCCGAGCAGTCCGTCAAGGACAGCGCCTTGGCCTGGACCATCATTCGGCCCACCATGATCTACGGCGGCCCGGGAGATCGGAACATGGCCCGTCTGCTGCGCCTCATCCAGCGCGCCCCGGTGGTCCCCCTGCCCGGGGGCGGGGCCGGGCTTCAACAACCCGTCCACGTGGAGGACCTGGCCGACGCCATCGTGGCCTGCCTCGACGCCGGGGTCAGCATCGGACAGGCCTATGACGTGGCCGGCCCCGAGCCGCTGAGCCTGCGCCAGGTCGTCCAGGAGGCGGGGCGGGCCGTCGGCCGCCGCCTCTTCCTCCTCCCGGTACCCCTAGGCCCGGCCATAGCCGCGGCCCGGGCCTACGAGCGGACGTCCTCCCGGCCCCGACTCAAGGCCGAACAGCTGGAGCGCTTGGGGGAAGATAAGGCCTTCGATATCACCGCTGCCCGGCGTGACCTGGCCTACCGGCCCAGGTCCTTCCGGGAGGGGATAGTCCAGGAGTGGGAAGCGATGCAGCGGGAGCCCACGGGTTGACTCCGCCACTCCTCGATCGGGGCCGCCTGACGTTGCTGACTGCTGCTCAGCTCGGGACGGCACAGCTGGCTCACCGGGTCCGGTTACGCAGCCAACGTTTCGTGGTCGGCCACCTGCCGGTGGGCTGGGAGGCGGTCCTGCGTCGCCAGGTGGGCCCGGTCCCGGGCTGGCCGGCCGACTTCCTCCCCATCGACGCTCAGTTGTCCGAGGGCTACCCCAGCCCGGAGGACAACGCGGCCGGGCGCTTCAACTTCCTCAACCAGGAGCGCCAACTGGGTACGCCCCCGAGCTGGGCCCAGCCCGACGCACCTCAGCTATGGCGTTACCACCTGCATTACTTCGAGTGGGCCTGGTCCCTGGCCAACCACCCGGATCGGACCTGGGCCCGGGCCCAGTTCGCCCGGCTGTGGTCCTCCTGGAAGAGCGCTTCGCCCCTGGGCCGGGGCGAGGCCTGGTCGACCTACGTGGTTTCCCTCCGCCTGTGGGTCCTCTGCGGCGTGTACGACGCATTATGCGAACCGGGTGGCGAGGGACAGTGGCGCAGCCAGTTGGACCTCCACGCCCGCTTTCTGCGGGCCCAGTTGGAACACGACGTGGGTGGCAACCACCTGCTCAAGAACTTGAAAGCCCTCATCGGGGCCGGGGTGTTCCTGGGTCAGGATGACCTGGTGGAGACGGGCAGTCGTCACCTCCGCCGCCAGCTTCGGATCCAGGTCCTGGCCGACGGGGGCCACTTCGAGCTCTCCCCCTCCTATCACTGCCAGGTGCTGGGGGACCTGATCGATCTCCACGGCCTTCTCACCGCCGCCAACCAACAACAGCCCACCACCTCCAAGCTGGCCACCGCCATCGAAGGTATGCAGACCTGGTTGGGGGCCATGCTCATGCCCGATGGTGATGTGCCGCTCTTCAACGACTGCACTCTGGTCGGTCAACCCCGCATCCAACTCCTCGGCCCCATCGCCCCGTCCCCGTCGGCCCTCACGGTGCTCAAGCCGTCCGGCTACGTGATCATCAAGCCCGATGCTCGGATCCACCTCGTAGCCGACGTGGGTCCCCCCTGTCCCAAGGAGCTGCCGGCCCACGCCCACGCCGACTGCCTGAGCTTCGAGCTGGCTGTGGACGGCCGGCGCATCCTGGTCAACTCTGGCACCTCGACCTATGAACCATCGGCACGCCGCCAATTCGAGCGCTCGACTGCGGCCCATAACACGATCGAGGTCGACAGCGCGGATCAGACCGAGGTGTGGGGGACCTTCCGTGCCGCCCACCTGGCCCAGGCCCGATTAGAGGTGGCGGGCGCGGATAAGGACGGGGTGACGGTGAGGGCCAGCCACGATGGCTACACCCGGCTGGCCGATTCCCCCCGCCATACCCGCACCTGGCACGTCCGGCCCGCCTCGCTCGATATCCACGATGACATCACGGGTGAGAACGGCGTCGGTGTCCATCGAAGCCAACTTCGCATCCACGTCGCACCCGGCGTCGAGTCGGCGGTCGTCTCTGACGGCAGCTACCGCCTCGGACCGATTCTCCTCGAGATCTCCGGGTGTCCGAGCGTGATGACCGAGACCGAAGTGGCTTCGGACTTCGGGCCCAGGAAGGTCACTCGATTGCTAGCCGGGATTGTCAGCGGAACCCTTCCGCATGTGATGCAAACGCGGGTATCACTGGCCAGTGGGACGCCACCGGGCCCCGTCCCGGCGGTTGGGGGTTGACTCGGGCGTGGCGAACCTCGAGCGGGTCGGACAGCTGATGTCGCCACGGCGCCCCCGCCCGGGTCCTCTGGTCACCTTGAGGTGGGTTCGCCAAGCCCACCGCCAGATCGGCCCGCAGCTGCGGACCGGCGTGAGTGCCAACGGCGTGGCTGTTCTCCAGGCCCCGGCGGCGCCGAAGTGGTGTGTAGCCCTGGTCAAACTCGCCCTGTCGGGGGCGGGCGTGGCCTGCCTGGAGCGCTCCCTCCTCCTCCAGGCCTGGCATCTGGCCCATGGCCGCCCGCTGGACGTAATCGTGGCCGTGGCCCCTCCGGCCGGGGGCTTCATCGCCCATGCCTGGCTTGAGAACGAGGCTGCCCCAACCGGCGGACCAGCCTTCACTGAGCTGGCCCGTCTGGCGCCGAGCGGGAACGGTCGGGTCACCTGGAGGGCCCGATAAGTCCAGCGATCACATCGACCAGCTCCCCTACGACGTCCCAGGCCAAGGGGCGGGCGACACTCCAGGCCGGCAGGGTTCCGAGGGTGAGGAAGTCAACGGCACTCGGGGTCACCAGGGAGTGGGCCAGGTGCTGGCCCAGCCGGGCCAGCCGGTCGGCGGGAGGCACCGGCTGGGCGGTTACCTCCCGACCGACCTGGAGATATATCCAACCGCATATCGGAACCTGGGTGGGCCCCGCTGGCAGCGTCATGCGCCGCCGGTGCCGCCCTCGAACCGAGACGGTCCTTAGCTCGGCGTCGACCCGGGAGGCCGCATCCGGGCGCAGGTCCAGGATGCGCGGGCCCCCGAAAGCCATTCCGTCGGCCACCACCGTGAGGTCATCGGACAAGACCATGTGGCCGGCCTGGGCCAGCATGGCCAGGGTGGTCGTTTTGCCCGCCCCCTTGGCCCCGAGCACCCCCATGCGCCATCGGCGCCGAGCACCAAACCACCGTGGAAAGCGGCCCGATCCAGCCAGCGGGCGAAGAGGACGGCTACCCCGGCCAAGCCGGGATGGGCCAGGAGCTCGGCCCCCGGCTCGGGCTCCCGGACGAAAGTGGCCGTCATCGACTCCCGCTCGGCGCTCAACCAACCACCGAAGAGACAGGGAAGGGCGGCCCGGTGGTCATCGAAGTAGGCGTCTTGAGGATCATTCGGGCCCGACGCCACGCATTCCAACCTGACCCGAGGCCAGTCGGTCTCTTCCGAGGCCACCCCGATCAACTTCTCCAGTCGACCCCGTACCGGATCGCCCTGGAGGACCAGGCCGTAGCACGCCGACTGGGGCGTCATGCCGGTCGGGCGATGATGGCGCTCCACCCGGTGGGCCAGGGAAGCTCGGTGTGAGTGCGGGCCAGGCCCGAGCCGGCCAGCAAGCGGTCCCACTCGGATAGCCGCCGGGCCCGGCCCCCGATGGCCATGAGATTGACGTCGTTGAACTTCACCGGATCGGTCACCTGGTGATCGGGAGCGACCTGGTCGATGATCATCAGGCGGCTACCGCTGGCCATAGCCTCCCGACAGCGCCTGAGCAAAGCCGTGGCCGGCCCGTCGGGCCAGTTGAAGATGACCCGGACCAGCAGGTAGGCATCCGCGCCGGGGGGCACCCACTCGAAGAAATCGCCCCCCATGACCGCTCCGCGCCCGCCCAGGCCGGCTTGGTGCAGGGCGGCGCTGGCACCGGCGCTCACCGGGGCCAGGTCATAGACCAGGCCCACCATGTCCGGTCTGGCCCGCAAGACGGTGGCGAGACTCCCGCCCTGGCCGCCCCCGACATCCACGACCCGATGGACGCCATTCCAGTCCAACGCGTCCAGAATGTCTCGGAACCAGACCCGGGAGGTTTCCAGCATCGACCGGTCGAACTCGGCCCACAGTTCGGGCTCGGCCGCCAAATGCTGATAAAGGGGCGCTCCGAACACCAGTTCAGACGCCGATCGCCCGGTACGGATCACCTCGGGCAGGGCGCCCCACAGGCGGGTGAATAACCGGCCCTGGACGAGAGCCCAGCTGTAGAGGGAGCGAGGATGGTCCTGCCGCATGTCGACGCCGTCGTTATTCCGTAGCCGTGCGCCGGAGTAATTCCCACCGGGCTCCTTGCTGTTCACGGTTTAGCCGATGTCGCCGATCTCCGTCGAGGCACCGGGTGGAGCAGGTCCTCCAGCTGAGAGGCCAGGGCGTGGGCCGAGGGCCAGCCGAGGCTCTCAGCGATGACCACTGACTGTCCGGCCCGGCGCAGGCGGATCGTCCAGACCCGCTCGGTGGGTCGGCCGTCGGGACTGATCTCGGGGTGGTCGACCTCGACTGTCAGACCCGCCTTGGGAGCCCGGCTCGGCCGGCATCCCGGCGAGCAGTAGAGCGCCGGGCGACCCCGGCGCTTGGGTGGCAGAGCGTTGTCGCATCCCGGCCGGGCACAGGTGTTCATGGCTTGGCCCGTCCGGGGCGGCGGTTGGGCCGATAGGACCGCCCCGGCATCTCCACGTGATGAGCCCCATTGACCACGCGATCCAGAATCGACTCGGCCACCACTGGGTTTGGGAACAGCGAATACCAGTCGGTGGCCGCCCGGTTGGCGGTGATGATGAGGGACTTGCCGGCCCGCTCGGAGATGAGCTCGTAGAGGTCATCGGCCTGAGTGACGGTGAAGTCCCTCATGGCGAAGTCATCCAGGACCAACAGGGCTGGGCGGGCCCAACGTCGCAGGCGGTTCTCCCAGGACCTATCAGCGTGTCCCCCGGCCAGGTCGGCCAGGAGCCGGCTGGTCTTGGTGAAGACCACGGCGTGACCACGTCGGCAGGCCGCATGTCCGAGGGCCTGGGCGATGAAGGTCTTGCCCACCCCCACCGGGCCGTGCAGGACGATGGACTCCCCGGCGTCCAAGAACCGAAGCGTGGCCAGGTCCCGAATGACCGCGACAGGAGTCTTGGGGTTGTAGGAGAAGTCGTAGTCCTCGATGGTGGTGGCCGACTCAAAATGCGCCGCCCGCAGCCGGCGCTCCAGGGCGGCCGCGTCGCGCCGGGTGATCTCGTCTTCACATAGGCACTGGAGGAACTCGAGGTGTCCGAGCTCACCGGCATGGGCCTGGGCCAGGCGGGCCTCCAAGGTGTCGAGCATGCCCGAGAGGGCCAGGGCCTTGAGGTTGGTCTCGAGCTGG
>Ga0307372_10011509_pt1 | contig 11791 bp, 13 predicted proteins | sample OX1MG_FD_202533 | JGI IMG/M metagenome (GOLD analysis project Ga0307372, IMG submission 202533) | Soil microbial communities from Risofladan, Vaasa, Finland - OX-1 | ecosystem: Environmental > Terrestrial > Soil > Coastal area > Acid sulfate soil | place: Finland: Risofladan, Vaasa | collected...
CAACTTGGTCCTGATGGTGGCGATTCTTGTGCTCGCCGTCTTCCTGCAGACTCCACCTTGAAGTCGGAGTCGTGAGTCGATGCGTAAAGGGTCACTCAGGGTGCGCGTGCCTTTGCGACGTGCTGCCCGGGCTGGTAGTCGCCTGGCACCGTCTTGAAGGCCACGTTCAGCCTGTTCCAGCCGTTGATGGCGATGACCGCGAGAGTCAGGTCGACAAGCTCCTTCTTTGTGAAGTTCTTGAGAGCCTCCTCATACACATCATCGGGAACGTGGCTCTCTGAAACGAGCGTCACGGCCTCTGTCCAAGCGAGGGCCGCGCGCTCCCTGGCGGTGTAGAATGGCGTCTCGCGCCACGCTGGGACGGCGTAGAGGCGCTGCTCACTCTCGCCCGCTGCGCGTGCGTCCTTCGTGTGCATGTCGAGGCACCATGCACATCCGTTTATCTGAGAAGCCCTGACGTCTATGAGGTTGATGAGGGACTGCTCAAGACCACTCGATCGAACGTATTTCCCGACGCCGAGCATGGCCTCAGCGGCGCCCGGCGCGACCTTCCGGTAGTCCAACCGTGGTTTCAATTGCTCCAGTCCTCGAGTTTCGCATGTCAGACTGAATGGTATAAGGCGCATCCCGAAAACCTTCGGGTCAATCTATATCATCAGACTAACAGCAAGTGCGACACATGTCAAAGGACGACCAGAAAGTCAGAACTATCGACGTCAGGCCTTTGCCTCCTTCCGGGAGGCACAGTCTCATTTTCAAGGCATTCGATGAGATGGAACCCGGCGAGACGCTGCTGGTGGTGAACGACCACGAGCCGCTCCACCTGCTCCAGTTCATGAAGCATGAAAGGAGAGACTTCGACCCTGCCTCTTACAGCGCGTTTGAAAGGAAGCCAGGAGAGTGGGTCGGATCCTTCAAGAAGACCGAAGTTGACTCCTCTCATCGCTCTGGGATTGTCTTCACGAGCTTTGACAAGGAAAGAGTCCAGGACGAAAAGTCATTCTCACCCGTCCCGATCTACTCGAGCGAGAGGTACAGGGTGATCCTGACCTACTTCAGGGCAGGGCAGTTTATTCCTGTGCACAGCCCGACGACCGACCTTGTCCTGCTGGTACACGCCGGGAAGGGTGAGATGGTGGCGGGTTCCCAAAGGTTCGATCTCAAGGTCGGCGACATAGCGGTCATACCCGGCGGAGAAAAGCGCGGGATAAGGGCCACCACGGACATGGAGATCCTTCACCTTGCCTCTCCACCGCCGACCGACGCAGACCACGAAGAAGTCGTGAAGAAGCTGTCGGAGGGGAGGTTCGAATAGGAAAGGAAGCTTCGAGGAGAGGGGGACGCAGACCCTCTCAAGGCCAGTACGCCGAGGGGTGAGTTCGCTGGCATGATCAGAGGCAAGACCATCCCGTTCATGGCAATTTCGATCCTCTTCATGATGCTCGCGCTCTTCTCAGGCATCTTCCGCCTCATGGGCGAGAACGGCATAGGTCCGATGCTCCTGGTCCCCCTCTACGGGCTCCATCCTCTTCTGATGGTCTTCGGCTTCATCGCGGGGATCATAATGACAGAGAGGATTGCGGGCGTAGAGCTCCTTCCGGCCTCCAGGGATTCGAGGCTTTCCGTTTCGATGATCCCTTTCGTATTCGCCGGTGTGACGATCGAGGCGCTGGGCTATGGGATTGATTCGGCGTCGCTCAGATATGCGGGTGCGCTTTTGCTCGTCATCGGGAGCGCGCTATTCCTCGTTCTTATCCGTTCGTTCTACCGAAAAGGCAGGGAGAACCTATCTGTCGCTTTCATGATGGTATCCGGAGCATCCCTCCTAATCTCCTCGGTCCTATCGGCTCTGGAACTCCCCGCGGGGAACACTGGGTTCATAATGCTCCTCCTCCTCTTCCCGATCACCTTCATACTCGGCGAGCGCGTGGAGCTGACGAGTCTCGCGTCCGGGCGAAGGCCAGAGCGTCTGCGGCCCGCTCTCGTGGTCTCGTCAGTCTGCGTACTTCTCTTCGGCCTTGGTTCGACTACTTATTTCCTCTCAGGCGTTCAGCTCGCCGATCTCACTGCTTTCGTGTTGCTCGCGGCGACCTTCGGCGTCTTCCTCAGAGAAGAGTTGGCATCGTCACGTCGAACACCGCAAAATGTCATGCGCCTGCATCGATACGTGAGACTTCACGTGGGCGCGGCCTATTTCTGGGGACTGGCCGGGTCGGTCTTCGGCGCAGTGTATGTCATCAGCCCGACGTTCCAGTCCTACGACGCGTTCATACACTCGCTTGCCATTGGCTTCATAGGGCTCATGCTCCTGGCCCATGGCCCGATTATCCTGCCTGTGGTGATTGGGCGTAGCTTCGAGCAGAAGAGGCTCTCGAATGTCCCCCTGGTTCTTCTCACGCTGGGGCTCCTGCTCCGCATTGTGGGCAACACATCATTGCTCGTCTTTCAATCAGAGCTCCTTAGGCTTGCAGTCGCGCTTTCAGGCTGGATCATACTTGCCGCCGTGACGGCATTTTTTGCTGAGATAGTGCGCGGTATCAGAGGAGGAGAGGCAGCCAGGTCGTTCGGTGATGGATCTGGAACGAAAGTCTCTTCTATGCCGCCCATCTCGGTGGGTCCACCTTTCCAAGCAGCGACGTGCGCTTCGCAGTGCGAATCGCCTCCATACTCGCCCAGGCATCGGTTGTCTCTTTCAGGAGCGAGTCGGCGCTTGGTGAATGAAAGCGTGAAATCCAATCGGATCGCGCCGCTTTCAAAGGGCTGCGAGGGTGGCGCGCGCCTAGGCCGTTTCTACACTGGTTGCTCTTCGATGGCAGTCTTCAACAGCGACCTGTGACGGCGGTTCGGATCCTTGTCTGTGCAGAGAAGGGTGATGGTTTCCGCTTGCGATTCCTTCGCCAAGTCCCGGAGCAAGTCTTCCTTTCCTTTGAGGCTCTTCCTGTATTCAGCGACGAACTTGTCCCAGGAGACTTTCCCCGCCTTCCATTTCCTTATCAGTCCTCTATCGGTGCCGAGCTCCCTCATCCAAATGTCCACCTTGTCCTTCGATATTCCTCTCGGCCAGGTCCTCATGACGAGAATCCTCTTCCCATCAAGCGCCTCGGGCTCGTCATAGACCGTCTTCTCGATCTTGATCAACTGGATTCTCTGGAGTCAAGAGGGCAGCGATGCTCCTCTCCTGTGGGAGCGGTGACCGGCATGTCAACTGCCACTTCTTTGCGAAGCTCAGTTGCCGAGGCGAGGTCCCTTTCGAGCTTGTCCACAAGGCGCTCGTACTTCTCGTGGAAGCTCGAACCAAACCTCGTCTCTACCTCATCGAAGTCCTTCCCGAGGCTTTTTCGGTCTTGGTCCAGGAGGACCTTTTCGCTCATCGGGAAGAGGAGATAGTCCTCTCTCCAGATGTGGTCCGTGTAGAGGTCCGTCGCATCCTTGAGAACGGAGGATATCGTGCCTCTCGCCTTCGGGTCCCCGGCCTTGTACTTCTCGACAGCCGACCTCAAGGCCCTCACGGTGTTCCGACCCTGTTGATGCTCTAGTCTGAGGCCGCCTACAGGGCATCCCTTCGACGAGACTCCCCTCAGTTGTAGCATAGGAAAGAGGAGGTCTTCTTCCTTGGCGTGATGGCATCCGTCGGTGAACGTGGAAAAGAAATCCGCGACATCCGAGAGGACCTCTTCATCGACCACTCCGGCGTCGATATTCCGTCGCACTGCCGGGAGCAGCTTCACCATTCGCGAGATTAGCCTGTGTTCTTGGACGAGGGCTTCAACGGCCGACAACCTCTGTCACGCCTGGACAAGCCCTGGGAAGCTTGCGAGCTTCTCACGCAGTGCTGTGAGTCTCTCTCGTGAGACCAGCACCCCGTCGTCGAGCATCAATCCGCCTTCAATCGGGCAATAGTCCAGGGCGAACCCGACTACCGCACTGAGCAGTTTCACTTCTTCCCCACCTAGATCCGGTCCGGTCGTCGGCTGCGTCTCGACCAGCTCTAGTTTCTTGAGCAACACCTCGAGGGATTCGCGCGAGAAGGCGCACCCGTCCTCAGTCAGGATTCCTCCGTCGACCGGACAGTTCTTGAGGGCGAACACTACATTCGCCTTGGCGACCTGCACCTCCTCTCCTGACAGCGCTCCCACCTCAGTTCCAGTAGTCATGATCAATTCTACCAATCATCTCACCTGGTAGATAATCGGATGGTCGAGGGAAGAGCCTTGTCCCGAAGATATTCGGGGTTAGGAAACTTCACCTGTGATCGAGCGGGAACGCGATTGCCATTGCGTGGCAGTCGTCAGCCGTGGACAGCTTGAACAAACCGTGAGAACTAGGAGGGCGATTGCACGAGGCTTGGCTTCATCAATTTCCATGACCACCTCATATTTCGGGTAAACGGGACTCATTCTCTAGATGTCGCATGAGGGCTTGATTCTCTAGATCCTTAAACTCACTTTGACCTTATCATAGTGAGCAGAATCTTGCACTTCCTCAACGCCTGCACGGCATGGGGTTTCCCCGCGGGAAGTATGATTGCCTCCCCTTGTTCCATGAGGTTCCGATTTCCAACAATTGTCACTTCGGCTTCACCCTCAAGAAGATGCAGCAAAGCGTCGTAAGGTGCTGTGTGCTCACTGAGGCCCTCCCCCTCGTCGAATGCGAAAAGCGTCACAGTGCCGGCCTTGTCATGTATGATGGTGCGGCTTACAACTGAACCTGACTGGTAGGAGACCAGCGAAGCGATAATCGCCTTCTGACCCGGAGCCAGCTCCCCCGCCTCGCCTGTTGTCTTCTTGACCATGTCTGTCGCACCGCGCTGGGACAGGTCATGTTGCTAGAAGTCTTTTGCTGTTCTGCCAACCACGCAAACGCAGCCGTTCAGCTGAGATACCCTCGTCTTTACGAGGTTCAGAAGCGATGGCTCGAGACCGCCGGATTCGACACAATTCTTGAGCTCCCGGCGGGGAACGTCGGGTTCGTAATGCTCCTTCTCCCGTTCCCGATCACTTTCATACTCGGGGAACGTGTGGAACTGACGAGTCTTGCTTCCTGGCGACGGCGTTGGGCGAAAGCTCGGAGAACGGGAGCGAATCGACTTCCTGGATTGAAATCATGCTTGAAGAATCACCTTCGGCGCGCGTGGATGTATGATCTCCGCGTAAGAGCCATTACAGGATTCGAGTACCGATGCCCGTCATGGATGATCGTGACCTTTCGAGCGGCGCAAATTGTAAATGAAGGCAAAGAGCGTCTTGCGTCGATGAGTGAGACGATATGCGTGATCGGGCATTCGACCATGCCAATCGAGAAATTCCTGAAGATACTCGAGGCGCACTCCATTAAGATGCTGGTCGACATCCGCACAATACCGAAATCCAGGCACAATCCGCAGTTCAACTCAGACACCCTGAGGGGCTCGCTCGCGGGAGCGGGAATAGAATACGTCCATGTGAAGGAGCTTGGCGGCCTCAGGCACTCGTCCAAGAACTCAGTGAACACGGGCTGGAGGAATCTCAGCTTCCGTGGTTATGCCGATTACATGCAGACCGACGAGTTCGAGGCAGGGCTGCACAAACTCATCAGGCTGGGGAAGAGTAGAAAGGTCGCGATAATGTGCGCAGAAGGAAACCCGTTCAGATGCCACCGCTCACTTGTCGCGGATGCGCTCACGGTGAGAGGTATACACGCAGTCAACATCGCGAGCCAGAAAAGCGGCAGGCTGCATGTACTCACATCATTTGCGGAGGTCCATGGTCACAGGATCAAGTACATTGAAGTGCAAGCTCCGATGAAACAAAACGTGGATTCAATTCTTGGGAATGCTCGAAGTGACGAGGGTTGAAGAATTCGTTCGATACCCTGCACTACGGACGAATGTAACCAGATTTTTCGAGTTGGTTGAGACGTAGGTGGAAGTATATCATACCCCCGTAGTCCTTCCATCCAGCAAGAGCTTGTTTCACTCCATCGTAGTCGAGATCATCGCCTAGGTTCAACAGGCGCTTTAGGCCGTTTCTCGCGCCGACGTCGTCGCCGGGGAATATGTGGACTCGACCGAGACCACGAAGTAGGATGTACTCGGAGGACCATCTCCCTATGCCCGGAATCTTATCCAGGTACTCTAGCGCCTTGACATCCGTCATGTCCTCTGTCGCTTCCAGATCTATCCTGCGCATGGCAACATCGCTCGCGATTCTTATCAAGTTTCGAGACTTTTGAACGCTGAATCCAAGCTTGCGCAAGCTTCTCGCCTGCAGATGCGCTAGGTCGGTCGGTGTGGGAAACGCGAAAAAAGTCGCGTCTTGGGAGTCAATCTCCGCTCCGTAGTTCTCGGATAACCTGTTCAGGAGTGCAATCCCTGCGCTTAGCGAAAGTTGCTGACATGCAATCGCGTTGGCAATCGCCTCGAATTCTGTTGGGAAGCGAGGTGGCTTGACTCCTCGAAATCGTGCAATCAACTCACCGAACGCTGAATCATTCTTGCCCTTCTCGTAGAACTCGCTCAAATCTACACGAAGTCCAAGCATTTTGTGGAGAGTCAGCCTGATCAGGGAAGCGTCGGTGCCCGTGAGTTGTGACCCTTCTGCTTCAACCCTTATGCGAGGTTCATCAATCGGACCTGCCTGAACCACGTAGAGCTTTACAGGTCTCCGCCTAACCATCAATATTCGCTGATAGACTCCGCCGTCGAAACGATCCATCATGTTGGTGGGTGTGCGCCGTAGAACCCAAGCGGTCAGGTCAAGGCGAAAGGGCGGAATGGGTTCGATTTGAAAGGTAATTCTGTTTGGCATTTGAGATTCTAACGAACAAGCGAAGCCCCTCTTACGTTTTTATCGGACTCTGACAAAGGTCGATTCGTTCCAGCATCCTAAAATACGAATCGCTGAATGAAAAACGTCAGATGCCCAAGATGTTCAAGCGCGGCGATCACGTTGAATGGAACTCAGAAGCTGGGAGAGTTCGCGGCGTCTAACGGTGGACCATGACAAGAAGCGTAGAGCCTTCTATTGCCGCCTCGATGGTGTTGCCAATGTGAAGCCCGAGGTAGTTTGCACGGCGAGTATGGGCGGTTCTGGTTGAGGATACTCTGCCTCATCTAGGCTTACCTTCCAACCCCTGCGTTTTCGCCCTATCAGCGCGCAGCCAGCAGGAGGTAGCGGCGTCTAGTCCTGCAAGAGCAACGAGTATGGCAAGGATGATGAATAAGGCTACGTACCTGAGATACGTCATCAGCCAAGCTTCAGGCGATATTCCGATAGCAAGACCAAGCACGAATGAGGCTGGCGAGAGGAGCATCACGAAGACAGCCGTTGCGATTTCCCACAAATGACACTTCTTCATCAGGAAGTCGAAAGTCTCGCCGGTAGCACGGCCGCGCTCCGTCTCGCTACCGTGCCCTGTCATTCGACCTTCTAACGTCTCCTTCTACCTGGAGTGTCTTGAAGGTTTGTACTTGCCCACCACCCTCTTCTTTTTTCCTACCGCCTTCAAGAGGGGTTCCTGCTCGTCATAATCCTCAGAGGGCGGCTTAGGCTCATCGGTAACTTTTTGTGCCGGTTTCCGTTTCATATATCATGTCCACCCTTCGATGCGATAGACTCTTTTTCTTATACTTCTGGCCGTAACACCATAAGACGATGCGCCACGGCGACAAAGCTCGCGGCGAAGCGAGAGACGCGCCGTCAAAGTGATCGACTTCCCATTTTGGCTCTGCATCTCCCATTTGATCAATGCCATCTTCATCATCCTGCTGGTAAGGAGCGGATTGGAGATTCTCTCAGCGCATCCCAAGCTATGCAACCACTGAAGAAGAGTCGTGCTCTCAGATAAAAGACGCCTGCTGAAAATCTACAACGACAAGAGATACTTCAACTAGCCAAAATGAGCGTCATCATCCGTGTCAACAAAGCGTCTATAATTACGGCGCCCTAAATATATGGGCACGTTCTGCATCACCAATGATGTTGGAACGCCTTCGTTGGAGGGAAGCGCGTCTCTTTGCGCTAGTGGTCGCAACCTTACTTCCACTGTTCTTTCTTGCGCCGACGGCCAGTGCGCAATCTGTGGTGGCCACAGTCGGTGTCGGCTCCGTTCCTTGGGCCGTGACTTACGACTCCGGGAAGGGCGAGGTGTTCGTGACAAACTTCCATGGCAACACTGCCTCAGCGATAAGCGACTCAACCAACACCGTAGTTGCCACAGTCAATGTGGGCTCCGGTCCATATTTCGTGGCGTACGACTCCGGAAAAAGCGAAGTTTTCGTGGCGAATCTCGGTGGTGGCACTGTCTCCGTGATAAGCGACGCCACCACCCCCTCAGCCACGTCCACGACGACCGCATCTTCAGCGACGAGTACCGCTTCCTCTAAAACCACGTCTACACCCGTACCTGAATTCCCACAGTCCTTGGTGCCGCTGACCCTGGTTGGCGTCTTGCTGGCGGCGTCGATGGTGGCAGCCGGCGCAGGGAGATCCTGGAAGCTCCGGTCTTGACTTGCTCATTGTTTGTGTCATACCAATACCGAACTCTGAGGTTCGCCAAGACTGTGTTATCCCTAAAATCTTCGGGCTAACCCTTAACCTGACTCCCTGTCCATAATCGCTTGAAGTAGGACTATGCGCAACAATGTTGGGAGCAGAAGGAGAACGTCACAAAGGCGCGGCAAGTCGGACACAACGTAAGCTTTACAGGAAAACGGTGGTTCGAAATCTCCAGTCTCACGCAACGAAAACCGATTGAAGTGGCGAGCTTCATGCCGCTCCCCACACCCAGAACCACAGAGTTCTGGACCCGTTGGAAGATCCTCCACATCAGGCAACTCTCGGAGTCGGGGCACGCCACAAAGGAATATTGGCTTCCGGAGAGCGAGAGGACCGCGAGGATTCTCGATCAGCTATATCTCAAGAAGGACAAGGGTTCGAAGGTCACCGGCGCCGACACCTCCGTCAGGTTCGCGGCGGGGTCCCCGTTGCGACTCTCTTCGCCCATCTACTTGGGGGACATGTCGTTCGGCGCGCTTTCAGGAACCCCGAACATCGCCATCGCCAAGGCTGCCGAGATGACCGGAACCATGGCCGGGACAGGAGAGGGAGGTCTCCTGAAGGAGGTCACGGAGTCCAGCAGGATAACGGTCCAGTGGGCCTCGGCCCGGTTCGGCGTCGACATCAGCAGCCTCTCGAAGGGTCAGGCGGTGGTGATCAAGATAGGGCAGGGCGCGAAGCCAGGGATAGGGGGTCACCTCCCGGGTGTCAAGGTGACCAGGCCGATCTCGGAAACCAGGAGAATCCCTCTGGGGACGGACGCCATCTCGCCAGCCCCTCATCACGACATATACTCAATCGAGGACCTGGGCCAGAGAATACTCGCTCTGAAGGAAGCCACGAGGAAGCCGGTCTTCGTCAAGGTGGGCGCCACTAACTACATCCCCTACATCGCCTCGGGGGTGGCGAGGATGGGCGCCGCCGGAATAATCATCGACGGCGCGGGGGCAGGCACGGGAGCCGCCCCATCCGTAGTGAAGAACAACGTCGGCCTCCCCATCGAGCTGGCCATCGCGTCGGTAGATGCCATCCTCCGCAGGGAAGGCCTCAGGGAAGACTTCACTGTGATAGCGGCTGGGAAGGTCAGCACGCCTGAGGACTCGCTGAAACTCATCGCGCTGGGGGCAGACATCATCAGCCTTGGGACCGGGGCGCTGCTGGCCATCGGGTGCCTGATGGTGCACAAGTGTCACCTTGGATTCTGCCCGGCGGTACTCACCAACAAGATCTCCGATAGCCCCGTTAGAACTCTCTCGAAGGACCAGTCGGTAACCTGGCTCGTCAACATGGTGAGGGGCTGGACGGAAGAGATGAAGATGATCCTCGAAGAGATCGGGGTCTCGAGCGCCAGTGAGCTGAGGTCCCGGAGAGACTTGCTGCTTCATAATGGTCTCCTCGACCCGGAGACCCTCGAAATCCTGGGGGTGAACCAGACCATGGAAGGTTCCGCCTCGGGCCGCCCCACGATCTCGGTGGCGCCCCCCAGGGACCTGAACCTGTGGGATCCCCTGCGATCCACCATGCTCTGGGAGATGGCCGGCACCACGGGCAAGTCCCCCGGTGAGGCTCAGATCTCCAGCATGGGCTCGACGGGTCCGCCATACGTGGAGTCCCCGAGCAGGTTGGCTGACTGGATCGTCTCCGACGGCGCCCAGGTGACGAGACCAAGCATAGACCCATACAGGGAAGAGATCGAAATCGTGACCTACCTGGGCCAGGGCAAATTCAGGATGGCCGCCCCGTTCTTCTTCACGCACCTCCCAGAGAACGTGCCGGACAGCGTCAGGACGATCTTCGCGAGGACTGCGGCGTCGATGGGCCTCCTCTACGACGATTCGTCCGGCAGACTGGCAGACTGCAAGTACTCCGAAAGGGTCATCGCCTCGGGCGACAGGAGCCTCTCCGGCTCGGGGCTGCGGTCGGTTGACCTGGAGGGCCAAATCACCATGCCTGCCGGCGACGGAGCGGCCCGCGAGAGCACGGACTCCCTTCTGCTGCGCATACCCTGCTCCTCGGGGTCCATCGAATGGGTAAGGTCCAACCTCCAGGACCTCCGGCCCTACGCGGGCTTCATTCTGGACGAAGACCACAAGGAAAGTGACATTCAACTCGAACTGGGCGTCTCCCTTCTGGACAAGTATCTGATAGAGAGCGACCAGAAGTGGAGGTTCGACATCCTGGCGGAGAGCAACCTGGTCAGGGGGTCCGAAGATGTCTTCAAGCTGCTTGCGCTCGGCGCTGACTGCGTCGGCTTCGGGAAGGCCGCCCTTGTCGCGGTCGGGTTCGAGGACGACAAGGAGATAGTGGTCGAGCTCCCGGAGCTCGCGGACCACCTGGAAAACCTGGTTGCCGCATTCGAGAAGGACATAAAACTGCTCGCCGGAGCGGCGGGAATAAGCAGCGTAACCTCCTCGCTCGTGGGCAACAAAGAGATACTTCGCACCGTGGGGCTGCAGTCAGACATCAGAAGAAGGCTAGGCGTAAAGCCCGCTGGCCGCGCCTGAGCCTTGGCCAAATCAACCAATCAATCCTTGTACAATGTTCGAATGCCGAAAATTGCGGCCCACTCTCAGAAGGTTCTGCGCAGAGGATCTGCCCCGAGGTGAGGGTGAATCCCTTCCGGCCCATTCGTGCTTTGGTTCGAATTCCTGTTTCCCGCATTCTATGTGTGAGGAGAGGATGGCTGGAAGAAAAAAAGCCCATCCGAACAACCAGGCGTCAGGCACGAACGACCTGGGCGTTCCTAAAATGTTCCTCCAGGATTTTCCTCTGAGTCTTTCGGAGTGACTCATGCAGGGTTGGAGGCGATATTTCCAAGAATTTCGCGAGGGAGCGAATGTGAGTCTTCTTCGGGTCGTCAAAATAGCCCTTCTCGAAAGCCACCCGAAGGATCCACTCTTGCCTTTCAGTCAGCCTCCTCTTGCCGCTCACAACCGATTTGTCGGTTATCTTATACTCGATGTCCTTGCTCTCAAGCCGAACTAGCAACCGTTTGAAGGAGCTTTCTGCGCCCAGCACCCTCCACACTATCGTCGCATCTGATTCGTTTGACGCATAGAGGAGGAAGCAGTCGGAGTCTGCTATGCACCTGGATATCACTCCTCCTGCCCTTATCAACCCCGTCAATCTCCCGTGGCTGGAGTTCGTTATCTGCAGCTCTGATATGTCTGGGTCGCCTTTAAGGTATCTCAGCAGCTTGTCTTTCAGATTGCCGTCGGCTATGATCTCAAACAGCTGTAGCACTTCGTCCTCCTTCC
>Ga0307372_10011510_pt1 | contig 11789 bp, 16 predicted proteins | sample OX1MG_FD_202533 | JGI IMG/M metagenome (GOLD analysis project Ga0307372, IMG submission 202533) | Soil microbial communities from Risofladan, Vaasa, Finland - OX-1 | ecosystem: Environmental > Terrestrial > Soil > Coastal area > Acid sulfate soil | place: Finland: Risofladan, Vaasa | collected...
GTTGCTGTGAAAACGCCTTGCGCATCCGTTCTCCTCCGTGAAGATGACCTCGTGTCTCAACCAAAACCCCGCGTATTCTACACGCCAGGTTGAGAAAGGTTGCCATCTTCGCGGAGATTTTTTCCACAAGTTGCCGGGAAAATACGGGCCAAGCGGATTTTCCGACAGGCACTAGCTAACTAACAAATATACAGGAGCCTGAAATGCGCGATGACAACTCATGGGCGGCGAACCGCCGCTGGTTGCCGTGGGCGGCGGCCCTCGGCTGCCTGTCCGTCGTGGGCTGCGGGACGAGCACCGATCCGACCGACGCGCCCTTGGCGCGCCAGTCTTTGGTGACGGCCCTCGAAAGCTGGAAAGCGGGCGATCCACCAACGAAGATCCGAGACGGCGTTCCGTCGATCCTGATGGTGGATGCGGCATGGGACAGCGGGCAGAAACTCGAAAGCTTCTCGATCCTCCCTTCCGAGGTCGACGACGGCGTGAATCTTCACTGTCCGGTCAAAGTGACACTGAAAAACAATCGCGGAGTCCAATTCATCGGAGAGATCAGGTACGTCGTCGGCACCAGCCCGAAAATCACCATTTTTCGCGAGGGCTCGCCGTTTTGAAACTCAAGGAGGTCCAATTTCCCGACCACGAGACGGTCGACGGGGCTTTTTGGTCGTCATTACCTTATCCATGCCATTCTTCTCTTTTCCAAAGACAAAAAACCATGAAACGTACCCGCCAACGCCAAGGTTTCACCCTCATCGAATTGCTCGTCGTGATCGCCATCATCGGCATCCTGATCGCGTTGTTGTTGCCGGCCGTGCAAGCGGCGCGTGAATCGGCGCGGCGCTCGCAATGCACCAACAACCTCAAGCAGATGGGCATCGCGCTGCATAACTACCACGACGTTTTCGGGGCTTTTCCTCCCTGCGGCTTTCGCAACCCGAACGCGCCGCCGGGCCTTTCGCAGCTCGACTTTTCAGTTCAGGCCCGCATCTTGCCCTACATCGAGCAACTGAGTCTGAAGCAGTTGATCAACTTCAACCTGCCCTGGAACGCCCCGGCGAACCAGCCGGCGATGTTCATCCCCGTTCCAACGTTCATCTGCCCGTCCGACTCGGGCACGCAGGTGCCGGCGGCCGCCGGCGCCTCCAACAACTATTACGCCAACTACGGCAGCAACATCATCTACGGCCAGCCGACCTGGCCGCAGAACGTCGGCACGCCCAATGCGGCCATGCCGCCGCCCAACGGCGTGTTCGTGTTCGACATCGACGTTCACTTCGCGGACATCCGCGACGGGACGAGCAAGACCGCGATGTTCTCGGAGAAGGTCACGGGGGATTTCAACAACGCGATCGCGACGCGAAAGAGCGACACGTTCAAGCCGGGCACCTATCCGATCACCGCCGTCGATGCCAGGCTGAACTGCCTTGCGATCGACGTCAACAACCTTGCCTACCAAGGCTACTCGAACGTCGGCGCCCCGTGGATGGAAGACTACCATTCGTCGACCACGTACTCGCATGTGCTGTTGCCCAACGAGCCCTCATGCATGTATCCGCCCCTCCGGATCGCCACGACGGCCAACAGCTACCATCCCGAGGGTGTTAACCTGGTCTATTGCGACGCGTCCGTGACGTTCGTGAGCGACCAAGTCAACTTGCTCGCGTGGTGGGCCATGGGTAGCCGCGACGGGAAGGAAGCATTTCAACAACCGTAGAATGGGCGCCGCCCACAACGAACGCGGGTTAAAGCCCAGGGGCGCCGAAAATCACCATTTTTCGCGGCGGTTCGCCGTTTTGAAATTCAAGGAGATCCAAAATGAAATTCTTTTCACATCTGTTGAGGATCGTGACCGCGTGTCAATTGTGTTCCGTCGCGCTGGCCGAGGAAACCGCGTCGACGGCGCCCAATCGCGTCCCCTCGACGCGGCCTGAAGTCAAGCAAGCTCTCGAAGCGCTGAAGTACCGCCAACCTCGCTTGCCGCTTCCTCCGCCAACCGAGGAAGAGCGCCGGGAAGCCGCGGCCAACGAGCGGCCGCTGGTGAACAACGGCCGGATGCGGGCCTTGTACCTGCCCAAGGCCTGGACGACGGGCGGATTCGGCGCGGCCGACCCCGCCATGACGCTCGACTACGCTTTGAAGACCGAGTGCTTCTGGATCGTTTCGCGCGTGAACAACTGTCACTACTGACTGGGCCACCAGGAACATAAGCTCGCAGTTGCGGGCTTGAGTGACAATCGTATCGCTTCGCTCGACGCCGATTGGTCGGTATTTCTGCCCAAGGAACAGGCCGCCTTCACGCTGGCGCGCAAGCTGACGCTCGATCCCTGGACCATGGGCGACGGCGACATTGAGGCCCTGCGAAAGCACTTCAACGACGCGCAAATCGTGGAATTGGTTTACGCGATTGCCGGCTTCAATTCGACCACGCGCTGGACCGACGCCCTGGGCATTCCCCAGGACCATGCCTTCCGCGACGGCCCCATTCAGTTGGACACGCCGACCAGCCGGAGGTTTCTCGACGCGACGAGCCTGACGACGTCCGACGGTGATCGACGTCCGCCGCCGCTGGAACCGCGAGCCGAGGTCGAAGCGGCGCTGTCGGCTTGCCAAGCCCGAAATGCGCGGGTGCTGCTGGCCGGCGAGGAAGAAGCCCGCGCCGTGTTGCCCGCCGATGATTCGGAAGGGACGGTGCCTCAGTGGGTGCGCGCCTTGGCCTTGTTCCCCAAGACCGCTGCCGCCCAGGTGGGCCATCGCAAGGCGGTGGCCATGGAAGGCCGGATCGACACGCTGCTCAAGGCGCAAATCGCCTGGACGTGCGCGCGGCACGACAGGGCCTGGTACGCCTTGGGCGACGCGCGGCGGCGGCTGGTCGCGCTGGGCCAATCGGACGACGAGATTTTCGCGATCGACGGTCCCGGCGATTCGTTTTCGCCCGCCGCGCGCGAGGCGCTGGCCTTCGCGTGCAAGCTGACCGCGGCGCCGCGCACGATCGCCGACGCCGACATCGCGCGGCTACGGGAGCATTTTTCCGACCACGAGACGGCCGAGGTCGTCTACGTGGTCTGTCATTCCGCTATGTTCGATCGGTGTACCGAAGCGCTCGGCTTGCCGCTCGAACCATGATTCGTTTGGTTACTTTTTTCATTATTCGTGTTTTCAGGAGTCTTGATCATGTCAAGTGTTAAAACCGGTTCCGTGCGTTGCCGCCATTGCGACACGTCGTTTCGGATCGAGGTGGCTTCGACGACCGCTGCGAAAATCATGTGCCCCAAGTGCGGACGCGCGCTGAACGTCACTGCGGCCACGTCGCAAGCTCCGGCCGTGGCGCCGAAGCCAAACCTTTCGGACGAGGACGTACTCGGGTTTCTCGGAGCCCTGCCCGTCAACGACGACATCTAGCCCCAGCATGTCGTGTACCCGGAACGCCACGGAGGGCGTTCCCTACAGAATTCCGCGAACGCCAAAGATTCCCAGGATCACGCAAGGCTATTTAGCGTTGAAGCGGGCCGTTGACTTTTATTCATCCACTCAACCCATCAGTTCAAGAAGGAGTCATCGACATGGCGCAAGATGAAGTTGTGGCGAACCAGCGGACGATCCTCGCCAACCAGGACAAAATCATCGTCAACCAGGAGCGGATCGAGTCGAACCAGAACAAGCTCGACAAACTGTTCGCCAACCAGGCGTCCATTCTGGCGAACCAGGACCGCATCGAGTCGAACCAGAACAAGCTCGACAAGGTGCTGGTCAACCAGGCGACCGTGGTGGCCAATCAGGAGCACATCCAGGCCAACCAGTGCAAGCTCGACAAGCTGCTCACCAACCAGGCGACCCTGTTGGCCAACCAGGAGCGGATCCAGGAAAACCAGGAGAAGCTCGACAAAGTCCTGGCCAACCAGGCATCGATCGTGGCGAACCAGGAGGGCCGCGTCATGGCCAACCAGGAAAAGATCATGGCCCATCAGCAGGAGATCATCGCCAATCAACAGAAGATCCTGGGCAAATAGAAGCGCTCGGCATTGTGGTCGGCTTCGTGCTCGCCACGATGCGGGCCGGCGGCCCAGTTCGATCCGCGGCCAATGCGCGGCAGTTCCAGGGTCTCTTATCCTCAGTTCGAGACACCTGGAGCTGTCGCGGCCGTTGGGCGGCGCGACCGATCCGGCTTTCTGAAACGAAACTAAGGATTGGGATCGCGATGTGGGAGTTACGGACATGACATACGAGGAAGCTTTGACCAACCAGCGGGCGGTCCTCGCCAGCCAGGAAAAAATCCTCATCAACCAGGCGACCATTGTAACCAATCAGGAACAGATCCGTGCCAAGCTCGACAAGCTGCTCACCAATCAGGCGAGGCTGTTGGCCAATCAGGAACGGATGCAAGAGAACCAGGAAAAGCTGGACGAGGTGCGAGTGAAACAGGCCTCAATTCTGGCCAACCGGGACGGCTGCCTCATGGCCGCCCAGGAGCAGATTATGAGCAACCAGCAAACAATTCTCGCCAACCAGCAGAGGATTGTTCGCAAGTAGTCCACGGCCTGACTTCTTGCGAAGCCAGCTACGGGACCATGAATAATCCGGGCTAGAGCGTGATCGAATGTTAATCCCAGGGTGGTACAACGGCATGGACTGCGGATTGCCAGCCGCGAAGCGGCGACAGAGTCTAGCCTGGAGCGTAAGCCCCAGGAAACGTGGGTGTTTCCCTGTCGTAAAGCCCCGAAGGGGCGACACCGGAGGCGGCGTCACGTCTCTGTCGCCCCTTCGGGGCTGGACGACAGGGAATTTGGGCGTCGTTCCTGCTGCTGACGCCCTCGTTGTTCTACACATCTTTTGCCACGACCCCTGCCAGCTTGCCTGGCACGGTGAAGCAGTTTTTCCGGCTAGTAGCCACGCAGCCACGAATCCAGCCGTTTTTCCGTGGTCGCCGGCCCGCTGCCGCCTACGGCGGCAGCGGGCCGGCGACCACGCGAACCGTTGTTGGGCGAGCCTCTTAGCCGGCCAAACTGACGCTCCTGCCGGGCAAGCCGGCGAGGGGGCGGCTCAAACTCGCCACTTGTGTAGAACAACGAGGGCTTACGCCCCAGGCTAAGCTATGTCGTCCCTTCGGGACTGTCGTTCAAAGGAATCTGCCATCCACTGTTACCCCGAAACGAGCCGTTTTGAAGCAGGCCCCAATCCGGCGTTTTTCGACCGTCTCACCGAGGCGAGCCACCTGTGTCTGGAAGAAGAAGAATGAGAGAAATCATGCGACCTATTGACCTGCCGCCCGGCGTGCCGGGCATCCCGATGACGGCCTACCGGCGCCTGGCGCGACACCTCAACGGTTTTGCGCGGACCTGGCGGCGGGTGACGGCGCTGGGCTGGGCCGGCGTTTTGGTGCTGGCTTCGGGCCGGCCTCTGGCGGCCGAAGGCGCCGAAGCCCGTGTCCCCTTGCTCAGTGACGCCGAAGCCTGGCGGCGGCTACCCAAAACCGAAGACGGGGGCGGCGGACGGCTTCCCGCGTGGGCCAGAGCGCTGGCCGCCAGCCTGCCGCGAACCACCGCCGCGATGCTCGAGCTCGACTGGCGGCAGCGCGCCGCGAGCCCGCTCGATCATCAGCTGCGCGGCAAATTGCGCTGGACGGTCGCTCACGCCAACCAATGTGAATATACCATGGCCTATGCCGTGGCCGACCTGGCGCGTGCCGGCCTCGATCAAGAGAAGATCGCGGCGCTCGGCCAACTCGACGAGTCGGCGCCGCCGGCGGAACGGGCGGCGCTGGCATTGGCGCGCAAGCTGACGCTGTCGGGAACCACGGTCAGCGACGACGAGGTCGCGGACCTCACTCGGTTCTACGGCGACAAGCAGTTGGTCGCCGTCGTGCTCATGGTCGCCTACGCCAACTTCCAAGACCGGCTGGCGCTCGCGCTGGGGCTTGAGGTCGAACCCGACGGACCTTTGCCGCCGGTCAAAGTGCGCTTCTCGGCGACGCCCGATAGCGAGCGTACCGCGGTTCCCGAACGGACGCCACCCGCCGAGCCACCCGCCGAGCCACCGGACGAGCAAACCGCGTCGAACGTCGCCGACGCCGACTGGCTTTCCGCGGACTTCCATGACTTGCAGGACAAGCTCGAAGCCCAGCGCCGCCGGCCGCCGCGGATCGCCGTGCCGAGCTGGGAAGATGTCCGTGACTTGTTGCCGCCCGGGCCGGCCCGCGCGCAACCGCTGGGTATCCGCTGGAGCCTGGTCTGTCTCGGTTATCAGCCGGAGTTGGCGCGCGGCTGGTCGGCCTGTACTCGCTGCTTCGCCGAAGAGGCCCAGCAGGATCGGGTGTTCGAGGATAGCCTGTTCTGGGTGGTCACGCGCTCGATCGATTGCTTCTACTGAATGGGGCACACCGAGATGTTGCTCGCGGTCGCGGGCCTTGAAGAAACCGAAATCGTGGAGCGTACCCAACAATTGGCCAGTGGCGATTGGTCGGGCTTCGCCGCGGGCGACCGGGCGGCCTTCGCCTTCGCGCGCAAACAGGCAAAGGCCCCCTGGTCGATTTCAGACCAGGACGTGCAAGAGTTGATCGCACGCTTCGGCCTTCACCGCGCGCTCGACGTGATCTGGTGGGCTTGCCGCTGCCACTACATGACGCGAGTCGCCGACGCCTTCCAACTGCCGCTGGAACGCGAAAACGTGTTCACGCACATGGCTGATCCCAAAAAGTCCGGGCCCAAGAAGGAGGAACAGAAATGAAGATCGCACTTCAGGAAAAGGGGCGTCGCCTGGTTCGCGTGCTACACTTCACGCGGTCGAGAACGAGACATTGTCGGCCGCGTGAAGTACAAGTGTTTCCGTCCCTGTTTCCACACGAGGTTGCTCCATGTTTATGATTCGCCGAATTCGTTTGGTCCTGCTGTTGACCGCCACGCTATGCCCCGCGACGCTATGCCCCGCGACGTTGCTCGGCCAGGAGGCGCAATCCACCCCGAACTTGCAGCCGGCTTCCCTGGCCGAGGTGCTGGAGAAGCTCGCTCCCGAGAGCCGTGTGAAGCTTGGTGAGATGCTCTCGGCCGACTGGAAGGACCGCCCCGAATGGGCCGACATGCTCGCCGGCCTATTGAAGAACGAGAAAATGACGCCGACGTTCGGCTGGTTCAAGCCGTCCGAGAAGAAGTACGACTGGAATTGGCTCGCCGCAAAGTTCGACGCCAATGCCGACGGCGTGGTTGCGAAGGACGAATTGCCCGCCGGCACGCCCAACCTCGACAGGCTCTTCTCCCGCTTCGACTGCGACAACGACGGCCAGTTGCGCGCCGGCGACTTCGACCATTCCGGCCGGCCGTCGACGCCGCCCGCGATGATGAGCCGGTTCCTTTCGGCGATTCTCGACGGCGACTCCAACGGACGCATTACCGCCGAGGAACTCAGCGACTTCCTCGCGCGGGCGGACAAAGATCAAGGGGGCTTTCTCACATCGGAGGATCTGTATCGCGCTTTCAGCCGCGCGTTCGACGAAATGAACGGCGCCGGGGACGACATGCCAGGCCCCGAAACGATGCTGGCGATGTTCTTTCGCGGCGAACTCGGGGTGTTCGAAGTCGGGCCCAAGCTCGGCGACGAGGCCCCTGATTTTACCTTGCCGACGCACGACGGCGGCCAAACGATCACGCTCTCGAAGTGTCGTGGCAAGCCGGTGATCCTGATTTTCGGCAGTTTCACGTGAGGCCCCTTCCGATCCCAGGCTGGGATCCTCGACAAGCTGTATCAACGCTACAAGGACCAGGCGGACGTCTTCGCGGTTTACATTCGCGAGGCCCATCCGGCCGACGGCTGGAAGATGCAACGCAACGATCAGGTGGGCGTGACGGTCGATCAGCCGAAGACGCAGGAGGCGCGCAACCTCGTGGCCGGCCACTGTTGCCAGGCGTTGCGCCTGGCGATGCCGCTCCTGGTGGACACGATCAACGACCAGACGAACCATGCGTACAGCGGCTTCCCCGACCGCCTTTACCTCCTCGATCGTGAAGGTAAGGTGGTCTACAAAGGGGGCCGCGGCCCCTACGGCTACAAGCCAAGCGAACTGGAGCAAACCTTGTTGATGTTGCTTTTGGACGAAGCCAAGGCGAACGCGGCGGGCAACGCGGAGGCAAAGTAGTAGGCGCACTCCGTGTGCCGCGACCACCCATCGTAGACATCACGCTCCGCGTGATGAAACCACATCACGCGGAGCGTGATGTCTACGGTGCTGGTCGCAGTTGGCGGGAACATGATCGGAAACGAATTGAACGTAATTTTGGTTGACAACCTCATGGCGGCTTTGTACAATGTACAATAAACTTGCGCAGCGCCTAACGAGCGTTGGCAGTTTCATGCATTCATTCCACGGCGATACCAAGATGTCGCTTAGCGCGAAACGAGTCAGCCGGCCGACGGCGGTCGGCCTTGCGGTCGCGGGCTTCAGGCTCGCGGCGGCGTGCGCTTTTGTGCTTTCGCTCGCCAGCCGTGAAGCTAAAGCGACCTGCGGCGATTATGTGATGATTGGCGGCCAACACCCGCCGCAACATCAACCGCCGCCGCACTCGAATTCGGGGCTATCGCTTGCCCCCGGCCCATCACATCGCCCTGCGCCCTGCGATAGCCCGAGTTGCCAACGGCGGCGATCACAGCCTCTCGCCCCCGAACGGGGCAACCGCGATGCGGGCGGCTCGCAATGGGCCGATTGGCCAATTGCGATTTTCTTGAATCGGGCCAATCGCTCCCGAACATCGTTTCAGGATACGTTCCTGGAGCTCGAAGGTCACTTCCTCCCGTTGCTGCGCCCCCCTTGCGCGCGCGGCTAGTACTCCGTCCACCGTCGCCTGATGGGTCGTAGCGGAACCCGCGAGAGTTCTGCTGCGAAGCCTCACTACGTCGGCAACCCGTCAAATCAAGACGGACGGATCACGCCCTTCAATTCGTCGTCATCGTCGATCGACCTTCTGCGCGCCCGAATTGCCGTTTGGCAATCGGGGCGCGGGATCTAAGCGATCGCGCACAAATTGCCGCGCCGGGTCGGTTCGCGCCAAACGGCGCGGCGCGACGTAGGCCTTCGTCGGCCTGGCGAAAACACTGAAATTGAAATGAGAGGAATTGACCATGTTGGATCGCGTACGTAATCAGATTGTTTGGAATGGCCGCAAGAGCAAGATGGCACAACGCTTGGCCCGTGTCGTCGTTGCGATTTCGAATCGCGTGGAAGCCTTGCAGGGCCGGGTCGAGGAACTTGAATCGGCCATTGGGGAAAGCGCGAAAGGCGCCGTCGGCCGTTCGGCAACAGTTCGGCGGCGGAAGACAAAGCGCCGGCACCACGGGTCGACCGTGGAGGTGGGCCGGCCGTCGGCCATCGTGCTGGGGAACCGGCTGAAAGCCGATCGGCAACACTGCCACGAGTTGCTCCGGCGCACCAAGGACGTCTTGTATTCCTGCCTGCGCGGCTATTGGGCCGGCCACGCACCGCGCGCGATGTCCAACACCAACACCACCAACACCGAAATCGCAAGGCCCCACGGGCATTCCGCAGACCACGAGGTCGTCGAGGGCGTCAAGGCCGCCGAGAACCTCGTCGCCTAGCGTGAACCGTATGCTGAAGTACCATCAGGCGCCACGGCGGTTGCGGGTGAAACCCCTTGGGTTCCACCACAATGCCGTCGCGATCAGATGTTTGGCAATAGGCTTTTAGAACGCTTGAAGGATTCGTTTTCGTTTTTTTCGTTTTCCTTTTTCAGAGGTACTAATGTCATGAAAATGAAACGTCACCATCGCGGTTTTACCCTCGTGGAGTTGCTGGTCGTGATCGCCATCATCGGCATCCTGATCGCCTTGCTTTTGCCGGCCATTCAAGCGGCCCGCGAATCGGCCCGGCGGACCACATGCAACAACCATCTCAAGCAAATCGGCATCGGTCTGCACAACTACCACGACGTCTTTGGCTCGTTTCCGCCCTCCACCATTAACCAGGACTTTGGCTGGTATAATTTTCCGTGGGCGCAGTATCCGTCCAACCAGTTCGGCTACAATCTTCACGGTTTCATGCTGATGCTGCCGTATTTGGAGCAACAGGCATTCCTGCAAAGTTTCAACATGAAGGTCGCCGCGGGTGGTTGTATGCAAGGGGGGGCCCCGCCATCCCACTGTTGGCTGACCCGGCCGGGACGGGCAACGACCTTTTGATGGCCACGCAGTTGCCGTTGTTCGTGTGTCCCAGCGACAATGGTCCCATGTATACGGCCTACAACAGCATGAACGACGGCACGCCCTACTATGCCATCTCGAAGAACAGCCCGCTGTTTGGTAATCGAGCGAACTACGATTTTTCCACCAGCCCTGTCTTCGAAATGTTTTACGTGAACGGGTGGAAGAGCTGGAGCCAGTATGGCGGTACGCCGTGGCGTGCGATGTTCGGAACCAATAGCAACTGCAAGATCCGCGACGTCCTGGATGGCACGAGCTTCACGATGGCCGTCGGTGAAACCACCCGCGCCGTTGCCAACGGCAACGGGAATTCCTGGAGTTATCGCGGTTGGATGATGGTCGGTGTCTCCATGTACGACGGCATCTGGAACTACCCGTCTGGCGTCAACCAGTGGATGTGCATGGGGTCGGGGTGGTGCGGGGGGTTCAATCCAAACTCTTATCAGTATGGACGCCTGGCAAGTTGGGGCATGTGTGGTAGTCTACACCCCACGGGCTTGCTGATTTTGATGGCCGATGGCTCGACCCACTTCATCAACGAGCTGACGGACAACGTGACGTTGACGAGATTGGGCTGCATGTCCGATCACTACACGTTTGACCAATCGAACCTCCAGTGAGCTCGCGCCGCGCATCGTGTGAAATGTGAAATGAGAAAGGTAATCAAGAATGAAGCTGTCTTCAATTTCAATTGTCTTGCTCTTGTGCGTCGGGGCCGTCGGCTGCGGCCCCTCCAAATCGGAGTACGTCACGGTCGATGTGCCCGTCAGCGGCACGGTCACTCTGGACGGTCAGCCTTTGGCCGGCGCCACGGTGATGTTTAATGCGCCGAGTACCGGGGCGTCCTTCTTTGGCGCGACCGGGGAGGATGGGGTTTATCGCTTGAAATCGGCGCCCCGCGGTGAAACCGTTTGCCAAGGGGCGTACCAAGTGGTCATCAGCAAGATGCTCAAGGCCGACGGCACGGCCCTCGGCCCGGACGAGCAACCGATGATAGTCCATGCGACGGAAAGCTTGCCGGCGAAGTACTCCCTCGGCGGGCTGGATGGCGTGTTGAAGGCCGAGGTGCCGGAGGGGGGCGGCACGTTCGATTTCAAGCTCGACAGCAAGTGAAGCCGCTGCCCTCTGGGTCGACGAACCAGTTCGACTACCAGGGTGGCCGTGGCATTGCGTGTACGCGGCCGCCCGGCAAAGCGCGGCAGTTCCGGGATCTCTTATCCTCAGTTCGAGAAACCTGGGGCTGCCGCGCCGCCGAGGCGAGCCGTCTGATGTTGTCGGCAAAGTAGTCGCTCAAAGGCTAGGATTGGCACGGCGACCGCCCATCGTAGACATCACGCTCCGCGTGATGAAACCACATCACGCGGAGCGTGATGACTACCTACGGTGGACGATCGTTGTTTTTCATCGTAAATCCACGGCGCGCTTTTTCAGGAGGCTCTGGACGATGACATGGATTCGAACCGTTCCCCAGGGCCAGCGCTCACTAAGTCGTTATTCCAGTGAGGGTTTCGACGAGGAATTCGTCGTTCCATCCGCAGGAACGGCGTTTCATGACCAAGCTGTCTTTGCCTGGATGTTGTTTCAATAGGGAT
>Ga0307372_10011511_pt1 | contig 11789 bp, 7 predicted proteins | sample OX1MG_FD_202533 | JGI IMG/M metagenome (GOLD analysis project Ga0307372, IMG submission 202533) | Soil microbial communities from Risofladan, Vaasa, Finland - OX-1 | ecosystem: Environmental > Terrestrial > Soil > Coastal area > Acid sulfate soil | place: Finland: Risofladan, Vaasa | collected...
GCGCCATGTCCTCGGCCGAGACCCATTCCAGCCGCGAATGAATGTTGTGCTGTCCGGCGAACAGGTTCGGGGTCGGCAGCCCCATGAAGGAGAGGCGCGACCCGTCGGTCCCGCCCCGGATCGGGCGCGTCCGCGGTTCGAGTCCGACCCGGCGGATCGCCTCGGCCGCAGACGCCACGATTTCGGGATGGCCGTCCAGGATCTCGCGCATGTTCCGGTACTGCTCCTCGATGGCGATCTCGACCCGTCCGCCCGGGAACGCGGCCACCGTCTCCCGCGCCAGCCGGTCGACGAGCGCCTCCTTCTCGTGCAGGCCGCCGGTGACGAAATCGCGGACCAGCAGCCGGACCGACGTCCGCTCGGTGCTGGCCTGCACGACGTAGGGATGCAGGTAGCCCTCGTAGCCGTCGGTCGTTTCCGGCGACAGTCGATCCTGCGGCAGCCGGTGGATGAAGTCGGCCGCCATGCGGATGGCGTTCACCATCTTCCCCTTGGCATACCCGGGGTGGGTGTTGAAGCCGTGGAACGTCACCGTCATGACGTCGGCCGAAAAGCTCTCGGACTCGATGTCGCCGCGCTCGCCGCCGTCCAGCGTGTAGGCGCAGTACGCGCCGAAGCGGGCCACGTCGAAGTGGGCCGTGCCGCGGCCGACCTCCTCGTCCGGCGTGAATCCGATGCGCATCGGTCCGTGCGGAATGTCGGGGTGGGCCGTCAGATAGGCGGCGGCGGCCATGATGGCCGCCGCGCCCGCCTTGTCGTCCGCGCCGAGGAGCGTCAGGCCGGAGGCGGTCACGATGTCGTGGCCGAGCTGATCGCGGAGCTCGGGAACGTCCGCCGGACGGATCACGGCGCCCGGATCGTCGGGCAGCACCAGATCCCGCCCGTCGTACGCCCGGTGGACGATCGGCCGGACGTCCGTCGCACTCATCTCGGGCGAGGTGTCGACGTGCGCGATGAAGCCGACTGCCGGGACGTCCGCCTTCGGCGACGTGGCCGGCACGGTGGCCATCACGTACCCGAACTCGTCCATCGACACGTCGGCCAGGCCGAGCGCGCGCAGCTCGTCGGCGAGCAGCCGCAGGAGCGTCAGCTGTCCCGGCGTGCTCGGCACGCTCGTGGACTTCTCGTCCGACCGGGTATCGATGACGACGTAGCGCAGGAAGCGGGCGAGGGCGTCCGCCTTGAGCGGCAGCAGATCGATGGAAGTCATGCCGGAAACTCTAACATCCCGCGGGCGGCGCGCGCTACGTGCCGCCCAGCGTCACGGCGTGGCCGCAGAGGCGTTCGAGCGTCGCAGCGGGCGCCCGGCCCGGATCCGCCATCGCCGCGCGCGACACCACGAACGTCTGCTCGAGCGCGAACTGCCCGGACACGACCGCGTGGCTCGCCATGTCCCCGAAGACCAGCCAGCCCGATCCGGGCGGAAACGTCAGGCGGTGCTTCACGCACGTGCGCTGAAACGTCACATCGTCCTTGAGCGCGTCACGGAAGCCGAGCATGAACCGGTCATAGGGCGCCTGGGCCGGCTGCACGCCGAGCGCCGCCAGCAGGCGCCGGCCGATCGGCGGCGGCTCGTCGAGCAGGCGGAGCAGCTGCGGCGTCCGCCCGACCTGTCCGACGACCACCTCGAACGGATCGGACATGATCCAGATCCGTTCCTCGGTCGGGTTGAGGTTGCAGAAGAAGCGGAGAAGCCGGTCGCCGTTGGTCGGCCGACCCGGAAACGCGTCGAAGTGCAGCAGATCGTGCCGGGCGCGCGGCCTGAGGCCGCGCGCCCGCTCCTGCACCGGGCGGAAGCTTCCCTCGTCCACCCGCCAGGCGGCCGCGTAGCCGGGCACGAGGCGCCCGACCAGGACCGCCGCGTGGGTCGAGAAGCGGCGCATGATCGCCTGCAGCCGCGCCGCGTCGGTGCCGCGCGCGACGCCGGACACCCGTCCCGTCTTCGGCCGGTACGCGATGTTCCGATCGGGGGCCGCCGGAGGCAGGCCGAGCAGAAACTGCCGGTCGTCGTCCGGGATCCCGGCCGGGTCGCCGCCGATCAGGATCACGCCGCCGTTCTCGAGATGGGCCAGCGCCTCCGGCGGCAGCGGCCGGGTCACGTCGTCGACGCGCGGGACGCTGTGTCGTGGCGCACTCGATCGCGACGATACAGACATGACGCTATCTTATGACCGGTGGCGCCTCCGGGAGCCGGCGGTGTCGAGATTCATGCAGGCCGCATGGCTGAGCTTGCCGGCGCGTGCGCGATGGTCGATGCTGGACCGCTCGTGCGGATCCCCCGAACCGGGCGGCCTGCCCGCCTGCCGGCTGAGCCGATTCGTGCCATGATGCGCGCGACCGCAGGCGCTCCGATCGCCGGCACGCGCCGGCGCGGCCGCCCGTGACACCTTTCGAAGAGGAGCTGCCCATGAAGTCGTTGTCCCGCACGACCGCCCGCGTCATCGGCCTCGTGCTGTCACTGCTGCTGTGGCCCGGAGCCGGCCGGGTCCTCGCGGCCCCTGCCGTGCCGCCGAACCTGTACGCCGGGATGCGGTGGCGCCTCGTCGGGCCGTTCCGGGGCGGCCGTGTCCTTGCGGTCACCGGCGTGGCGAGCGAGCCCGATACCTGGTATCTCGGGGCGGTCGTCGGCGGCGTGTGGAAGACCACCAACGGCGGCAACACCTGGCGTCCGATCTTCGATCACGAGCCGGTCGCCTCGATCGGGGCCATTGCCGTGGCGCCGTCCAATCCCAATGTCATCTACGTCGGCACCGGTGAATCGGCGCCCCGCGGGGACATTTCCTTCGGCGACGGCGTGTACAAGTCGACCGACGCCGGGCGCACGTGGACGGACGTGGGGCTGCGCGACAGCCGTCACATCGCGCAGATCATCGTCGATCCGCACAATCCCGACATCGTGCTCGTCGCGGCGCTGGGGGACATCTACGGCCCGAACACGGAGCGCGGCGTGTTTCGCTCGACTGACGGCGGCCGGACCTGGCAGAAGGTCCTGTACAAGGACGAGCAGACCGGCGCGGTCGACCTGGCGTTCGACCCGAGCAATCCGTCGATCGTCTACGGGGCGCTGTGGCAGGTGAGCCGGACGCCGTGGAGCTTCTCGAGCGGGGGACCGGGCAGCGGACTGTACCGCTCCACGGACGAAGGCCGCACGTGGACGCGTCTCGAGGGACACGGCCTGCCGCACGGCATCCTCGGCAAGATCGGGGTGTCGGTCGCGGGCGGCAGCCGCGGCCGGCGGGTCTACGCACTCATCGAGGCCGACCACGGCGGGCTGTTCCGGTCGGATGACGCCGGGCGGACCTGGCGGCGGGTCAACGGCGGCCAGGAACTGCGGACCCGCGCCTGGTATTTCACCCGCGTGTGGGCGAGCCCCGTGAATCCCGACGTCGTGTACGTGGCGGACAACGCGTTCTGGAAGTCGACCGATGGGGGCCGCACGTTCGAGCCGGTGCCGATTCCCGGCGGCGACAACCACGGCTTCTGGATGAATCCCTCCGCGCCGGACCGGATGATCGAGTCGAACGACCAGGGGGTCGTCATCTCGGTCGACGGCGGGCGCTCGTGGCTGAAGCTCGACAACCTGCCGATCGGCCAGTTCTACCACGTGTCGACCGACGACCGGTTCCCGTACTACCTCTACGGCGCGCAGCAGGACATGGGGGCCATCGCCATCGCGAGCCGCGGCTGGGGCGGCATCACGCGGAGCGACTGGTACTCGGTCGGGGGCGACGACGGGGAGTCCGGCTACGTCCTGCCGGAGCCGGGCGATCCGAATCTGGTGATCGCCGGAGGCTACGGCGGCGCGCTGACCCGGTTCGACGTCCGGACGAAGCAGCTGAACGACATCGCGCCCTGGTCGAACAACAACGGCGGGCACGCGGCGTCGGAGGTGAAGTACCGGTTCACGTGGACCGCGCCGCTCGCGTTCTCGCCGCAGGACCCGCACGTGCTCTACATGGGGTCGCAGTACCTCATGAAGACGACGAACGGGGGGATGAGCTGGGCGGTGATCAGTCCCGACCTGTCGCGCGACGACAAGAGCAAGCAGGGGCTGTCGGGCGGACCGATCACCAAGGACAATTCGAGCGCCGAGTACTACGATCTCATCTACAGCATCGCCCCCTCGAAGGTCAGTGCCGGCGAGATCTGGGTCGGCTCCGACGATGGCCTCGTGCACCTGACGCGGGACGGCGGCAGGACGTGGCAGAACGTCACGCCGCAGGGGCTGCCGGCCTGGGCGAAGGTTTCGACCATCGAGGCGTCGCCCTACGACGCGGGGACCGCCTATCTCGCCGTGGACGCGCACAAGCTCGACGACCTGCATCCGTACATCTTCCGGACGCACGACTATGGCAGGACGTGGGTGAAGATCACCGACGGGATCAGCGCCCCGGCGTACGTGCACGCCGTGCGCGAAGACCCGGTCCGCCGGGGACTGCTGTTCGCCGGCACGGAAACGGGCGCGTACGTCTCGTTCGACGACGGCGACCACTGGCAGTCGCTGCAGCTGAATCTGCCGACGGCGTCGGTCCGCGACCTGGCCGTGCATGGCGACGACCTGGCCATCGCCACCCACGGCCGATCGTTCTGGATCCTGGACGACATCACGCCCCTGCGGCAGGCGACGGCGGCGGTCGCCGGCGAGCCGGTCCATCTCTTCGAGCCGGCCACGGCGCTCCGGATCCACGAGGCCGGCACGTATACGATTTCGAGCGGCGGCATCGGAAAGAACCCTCCGGATGGTGCCGTGCTCGATTACTACCTGCAGAGTGAACCGGCCGGCGAGGTGTCGCTGGAGGTCGTCGACAGCCACGGCGTCGTGGCGTTCCGCGCGTCGAGCGCGCCGCTGACGGAAACGGCCGCGGGCGTGGCCAGCATGCCGGGCGAATCGCAGACGGGCGTCCGGCTGTCCCGGAAGCCGGGCATGCATCGGGTGGTCTGGAACCTGCGGTATGCGCTGCCCGTGCCGATTCCCGGCGCGGCGTACGACGAGCGGCCGCCGCGCGGCATCCTCGGCCTGCCAGGCACGTACCAGGTGAGGCTGACCGTGGCGGGGCGGACCTACACGCAGCCGCTCACCGTGACGAACGACCCGCGCGTGAAGATTTCACAGGCCGACCTCGTGTCGCAGTTCCAGCTCGCGACGACGCTGATGGACGCCGTCAGGCGCGACCATGTGGCGGTCAACCAGATCCTGGACGTGCGCGCGCAGTTGGCCGCGCTGCAGCGTCGCCTGGCGGAGGACCCGCAGGCCGGCGCCCTGGGCGCCGCCGCCGCCGCCCTGGACCGCAAGGCGGCGGTCATCGAGAACGTCCTGTATCAGTCCAGGGCCAAGACGGGCGAAGAGCTGCTGAACTATCCGACGGAGCTCAACAGCAAGATCGCCTACCTCGAAGACGAGGTCGATTTCGGTGACACGGCGCCGACCGCGCAGTTCCGCGAGATGGCAACGGAGTACGAGCAGCACCTGCAGGAGCAGCTCACGCGGTGGGAGACGCTGAAGGCGCAGGATCTGAAGGCGCTCAACGATCGCCTGCACGCGCGGGGCATCGACGCGATCTTCCCGGCCCCCGGGCCGCGGTAACCCCGGCTCGAACCCGTCCCCATTGTGAAGAACCGCACAATGGGGACGGGTCTCGATGGCAGAAATTGCCGTCTCAGGGGCGGGTCATCCAGGCGCCGAGCCGGCGCAGCCCTTCGCGGATCTGCTCCAGGTCGTTGACCAGCGGGCCGTAGGAGATCCGCACGCCGCGGGCCAGCGTCTCGCCGAATCCCCGCCCGGGAATCACCAGCACGCCGGTCTGCTGCAGGGCCTGGCGGACGAACTCGTCGCCCTCCATCCCCACGTCGACGACGGTGTAGAGGCCGCCGGCCGGCACGAGACGGGGCCGGTGCAGGTGGGCGTCGATCGCCTCGATCGTGACGTCGGCCGCGCGGCGGTAGAGCGCGTTCGTCGCCGCGACGTACTGGCGCAGGCTGCCGTCGGCGATCGCCTGCCGGAGGTAGCGGGCCATCGCCATCTGCTCGAGCGTGTCGGGACAGAGCAGGCTGCACTGCTGCACCCGCTCCAGTCCGTCGATGACCGGCCGGCTCGCCTCGATCCAGCCGAGCCGGCGGCCGAGCCCGCGCGCCCACTTGGAATTCGAGTGGATGGCCACGAGGTTCGGATACTCCTCCGGCGACCAGCGGTAGTAGGCGGGCGGCGTGGAGAAGTACTGGCACTTGTAGGCGAAATCGATCGCCAGGTACGCGCCGGTCCGCTGCGCCTGCGCGAGCAGGGCGTCCAGGATCGGCTGCGGCAGGATCTGGCTCGTCGGGTTGTCGGGCGCACAGACGAGCACGAGCCGGGGCTGATGGCGGCGGAACGCCTCGTCCAGCGCCGACAGCACGCGGTCGGGATCGGTGGCCGGCAGGTACGCCCAGGTCGCGGGATCCATCACCGCCACCCGGGCGATCTGCGCGCCGGGCACGGCAAAGGCGACCTGACCGGCGTAGTTCGCGTAGGTCGGATCGAGCATCAGCACCGTCTCGCCCGGGTTGAGGAGCGTGCGGAAGAGATCGTGCGTGAGCTGCGTGCTGCCGGCGCCGATGGCGATGTGGTCGAGGGTCAGCCGGCTGACGCCGAACAGGTGCTGCTCGAAGGCCGCAATCTGCTCCCGGCAGTCGTTGTCGCCGAGCGTGGGCGTGTAGCCGCCGCTCCGATGGAACAGCGCCTCGTCCGCGGCGATGGCGGCGTACTGCTGCCGGAACGCCTCCGGCGCGGCGTGATTCACCCATCCGCCGCCGAACGAGATCACCTCGTCCGGATTCAGCCCCATCTGGACGATGTTGCGCCGCTCGGCCATCTTCATGATCTGCCGGATCGGCGACGGCCGTGCGATCTGCTCCTGGACGAGTGCGGACAGCGGAAGTTCGACCGTACGGGCCATGGGGACGTCTCCTGAAACGCGCACAGACCGCGGCCGGCGGGGGCCGGACCCGGAACGCCGGCCGTCATTCTACTGCCTCCTGCCGGACGCCGCGCGTGCGGCTCAGTGGCCCGTGTGGCCGAACCCGCCCGCCCCGCGCCGCGTGGGCGGCAGCGAGGGGGACGGCACCCAGTCCACGCGCGGCACCGGTGCAACGAGCAGCTGCGCGATCCGCATGCCGCGTTCGACGACGAACGGCGCGGCGCCGAGGTTGATCAGCACGACCTTGACCTCGCCGCGGTAGTCGGCGTCGATGGTCCCCGGCGCGTTGAGCACCGTCACGCCGTGCCGCGCCGCGAGGCCGGAGCGCGGGCGGACCTGCGCCTCGAAGCCGACCGGCACCGCCATGGCGAAGCCGCATGGAATCACTTCCACGGCGCCTGGCGCGAGCGTCGTCGGCGCGGCGACCGCCGCGTGCAGGTCGAGCGCCGCGGCCAGGTCGCTCGCGTACGCCGGCAGCGGGAGATCCTCCTGGCCGGGGAGCACGAGGATGGGAATCGACAGGCGGTCCGTGGACATGAGATGGGCGCTCCGGGGAGGCGCGCGGATCGCCGGACGGACGCGGGGACCGCGTCCGTCCGGCGACCTGCGTCAGTGAGCGATCGACAGGTCGGCCGTCGCCAGGAACCGCGGCGGCCGGCGATGCTTCGTCCCCTGTTCGAAGGCGTAGGCCAGTTTCAGCAGGACCGGCTCGCTCCAGGCCCGGCCGAAGAACGACATGCCGACCGGCAGCCCGAAGTCGAACCCGGCCGGCACCGTGATGTGCGGATAGCCGGCCACCGCCGGGAACGTCGTGCACCCGCCGGTGCCGTAATCGCCGTTCACCAGGTCGATCAGCCAGGCGGGCGCGCCGGTCGGGGCGACGAGCGCGTCCAGTCTGTACCGGTCCATCACCGCGTCGATCCCCTGCTGCCGCGTCAGCCGGTAGTCGCTGGCGAGCGCGGTGCGGTAGCGCGGATCGGTGAGCGGGCCGCGCTGCTCGGAGGCGAGGAAGATCTCCTGGCCGAAGTACGGCATCTCCTCGGCGCGATGGCTGTCGTCGAACGCGATGAGGTCCTTCAGCGAGTGCATCGACGTGCTGGAGCCCAGCCAGGCGAGGTACTCGTTCACACCCGCCTTGAACTCGTACTGCGTGACCGTGTTCTCGTGGTCGCCCAGGGCGTCGATCGTCGGGATGTCGGCCGGATCGACGATGACGGCGCCCAGCCGCTTCATGTCCGCGATGGCCGCCTCGGCGATCCGATCGCTGGCCGGGCTGAAGCCGAACAGCGTCCGGCGGGGCACCCCGATGCGCGCTCCCCGGAGGCCGTGCGGATCGAGGAACGGCGTGTAGTCGCGGTGGCCCCGCCGGCCGCTGTCCTTCGTGTAGGGATCGTCCGGATCGACGCCGACCACCGCGCCGAGCAGAATGGCGGCGTCGCGCACGGTCCTGGCCATCGGCCCGGCGGTGTCCTGCGTGCGCGAGATCGGGATGATGCCGGCGCGGCTCCACAGGCCGACCGTCGGCTTGATGCCGACGAGACCGTTGTTGTTGGACGGCGACGTAATCGAGCCGTCGGTCTCCGTGCCGACCGCGATCGCGCAGAAGCTGGCGGCGGCGGCGGCGGCCGACCCGGAACTGGACCCGGACGGGCTGCGGTCGAGCGCGTACGGGTTGCGGCACTGGCCGCCCCGGCCGGTCCAGCCGCTCGACGAATGCGTCGACCGGAAGTTGGCCCATTCGCTGAGATTCGTCTTGCCCAGCAGCACCGCCCCGGCCGCGCGCAGGCGCGCCGCGACGAACGAATCCTTCGGCGGCTTCGAGCCGACGAGCGCGAGCGATCCGGCGGTCGTCTGCATGCGGTCGGCCGTCGCAATGTTGTCCTTGATCAGGATCGGGATGCCGTGCAGCGGCCCCCGGGGCGCCTTCGCCTTCCGCTCGGCGTCGAGCCGGTCGGCGATGGCCAGCGCGTCGGGATTCAGTTCGATCACGCTCAGCAGCGGCAGCGGGCCGCGCCGATCCATCGCGTGGATGCGGGCGAGGTATTTCTCGGTCAGGGAGCGGGCCGTCTCCCGGCCGTCGCGCAGCCGCTGCGCCAGCTCGTCGAGCGTCGCCTCCTCGAGGTCGAACGCCGGCGCCGCCGGTTCAGGCGTCCGTGCGGCGCCGCCCGCCGCGCGCGCCGCGGCGTCGAGGACCTCGCGGCCGGCCAGCCGCGGCCCGGCGACGACTGCCGCCCCGCCCAGCGCGCCGTAGCGCAGGAACGCTCTCCGTTCGATCCCCCGACCCCGCTGTTCGTCGCGCATGCCCCCAGCCTCCTTCGTAATGGTCCGGCCGCCGCCTGCCGGCGTGCGTCCCGTCCTTGTATCACGAATGCCGCCGCGCGCGTCCTCCCCGCGGTCGAACCGAGCGGCTATAATGCGGGGTCGATGCGCGTTCCCGGACACGGTCGCCCGTGTCGGGGACGCCGGAATCGACTGCCGGAGCGTCGAGCAAGGCGATGAGCTTCGCGTCGCCGTCGTGGAGGATGACGCGTGATGAGCGTGCGATCTGTTGCGCAGAGCGGAGGGCTGCCGGTGTCCGCCGCGCCGGCGGATGGGAGCGGGCCGGCGGGCGACGCGGCGCGGGCGGGCCTCCGGGCCACCCACGGCGTGCGGCTCCTCGGCGACGCCGCCGACGGCCTCGGCCTGGATCGCCAGGCGCCCGGCGTGTTCGGCTGGGCGTCGGCGCCGGCGCTGGCGACGGCCCCGCTGTTCTCGACGCCGATCTTCCAGGCGTTCGAGGTGCACAAGCTGGCCGACGGGCGGGCGCTGATGCTCGGCTTCGTGACGCCGGACGCGGCCGCGGCGCTCGGCCGCGCCGCCGACCTGCTCCAGGTGCGGCTGCACCCGGTGCCGCATGATGACGCGACGGTGCTGGTGGCCGTCCCGTACGATCGGATTCGCAGTCACAAGGAGCATTCGCAGCGGTCCGGCACCGGGCTCGACCTCGAGATCGGGCCCGCAACCTGACCTGGCGCCGGGGCGGCCGCCGCCAGGCCGCTGCAGGAGGAGACGTCATGTGGGACGAGTTCCGCGAGTTCGCCGTGAAGGGCAACGCGATGGACATGGCGGTCGGCATCATCGTCGGCGCCGCGTTCGGCAAGATCGTCTCGTCGCTGGTGAGCGACATCCTGATGCCGCCGCTCGGCCTGGTGCTCGGGCGGGTGGACTTCAGCAACCTGTTCATCACCCTCGGCACCGGCCACTACGCGTCGCTGGCCGCCGCGAAGGCCGCGGGGGCCGCGACGTTGAACTACGGGCTGTTCATCAACGCGATCCTGGAGTTCGTCATCGTCGCGTTCGCGGTGTTCCTGCTGGTGCGTCAGATGAATCGCCTGCGCCGGGCGCCGGCGACCGCCACGCCGACGACGCAGGCCTGCCGGTACTGTCTGAGTCAGATCCCGCTGAAGGCGGTGCGATGCCCGTACTGCACGTCCGACCTGACGGCCTGACGGACGGCGCGAATTCCCCGACGCCGGCGGGACGCGGGCCGACACGCGATGACGGGGAGGCACTGTGCATGCCACGGTCTGGCGTGTGGACCGCCGGCGTCTGCATCGCTCACGCGACCCGCCTCGCGGGCCAATTGTCACCAACAAATTACGCATTTGCGAGAACCTGAGCCGGCCTCTTGCCGTATAGTTCCCCGAACACACGGGCAGGACGCGGCGATGGTGGCGGTCCGACGTAGTCCGCGGGAGGGCTTACGGCGGCGGGAGGCCGGTCGTGCGACCCGTCGACCCGGGACGTCCCGCGGGACGTGCTCGGCAAGCAGGATGGATCGCCGCTGAATCTGGAGGGACGGGGCGCGCCGCCAGGTGCCCAGCTGCCGTCTGGCCGCCGCCAGCGCGCGGTGCTCGGTGCCGGTCGCTGTCTTGATGTGATCCAGGACGGCCAGGTCCGGATCAGCGAAGTCCCGGCCCGCTTCGAGCGCCAGGAACCTCGATCGTCCGCCAGCGGAATCAGTCAGGCGCCCGGCAGGTGCGTGATCAGATTCCGGCGGACGACGATCGGGGACTGGCGCCGGCCGATGGAGACCAGCGCCGGGACGGTGCCGGGATGCGCGGTTTCCGATGCCCCGTCAGGTGGTCTTTCTCGAAGATCCGGGACCAGGAATCGACAATCCTGTCGTCTGGCTGCCGATGCTCGACAATCCTGTCCGGCGTGCTCGCTTCAAAGGCCGGGGGCCAGGTGGAGCGAGGCGGCGGAGCGAGCGGACAGAAGGTGCGGCGGTCGTCGAGCGACATTTTTGATGGCTCGTGGCACCGGTCACGACAAGACCGTCGTTCCGAGGGACGCTCTGGAGTGTTGCGTAACGCATTGGGCATGCGTAAGATGACTCTCCCCCTGGCCAAGGGGGGCGGCTGGTATGTGGCTTGCTGCGACGACGGGGGTGCGCGGCGACCCCTTTCCTGCCTGTCGTCGTTTCCGCCCGGTCGGCGATCGGGTGGTTGTTCATGTTGTGGTGAGGTAATCGGGCCGAATCGATCGGCACACGGGAGAGTCCAGAGGAGGACGCAGGATGGGATCGACGAAACGACGGGTGGGGTGGAGCGGGCTCGTGCTGGCAGCCGTGTGGCTGCTGGCCGCGCCGGCCGGCGCCCAGATCACGGGCGCCGGTGTGTTGACCGGCACGGTGAAGGACGCGCAAGGCGCGGTGCTGCCTGGCGTCACGGTGACGGCGACGTCACCGTCGTTGATTGGCACGCAGATCTCGGTGAGCGAGGCGAACGGCGCGTACCGGTTCCCGGCGTTGCCGGCCGGGACGTACACGTTGACGTTCGTTCTCTCGGGCTTCCGGAC
>Ga0307372_10011512_pt1 | contig 11789 bp, 12 predicted proteins | sample OX1MG_FD_202533 | JGI IMG/M metagenome (GOLD analysis project Ga0307372, IMG submission 202533) | Soil microbial communities from Risofladan, Vaasa, Finland - OX-1 | ecosystem: Environmental > Terrestrial > Soil > Coastal area > Acid sulfate soil | place: Finland: Risofladan, Vaasa | collected...
GGAGGCACCCGCCCCGGCCCCGAGCTGGGGCGCCACACCCGAGGCACCCTCGGAGTCCCCGGCCTGGGAGGCGCCCGCCCCGGCGCCGAGTTGGGGCGCTAAGCCCGAGGCACCCTCGGAGTCTCCGGCCTGGGAGGCACCCGCCCCGGCCCCGAGTTGGGGCGCTAAGCCCGAGGCACCCTCGGAGTCTCCGGCCTGGGAGGCACCCGCCCCGGCGCCGAGCTGGGGCGCTAAGCCCGGGGCGCCGGCCGAGCCGGCCAACCCTGCACCCGCCTGGGATGCTCCCGCGCAGCCCAGCGCCCCGCAGCCGCCGATGGCATCACCGCCGGCGGCGAATTGGGATCCCAGCCCTGCTCCTCCGGCCGCCGAGGAGACCAGCGTGATGCCGGTGTGGCAGCCTCCGGCCCCCGCCTCCGACACCATGGTGGTGAGCGGAAACCAGGTGCCTGGGCACGGCGCGGGTGCCCTGGCCGAGCTCAAGATAGTGGCCGGCCCGGACGCTGGGCATACCTTCCGGGTCGGCGCACAGCCGGTGCGGGTGGGTCGTGCCTCCGACAACGAGCTCATCCTGCGTGACCCCGCCACGAGCGGACACCACGCGCGCCTGGAGCTGCGCACAACGCAGTTCTTCATTGTCGATCTGGGGAGCACCAACGGCACCCTGGTCAACGGTGAGCCGATCCAGGAGCGAGAGCTGCGTGGGGGTGACCGGATCACTATCGGCCAGAACTCGGTCACGTTCTCCACCCTGTAATCGCGTTGAGGTGCGCCGGCGGGTGGGAATGAGGCTCAGGCTGGGCTGGGCCACCGACCCTGGACTGGAGCGGGCGGAGAACGAGGACTCGGTCTTGGTCTGGACCGATCAGGGCGGCGTGGAGGCCCTGCTGGTGGTCTGCGATGGCATGGGGGGGCACGCCGCCGGGCGGCTGGCCAGCAGCCTGGCGATCGCGACCTTCTCCAAGACGCTGGAGAGCGACGGCGGCCGAGGCGCCGACCAAGAGCGTCTGCTGGCGGCGAGCGCGGCCGCCAACGAGGCGGTCTATGAGGCCTCGCGCGATAACCCAGCCTGGAGCGGGATGGGGAGCACCCTGACCGCCGTCTCCCTGGATGCGGGCCGCCTGAGCCTGGTCAACGTGGGCGACAGCCCGGGATGGCTCTGCCGGGGCGCCGAGGCCGAGCTCATATCGGAGGATCATTCATGGCCGGCGGAGCAGGCGCGCCTGGGCATCATTCGCCCCGAGGACGTCCCGAACCACCCCATGCGGCACCGCCTGACCCGTGCCATCGGGATCTGGGAGCGAATTCCCGCTTACGCCCAGAGCCTGGCCTTAAAGTCCGGCGATCTGGTGGTGGTCTGTAGCGACGGGGTCGAGACCGCCGGCATCGGGCCCGAGGAGCTGGTCCGATTGCTGGGCCGCGACCCCGAGGTGGGCGCCAAGCGAGTGGTCGAACGCTGCCTCGAGCTGGGCGCCCCGGACAACGTCACCGTGGCGGTCGCGGTGGTCGATGAGGTGCCACCCGATGAGGAGGCCGGCGCCATGCTGGGGGACGTGCCCTCGAGCGCTGAGGCGGATGTGCTCCGGACCGCCGTTCTCCTGCCCTCCGAGAGCTGAGCTCTCAGGCGTGCGCGGAGAGGGGTTCAAAGTGCTCGAAACGGCGGCTGAGGGCTCCCGGTAGACCTGGAACCTCGCTCAGGGGGAGCCCTGGGGCCAGGAGCTCGAGCCAGGTCTGACACTCCTCGTCCGTCGGACGCCGGAGCTCGCCTTCGATCACGGCCTCGTGGATGCGGGCGCGGCTTGAGATCTGGATCGTGAACCAGACCCCGATCCCGTCCTCCCCCAGGTGATGGTGGCTCGGGTCCACCCGCCGGTTCACGGGCAGGCGCAGGGGACGCGCCTGGGCCGCCTGCCGCAGTCGCGCCGCAGCCTCCACCTGGGCCGGCCCGGCCTTCAGCACAGATCGATGCTAGAACCAATCGCGTCTATGGGTCCATAGGCCTGCTCTATGGGGGGTTGCTGACAGATTGGATCGTTCGATGCATAATCGATTCATGGACATCGTGCTCTATACCAGAGACGCCGAGCTCGACTCCGACGCGATGCGCGACCACCTGACCTGTATGGGGGTCCCCTTTCAGGACCGCGAGGTGGACAGCGACGCCGGGGCCAGGCGCGACTGGGAGCGGATCGACGGCCTCGTCACTCCGGTGCTGGTCATCGGCCCGACCATCGTGCACGGGCTGGACCGGACCCAGGTCGACCAGATCCTGGGCATGGTCGGCTGCTGAGCGCGAGCCGGCTTCGGTTCGCGCCCACGGCGCCGGTCGGGAGCGGTCCGGCCTAGACTTTTTCCGTGGCCTCCAGATCCGTCGTCCGGCACTTGGCCGAGATCGTGATCTGGGCCCACGACGTGGAGCGTCATCTCGCCTTCTACCGCGACCTGCTGGGGCTCGAGGACATCACCCCGGCGGGTATGCCGAACCGTTTTCTCGTCGCCGCGCGCACCGACGATGGGGTGCCCGAAATGATCGTTTTGGTGCCCCATCCCGAGCCCCAGGCGGTCTTTCCGAGCCAGAAGGCCCAGCGCACTCTCCACCATCTGGCCTTCAGCGTCGACCCCGGGGCCTTCGACGATCTGCTTGGACGTCTGGGCCGGGCGGGGCTTGAGGTCCGCTCCGGGGTGCACCCGGTGCTGAAATCGGTCCGGACCGCCTACGTCGACGATCCGGACGGCAACGAGGTCGAGCTCATCGCTCCTCTCGCCGAGGGAGCGGGCGGGGAAAGCCCGGCTCCGGGTTAGCGGCCTGCTCCCAGGTCGGCATCGCGGGTCGGGCTCTGCGGGGACGGTTTGATCTCGCCCCCGCCGCGCCGATCGTCGCCGTCGACCAGCTGTCCATCCAGGTCCAGGACCCGGAACCGGACCCGATCGCGGCCCGCCTGCTTGGCCTCGTAGAGCGCCTCGTCAGCGCGTCGCAACAGTTCGGGTAGCGGCGTTGAGCTCGGCCCGATCGCCACCCCGGCGCTGAGGCTGAGCCAGCCTCCCACCACCCCCGAGGTGGCGAAGCCACGCCGGATGCGCTCGGCCAGAGCGAGCGATCGGTCCAGCGGGACCGAGGCCAGCACGACCACGAACTCCTCGCCTCCCAGCCGGGCGGCGATGTCACCGGCTCGGACGTGGCCCCGGATAACCGTGCCAAGCAGGTTCAGCACCCGGTCTCCGGCGGGGTGCCCGTGGATGTCGTTGATGGCCTTGAAGTGGTCGATGTCCATGGTGATCACGGCCAGCGAGCGCACCCGGCCCCCGGAAAGGGCGCGTTCGACCTCGTGCAGCATTCCGCGCCGGTTCAAGAGCCCGGTCAGCGGATCGTGATGGGCCTGGTCCCACAACGCCAGGAGCCTGCTGCTGTCGACCAGGTTGCGCCGCACCGCGGCGGCAAAGCCGATCAGAACCGGGGCCAGGACGTAACCTGAAGGGGAGGCCAGGGAGGCGAGCAGAAGGCCGCCACCGAGCATGACCAGGATCCGGCTCCAGGCGGTCTTGCGCAGATCTCCGAGCGCGCTCAAGGCGTCCTGGAACCGCCCGCTGCCCAGAGCGGCGAAGGCGGCCGAGAGTACGGTCTCCAGAGCTATCACGACCACGGCGTAGACCGGGGTGCGCAGGGCGAGCTGGAAGGGTCCGGGGATTATCAGCGAGGCTGCCACGAGTGAGGCCGTGCCGTGGGCCAGAGCTCCCGAACTGCCGCTCCAGGCGGCCCGATGGCCCTCGGCCCACTTCCGCGGCACGGCACCATCGTGGAAGCAGAGCCAGGACAGCAGGATCACTCCCGGCCCGGGCGCGATCAGTCCGGCGGCGGTCAGCGCCATACCCTTGAGGCTGGCGCTGCCGCCGGAGGTGGGAACTGTGAACGCGCTCATGATCTGGGCGAAGACGAGCAGGTAAAAGAGCTCGGGGTAGATCTGCGGACGCATCGGATGCGAGCTCCATTCGGCCGCAAAAAGGCCGACCGAGGCGGCGGCGACTCCCACCAGCCAGAGCGTCGCCGCCGCCGAGCCGATGCGGCGTCCAAACGTAAAGGACATGGAGATGTTCATAACGTTAGTCCGGCGTACCGCAGCACTCACGTTTGGTACTAAATTGACGCCACATTGTCGGCAGCCTATGCCCCGGCGCGCCCGGCTCCAGGGCGCCACGAGCAGAGCCGCAACGATTGCGGTCCGGCACCCCCGCCACGGGGATCCGACGGCGTTCAAGCAAAATAGGCTGGCGTCGGGCCTGTAGCTCAACGGCAGAGCGAGCGCCTCATAAGCGTTTGATCGTGGTTCGACACCACGCAGGCCCACCAACTCGATCAAGTTCCAGGGCCGCCCAGTGCCCTGCCATCACGCTCCGTCCGAGCCCCGATCGAGCGAGGTCCAGAATTGAATTGGGACGTGCGGGAAGGTTGGACGAACCCTCGGCGGTCTGGGAACTGGAGGCTCAACTGACCTACTTTGGGCGCCGGCTAGAGGTCCTGGTCGGCAACATCACCGAGCAGAGGGTGGACGCGCTGGTCAACGCCGCGAACTCAAGCCTGCTGGGCGGCGGCGGCGTCGATGGGGCCATGCATAAAGCCGCCGGCCCAGCTCTCCTGGCCGCCTGCCGGCGGCTACGCCAAACCCGCTATCCGCAGGGGCTGCCCACGGGCGAGGTCGCGGTCACCCCGCCTGGAGATCTTCCCTGCCGCTACGTGTTGCATGCGGTGGGCCCGATCTACGGGCGCGAGCAGGGGCGGGAATCGACTCTGCTCGCCTCGGCCTATCGGCGCTGCCTCCAGGAGGCGGCGGCGCTGGGTTGCGATTCCATCGCTTTTCCCGCCATCTCGACCGGCGCCTACCGCTTCCCAGAGGCCCTGGCGGCGACCGTCTGCATCAAGGCCATGGCCGAGTTCTTCGCCCACTCACCCCGGCCTCAACTGGTCCGCCTCGTGTTCTTTGATCACCGGGCGGCCCAGATCTTCGTCTCCGCCTGCGGGGTTGATCCCGACCCCGAGCCCGGGCCATGATCTGATCCGAGTTTTTAGCTCCTGGCGGCTACGTGCCGATGGGCCTGCAGGTAGGCGCGCACCGAGAGCAGGGCCGCGATCCCCTCGCCCACCGCCGAGCCCAGCTGCTTGGTCGAGCCCTGGCGCGCGTCGCCGGCGGCGAAGACGCCGGGGAGCGAGGTTTGAAAGTCGGCCCCCGTCTTCAAGAATCCCCAGCGATCGCGTTCGAAGTCGGGACCCAGGAAGGCCGTGTTGGGGTCCAACCCGATGAACACGAATGCGGCGGCGGGTTTCCAGCGGTACTCCTCTTGGGTCTCATCGTTGCGCGCCACCACCTCCTCCAGCCGGGGCGAGCCCAAGAACTCGACCACCTGCGTGCTGGTGTGGACAACGAAGCGGGGATCGTTGCGCACCTTCTCCTGCAGCAGCTTGGAGGCCTTGAGCTCAGGGTTGCGGTCGATGATTCGGACCCGCTGGGCGAAGTTGGTGAGGAACATCCCCTCCTCCAGCCCGGAGTTGCCACCTCCGATGACCAGCAGCTCCTCCGCCCCGCGATAGAAAGGACCGTCGCAGGTGGCGCAGAAGTGCACCCCGGAGCCGATCAGGTCCTCCTCGCCCGGCACCCCAAGGCGCCGGTACGAGGACCCGGGCGAGAGCAGGACGGCGTGGGCGCCCAGGCGCTGGCCAGTGCCCAGCTCCAGGATCACGTCCTCACCCTCCCGTTGCACCGCCAGGACCTCGACCGCCGAGAGCAGCTCCACCCCGTAGCGCCGGGCCTGGGTCACAAACCGGTCGGCCAGCTCGGCTCCGCCCACGCCGTCGGGAAAGCCGGGATAGTTGTCGATGCGCTCGGTCACGCCGGCCTGGCCCCCCAGCCCACTGCGCTCGATCACGATGGCGTCGATGCCCTCGCGAGCGGCGTAGATGGCGGCCGCCAGCCCGGCTGGCCCCCCGCCCACCAGGGCCAGATCGTAGAAGCGGCGCTGAGCTTCAAGGCGCAGCCCCAGGCGCTGGGCGAGCTCGTGATCCGAGGGTTCGAGGAGCGGTTCTCCTTGGTCGAAGACGATGGTGGGGATGGTCCTACCGCCCCCCTGGATCTCCTCCACCCGGCGCAGGCCCTCGGGGTCCTGGTCGATGTCTACCCAGCGGTATTCGACGCGGTGCTCGGATAGAAAACGCTTGGCCCGCTTGCAGTCCGGGCACCAGGCCGCGCCGTAGACCGTGATCTCGCCCACTTGCCCGCCTCCATCGGGGAGGCCGAAGCGGCCTCGTCTCGCCCCTGCCCTCAACATAGCCGAGGCCGTGGGCGAAAGGGCCGCAGGGATGGGGACCTGCCGGCGTCCCCATCCCTCGCCCTGGTCTTTAGGAGACCGCGCTCTCCACAGGCGAGGCGACAAGTTCAGCCTCGACGTGGATCTTGATGTTGTGGCTGGCCAGGGGAACAACGCCGGCCAGGCCGTTCCAGTTGAGCCCGTAGTCCATGCGGTTGATCTCGCCGTCGGCGGTCACCCCGACCACCTTGGCCCCAGGCGTGAAGGGGCTGTCAACCTCGCCCTCAAATCGTGCGTTGAGGGTGATGCTCTTGGTCACGTCCTTGATCGTGAGATCGCCCAGGATCAGGTAGTCCTCGACGTTCTGGCGCTCGACCCCGGTCAGGTGGAAGCGCAGGGTGGGGTACTTGTCGGCCTCGAAGAAGTCGGCCGACTTGAGGTGACCGTCGCGCTGCTCCTGGTTGGTGGTGATGCTGGTGACGTCGATCTCGACCTCGCCGGTGGCGGTGATCAGATCCTCGCGATCGGCCTCGAACCAACCCTCGACCTTGCCGAAGTGACCGCGCACACTGGAGATACCCAGATGCCTGGCGCTGAAACCGATAACCGTGTGAGCCTGATCGATGACGAATTTCTCTCTCATGTGCCTCTCCTCGCTACCACCGAAACATTGCTGATTACTATCCAGAGCCAATCTCCCAAGCGGTCCGCCTATTCCCCCTGGGAGCGGCCCTGGACCCTCTGGTGCGCTGACGCACCGGGCTCAGTTGGCTAGAATCCGCGCCACCCCGTGAGTCCCTCCGAACCGCTTTCCGAGCCCGCCCTCAACTTGGAGTTGGCGCGCCTGCGCCAGGCCATCGATGAGGTCGATGCCGAACTCGTCCGTCTCTTGGACGAGCGCGCCCGCTTGGCCCGCGAGGTGGGGGAGATCAAGGCTCGCAATTCGATCGAGGTCTACGCCCCGGGGCGCGAGAGTCAGGTCCTAAAGCGCGTCGGGGGCCTGGGTAGCGGGGACTTCCCGCGCCCGGGACTGGAGGCGGTGTTCCGCGAGATCATCTCCTCCGCCCGGGGCCTGGAGGCCGGTATCACGGTGGCCTATCTGGGCACCGAGGCCAGCCTCGCCCATCTCGCCGCGCGCTCCGTCTTCGGCGCCAGCGCCCAGCTCGGGCCTCAGACCAGCAGCTCGGCCGTGCTGGAACAGATTCGCTCCGGAGGGGCGGACTACGGGGTGCTCCCGGTGGAGATGGTGGAGGACGGGGCCGTGGTTCACGTCCTCGACCGCCTCTGGGACACCCAGCTCAAGGTCTGTCGCGCCGCCGAGCTCGCCCTGGGCCAGCACCTGCTCTCGCTGGCGACGCGGATGACCGCGGTGAACCGGGTCTTTGCCTCGGCCACCTCGCTGGCCCAGGCCGGGAGCTGGCTCCGCGCCCGCCTGGGCGGGGCGGCGCTGGTCGAGGTCGCCTCGGCCAGTGAGGCGGCGCGGCGCGCGCTCGAGGATCCGGCCTCGGCCGCGATCGGGCCCGCGGTGCTGGCCGAGGAGAGCCAGCTCCGCGTGCTCGAGGCCAACGTCGAGGGTGAGGGTACCCGGGCCCGCTTCTACGTCATCGGCCAGTCGGCCTCCCAGCGCACCGGCCACGATCGCTCCCTTTTCGGCTTTCGTCTCGCCGACCAGACCGGCCGCCTGCGCGACGCCCTCAACGTGTTTGCCGAGCACGCGGTCGACCTGCGCTCGATCGAGGCCCGCTCGCCCGGGGCGGGCGAGGTGGTGGTCTTCGGCGAGCTGGCCGGGCACCAGGACGACGCGGCGGTGGCGTCCGCCCTGGATGGGCTCGCCCGCCTCTCCCCGGAGGTCCAGGTCCTGGGTTGCTATCCCGAGTTCCCTCCCGGCAGCTGAGCGTGGCCCGGGTCTGCTGTCCGGCCACCCCTCTGTCCGGCCGGGGGCCTAGATGAAGCGACTCGCCTCCCGCCGACGGGCGGCTCTGCTCTCCGTCCTGGGGCTGGTCTTGGTGCTCTTGGTCTTCGCCTACCTCGAGGGGGACCTGCCCGAGGAGTTCATCGATGCGCGCGGCCTCGGGCTCTACCTGCTCCGCCGGTTCGGGGCGCCGGGCGGCGTCGCGCTGCTCTACGTGGAGGAGAGCGGGGTGCCGCTGCCCATCCCCGGCGACGTCTACGTCATCTACCTCGGCCGCCACTTCGCCGGCCAGGGCGGGCACCTGTTCCTGGCCTGGCTGGCCGTGATCGCGGTCGTGGTGGCCGGCGCCAGCAACCTCTATCTGATCTCGCGTCGCTTCGGCAGCCGACTCCTCGAGCACCGGCTCGCCGCGCCCCTGCACTTAGACCAGCACCGGCTGGCGGAGGCGGAGCGCTGGCTCAAGCGCTGGGGGCCGCTGACCATCATCGTGGGGAGGCACATACCCGGTCTGCGCATCCCCATCACGGTGGTGTCCGGCACCCTGGGCGTGCCCTACCGGCAATTCGCCCCCGCCGTTGCCGTCTCGACCGCGATCTGGGCCGGGGTCTGGATGTTCTTCGGCGCCCGATTCGCGCCCCAGCTCCTGCGTTTCCTGCACTCCAACCGGGGCTTTCACCTGGCCCTGGTCCTGGTCCTGGTGGTCGCGATCGCAGCCGCGGTGGTACTGGTGCTGAGGGGTCAGGCCGAGCAGAAGGTATAGTCGAGGGTCGGACCCGGCGCGCCACGGCGGCGGCCGGTCGCCCATTCCAGCTCATGAGTCAAACCCGCCCCGACCTCCGCAACCTGGCCATCATCGCCCACGTGGACCATGGCAAGACAACGCTGGTCGACGCCCTCTTGAAGCAATCCCACACCTTTCGCGACAACCAGGAGATGGGGACCCTGATCCTGGACTCGAACGCGCTCGAGCGCGAGAAGGGGATCACCATCCTGTCCAAGAACACCGCCATCCGCTATGGCGATGTCACCATCAACATCATCGACACCCCCGGTCACGCCGACTTCGGAGGCGAGGTGGAGCGGGTGTTGAACATGGCTGACGGTTGCCTGCTCCTGGTCGACGCCGCCGAGGGGCCGATGCCCCAGACCCGGTTCGTGCTCGAGCAGGCCTTTGCCGTCGGGCTCAAGACCATCGTGGTCATCAACAAGCTCGACCGGCCCCACGCCGACCCCCACCAGGCCCTGGAGCGGATCCACGACCTCTTCTTGGAGCTGGCCCTGGAGGCCGAGCAGCTGGACGCGCCGGTGGTCTACGCCATCGCCAAGGAGGGCCGGGCGGGGCTCAGCCCCGACCAGTTGGGGGACGATCTGGAGCCTCTGTTCCACGCCATCCTGGAGCACATCCCGCCGCCCCAGGCGGCCGAGGGTCCCTTCCAGATGCTGGTCGCCAACCGCGCCTACGACGACTACGCCGGTGTCATGGCCGCCGGACGCATCTTTCGGGGCACGGTGCGCCCCGGGGACCAGGTGATGGTGGTGGGGGACGAGGTCGAGCCTCGAGCGCAGCGGGTCGGTCTGGTGCTGCGCCACCGGGGGCTGGCGCGGGAGGCGGTGGAGAGCGCGTCGGCCGGTGACATCGTGCTCCTGACCGGGCTCGAGAACGTGACCATCGGCGACACCGTGGCCGACGCTCAAGATCCGCGTCCGCTGCCCCGAATCCAGATCTCCGAGCCCACCGTGCGGATGACGTTCGGCGTCAACACGTCCCCGATGAGCGGGCGCGAGGGCCGCTTCAGCACCTCGCGCCAGCTCCGCGAGCGCCTCTACCGCGAGCTCCACGTGAACCTCGGCCTGCGGGTCGAGGACACCGACGTGGCCGAGCGCTTCCTGGTCAGCGGGCGCGGCGAGCTCCATCTGGCGGTGCTGATCGAGAACATGCGGCGCGAGGGTTACGAGTTCGAGGTCTCCCGCCCCGAGGCCATCATCAAGACCATCGACGGCCAGCGCATGGAGCCGGTCGAGCGCCTCACCCTGAGCCTGCGCGAGGAGAACCTGGGCGCGGTCAGCGAGGCCCTGGGCCGGCGCCGGGGGGAGATGCAGGAGATCCACTACGACGACTCCGGCGGGGTGCGGCTCGAATACCAGATCCCCACCCGGGGATTGATCGGGCTCCGCAACGCCTACCTCACGCTGACCTCGGGCACCGGGCTCATGGGCTCGATCGGGATCGGCTACCGGCCCTGGGCGGGCGACTTCCGCGACCAGCGCAACGGCGCCCTGCTGGCCTCGGCCCCGGGCTCGGCTCTGACCCACGGCCTGGCCAACGCCCAGGAGCGCGGGGCGACCTTCATCGAGCCTGGAGAAGAGGTCTACGAGGGCATGATCGTGGGGCTGCAGCGTCGCCCGGGCGACATGTCGGTCAACGTCTGCCGGGAGAAGAAGCAGTCCAACGTGCGCTCCTCCACCGCCGACATCGCGATCCGGCTCACCCCGGCCACGCGCCTGAGCCTGGAGCAGTCGCTCGACTTTTTGATCGACGACGAGCTGCTCGAGGTCACCCCCAAGCACCTGCGCCTGCGCAAGCGCCACCTGACCGAGATCGACCGAGCTCGGGCCCGGCGCCGGCAGGAGGCCGCGGTCTAGCCCCGATCCTCGATCAGCGGGCTCTTGAAGACGCGGAACAGGAGCCAGAGCGAGGGGAGGAGGATCAGCGCCCCCACTCCGCTCACCACGAGCAGCGCGGTGAGGGTGGCGGCGGGCGCGGCCGCGGCGGCAAGGCTCAACTCGGGCGGGATCAAATCGGGCCATTGCCCGAGCCCCCAGGCCCAGAGCACCAGGACGACCTGGGCGACCACGGCCAGGCGAGCCAAGCGCGGGCGCAGGGCGAAGACGGCCCAGAGCGCGAAGGGGCCGTTTAAGAGCCCGAGCAGGAGTAGCGGCAGGCCGCGCCCGAAGAGCGAGTGGGCGAGGGAGGGAGCGGCCAGGGGAGCCAGGGCCAGCGCTGCCAAGCCCAGAACCCCCGATCCCAGGCCGGCCAGGAGCGCGCGCCGCCGGAAGTCGGCCTCGAGCTCGCGGCCCTGGTTCTCCACCGTCAGGTAGGTGGCCGCCAGGTAGGCGCAGATGGAGACCGCGAAGGCACCGATGAGGGCTCCGTAGGGCGTGGCCCAGCCGGCCAGGAAGCCCGAGCTTATCTGGCCCCGGCGGACTTGGATCGAGCCCGAGGCGACGGCCGCCGCCGCGGTACCCAAAAAGAAGGGCGCGATGACGCTGGCGGAGCCGAACAGCGTGCCCCAGCGGGAGGGGGTTGCCAGCTCCCGCGGCGAGTGACCGCGGAACGCGAACGCGGCTCCCCGCAGCACGATGCCCAAAAGGGCGATGGTGAAGGGTAGGTATAGGGCCAGGCCCAGAATGCCGAAGGCGCGCGGGAAGGCGGTGAAGAGGCCGGTGATCAGGAAGATGAGCCAGACGTGGTTGGCCTCCCAGACCGGCCCCATGGCGGCCGCCACCGCGGTCCGCTGCGCCCCCGCCCGGGGCCCGCTCGCCAGCAGATCCATCACTCCGCCGCCGAAATCAGCCCCAGCCAGGA
>Ga0307372_10011513_pt1 | contig 11788 bp, 8 predicted proteins | sample OX1MG_FD_202533 | JGI IMG/M metagenome (GOLD analysis project Ga0307372, IMG submission 202533) | Soil microbial communities from Risofladan, Vaasa, Finland - OX-1 | ecosystem: Environmental > Terrestrial > Soil > Coastal area > Acid sulfate soil | place: Finland: Risofladan, Vaasa | collected...
CCCGCATGAACTTAGCGCTCACCCCGGTGGAGGGCGCTTCATGCAGGCTTCACGCCAACCCTCCACGCTCACATAGATGGCCGGGACAGCGGGCACTGCGACCAGGCAGGAGAGCGGGATCGGATCGGCGACCCGGCTCTGGTCTGGGGGCAGCGGCACCGCAATCCGGCAAGGGCGCACCCTGCGGTGCGGGCCCCCGCCGGCGCGACCCGCGCCGCCCACGGGAATCCGGCGGCCCTCGACGCCCGCGGCCAGGGCGGGGACGGCTCGGGAGTGGGGCATGACCCCGGGACCCGGCAGAGGGGTCCGCCCCCCATCCGCTGTCCGGCGCCGGTGCGGCTGCCCCAAGCAGCCGCCACCACGCCACGCTCTCTCGGTCGGCGCGTGACCCGACCCAGCCGTCCCCCGCGCCCGGGCGTCGTCCCCCGCGCGCCGCGCGGGCACCGGCGGACGGTGTTCGCCCTGCTGGCGGCGGTGCCGCTGCTGGCCCTGTGGGTGGCGACCCGGCCCCCCTCGCCAGCGGTGACGCGCCCCCGGCCCGGGGCCCATCGGGCGAGCGCCCCGGGACCCTTCGCCCACCCCCTCACCGGCGGACACCTCCAGCCGGGGTCGAACCCCGCCGTCCTGCCCGGCCCGGTCCTGATCGCCGACGAGGGCAACAACCGGTTGCTGGTGGTCACCCCCCGTGGCCAGATCGCCTGGGAGTTCCCCGGACCCGCCGGGCTTCCCCCGGGGCAGACTTTCCTCAGCCCGGATGACGCCTTCTTCTCACCCACAGGGGGCACCATCGTGGCCACCGAGGAGAGCGACTCGGTCATTTCGGTGGTCGACGTCGCCCAGCACCGGATCCTCTTCCGCTACGGCACCCCGGGGGTGCCGGGGTCGGGACCGAACCAGCTGGCCAACCCCGACGACGCCCAGCAGCTGCCCAACGGGCTCATCTTCACCGCCGACATCATGAACTGCCGCCTGCTCCTCATCACCCCGGGCCGCCACCTGCCGACACGGGTCTTCGGAGAGACCACCCCCGCCTGTCTGCACGCCCCACCCCGGCGCTGGGGCAGCCCCAACGGGGTCTTCCCGATGACCAACGGGGACTTCGTCGTCACCGAGATCAACGGCGACTGGGCCGACGTGATGACGCCCACCGGGCGGATCGTGACCACGATGCACCCGCCCGGGGTGCTCTACCCCTCCGACACCAATGAGGTGGGCCCGGGTGTCCTGCTCACCGCCGACTACTCGGCGCCCGGCCAGGTCGTCATCTACACCACCGCCGGCCGAGTGCTCTGGCGCTACCGGCCGCTCGGCGCCGCCGCCCTCAACCATCCCTCGCTGGCGCTGCCCCTTCCCAACGGGGATGTGCTCATCAATGACGACCGCAATGACCGGGTGATCGTGGTCGACCCCCGCACGGATCGGGTGGTCTGGCAGTACGGGGTAACGGGCCGGGCCGGCTCGGCGGCGGGCCTGCTCAACAACCCCGACGGGGTCGATCTTGCCCCGCCCCACTCGCTGGACATCACCCATGCGGCGACCACCGGGTCGCCCCGGGCCTGACGGCTGCGCATCCCGGGCCGGCCAGCCAGCCGGCCCGGCTTATACTCCACCTCCCCTTCCGGAGTAGCTCAACGGTAGAGCAGGCGGCTGTTAACCGCAAGGTTCACGGTTCGAATCCGTGCTCCGGAGCCAGCCGGCCCCTCCCCCGGGTCGACCGCGGCCCCGGTGGGGGGACCCGACTAGTGCCGGGCGCCCCGCCGGCTGGGCGCGACGACTCGCGAGATAAGGGCGCGGCCCGCGGCGCAGACCAGCGGGCGGTCGTAGGTGACCACCGAGGCGAACCGCCGCTCCCCATCGGCACCGACGTCGCCGAGGTCGCGCGCAACCAGGGCGGCGCTCAGGTGCGGCCCCAGGACCACCAGATCCCACTCGCGGCGGACGGGGTCGCCGGCCGCCAGGTGGGCTCCCCGCACGCCGGACTCCGGCATCCCGCCGATTCCCTCGCCGAGCACGGCGACGAAGGCGGTGCGGTCAGCCAGCCGGCGGTAGCGCCGACGCGTGTCGGGGGTGAGGAACCGGGCCTCCTCGAAGCTGGCGAGCACCACCGAGTGGCGGCCCTGCGCCAGCGCCTGGCGCTCCAGACGCCGACTGACGGCGACCAGCAGCGCCTTGTCGACCAGGACCGGGGCCCGCCCCTGAGAACACAGGGCATACGGGCTCGCATCGGGGTCCTCGCCGAGCACCGCTCCGCCCTGGATGTCCAGCGACGCACCCGGGCCGAGATCGAGGGTGGCGAGCGGGGCCGGGCGTCCCAGCCACCAGCCCTGACCGTAGCTGGCCCCCATCGCCTGGGCCGCGCGCAGGTGGGCCTGGTGCTCGATGCCCTCCGCCACCACCAGCGCACCACTCTCCTCGGCGTAGGCGCCGACCGCGGCGACCACCTCGGCGACCCGTGCACCGCTCCGCCGCTGGACCACCCAGAGGTCCAGCTTGACCACCTCGGGGCGGATCAGGGGCAGCAGCGCGAGGGATTCCGGGGCCGCCCCCACGTCGTCGAGCGCGACCGCCAACCCGCGCCGGCGGAGACGGCGGACCAGCGCCAGCAGCCGGGCGGGGTCGCGGCCCAGGGCCCGCTCCGCGAGCTCAACCACCACCGGGGTCCCGTGGGCCCCCTCCGCGATCCGATCGGCCTCGGCCTCGGCATCGCCCCCGTCCAGCGCCCCGGGCTCGACGTTGACGAAGAGGGTGAGTCCGGCCGCGGCCGCCGGCCGGGCCCCGGCGAGGGCGGCGGCGCGGCAGGCACGGTCGAGGTCCTGGGTGCGCCCGAGTCGGCGCGCCAGCCGGAACAGCGCCAGCGGTGACTCGAGCGGCGACCCGACCGGCCCGCGGGCGAGGCTCTCCACCGCCACCGTCCGACGGTCGCTGAGCCGGACGATCGGCTGGTAGACGGCGCGCAGACCTCCATGCGCCAGCACGCGGTCGAACTCCTCGATCTCGGTCGTGGCCGACAGCAGCAGGGCCATGCGCGGACCCTACCCTCGCTGGAGGGCGGCAGCGCCACGGCGACCAGCTCGTCATCGTCGCGATGCGGCCGCGATACGAACGCCACAGCGCGGTCGGGTCCCCGGCCGGGACAGCCCGTACGATCGGGTCCCGACCGGCCGGCCGAGGTCTCCCGAGGCGGGAGCGTGGTGAGGATCGTGCGCGCGATCGTCCGTCCGCCTCTGAGTCGCGCCCGCGCGGGGACCGGGCCGGGCCGGGGACGGGTGGAGGATCCCAGCCCGGGGCGGACGACCTCCTGCGGGTCGGGGGGGCCCCCGCCCGACCCCACCCTCGCCGCGCGCCAGCCAGGAGCGCGCCCGGGAGCGGAGCCGACCGATCCGGGCGGGCTCGCCGCCGGCTGCAGCCCCGCTCCCGCGGCGAGGACCGCGGGGACGGCCTCCCCGCGCTGCCGCCTCCCGATCTATGGGAGCGGGCTGGCTCGCCTCAGCCACGAGTCCGGCGGCCCGCTCGCGGGCTTCCGCCAGCTGCTCGGGGGCCACCGCACGCGGGACCGTGCGGTGGCGATCCTGGCCAGCGGCCCCGCCCTGGCCCGCACCGCGGCGGAGCCGATCCTGCACGGCAGAGCCCCACCGCCACCTACCTGGCCCAGCAGCCCCGGTGGGTCCCCGCACCGCCCGCCGCGGTCGCCCCGGATGGGTCCCCCTACGCCTGCAGCGCGCCTCCCCCGATCGCGACCGACGCCAGCATCCAGCCCGGAGCCTCGCCGGTGCCGGTGGTCACGGTCGCCACCGCGCGCCAGCGCCCGATCGTGCACCGGGGCGACTGGGGAGTCCTGGCCGACACCGAACCCGCCCTCTCCCGGGTCGCCCACTCGTTCGGCTCCGACTCGACCCCGGGGGTCTACCGGGTGGAAGCCAACGGGGGGTGTCCCCGTGCCACGGCAGCCCGGGCTCGACCGGGCCAGCTGGGTGCTGATCGGGGACGGGGCGGGGTGGGGGCGGCGCCTCGATCCCGCCGACCGGTCGGTCTCAGCGGTCTCGGCGCCGGCCGACCAGGTGGGGCGCGCCGGCCGCGGCTCCGGTCGCCCCGCGTCTGGCTCACCCGGCTCGGCGACCAGGTGACGCCGGTGGCGGTCACCAGGCGAGGGGACCCGCTGGTGCTCGCCACCGGTCCCCGCCACTTGTGGCTCCTGCTCCTCACCGCCCCGGCCGACCGGGGGTGGTGCTGCAGGGTCCCGGGCTGGGCGCCCCGGGAACGCTGGCGGTCAGCGGAGCCGTCACCGACCCCCACGGCCCCTGGCTCACCAGTACCGGCGGCCCGCTCCGGGTGACCGCGGCGGGACGGCTGCGCCGGGTGCTGGCGGGCACCTTCAGCAGCGTGGCGCCGGCGGGGGCCTACGTCTGACCGCCGCCGGCAGGGCCGACGGCTCGGCCGCGACGTGGCCCACCACCAGGGTCGCCGGGGCGGCGATCCCGGCCCGGCGAACGGCCGCGGCGATGGCGGCAATCGGGGCGCGCACCACCTGCTGCTGGGGCCACCCAGCGGCCGCGATGACCGCAGCCGGGCGCTCCGGACCGAGGACCCCGGCAAGTCGGCGGGCGATCGCCCCGAGGTTGGCGAGCGGCATCAGGACCACCAGGCTATCCGCCGCCGCCGCCAGCTGCTCCAGCCGGGCGGGCGCGGGGCCGCCGTGGCCGGTCGTGATCGCAATCGAGCCGGCGGAGCCCCGACGGGTGAGGGCGATCCCGGCCGCGGCGGGGGCCGCGGTCGCCGCGGTCACCCCAGCCACCACCGTCACCCGCACCCCGGCCTCGCGCAGGGCGCCGAGCTCCTCGCCGCCGCGCCCGAACACGAACGGGTCCCCACCCTTGAGGCGGACCACGTCCTCACCGGCGCGGGCGAGCTCGATCATGAGCCGGATCACGTCCGCGTGCTCCGGGCCCGGCTTCCCCCCCCGCCGCCCCACCGGAACCAGCCGGGCCTGAGGTCCGCAGAGGGCGAGCACGTCAGGGTGGACCAGGGCATCGTGAAGCACGACCCCGGCGTCGGCCAGACAGTCCTGGGCGGCCAGAGTGAGGAGCTCGGGGGACCCCGGGCCGGCCCCCACCAGCGCGACCCGTCCGGGCGCGGGGGGCCCGGGCTGGGTGAGCCGGGCGGCCGCGTCCTCGGCCTCCGCCAGGCGGCCCTGGCGCAGGAGAGCGCGGACCGGGGACTGGAGCAGGCGGCGGTAGACCGCCGCCTGCTGGGCGGGCGGGGTCTCCGCCGCCCGCAGTCGCCGCCGCACCCGGCCGACCAGACCCGTGAAGGGCCCCCACTCCGATCCCAGCATCCGCTCCAGCCGCTGCCGCACCGCCGCCGCCACGAAGGGGCTGGCACCGCCGGTCGAGATGGCGACGACCAGGGGGTCGCGCCGCACCACCGCCGGGGCGAAGAAGTGGCAGCAGGCGGGGCGGTCGACGACGTTGAGGAGCACCCGGCTCCGCTCCGCCTCGGCGAAGGCGAGACGGCCCAGTCGGGGGTCCCCGCTGGCGTCGACCGCCAGCCAGGCGCCGCGGAGGTCGGCGGAGCGGGGCACGCGCCGGTGCAGCGTGATCCGCCCGGCGGCGGCGGCGGCGGTGAGGGCGCTGCAGGGCTGCCCCGCCACCACCGTGACGCGCGCGCCGGCGGCCACCAGCTCCTGCGCCTTGCGCGCCGCCAGGTTGGTCTCGCCGAGCACCACGCACGCCCGGTCCGTGAGGTCCAGCACCACGGGGTAGACAGTCACGCGCCGATCGGGACCACCGCCTCCGGGCCCACCTCGCCGCAGCGGTGGCGCAGCTGCGTCACCCCGATCCGGTGGCAGAAGTCTCCGAACCGCTCGCCCGGGAGGCGCTCACGGGCGAACAGGCGAAGGGGGCGCTGCAGCCGGTCCGGGATCTCTGCCAGCGGGACACTCGGGAGGTAGACCGAGTTGAGCCGGGTGCCGGCGGCGTCGCCGCCCAGGTGGAGGTCGTACTTGCCCAAGGTGGTGCCGACGAGGCCCACGTCGCCGAGGTACGGCCGGGTGCAGCCGTTGGGGCACCCGGTCATCCGCACCCCGATCGCCTCGCGGCCGAGCCCGAGCCCGTCCGCCACCTCGACCAACCGCCGCAGCAGCGACGGCAGCACCCGCTCCGCCTCCGCCACCGCCAGGCCGCAGGTCGGCAGCGCGGGACAGGCCATGGCGTGGCGCACCGTGGGGGGGAGGGCGCGCACCGGGAGCACGCCGTGGGCAGCCAGGATCGCGTCCACCTGGACACGCTGGCGGGGCGGGATGTGGGTGAGGATGAGGTTCTGCTGCGGAGTGAGCCGCACCGGCGTCCCCAGCTCGGCCACCAGCCGCCGCAGCCCGGTCATCAGAGCGGCCTCGGGCCGGTCCCGGATGCGCCCGTTCTCCACGTGGATCCCGCAGTAGAGCAGGCCGTCCCCCTGAGCGTGCCAGCCGAGGTGGTCGGAGGGCGCCGGCCAGCGCAGCGGCCCGGGCTCCGCCAGCCGGTGACCGAGACGCGCCTCCACCTCGGCGCGCAGCCACCCCAGGCCGCGCTCCGCCACCAGGTACTTGAGCCGCGCGTGGCGTCGATCCCGACGGTCCCCGTGGTCGCGCTGGACCCCCACCACCGCGCGGGCGAGCGCCACCGCCTGGGCCGGGGGGACCTCCGCCAGGGGCTGCCCCAGGTGGGGGTAGGTCTGGAGCTTGTGGTGGGTGCGCCCGAGCCCACCCCCGACCAGGACGGTGAATCCGGCGAGACCGCCGTCATCGCCCCGGCGGGCGACCAGGCCCAGGTCGTGTGCATACACGTCGACGCAGTTGTCTCCCGGCAGCGCGATCGCGGTCTTGAACTTGCGCGGCAGGTAGGTGTCGCCGTACAGCTCCTCGAGCTCGGGGGCGGCGGGAGTGACGCGCGCGCGCTGTCCGTCGATCCAGATCTCGTGGTAGGCCGAGGTGGCCGGGGTCAGGGCCGCCACCAGGTCGGCGAGCACGGCGGCCACCTCGGTCCGCAGACGATCCGCCCGCGGGGCGGGACAGCAGGTGATGTTGCGCTCCACGTCACCGCACCCCGCCAGGGTGGTGAGGAGGGTGCGGTTGATCGATCGCACGGTGCGGCGCAGGTCGCCCTTGACCACCCCGTGGAGCTGGAACGCCTGCCGGGTCGTGATCCGCAGGGTGCCGTTGCCCCAGCGCCGGACGATCCGATCGTGGGCCAGATACGCCGCCGGGCTGACGCGCCCTCCGGGGACGCGCACGCGGATCATCATCTGATACGCCTTCTCGCCGCCGGCGGCCCGCAGCGCCCGGCGTTGGTCGCGGTCGTCCTGCTGGTAGATCCCGTGGAACTTGATCAGCTGGACGCTGGCGTCGCCGAACACCGGGGTGGGGGTGGCCAGCTCCGCGGCGATGCTGCCGCGCAGATGCGCGCTGGTCGCCTTGACCCGCTCCGACGCGGAGGGCTCGGACGGCGCGGGGACGCCAGTCGCCGGCGCGTGGGGGTCGGACACACCAAGGACTCCTGACAGGACTTGCTGACGCGGGCGCCGTGCGCTCGGGCGAACGACCGCGGCGGTCGCGACCCCGGCCGGCTCGGCAGCTCGGCCACGACTCGCCGTGCGCGCCGGCGACCGGCACGCGGTGCGACCTGCCCGCCGTCCCCGGGGTGGGGAGGGCAGGGGTCGGACGGGCGGGCTACGTACAGGCGCAGCTAGCGCAGACGGCGAAGTCGACCTCACGGGTGCGGGTGAGGTCGAGCCGCTGCGTCACGGTGCCCGGTGCCATTGTCACTGGGGGGAAGGATAGGCGGGCGTCAGCCGACCCGTCAAACCGGCGGACGAGAGCCCCGCGATCACCCCTGCGGGTCGGCCCGGCGCGGGGCCGACCCGGAGGCGGAAGCCGGCTGGGATCCCACCCGGAGGCGGGCGCGAATCAGCTCCGCCACCGACCAGGCCTGGAAGGGACAGCCGGTCGCGCGATGCGGAGGGTCGCCGTCGGCGGTCTCGGAGACCGATCCGAGCCCCCACTCAGCGAGGTGCTGCTCCAGCCCGGCGAGCAGGCCCGCCAGCGGCAGGCCCGCGCGTCCGGCGGCGTCGACGTAGGCGCCCATCAGCCACGGCCAGACGGTGCCCTGGTGGTAGGCGCGGTCGCGGGCGGCAGGACTGCCTCGGTGCGTCCCCCGGTAGGCGGGGTCGGCCGGGTCGAGCGAGCGCACGCCCAGTGGGGTGAGCAGGGTCGCGCCCACCCGCGCCACGATCGCCCGGGCCGCCGGGTCGCCGGCCAGCAGCGGCGCGTGCGGCAGCGACGCGGCGAGCAGACAGTTGGGGCGAATCTGTCCGGCTTGGGCGGGATCACCGTCGACCACATCCCGGCACCCGCCGGGGACGATGAACGCGGCGCGAAACGCCCGCCGGCAGGCGGCGGCGCGCGCGCGCAGGGGGGCGGAATCCCGGCCCACCCGAACGCAGAGATCGGCGGCGGTGTCGAGGGCGTTCACCCACAGGGCGTTCAATTCGACCGCCTTGCCCGCTCGCGGGGTGACCGCGACCCCGTCCACGCGGGCATCCATCCAGGTGAGCGCCCGGCCCGGTGCGCCCTGGCGGAGCAGGCCGTCGGCCGGGTCGACGCCGATGCCGAACCGGGTTCCGCCGAGGTGGTGATCGATCACGCTCAGCACGGCCTGCACCAGCGAGGCCGCACCGTCCCCGTCGCCGATGTGGGCGAGGTGGCGGCCGACCGCATGCACGTACCACAGGGTCGCATCCGCGGTGTTGTAGGCGGGCGCGTCGCGGTCGCCCCCCTCGGACTCCCCGCCGACCGGGTCGGTGGTGTTGGCGAGCATGCCCCGCGACAGGGTCGCGGCGGCGGCGGCGAGCAGCCGGCCCCCCTCCTCGGCACGGCCGGTGGCCAAGAACAGCCCCTCGTAGCTGGTCATGGTGTCGCGGGACCACTCCCCGAACCAGGGATAGCCGGCGACCACGCGGGGCCCCTCGACCACGAACTGGTCCGCCGCCAGCAGCAGCTGACGCCCGACCACGTCCTCCCCGGCCGGGTGCTCCACCCGCCGCGCCCGCCGGCGAGTGGCGGCGATCGCCATCGGACCCGGTGGGGGGGGTGGGTCCGCCACCGGCGACCACGCGGCCACGGTGGTGCTCGCCCCCGGCTCGAGCACGCAGCTGAAGGTGCCGGCGTGGCAGAGGTCCTCACAGTCGGCAAGCCCGCGCGCCGCGTCCTCCCGGTAGCGCACGCCGGCGTACCACCCGCCGTCGGCGCGGACTCCCGGACCCTCCACCCGCAGCCGGCCCTCGAAGGTGAGGCCGCGGGCGTCGGCGGCCAGCGGCGGGTGTCCGCGCGACGGCCCTCCCTGCAGGCGCAGCCCGTGGCTGTCGCGCCAGGTGACCAGCGCGGCCAGCTCGAGCCGTACCGGGGCAGGGGCGCGCACGAGCCGGTGCACCACCACCACAGCGGATCGTCCCCAGACCATCGCCAGCTCGCGCTCCAGGCAGATGTCGCCGACGGTCCAGCGCCAGCGCGGTACGCCGTCGCAGCGATCGAAGGTCTCCAACCAGCGGTCGCCGCGGGGATCGACGGCGCCCCCTCGCCACTCGTCGACTGCCAACCGGACCGCCCGATCGCCGATCCACAGGACCGCATCCAGAGCCGCCAGCCCCAGCCGCCGCACCCCCAGCGGCCCGACGGCGGTGACCAGAAGGCCATGGTAGCGGCGCGTGCGCAGCCCCGCGGCGGTCCCCATCGCAAACCCGCCGCACCCGTCCGCGACCAGCCATTCGCGCGCGGCCGCCTGGTCGAGGTCGCCGAGGAGCTGGGACCCAAAGCGCACCCCCGCATGGTGACGGACGGCGGCCGCCGCCGTCCCGGCGACAGCGCTGCGGACCGCGCCGAGGGGCCGGCGGCCGTGGTTGTCCCCGGCTTCGCCGCCTCCCGTCCCGACGCCGACCGCCCGAGCGCAGTTGGTACGGCACCGGACCGACAGTGCCGATGCCCGGGGCCACGATGGGGACACGCCGTCTCCGAGAGGCGGGGCCGAGGTGGCAGAGATGAGGACAGCGGCGCGTGCCGCGGGCCCCAAAGGAGAGCGGGTGGGACGATCTAATTCACCAGCGCCGGTGGGTGACCCCGAGCGACGGTCGACAGTCGTCGCCGTCAGTTCGGCGTCGTGCGGCTGGGGGGTGCCCGAGGCGAGATTCACCACGCTCCTCACTCCGGCGGAGCGTCTGGCGAGGATCAGCCTCGGTGCGTCATCCAGCCCCGCGCACGGCCTAGCGGACGGCCCGCTGGTCGCGACGCTCCAGGATGTCCCGCAGCCGAGACGGCGCCCCCGGAGCCTCTTTCCAGCACGGGTCGGGTGCGGGTTCGGCTCGGACCCCAGCGCGGATCCGTCGTGACTGCCGGGGGGCGTCGCCTCGCCCGCATCGGACGGGGTCGCTCGTCGTGGCGCACCCACCCGGGCCGCGCTCTCGAGTCGGGCGCGCCCCGCCGCCTGAGCCAGCCTCCTCTGGATCCTCCCATCCTGGCGGCCCACGCGGTCGCCAGGATCTCGGGGACGCGGACCCCCCGAGCGGGACTCCGATTGCGCGGGGGGGACCCGGCGCGTCGCGGTGGCTCGCACCCGATGGGGGCGGAGACAAGCCGGAGGCGCGACCCGCGGGATGGCGACGGCGCTCCATCGAGCCGAGGTCGAGCCATCCCCCGCGGCGGGCGATCACGCGAACGCGCGGGCTGAGGGAGGGGAGAGCATCGTGACCATCCACGCCACCGTCGTCCCGACGGAACTGGGGCCGCGGGCCACCGCGCGCACCGACGGTACGGCCATCAGCGAGGCGAATCGGCAGATTCGCCAGGGGTTCGCGGCCCATGCCGAGTGGGCGATCGGGCGCGTGCACCGACGCCAGTGGGTGCAGGCCATCGATCGAGCACTGGACCGGCTGGAGAAGCTTCATCTGGAGGACGTCGTGGGCGGCCCCACCTACTGCCGTGAGCTGGTCAAGGACATCGTGGGCGCGGTTCCGGCGGAGCCGCCTTCGGCGGTGCGATCCGCGCGCACGTCCTTTCACCTCCACGCGGCGCTGCTGACGTGGCAGGAGACCGCCCTGGAGGGAGCATCCCCGAATCGCCGCTCCTATCCGGACACGGGACCGGAGATTGCGATCCTCGGGAACCCCGGACATCGGCGGCACGTGCGCGCGCTTCGGCCGAGTCCCCGCCTCCGCTCCCGCTGAGAGCTGTCCCGCCTGCGACGGGAGCCGTGGGTCGGACGGAAGTAGATCCAAAACCGCCGCGCCAGGCCCGGTGCCGGACGCGGCCGAACGGCGGTGGGGGTGGAGCGGTCCGGGAGGCGAGGAGGGTGCCACCCACCACGCCCTCCTCGATCGGCGGCGATGCCACCGGCACCGATGAGGCGGGTGGGGAGGGGAATCGCGTCGTGGTAGGTCCCACGGCTGGCATGGTCACCCATCGGGGGTGCGCGCCCACGCCCCGGCAGGGACGCGGACGCCGGGCCCCTCGCGACCCTGGCGACGTCCCCGGCGGAGACGCCCCGATCACCGCCCCGTCGCGGAGGTAGACAGGCGCTCCGCCGGCACGGGGATAACGTGTCTGAGGGGCGGGGGCGGACCGGTCAACGGCGCTCCGGGGAAGGTGCGGCCCTGACCCGATGGCCGCTTGGCGGGTGGCATGGGGAGGGGCACGTGAGTCGGCGCGACCTCGCTCCGCCGCCGGGTCCAGACGGGCTGCGCCCGCCCGGGGTCGCCGGCGGCCCGC
>Ga0307372_10011516_pt1 | contig 11786 bp, 13 predicted proteins | sample OX1MG_FD_202533 | JGI IMG/M metagenome (GOLD analysis project Ga0307372, IMG submission 202533) | Soil microbial communities from Risofladan, Vaasa, Finland - OX-1 | ecosystem: Environmental > Terrestrial > Soil > Coastal area > Acid sulfate soil | place: Finland: Risofladan, Vaasa | collected...
GTCGCGGGGCCGCGGAGCGGCCGAAGATCTGTTCCAGGCGAGCGGGGGGCGTTAGCCCCCTGTTAACTCGTTCCCACGCTCCGCGTGGGAATGTTTCCGCGGACGCTCCGCGCCCCGATGCCCAGCGGCGCTGGGGCGTCGCGGGGCCGCGGAGCGGCCGAAGATGTGTTCCAGGCGAGCGGGGGGTGTTAGCCCCCTGTTAACTCGTTCCCACGCTCCGCGTGGGAATGTTTCCGCGGACGCTCCGCGCCCCGATGCCCAGCGGCGCTGGGGCGTCGCGGGGCCGCGGAGCGGCCGAAGATGTGTTCCCACGCGGAGCGTGGGAACAAGAAAAGGCAGTCCTTGAGCCGCAACGCCTGTGCTCGCGGGCTGGCGCCGGAGTACTGCCGGCAGCGGTAGCTCGTGGCGATGGATGTGAGCCACGGCCGTTTGCACTCCAGGTAGCCCGGCCCGAGGTCGAAAATCCTGTCGCCGCGCGCGAAGCTGTCTTCGACCATTCGCCGCATCAGCACCGTGCCGGCGCCTACGTCGGTGACGCTCGAATCATAGCCCATCCGCAGGCCAAAAACGTGTCCTTGCAGGTGAAAGCAATAGGCGAAGGCCACCGCGCGGCCGTCGAGGCGCAACAGGTTCAGATCGACCCCCCCCGCGCGCGCGGCGGCGGCGAAAGCGTCGCGCAGATAATCGCGCACCGGCCCGTGTGTCAACGTCGTACCGGTCGTTGAAGAACCCTGCCAACTACGCCCGGCAATCGTTTCGCACGACGAATAAAGATCCCAACGCGGCTCGTCGTCGTCGCAGTCGGCGCCGACTGGGCGGTAACGGATGTACGCGACTTCGCCCAAGGCGGCCAGCTTCCGCTCGCAGCGGCCCACGTTGTTGCGCCAGCGGTGTCCGCGCGACGACCAGTACGACTCCCACGAGTCGCCCAGTTCGATCACCGCCCCTTGTTCTCCGACGCGTTCGCGCGGCTGCCATCCCGCCAGACGGCTGTCGCTCAAGGCGCGGAGCGCATCGCAACCCTCGCGATCGATCCAACGCAGGTCGATGAGATCCCAGTCACGGCGAGTCTGGGCGACGTGGATCATCGCCGCCGACAGCGCGGCGGTCGGTTGCGGCCCGATCGGTCCGTAGAACATGCCCCAGTAGTCGAGCGGGTAGGTCAAAACCCTCACGCGGCCCAAACGTGTCGGCTCGGTCCTCACGACCAGTGGGACAATCCCCCGCACCAGTCCTTCGCTACGTACGATCAAGACCCGTAGCCGTTGGCCCGATCCGAAATGCCGCCAGTACGCCTCGAGCCAATCGAGCGTGTGAAAGAACGACGCCCGATGGGTGTTGGTCAGCAGCGACCTCCAATGCGGCCGGTAGCCGGCCAGTTCATCCAGGTCGTTGATTTCGGTGACATCGGCCACGTCGCGCGAGCTCGCATGAATCAGGAAAGCGGTCTTTCTCAACTCTACGTCCAAAACAGCGCCGGACCCACTGGATTTTTGCCGCGCATGTCCTAAGATATTCAACGAACCGAGGTCCAGCATCGTCGCCAGGGAGAACGCCATCGTGGGCCACCATCAAACAAACGAGCACCGCCGCGGCAAGCATTCGTACCACCAAATCGGTTTAGTCCGCGGACAGTTCGGCAACGTGCCGGAAGACCCATGGCTCGACTGGATCGGGCAAGCCGGATTCGACGGTTGGGAGGAAGCGAGTTGGGAATTGGAGCTGGCCCGCTGCGACGACGACGGCGGCGCGAAGGCCTATGCTCACGAGCGCGTGGCCAAGGCCAAACAGCGAGGGCTCGAAATCGTTTCGGTATCCGCGCACCTGCAAGGCCAGGCGTTGGGTGACGAACCCAGCGCCAAGTCGGTGCAGTTTCTGGGCGGCGAAGCGGCGGACGCCTATTCCGCATGGCGCGCGGCCGGCAACCAGCCGCCTCGAACCGACCCCTTCCATGTCCCGCCGCACGTCGGCGAGGTCGTCCGCCGCCAGGCGACGACGGCGCTGGTCAACAGCGTGCGATTGGCTCATTTCCTTGGCCAACTTCAAGACCGCACGGTGCCGGTCTCCGGCTTCGTCGGTTCGCCGGCCCACTGCTGGAGCCATTGGTTCCTCTTTCCGCCCCTGCCCAAGGCGATCGGCGGACATGCGATTCCCGACGTGTTCCAGGTGAGCCTCGACCTGCTTGTCGAGCGGTTCTCACCCGTCTTCCAGGCCTGTTTGAAATACGGCACCACGTTCGATCTCGAATGCCACCCCAGCGAGCGCGCCATGGGCGACATCACCAGCGCCGGCCAATACTTGGCGGCGGTTGACGGCGCCGGCTTCGCCAAGGCGGCGGGCTTCAACTTCGATGGTTCGCACATGGAATGGCAAGGCGTCCGGGGAGTCGATTTCATCCGCGCTTACGGCGACCGAATCCACTGCGCCCACATCAAGGGAGTGCAGGTGATCCGCGGTTATAGCCGCAACGGCCTGCTGGGCGGTCACCAGCCGATGGGCGACAAGCACAACGGCTGGAACTTCGTCACGGCGGGCACCGCCCGCGACGCCACCTCGACCGAGGAGTTGTTCGTCGAGTTGAACCGGGCCGGCTTCCGCGGCGCCGTTTCGATCGAATGGGAAGACAACGACGTCGAGCAGCACGCCGGCGCCAAGCAGGCCCTCGCCAACATCCACCTCGCCGACCAGCCCCCCAGCGGCATGCGCCACGACGAGCAACTGAAGGGCACCACAACGGCGGTTTTGGGATAGGCACTAATGCCAAATTGCCATCACCACGAGGAACGCGAGCCAAAGCGCCAAAGCGATCGACGTCGTCACCAGAAAGACGATACGCTTGCGCGGCGGGTTGGCGGGAGGTAACATCGGTTTCGCGGGTTCCGGCGGCTCGCCGCGGCGTTCCGCCGGTTCCTTGCCGCGGCTGGGTACGGGTGGGTGACGTTTCGACATGGGGACTTGGGAACCGTAGGTTGCTTACTGGGGCCGGCCGCGAAGCGGCGACATAGTATAGCAATCCACCAACCCACATGCCGCCCTGCGGGACGCGCCGGTTCCACTCCGGCGCCTTCGAGCTTCGATCATACACCCGCCGCGTCGGCCGCTCGCCAGCAGCGATGTCGTAACGATGTGGCCACATGGACCAAGGCCAGCAATACCGGCACCTCGACCAACGGTCCGATGACCGCCGCGAAGGCCGCCCCCGAGCGAATGCCGAACACGCCGACGGCCACCGCGATCGCCAGTTCGAAATTGTTGCTGGCGGCCGTGAACGAGAGGGTTGCCGTCTTGGGGTAGTCGGCCCCCAGGCGGTGGCTCATGGCGAACGAGACCAGGAACATCGCCAGAAAGTAGATCGTCAAAGGCGCCGCGACCCGCAGCACGTCGAAGGGGAGCTGGACGATGGACTTTCCCTGGATCGAAAACATCACGACGATCGTCAAAAGCAGGGCCACCAGGGTGATCGGGCTGATGCGGGGAATGAAACGCTCGTGATACCACGTCCTGCCTCGGCGGCGCACGAGCAAGAAACGCGTCAGCATGCCGGCGAGGAAGGGAATGCCCAGGTAGATGAACACGCTTTGGGCGATGGCACCCAGCGTGACGCCGGAAAGGTCCATCTCGCCGAAATCAACGCCGACCCAGGGCGGCAGGACGATCAGGAACAGGTAGGCGTAGGCGGAATAGAAGAAAATCTGGAACACGGAGTTGAAGGCCACCAGGCCGGCGGCGTACTCGGGGTCTCCCTCGGCCAGGTCGTTCCAGACGATGACCATGGCGATGCAGCGGGCCAGTCCGATCAAGATCAGACCGACCGCGTACTCGGGCAGGTCGGGCAGAAAAACCACCGCCAGGCCGAACATCAAGAGCGGCCCGATGACCCAATTCTGCACCAGCGACAACCCCAGCATCCGCACGTCGCGAAACACCTTGCCCAACTCTTCGTAGCGGACCTTCGCCAGCGGCGGGTACATCATCAGCACCAGACCCACGGCGATCGGAATCGACGTCGTGCCAATTGAGCATTGAGACACGGCGTCGACGACCGCCGGCGCGACGTTGCCCAGGGCCACGCCCGCCAGCATGGCCAGGAAGATCCAGAGCGTGAGATAACGGTCGAGAAACGACAGCCGGCGCGAGGATTCAGTCATGGCCGTGGTTCTTCCCGCCGTCGAGCCGCCGCCGGACTTGCGACATCACGGCCAGCATCAGCCGGCCCAGGTCGTCGCGGCGCTCGGCGTACTTCGCGGCTTCGAACTCACCGTCGTCGTAAACCTTGGGGTCGAGGTACGGCATTGAGATGCGCAGCGCGGCGCCCTTGACGAGCGGACATGCGGCGTCGGCCCCGCCGCAGACCATCAAGGCCGCGAAGCCGGCACGAGGGTTCGACTCGTCGTCATAGCGTTTCGAGAACTCGGTCGTCTCCATGGGCGGCTCGTGGGTGTCGCCGGGGTGTCCCCATCGCAACAGGTAAACAGGGTTGGCGTCGCCGGCCGGCCCCGGCGGCGCCTCGGCGCCCGTCGCCTCGATCTCCAAACCGATCGCGCGCAGCGTGGCAACCGTCCGCTGGTTGACGGCGGTCGGCGCCGTGCCCCCGCTGTGGCAGCGGATTTCCGTCAGTCCGTAGTAGGCCGCGGCGACGTTGCCCATCGTCGAGGCCAATACGCTGCGCCGCGAGTTGCCCGTGCAGACGAAAACCACATCGAGCGGTCGGCCGGCGTCGTAGTGGTCGACGACCCAATCGGCGAGCTGTTCGCCAATGGCCAGGTGTTGCGCGTCGATCCGGTCGAATGTGGTCGTCAGCGCTTGGACGTGTGCCACGACGCCGGGCAACAACCGGCCGCGGCTGGGAACGGTGCAGCCGGCAAGAGCGCGCCGGACGTCCATCGCGTCGAGACGCGAATCGCCCCCGGCGAGATGGGCAAATGTCTTGGGGTCCATGATTTCCTTGACTCCAGGGAGGGAAAGTACACCATCCTTGCCGATCGCTTTGGCAAGAACGGCTTTCGTGCGTTCGTCATGGCTTGGACTGGCGGCTTCCAGTGTGCCAAACGACTGTATCAGCCAAAGGGCGCGCACGAAATTGCCGACATCGGGCTGTGCCGGCTGTCCCCCAGGCTCGGCCGCGCAGGTGGCGAGGCAGATCAACGCGGAAAGGGCTCCGGCGGCAACGGAGGAAAGAGAATGGGGCATGCTTTTAAGTCTCCAGGGAAAATGCGTCATTCATACGTTCAGACGAATGTAATTACATGCGACGATCCAAATATATGGAACTAAAAAACTCACTCCGACGATTCGCAACCGGGCGCAAGCCGCTGAAGGCGGTGACGATCGTCACGCAGCACATCGAACTGTGAAAGGCAGCCGCTGACGCAGTCGATGAGTGTTCGGTGCAACGGGGTGGCGGGCTTGGCGAGCCGATAATGGACCCACAGCCCGTCTTTGCGGGCCGCGACAAGCCCGGCGCGCCGCAACGAGGCCAGGTGCCGCGAGACGGTTGGCTGCGGTAGTTCAAGCGCCTGGTGGAGGTGGCAGACGCAGACCTCGCCGCCCCCTGCGAGCAAGTGCAACAACCGCAAGCGCACGGGGTCGGCGAACGCCTTCAACAGGCGGGCCGAATCGGTCAAGGGGGTGGCGCTCGCGGACTTCATACGTGTACCCGAATGTAGCGGAGGCGGTGCGCGCCGTCAAGCGCCCGGTGCGCGGCCTTGACGATGATTGCGTGAATTTCAAACAACGGTGCCGATTCTGTAGGGAACGCCCTCCGTGGCGTTCCGCTTCCCGACGGAACACGTCACTCTGTAGGGAACGCCCTCCGTGGCGTTCCGCTTCCCGACGGAACACGTCACTCTGTAGGGAACGCCCTCCGTGGCGTTCCGTTTCCCGACGGAACACGTCGCGCCAGCTTCACGGAACGCCACGGAGGGCGTTCCCTACAGAACCCAAAGCGACGATTCCAGCGTTTGGCGGGTCATTGCACTAAAACCCCTTCACGAAAAAAATTGTCAGCCGCTGGGACAAGACTTGGGAACCGGTGACGGGCAGTTCGTAGCCGCCCGCCAGGTAGTATTCGCGGCCGAGATGAGTTCGAAAGCCCGGCGTGAGGCTCGCGTACGTTCCGGGTAGCGAACCGGGCGAGCCCTCCAGATTGTCGCGGACTGTGGCCGCCAGATAGTATTGGAAATCACCCAAAGGCCAAGAATCGTGCGCCGTAACGGTGCGGCCCAGCGCCAGGTTGGTGACCATCGTCGCGCGTTGCGAGCCAAAACGGTTGGTCGGAACCTCGACGCCCATGCCACCTCGTAGCGCCACACCGCCGCCCAAATCGCTCCAAAACTCCATGTTCGGAAAGAGTAGCGCCAGGCCGTTGCCGGTTTGCGGAACGCCGGTCGGCGACCGCGCGCCGAAGCTCGCCACGACCGACAGGTTCCGGGTTTCGCGCAGCATGATGCGGGTGGTGACGTTGAAGTCGCCGAACGACGCGGCTTGATAGGGTCCGCTGTCACCGTACAGCGCCGTGACGAAAGGGACGTCGAGCGATATCCATGCGCGCCGGCTGAGCGGGCTTTGGAATTGAAACAGCCCCAGGCCCGAGTCTCGCCCTTGCGGGAGCCCATCCGTGCGCGAAAAGAGCCACACGAAATTACGGTAAAAGAGGCCGTCGACGGCGGAGTCCACCCATCCCTGGCGAACCGCCCCGCTGTCCCCACTGGGCGGGCTGATCCACGGTTCGTCCCAGCCCTCGCTGAACAAGGTCCGCAGCGGCAACGGTGTCCAAACCCGTTGGTCGTCCGGCACGCCGAAAATCGACCCGCGGATCACGCCCCGCCCGCGCGATGCGCGCGCCGTCGCCTCGGCTCCGCGCGCCGTCGAGGCGTTCAACAGGCAAATGCCTGCCATTGCCGCGAGCAGCCAAAATGCGTGGCGCGCGATCCGAGCCGTTACCGGCCCGTGCCGCTCGACCATCGGGCGGTTGGCGCGCATGTGCCTCCTTTCCACCGACAGTATAATTGCCAGCACGCATATAGCTATATCTATATTCGGCTGTTTGAATACGGATCGTTGACCCAATTGACCTAGTTGACACAATTGTCGCGGCGACCATACTGCTCCGCGTTTTCCACCAGGTCAACGCGGACATGCGCGAGGTGCTAATCTTGGCGGTGGGCGTAGGGTGGGACAAACTCGCCTTGGGCGAGTGCCGGCCCACCAATTGGGTTGTGTCAACAATTGACCGTTTCACCAGGCATCATGTGGGAATGGTGGGCCTGGAGACCCGCTGCGCGGGTGCCCCCGCAAGCTTGTCCCACCCGTCCCACCCTAGGCTAGGTGAGGAATCGCAACCCGTATTGTGAGCCAACGGTTCAGAACGCGCTAGATTTCCGCACATCCTGTTCGGCGCCCTTGTTCGCCGCCCCGCGCGCTGGTCAAGTCAACGGCGAGTTGAATGGACCGCGAGGAACGTCGAGCGGGGACGGTTCCCGCAGCCGCCACGGAACCTTGTCGCGAGGTGCGGTCATGGAATCACCGATCAAGTGCGCGCGTTGCGGGCGGACGTTGGACGCCCCATGCGAATGGAAGCTGGAACATGCCGTCTGCGAGGCCTGCGGCCGGCCGAATGAGCCTTCGGCCCCGCTGGCGGCCCCGCGCGGCGCCGTCGCGGAATTGCTTGAAACGGCGTTTTCGGAGTTGCCACCACCGCCGCCGCCCGCGCGGCCGGGGCGGAAAATCGGCCCTTGGCCGTTCGTCGCCGCGTCGGCGCTGGGCCTGGCCGCGTTCGGCGGCGCTGTCGCTCTGGTGGCCAGCCGTCTGCGCGAGATGCCGGGCGTTTCGCTGACGGGCTCTGCGAACGTCGACAAGGCCCGTCAGCCACCGTCGGCGCCCAGCGAGACGGAGTTGCCCGATTGGACGCCCGATCCGGACTTGGTCAATTGGCTCCCCCGTCCAGTCCGTTTTAGCCGATGGCGTTTGCGCCTCCCCGAGGGCTTCGCGCCGGCGCCCGCGCCTGCCTGGCAAAAGTTCTATCAGGGCGATCTCGAATCGTGGGCCTGGGGCGATGTGCCCAAAGGCGATTCGATGCTGGCGGCCTTTTACCTCGATTCCGGTGAAATGAAACGCCTGAACGAACCGCTCACGGCGCTGGTTCGCCGTTTGACGCAGCAGTTGCAAAAGGGCTACGCCCTGCGCGACTTTGAATCGACGCTCGGCGGTTCCGAGCGGCTGGGGCCGCGGCAATTCCAGCGCCTTGAGTTCCAAGGCGTGAACGCCCGCTCGGAACGGGTTTACGGGACGCTGTTTTTGTCCCGAATCGAGCGGCAGTTGCTTGTTCTGGCCGCGACATCGCCGTACCCGCCGGATGACGATCGGCACGCAAAGTTGGTCGCGGCGCTGCTGACGCTTGAATGACGACAACCTGAGGCACGAGGGTATCGTGGCCATGGTCCTGGCGGCAAATTATTTCAACGTCCAGATTAGGAGCCACAACACGAAAACGGGACCGACTCTGTAGGGAACGCCCTCCGTGGCGTTCCGTGAAGCTGGTGCGATGTCTTGCTGGCGAGACACGGAACGCCACGGAGGGCGTTCCCTACAGAACCCAATGCGGCGATCCTCGAAACCAGTCTTCCACGCGCCGCTGCCGCCGCTAGCGTCAAGGGCTGATCCCCACCCACTGTTCCGCCGTAGGGACCACACGGAGGATCTCGTCGAAGCTGGTCTCGCCGAGCGCGACCTTGAGCATCGAGGCCCGGCGAAAATCGAGCATCCCGTCGTCGATGGCTTGCTGGCTGATGTCGTTCAGGGGACGTCCCTGGGCGATCCGCTGCCGAACGGCGGGCGTGAGACTCAAGAGTTCGAAGACGCCGGTTCGCCCCGCGTAACCTTCGTTGGCGGGGCCGTCGCCGCTCTCGCCTTGACGGGCCGCCGCGTAGACTGTGGGCTCGTGGTCGGGAGGCAGCCAGCGCCCGATTTCCTCGAACGTCCGCGGCGCGTGACTCAGGTCGAGGCGGACCTTGGTCTCGGAACCCAGCGTGCGGATCAGCCGCTGGCCAATGACCCCCAACAGCGAGCTGCACAGGAAGTGCGGGTGGATCCCCAGGGCGAGCATGCTTTGGATGGCGCCCGCGGCGACCGGCGCGTGCAAGCTGGCAAACACGAACTGGCCACTGTTGGCGGCGCGGATGGCCGTTTCGGCGGTCATCTGGTCGCGAATCTCGCCGATCATCACCACGTCGGGCCCTTGCCGCAGCACGGCCCGCAGCAGTTGCTCGAAGCTGGGGCCGTTCAACTCGTCGACTTGCGACTGGCGGAGGCCGTCGAGCGCGTATTCGATCGGATCCTCGATCGTATGGATCTTGCGGCGGCCGTTGTTCAAGAACTTCAAGCAGGCGTACAAGGTCGTCGTCTTGCCCGAACCCGTCGGTCCCGTCACGACGATCAGCCCGCTGGGGCTATGCAGCCAACCCATCAGCGTATCCAATTGCGGGCCGACCAGCCCCACCTTCGACACGTCGTACAACTGGCTGTCGCGCACCAGGATGCGGATCGCGAAGCTTTCGCCGTACATGGTCGGCATGGTGTTCAACCGCAGGTCGATCGTCCGGCCGTCCGAGCGGTGCCGCACCAGCCGACCGTCTTGAGGCTTGCGGTGTTCGTCGAACTTCATGCCCGCCGCGGCGCGAATGTGGTACATGCAGCGAGTACCCAACTCGCTGGGCACTTTGGCGATCGTTCGGATCATGCCCAAGTTCCGGATGGAGACCTCGACGCGGTCTTGTTCGGAGCAGAGGAACAGGTCGCTGGCGCCCGTCCGCACCGCGTAATCGACCAGCACCGAAAAGGCGAGCTCCGGCGAAACGCGGTCGAGCGACAAGTCGTTGTCCGCCGCCCCGCCCACCTCTTCGAAGTCAATCGTCGCCATGAATGCCTCCCTGGGCCAAGTGGCGGGCCTGGGCTTCGTTCTCGGCCAGTTTCAATACCAGATCCACGCGCATCATCTTCAGAATCTGTCCCACGACCGGCGAAAAGGAGTGGATCACGAGCGTTCCACCGCCCATGGCGAACCGCTTATGGTATCGTAGAAGCCATTCGACTCCCGTCGAATCGAGATACCGGCAACTCGCCAGGCTGAGCAGAACCTTTCGCGAGTAGACCTGCGGACCACCTATGTGTTCGATCGGATTAGCGCCGCCATCCCGACCGTCGCGCGACACGGCTCCCGACGATTCGAGCCGCACCAGTTCGCCGTCGCCGTCCCCGTCGCGATCGTTGAGCAACAACCTCATTTCCAGCATGTTTGACTCCCGGGTTTCGTTTGAACCACCGGCGACTCGCGCCGGTGGATCATGGTGATTTCGTTGCCGCGGTCGTTGAAGCGGACTTCGTGCATGAACATCCGGATCAGGAACAGCCCCCGGCCGCTGGGCCGTTCGAGGTGCGCCGCGTCCGTAGGGTCGGAGGGCACGGACGACGGATCGAAGCCGCGGCCCTCGTCGCGGATCAGGTAACGCCCCTCGCGCGGCGATTCCCGCGTGACGACATGGACGTACCGGTTGCAGTAAGGCTGCATCGTGCGTCGCTCCTCGGCCGTGTCGTAAAAACAGTCGCTGTCGTCGCCGCGCAGTTCCGAGTCGAGCTCGAGGTTTCCGTGATAAATGGCGTTGCTCAGCGCCTCGTGCAACGCCACCCCGACGCGGATCAATTCGACCTCGCCGACGGCCGACATGGCGCGGGCATATTGCTGGATGTGGTCGACCAATCCGGCGATCAGCCTCGCGTCGTTCACCAGGCGAAATCGGAATTCGGTTTGCACCCAGGCTCCGAGCGTGCGGCGGTGCTGGCTTTCGGCGTCGGAGACGGACAGCACGCTCCGCACGGCTTCCACCAGGTCGCGCGCCAGGTGGCGCTTCGGCACGTAGCCGGCGGCCCCCTGCCGCAAGGCCGCGAGCGCGATTTCCTCACTGCCGTGGGCGGTCATCAGGACGACGGGCACGAAGGGATACGACATTCGGATTCGCGCCGCCAGGGTCAGGCCGTCCATCCGCGGCATTTGCATGTCGGTCAGCACGAGGTCGGGCGCTTCGGAGGCGATCAGGTCCAGCACCTCGATGCCGTCGTGGGCGAAGACCACCTCAATCGGCAGTGCTTGCTGGAGGATCTTCGCCGCGAGATGGCGGTCGAGGTTGGAGTCGTCGACGATCAGGATTTTCGGCCGCTCGCCGTCGCGGGACGGCGCGTCGCATTCGGGCGCGGCGAGCAAGTCGATAGGTTCTCCGGCCATCATAGGTTCTCCGGTTGGCAGTAAACAGCTTGGTTCATCGAGAGTCAAACGGAATGGAGAATTCTCGCGGAACTCTAACACGGCTCTTGCAAACGGGTGCTGACCCACGGTACACTATTTTGCGAAAAACGACGGCAGCCCACCGCCGCGCGACAGCACGACCCGAAAGAGGGGCGCTCGCACCGTCCAACCGATCGGCCTCATACCGAATCGAAGGCGGCACTCGCGATCGCTCCAGGTGGCTCGGATTTCCGCACACCGCTGTCGGATCTCGTCGGGAGTGGGATCGACTCCGTCGAAGTTTCGTGACACCGAACATTGAACACTTTCCACCATCGCAGTATCTCCTCTTGAGGTCGCTTTGCCCTTCCGAACGGCCCGATGCTAGCCTGGATTCCCATAGTCGGGGTATCCCCTAAGAGTTCCCGGCAGGCGGGTAGCGTTGTCGCGGGCTTTTTCGCGAGATTGGTATAGGAGAATTCTTAACGTAAAAGTATGCTTCCACCTTCGT
>Ga0307372_10011517_pt1 | contig 11786 bp, 10 predicted proteins | sample OX1MG_FD_202533 | JGI IMG/M metagenome (GOLD analysis project Ga0307372, IMG submission 202533) | Soil microbial communities from Risofladan, Vaasa, Finland - OX-1 | ecosystem: Environmental > Terrestrial > Soil > Coastal area > Acid sulfate soil | place: Finland: Risofladan, Vaasa | collected...
TGGAGTGGTTGGCGTGGCCGCCCACGTTGTTGCGGACGACGGCGCGGATGTCCTCGGGCACCTGGTTGATGCCCCACAGGATGTCCTCGACCGACTTCTTCGCCCATTCCGGGTGCTTCTCGAGCGCGGCGTTGGCGTTGTTGACGTACGCGGCATGGTGCTTGTCGTGATGGATCTCCATCGTCTTCGCGTCGATGTGCGGCTCGAGCGCGTCGAACCCATATGGAAGCGGTGGCAGCTCAAGTGGCATGGCGGAAGCCCCCTTCGTTCAAATTTGTACTCGAGTACCGAACCAGTCTAAGAGGTCGGAGATTTCGACCCGGAAGCCTGGGCCTTGACCGCAGCCGCGCGGCGCGCGACCTCAGCCTGGTCGCCGAGGTACCGCCACGACCGCGCTTTGAGGTCGGGCCCGAGCTCATAGACCCGAGGTACCCCGGTCGGAATGTTCAGGTCGACGACCTCCTGCTCGGTCAGCCCGTCGAGATGCTTGACCAGGGCGCGAAGGCTGTTGCCGTGGGCGGAAACGAGGACGCAGGAACGAAGCATTAGGTCCGGCACGATGGCGTCGTACCAGTAGGGAAGCATCCTGTCGATCACGTCCTTCAGGGATTCGGCACTGGGCAGAAGCTCCGGCGGCAGGCCCGCATACCTCGCATCGTGAGTGGGATGCCGCTCGTCGGAGACGGCCAGGTCGGGAGGCCGGACGTCAAAGCTGCGCCGCCACAGCTTGACCTTGGCGTCTCCGTACTTCTCCGCGGTCTCCTTCTTGTTCAGGCCCTGCAGCGCTCCGTAGTGCCGCTCGTTCAACCGCCAGCTACGCCGCACCGGGATCCAGGTCCTGCCCATCGCGCCGAGGGCAAGGTCCGCCGTCTGGATGGCGCGGACCAGGACCGAGGTATGAACGACGTCCGGTGCGAGCCCTGCCTCGGTCATCAGCCGGCCGGCCTCCACGGCCTCGGCGGAGCCGCGCTCGCTCAACGGGACGTCGTGCCATCCGGTGAACAGGTTTTCGAGGTTCCACGTGCTCTGGCCGTGGCGCAGCAGGACGAGGACTCCTGGGCCGTGACCGCTACCGGTGGCCATATACCTCTGCGGTCACCTTGACGATGTGGGCGAACTCCTCGGCGTCGAGGCTGGCGCCGCCTACCAGGCAGCCGTCACACAGCGGGAGTTCCACGTACGACTGGACGTTAGCCGAGTTGACGCTGCCTCCGTAAAGAACGCGCACCTTGCGCGCAGCACCGGCCCCGATCATCTCCCCCACGACCCGGCGGATCAGCCGCATGGTCTTGTACGCGTGCTCCGGGTCTGCGCTCTTGCCCGTGCCGATGGCCCATACCGGCTCATACGCCATGACCAGGCGCGCCGAGTCGTCGGCCGAGCAGCTGGCAAGCCCCGCCTTGACCTGGGCGGTGACGACCTGGTCGGCGGTGCCCGCGTCGTGCTCCTCGGCGCGGTCGCCCACGCACATGATCACGCTGAGCTCGGCGGCCAGCGCGGCGGCGGCCTTCTTGGACACCATCTCGTCCGTCTCGCCGAGGTACATGCGGCGCTCCGAGTGGCCGACGATCACCCACTGGCACCAGCCCTTGAGCATCGCGGGAGAAACCTCCCCGGTGTAGGCGCCGGAAGCCTCCCAGAAGCAGTCCTGGGCGCCCAGTTTCACGCCCGACTCCGCCAGCACCTCCGCCACGCCCATGAGGTAGGGGAACGGCGGGAACAGGGCGACCTCGACGCGGTCGGCATGGCCCCGCGCCACCGACAGGACGCCGCGCACGAGGTCCAGCGCCGAGTCCGAGTCGGTCGGGTTCATCTTCCAGTTGGCGGCCACGATGGGCATCCCCGGCGGGCGGCTGCTCAACGCCTCAGCCTTCCTTGAGGATCGCGACGCCGGGCAGCTCCTTGCCTTCGAGGTACTCAAGGGTGGCGCCTCCGCCCGTCGACACGTGGGAGAACCGCCCGGCCATACCGAAGGCGTCGATCGCCGCCACCGTGTCACCGCCGCCGACCAGGGTGAAGGCGCCCGAGGCGGCGATCGCCTCGCCGACCCCCTTGGTCCCGTCGCTGAAGTCCTTGATCTCCGTCACGCCCAGCGGCCCGTTCCAGACGATGGCCGCGGCGCCGCGCAGGCGCTGGGCGAACATGGCGACGGTCTTGGGGCCGACGTCGAGCGCCATCCAGCCTGCCTCGACGGCGTCCGGCGTCATGACCCGGAGCGGCTGCCCGGCCTCGATGCGCTGGGCGCAGACCAGGTCGATGGGCAGGACCAGCCTGTCGCCGCCCTTGGAGGCGACGGCGGCCGCCTGCTCGAGGCAGGAGTCTTCGACCAGGCCGCTTCCCGTCGGCCACCCCCTGGACTTGAAGAAGGTGTTCGCCATCGCTCCCCCGATCAGCAGCGCATCGACTCTGCCGAGGAGGTGCTCGAGGACTTCGATCTTGGTCGACACCTTGGCCCCCCCGATCACCGCGAACAGGGGGCGCCGAGGGTTGTCAAGCGCCTGGTGTAGGGCCTTCAGCTCGGCTTCCATGAGCTCGCCCGCGAACGCCGGGAGGTAGGTCGCCACCCCCACGACCGACGCATGCGCACGGTGAGAGGCGGCGAAGGCGTCGTTGACAAAGATCTCGCCCAGAGATGCGAGCTCTCGCGCGAATTCGGGGTCGTTGGCCTCGTCCTCTGGATGGAAGCGGACGTTCTCTAGCAGCAGGACCTGACCGGCCGTCATCTTGTCGACGGCCGTGCGGGCCGGCTCGCCGACACAGTCGCCGGCAAACTGCACCTCGCGATTGAGCAGCTCAGCCAAGCGCGCCGAGACCGGGCGAAGAGAAAGCTGGGGATCGACTCCCTTCGGCCTCCCGAGGTGTGACATCACGATCACCCTGGCACCGCGCTCGGCGAGGTGCTGCAGGGTCGGGAGCGCGGCCCGGATGCGCGCGTCGTCCGAGATCGCACCTTTCGACATCGGTACGTTGAGGTCCTCGCGGACGAGGACCCGCTTACCGGCCACGTCGACTGATGTGATGGATGCTTTCAGAGCTTGTCCGCCATGTAGGCGATGAGGTCGATCATGCGGCAGCTGAAGCCCCACTCGTTGTCGTACCAGCTCACCACCTTGGCCCAGTCGCCGCCGAGCATCAACGTCAGCGGTGCGTCGACTATTGACGAATGCGGGTTGCCCTTGAAATCAGAGGAAACGAGCTCCTCATGGCTCACCGCAAGGATGCCGCGCAACTCGCCTCGCGCGGCCTCGTCAAAGGCCGCCACGATGTCCTGGACAGTCGTCGTCTTGGAGAGTTGAACGCTCAGGTCGATGACCGACACGTCGAGCACCGGCACCCGGAACGCCATGCCTGCGAACTTTCCAGCGAGCTCAGGCAGCACCTCGGCGACCGCGCGGTTGGCCCCGGTCGAGGCCGGGATTATGTTGTCAGCCGCTGCGCGGGCGCGCCGCAGGTCCTTGTGCGGGAGGTCCTGCAGGCGCTGGTCCGCCGTGTAGGCGTGAACCGTCGTCATCATTCCGCGCTCGATGCCGAACGACTCGTGGAGGACCTTGGCCACGGGCACCAGGCAGTTGGTGGTGCAGCTGGCGTTCGAGATGACGTTGTGCTTCTTGGGGTCGTATTGCTTGTGGTTCACGCCCATGACCACGGTGAAATCCTGGTTGGTGGCAGGAGCCGAGATGATCACCTTCTTGGCGCCGCCCTTGTCGATGTGCACTCGCGCCTTGGTGGCGTCGGTGAAGTGACCCGTCGACTCGATCACGACATCGACTCCCATGTCTTTCCAGGGCAGCTCGGCGGGGTCCTTTTGGCTGAGGAACTTGAATGAGTGGCCGTCGACGGTGATCGAGTCCGCGGACGTGCTCACACTCGGACCGAAGGTGCCGAACGCGGTGTCGTGCTTCAGCAGGTGGGCGAAGGTCTTGGCATCACCAAGATCGTTCACCGCGACGATCTCAAAGTCCGGCTTTAGCTCATGGGCAGCGCGATAGATGTTGCGGCCGATTCGTCCGAAGCCGTTTATACCGACCCTGATGGTCATCTGAGCATGCTCCTGCAACCGGCTGAGACTGCGACCGGCCTTATGTTAGGCGGAGCGGCGACCGTTTATGGCCGAGTGGGCGGCCGCCCCATTCTGGGACGCGCCTCCGTTCGAATTCGCCAGCTCCTGGAGGCGCCTCAGGCGGTGGTTGACCGCGGACTTCGACAGCTTCATTCGGCCGGCCAGCTCGCCCAGGTTGAGCTGCGGGTTCGCGACGCGCCAGCGCGCCATCTCGCGCAGTGCGGGTGACAGGCGGTCCAGGCGTCCGGTCGACTCCAGGCGCTCGATCGCAGCCGCCTGCCGGAGGCCGGAGCCGATCGTCTTGCCGATGTTCGCGGTCTCGAAGTTCAGCCGCCGGTTGACTTCGCCGCTCACCTCGCGCACGACCCTGACGTTCTCGTAGTCCATGACGGCACGGCTGGCGCCCATCGAAGAAAGCAGCCGAACGATGGCGTCGCCTTCCTTGACGTACACAACGGACTGCCCGGCCCGTTCCATGGTCCCGACCTTGACCCCGACGCTCTCGGCGAGCTCCCCGATGGCAGACGCCCACGGCGCCGAAGGGGCCACGAACTCGAGGTGGTAGCGCGAGCTGGGCGTGTTCACCGATCCGCAGCCCAGAAAGAGCCCGCGCAGCATCGCTTTGCGGTCGCAGGCCGCTTCGGGGACGGCATGGGACGCCGACTGCATGAACGTGGCGACGAGACCCGGCGGGAGAGCGAGCTCGATGAAGAACGACATGCGCTTGCGCGTCTTGACCGCCTGGTATTTGGCGTCCATGTGGTCCACCGCGCGCCCCAGCCGCACGACCTTACGGGCGACGGCGTTGCGCAGCAGCGAGAAATAGGCCGAGCGTCCGCGCTGGCCGGCCAGCAACCGGCCACGTGAGCCGAAGTAGATGCCGAGCAGCTCGCTCAGCTGACAGCAGGGCCGCGCCGGCAGTAGCCCCGCCATCTCGTTCTTGACGTCCGCCGAGAACGAAATAGCGTTCCCCTCCAGGAAGGTTATTTAACCCTCCCCCCTCATTGCAGTCTAACGCGCCACCTCGGCCATCCAGTCGTTGCTAAGTGCAATCTTTTCCTGCATTGGCGGCCCGACTCGAAGAGCTGCCACCACCTTTCATCTAATGAGCACCGACGCGGCTGGTTTAGGGATCGCGGCAGGCCTTGCTGCGCTGGGGCTGGGAGTCGTACCGGGCATATTCGGCTGGTCGGCGTTCGACCGCGTCCATCCCTGGGGTGCTGGAGGCCGGACAGGCTGGTTCATCGCGGTGGGCGGCGCGGTATTGAACATCGGCGCTGCAGCCCTCTCGCGACCATGAGGAATCGGGCGGGGGAGCCTCCAACTGCACCGGCTCCCCTCGAGAAGGTGGCCTTTCGACCGGGTTGGTGAGTCCACCTGGCGCTGCAGGCTCCGGCGCTGGACAATGTGCCTGTAGTGAGCGAGATGCGAATGATCGAAGCGGTCCGCGCGGCCATGGCCGAGGAGATGGAGCGTGACGACCGCGTGCTCGTCATGGGTGAGGACGTGGGACGGAAAGGTGGCGTGTTCGGCGCCACGGACGGTCTCTATGCACGATTCGGCGAGGCCCGCGTGCTGGACACTCCGCTCGCGGAGTCGGGCATAGTCGGTGTCGCGATCGGCGCCGCACTGAACGGGCTGATCCCGATCGCCGAGATCCAGTTCGCGGATTTCATTCACCCGGCCTTCGACCAGATCGTGAGCGAGGCGGCGCGGACCCGGTACCGCTCCAACGGCGACTGGTCGGTGCCCATCGTGATCCGGGCCCCGTTCGGGGGTGGGGTTCACGGCGGGCTCTACCATTCGCAGTCGATCGAGGCCTTCTACGCCCACGTGCCGGGCTTGAAGGTCGTCGTGCCAAGCATGCCGGCCGACGCCCATGGTCTCCTCAAGTCGGCGATCCGCGATCCCGACCCGGTGATCTTCCTCGAGCACAAGAAGGTATACCGCCTCGTGGCCGAAGAAGTGCCCGATCGAGACCACCTGGTGCCGATCGGCCCGGCCGTCATCCGCCGCCCTGGGACCAACGTGAGCTGCTTTGCTTGGGGACTCATGACCCACTACTGCCTCGAGGCTGCCAACACGCTCGAGTCTGAGGGGGTCAGCGTGGAGGTGGTGGACCTGCGAACGCTGGCTCCGCTTGATCGCGGGACCATCCTCGAATCGGTGCGCCGCACCGGCAAAGCCATGGTCGTGTACGAGGACAACCTCACGGGCGGCTTCGGCGCCGAGGTGGCGGCGATCATCTCCGAGCACGCTTTCGACAGCCTGGACGGACCCGTGGTGCGCGTCGCCGCTCCCGACATCCCTGCCATGCCTTTCAACGGGCCGCAGGAAGAGTTCTTCATGCCCAACCCGCACAAGATCGCGGAGGCGATGAGAAAGCTTGCCGCGTACTAGAAAGGATGAGGCGGGATCGGGAGACCGTCCTCCCCATCCCCCCGCTGCGCGGGGCACTTCCCCGCGAGCGGGGAAGCCGGCCACCTCCCGCGCGGGGAAGCTGCCAGGAATCACCGAGGGGGAGTACGCCAGGCGTCGCGAGTGCGTGGCGGCCGGCCTGGAGGCGGCCGGCCTCGACGCGATGTGCGTCTTCTACCCCGCCCGGGTCGCCTACCTGACGGGATTTCACCACATTCCCACCGAGCGCCCGATTGCGCTCGTACTTGACCGCCACGGACGATCAGCGCTCGTCGTGCCGGCGGTCGAGAAGGAGCACGCGGAGGCTTCGACGTCCGTGGACCAGGTCAACGTCTACTTCGAGTACCCGGGCGCCGAGCACCCGATGGAACGGGTCTCGACGATCCTGGCCGAGATGAACGCACGGCCCCGGCGCACGGGCGCCGACCACGACGGGTACGTGCCGTACTGGGGCTACCGGGGGCCGCGGTTGAGCGACCTCACCGGACACACGCCGATGGATGCCGAGCTGATCGTCGAGTCGCTGCGGCGGGTCAAGTCGGCCGGCGAGATCGCGTGCATCCAACTGAGCTGCGACTGGGCCGTGCGGGCTCACCACCGAATGCAGGCCGCGATCCAGACGGGCAGGACTGAGATGGAGTGCTACACGCCTGCGCAGAACGAGACTCTTTTCGAGATGGTCCACGAGATGCCTGGGTGGCGACCGCGTGGCGCGGACAGCACCGGGCTGACAGCCATGTTCGTGGCGGGTCGGTCGACCGCCATGCCCCACGGATTCGTCCAGGGCCATGGCATCCAGCGGGGCGACGTGCTGGTCAGCGGGGCGGGCGCCAACATCGACGGCTACCTCAGCGAGCTCGAGCGCACGATGGTCGTCGGCGAGCCGACCGCCGAGCAGGTGCGCGCATTCGAGGCGATGCTGGCGCTGCAGACTCGGGCCATCGAGGTCATGGCTCCCGGCGTACCCGCGGGTGAAGTCGAGCTGGCCACGATTCGCCTGGCCGATGAGCTCGGAGTCTCCGAGAACCTACGGCACCACGTAGGTCATTCGATCGGGCTGGAGGGCCACGAGGCGCCGTTCCTCGACCGCGGCGAGGAGGCGGTCCTCGAACCGGGCATGGTCTTCACCATCGAACCCGGCGTCTACTTCAAAGAGCTCGGGGGCTTCCGGCACTCGGACACGGTGGTCGTGACCGACGCAGGCTGCCGGGTCATGACCGTCTACCCGCGCGAGCTGAAGGATCTGATCATCAAGCCGTGATAGCTTCGGGCAGCGGCGCGACATGGCTCGTGAACATGTGGAGGACGGTATGGCCTTCGGTCGTGTGCCGCCGCACGCGATCGACAGCGGCCGGAGGCAGCATGTCCTTGTCCTCCAGCATGACCACGGTCTCCTTCGGGTGGATCGTCCTCCAGACTTCGCCGACCATCTCGCGCGGGAGGCTGCTCGGCACGTAGACGAACCGCCGGTGCGGGATCAGCTTCCGCGACATCATCTCCGCCCTGGCGAAAGCGTCTCGCGCAGCGTAGTCCTTGAACCACGGATCGGTGACCTCGAACAGGTCCGCTTGCTCGCGCCCGTGCCGCGTGCCGCGGTAGAGGAAGACCACTCCGCGCCCGGCTGCGGCGCGCGCGGCTTCCGATACGACCGCCTCGGCTGCCAGTTGCTCGTGCGGAAGGATGACCAGAACGTCGCCGGCCAACCGCCGGCCCCCCAACGCGCTGACGATCGACTCGGCGGCACGCTGAGGGCGAAACGGAACCGGAAACACCGCGGGTTGGCGGCGTCGATAGTAGCGGTAGGTCGCCAGCCCCACGATTAGACCAAGCAGCGTCAGCCCTCCGCCGAAGCCCGTCGCCTTCGGCTTCGCATATAGGTTGACGACCCACGCGATGAGGACGAGCACGGTGGTGATCACGCCGATTGCATAGAGGATCACGGAGCCGGTCTTCCACTTTCGTCGTTCGCGCCACCGGACGACATCGAGACTGACGCACGTCAGCACGAACGTGCCCAGCAGGCCGAACGCGTAAAGGTCACCGAGAAAATCCAGGCTTCCCTGCGCCGCGACCACGATCAGCACCGGCAGGACGATCGCAGCCAAGATCGCGAAATGGGGGGTTTTACGCCATCGGTTGCGCTTCTCCATCACCCGCGGCATGAATCCCATGCGCGCGAGAGCAATGAAGACGTGGTAAGCGCCGATGATCGCGGTGTTGCTCGCAAACACGAGCAGCATGGCCCCGCTGAGCGCGACATAATCGCCTACGCTGGAACCGGCAAACTGCGCGCCGAGAACGGAGAGGAACTGGCCCGAGGGCGCGCTCTTGGGTAGCAGTGTGGTCTGCCACAGAGTGAGGAGTGGGCTGGTGACCGCGAGGGTCATGACGACCGCACCCATCGCCCGGTAGGCCACCACGCGACGAGGCTCGCGCATCGAGGGCGCCAGCTGCGCAATGCTCTCGAGCCCGGAGAACGCGAGGAACGCGGCGGCGTAGCCGGTGACGATCGAGCCGGTCGACAGTGGCATCCCGGAGAGGGGCAGTTTGAGGCTCTGCATGATCCCCGCGGGTCCAAGGTTGATCGCCACGACAGCCACGACGACAAGCTGGCCGACTCCGGCGACGCACGCTATGACGGCGGTGGCGCCTGCACTTTCCTTGATGCCCAACGAGTTGAGCAGGCCGAGTCCGATTAGAGCCGCCACCGTGAGCGAAGTCGCCAGAGGGAGGAGGCCCGGCGCCAGCACCGAGATGTACAGAACCCCTGAGAGCGCGCTGATCCCGGCGGTCAGGTAATAGTCGACGAGGATGAACATCCCACCGAGCATCCCGACAAACGGGTGGAGCGCCTGTGATGAAACGTTGACCACTCCGCCGCCCTCTGGGTAACGCCAGGTCACCTCGGCGTACTTCGCGCATAGAAGAATGAAGACGAACAGCGTCATCAGGACGAAGATCGCCGAGCGGGTGCCGAACCGGTCGTGCAGGATCTCCGGCACGTAATAGATGGACGTGCCGATGTCGGCGAACACGACCGCCCAGCACAGGAAGGCCCCGAGGTTCCCACCGCGGACCTTGATCCGTCGGCGTGCCCGTGAGCCGGATTCGATCACTCGCTGGGCTCGCTGCGCTTTTCCGAGAGGTACCGCCGCACGCTCTCGACCTCGGCGCGGAGCTTGCTTACCGCCCGACGCGCCTCCTTGTCGTCGAGCTCCATGTAATTGACGGCGGCGAGATAGATCTCGGCCCGCTCGAGCTGCCGGATGGCTGCGCGCAGGACGTGACGGCGCTCGTTCGCAGTCCTCGTGTCGGGCATCTGCACGATCGCGTTGCGCATCGTTCCAAGCTAGGAGGGCGGCCGTAGGGTCTCCGTGGGGGTGGCCGCCACATCCATATGGATGTCGTATGGATGAGCCCTCGATCATTTACCCTCGGGTGCGATGGGCCCAGAAGCGGTAGCGCGCAGGGGCAGGCGACCCGGCGACCTGCGAGTCGTGGTGAGGCGGCCGGCCAAATTGCCGCGCACCCTCGGGGCACCGGCTCTGTTCGCAGCCTGCTACGGCAATGTCGGCTCGAGCATTTACTACGCGCTGGGCGTCACCGCCGCCTTCGCGCTCGGGCTCACCCCGCTCGCGCTGATCCTGGCCGGTTTGATCTTCGTCAGCACGGCTCTGAACTATGCCGAGGGGACGGCCGCCCTTCCCCACGCCGGTGGCAGCTCGAGCTTCGCCCGCAGGGCCTTCAACGGTCCGGTCGGGTTCCTGGTGGGCTGGGTCCAGCTCCTGAACTACACCGCGACGGTGTCGATCTCCTCGTATTTCGCCATCAGCTACCTGGGCGTGTTCGGCAGGTACGTGCCGCTCTTCGGCCTGCTGAAGCAGAACGACGCGTGGCATGTCGGCGCGACCGTCGTTTTGATCGCGTTCCTCGTCGGGGTCAACATCATCGGGATCCAGGAGTCGAGCGTGCTGAACCTCGTGCTTGCGGTCGCCGACCTGGTGACCCAGCTCGTCCTGGTCGTGCTGGGCGTGCTGCTGCTGGTGAACATCCAGCGCGTGATCAGCAACGTCCACCTCGGCATCGCGCCCACGTGGGGCAACTTCCTGGCCAGCGTCTCCATCGCGATGGTCACCTATACGGGCATCGAGACCATCTCCAACATGTCCGAAGAGGCGAAGAACCCAGGGCGCAGCGTGCCTCGAGCGACCTTCGCGGTGATCGCTGCGGTGCTGTTCGTGTCCGCGTTCCTGCCCACCATCGGCATGAGCGTCTTTCCCGTTCACCTCGGCGCCGGCGGCGCGTACACGACCGACCTGGCGACGACATGGAAGGACAACCCCGTGGCCGGGATCGTGACGGGATTCGCAGTGGTCTCGCAGCCACTGGCGTTCTGGTCCGGGATCTGGGTCGGCATCCTGGCCTTCACGATCCTGGTCATCGCCACCAATGCCGGCTTGATCGGCATCTCGAGGCTCAGCTACTCGCTGGCCGTGGTCGACCTTCTGCCCAGCCGGTTCGCCCAGCTGCACTCGAAGTTCAAGACGCCGTACTTCTCCATCTTCGTTTTCGGGGTCGCCGCGGCGATCCTCGTCCTGCCCGGGATCGTGGTCAGCGGCCACGAGATCGACCTACTCGGCGCTGTCTACTCGTTGGCGGCCACCTTCGCGTTCTGCTCCGCGCACCTCTCGGTGATGCGCTTGAGATTCATCGAGCCGGCGCTGCATCGGCCCTATCGCATGCCGGGGAACATTCGCTTCGGCCGCGACAGCATCCCGGTGATCTCGCTGGTCGGAGCCCTCGCCATCGGCACCGTGTTCACCCAGCTCATGTCGCAGAACATCTCCAACTCCACTTTCATATATCTCGGCTGGCTGGTCCTGGGCGGGATCACCTTTGTGCTCTACCGCCGCCATCGGCACCAACCCCTTTGGGAACCGCTCGAGGTGCCTCCGCCACACGACCGCGACGTGGAGAGGGTGCCGTTCGAGCCGCTGCCCCGAAGCGCGCGTTACCGGCTGGGAAGGCGAGAGCGCATCGCCGCGCATGCCGCGACGACCTCCGCCACGCACGAAGGCCACCGTCCCGGCTGGCAGCTCGAGCTGGAGCTGTTCTTCGCGCGGCACGGAGCAGTGCGCGGAGTGCTGATCGTGCTGGTCTTCGCCGCCACGAGCGGGCTGGCGGTTTTCGTCGACCTCTCCAGGTACGACCCGTTCGGCCCGGGACTGGGATGGTCGCCGGGCCTGGTCGTGGTGGCGTTCGTGGCCGCCTATCTGCTCAACCGGAGCCACGCCGAGCAGTAGACGAG
>Ga0307372_10011518_pt1 | contig 11786 bp, 10 predicted proteins | sample OX1MG_FD_202533 | JGI IMG/M metagenome (GOLD analysis project Ga0307372, IMG submission 202533) | Soil microbial communities from Risofladan, Vaasa, Finland - OX-1 | ecosystem: Environmental > Terrestrial > Soil > Coastal area > Acid sulfate soil | place: Finland: Risofladan, Vaasa | collected...
GTTACGACCGCTTCGTCCAGCCGCTTCGCGTGTTGCACGTCTTCACTCTCGGGATCGAGAATGTCGGCCAGTTGGGCATGGGTGTGTACCAGCGGCTTTGGCAGCCGAAGCAGACTGGAAGCAATCGGAACCGCCTGCGCGCCGGAGAGCCGCACGATGCCGATGCCTCCACGACCCGGCGGCGTGGAAATCGCAACGATGGTGTCGCGGACGTTTCCCGGATCGATAGGGGCGAACGCAGAAGCCACAGGCATGGACTCATTCACGGGTCGATTCTAGAGCAGATCCGGCTATCAGCCTCTTCCAAATGTTCGCGCCCGCGAAGCGCCTGCCGGGGAAGACGTTCGCGGCTGCCAGTCTTTTGGATATACCACAACATAGCGCCGCATCCCTTCTCCGCTGCTTTCGCTGCGAAGGTCTTCATAGTTTTTCAAGGCCAGATGCAGCATCCGCCGTTCGCGGGAATTCATCGGCGCAAATTGATAGGGCTCGCTGGTCCGGCGCACCTGCTCTGCGGCGGTATCGGCGGCCAGCCGCAATTCCTGAGCGCGCAGCGCTTTATAACCCCGTGCATCGAAAGAAATCAGATCATGCTCTGCCGGTTCCAGGCGCAGCGATTTTGCCGCGATATGTTCCAGTGAACGCAACAATTCCGCGTTATGCTCCAGCACCAGGCCCACGTCCGGGCCTGCAATTTCCACGTAAATCTCGCGAGACTCAAACTTGTGGGGATCGGCTGCGCCCTCGCCTGCGGTAATGCGATATTTCAGACGCAAACTTCCCATGCGCGTGAGCATCTTCAGAAATGCATCGATCGTTTCTACGGCAGATTGATAGTCTTCAATGGGCATTGGTATTCCATATTCTGTGATCTATTCGGTTGTTAACGACGAGCAACAGCAGCCGGTCGTCCACCCTTCTTTTTTAAGGCGCGCTTGGCTTGGATCTCCCGCAACTCTTTTCCCAGCTTAGTCTGGTTGATGATCATTTGCTGACCGATACCAATCAGGTTGCTTCCCGACCAATACAATGCCAGCCCCGATGCGTAATGCCAGCAGATAAATCCGCTGAACAGAGGCATGGTAAAAGCCATCATCTTCTGCTGGGCCGCATCGACACCTGGAGAAGGCGTAAAAATCTGATAGAAGAACTGAGATACCACCATCAGAATAGGAAGGATATGGTACGGATCAGGCGCCGACAAGTCATGCAGCCAGAACCAATGCGCATGACGCAGTTCAATCGCGTTTTCCAGCATCGCGTAAAAGGCAAAGATCAGCGGAAACTGGACCAGCATCGGCAGGCAGCCGCCAAACATGTTGACGCCTTCCTTCTTGTACAGCTCCTGCATCTCCTTGTTCATGTCCTGCTTGCGTGGATCGTCGAACTTATACTTCTTGTATTTCTCCTTGATAAAATTCATCTGCGGCTGGATGCGCTGCATTTTGATGGACGATTTCATCATGGTGAACCGGGTCGGAAACATGGCCAAGGTCAGAAAGACGGTGAGGATCAGAATCGCCCAGCCCCAGTTATGCGCCACATGATCGTGCACCCAGCGCAGCAGGTAAAACAGCGGCTTGGCGATAAACGACCACATCCCATAGTGCACAATCGGCACCAGGTTCGGTCCGGTCGGCTTCCCATCCGGCCCCATGGCACGGATTGAAGACAAGACTCCCAGCATCTTCGGCCCAGCAAAGATCCGCACCGACGTCGGGCCATTGACCGAGCCGACAGCCGCGCCCAGAACCGGCTCTGACTCCGTCTGACCGACCTGTGGATTGTCCGGATCCTTCGGGATGTCAAACGAATGTTGCAATGCCACGAAGGTACTGCTTGCCGGCGTGTCCGGCAGAAAAATTGCGGCAAAATAAAGATCACTAATCCCACCCCAGTCGAGCGGACCGGTCTGAGTTTCGCCATCCGTCACCTTCTTCGGTGCGATGCTTTCCAGCTTGCCGCTGTTAGAACGATCGATCTTCTGGTAGGACGAGTAATCCCGAGCGTCGCGTTGATCGCCAAACCCGGCCGGCCACGCCAGCAGAGCTTCGACCGCCGCGCCGTTCTGCGTCACGCTTACATCTGCCCGGACCACATAGCTGTTGTCGAAGTGAAATGTCTTGCGGACAGTCAGACCGTCCGCCGAATATTCAAAGGTCAATTGCTTCGGAGCAGTCAGGTCGCCAGTCGCCGAAGGAACATAGAGCGCCTGTGCCAGTTGCTGGCGCAAATTTGCATCGTAGGTATATATCGAGAGCGGATAGCCGAATTTCTCCGCAGCGGAGGTATTGACCAGATCGAGCGGCTTGCCTTGATAATTCGTGTATTTCTTCAAAATCCACGAAGTCACCTGACCGCCGCGGTTGCTGAAGGTGATGCGGTACAATTCGTTCTCGACAGTCGTCGCACTTTCGCCGGCTGCGGCAACCTGGGGAGTAGCCGCCGGGGCATTGGCAGGCTTTCCTGTTTCCTTCGCACTGGCAGCAGAATTCGTGCTGACGGTTCCAGTCGCAGTCGCATTGGTTTGCTGCGCCGTGGTGGCCTGAGTTGGAGGATGTACCGCCGGCTGCTTCGGTCGGAAGAATTGCATACCAAGCAAGATCGCCGCAAACACGATAGTAAAGACCAGCAGGGAGCTTGTGTCCTGCTTCCCGCCTTGCTGGTTAGGATTTTTATATTCGGCCAAGAGACTTCCTGTTGCTTTCGATTTCCGCAATGCAAATCCAGTGCAGGCTCAGCGCCAGCGCTTCCTTTATGAAGCAAAGCCCGAAGCGAATGCCTGGATGTTCTGCCGGCTGAACCGTCCTTCTCCGGTTCCTGGGATTCTGAACGTACCGGGACGGTTCACGCAGATTGCGGGTATACCTATCCTACCCGGTTTTCTTGTCCGCTTGCAGAGCTGCCAGATTGGCCGGTTCGACTTCTAGCCACACCCTGGCAACCATGAGAGCGGCAAACGTGGCCGAGCGAGCGCTACGGTACCGGGTCGAAGCCGCCGCGGCGACTCTTGCGGCCCCAAGGATGACAGCGCAATAGCCGCGCCGCCGCCATCGCTGAACCGCGCCACCAGCCGTAGCGCGCCACCGCAATCGCCGCATATTCGGAGCAGGTTGGCAGGTAGCGACATCCGCCGCCCACCGGCAGCAACGATCCACCCAGCGCATGGAGGCCCGGAGAAATCCACCGCTGATAGATGCGGGCCATCGCCTCGACGCGGGCGGCGCGACGCTGTTGCCTAGTGTCCATGGGGCAAATCGGGATTGCGAGTTGTCGCCAAGGCTGCCTGGATCGCGCGAAACGCCCGCAGCACGTCCCGCTCAATTTGGGAAAACTCCGCCTGCAGCACGGTGCGCCTGGGATGCAGCACTACATCCACGCTGGCGGTCAGTTCCATCTGCTGATGCTGGATTGCCTGTCGCATGCGGCGTTTAATCCGATTGCGTGCGACCGCGTTCCCCAGCACCCGGCCAGCGGTCAGGCCGATACGCGGTCCGAGAGGTACGTGGGTGGAGCATGGGTCTGTTGCGACGGACACGCTGGCTACCCCGACTGGATCCTGCAGCCTGCGCACAGCGAAGAAGTACGTCATCAAGGGAAGCGATTGCCGTTTTCCCTCGCGATACACGCGCTGGTAGTCTGCGTGTTTCCGCAGCCGCGTGTCTGTCAACGGCGGGGCCGCTGGCTTGCGAGATTGAGCGGGAGATTCGGCTGGCATCGCACACCTGCTGTCCCTATTGTCACGCAAGAAGGCCGCGAAACATTGGCCATGTTGACGACACCACGCAGACCGCTGCTCGATCGATTGCTCAATCTCAAGGGAATTTCGAGTTTCGACAGGCGGGAAGCTTGCTCTAGTCGCGATAGCCCGCGCTCACCGAGACACGCTTGCGGCCCTTGGCGCGGCGGCGCGACAGCACGGCTTGCCCGGCTTTGCTCTTCATGCGGGCTCGAAAGCCATGCGTTTTCGCGCGGTGGCGGCGATTCGGTTGAAATGTGCGCTTCGGCATCGGAGTGCGCTCCTAAACAGAAAATCTTATATAGACAGCAAACCTTGAGTATACCGAAGAACCCCCCAGACTCAAAGTCCTCCTACCTATAGTCTCGCGGCAACCGAGTCCACCATATTCTCTCATCCTCGCCTCGTCACAGGCGGCTCATCGCAGTCAGCAATCCCTCAATCGCGGCTGCGGATTTTCGACAGCAGGATCAGTATCTCCAGATAGAGCCAGATCAGCGTGACCATCAGCCCGAATGCGCCATACCATTCCATGTACTTCGGCGCGTTAGCCCGCACACCGCTCTCGATGAAATCGAAATCCAGCACCAGATTCAGCGCCGCGACGATCACCACCACCACACTGAACCCGATGCCGACAATGCCCGAGCCATTGATGGACGCAAAATGCACGCCGAAGAAACCGAGCACGATCTCCGCAATGTAAAAGAGCATGATCGCGCCCGTGGCCGCGACGACTCCCAGCCGAAATTTTTGCGTCACAGGGATCAGCCCGGAGCGATACGCCAGCAGCAGAACTGCCAGCGTGCCGAAGGTGAGCGCCACGGACTCGATCGCAATTCCGGGAAATCTTAGTTCCAGCACCGCCGAGATGCCGCCGAGCGCCAGGCCCTCCAGCAAAGCATAGATGGGCGCCGTCACGGGTGCCCACGTTTGTTTGAAAATCGTGATCATCGCGAAAATGAATCCGCCGATGAACCCGATCCACATCAGCAGCCCCACGCTGGCCGGCGAACGCGATTGCATGAATGTGTGCCACGTCCATGCCGCCGTTGCCGCCGTGCAAATTAGAAGCAGGCCGGTCTTATTGACCGTCCCATCCAATGTCATCCCTTCGCCCAGCGCGACTGCGTGTCCTTGAAATACCTGCGCATTCAGCGCTGGATTGGAGGTCTTGATCAATTGGGCCATAATTCCCTCTGCCGTCCGATTCGTATCGTCCTGCTATAGATAGTATCCGGTAGATGTTCCTGCGGGACCAAGCTCCTGATTCCACACGCCAAAAAAGCAAAAGGCTGGCCATTGCGCCAGCCTTCACTAGTCCTTCAGCGTTCACTCTGAGAACTGCGTCAGATTACTCGTAACAGCAACAGGATGATCACGATCAGCAAAATCAAGCCGAGGCCGCCACCGCCGTAGTATCCGATTCCGGGTCCCAGGCGATACCCGCCAAATGAGACAAGCAAAAGTAGAACGATCAGGATAATTAGCATTCCGTCTCCTCCGCGGCGAAGCTCCTCCGCATTTAGCGAGTTGGATGCAAACCACGCGTGCGGTGCATTCATGCGTCGTACTTTTTATCGAACTCTGACAGTCCGACGCACCCCTAATGAACAACAAAAAACTGTGGTTTTGCCAAAGTTCCAGTCAACCGGATCGGAAACCTCAGTCGCCCATCTTTTTCCTTGGCTCCCTTGAACCAGCGGGCGAAGGTGTCTATGAAGAAGCCCTGCTTCTTCTCGATAGTCGCGCTCCCTCGATAGTCCATGGGTCCTCCCGTCAGGGACATGCTTCCCGAGCCATTCACTTCGATGCCGTAAAAGTTGATGCCGATCTGTTTGCTGTAGATGCGCTGGTTCCTCATCTCCGCGTCGCCGGCAAACGTGGAGAATGCCGAGGCCGGCAGCCCGGACGCATCCGCAGTGCGGAACCGCTCTACCTGCTTCATGCTCGCGTTCTGGTTCAGAAGGGGCATCTGCCCCCGTCGCACCGTGATGTTCCCTGTCCCATGCAGGTTGGTCAGCGGACTCGACGTATGCGCGATCTCTCCGGCCACATCCAGCTTCCCTTGCATCATTCCCGTCATCTTGGGTGGACCCTGATCGAATTCAGTCAACAGATAGGGCATTCCGATACCGCTGACTCGCACCCCGGCCTGGAACGTCGTGTTCTTGGCCGCAAAACCAAAAGAGAGAGCTCCGCTTGCTTTCCCGCGATATGTTCTTGTCTCAAAGTTGTTGAACGTCAAGTGCCTGGGCGTGATCTGAACGTCCGACCGGAGGTCCTTCGTATGGATCGATCCAAAAGCCGCAGTCGCCGCCGTAAGGTTGCCTTCAATGGTCTGCGGCTCAGCGGGATGGCCCGGCGCATGAAACTTGATCTGCTTCAGATCCCCGGAGACTCCTCGCAATTCCAAAACGATGGGGCCCGGTCGGTCCGATGGATCGATCAGATTGGAGCCCAGCAGAACGCCGTTTTTTACTTCCAGGGTGGAGATCGAGCCCATCGAAAAATGCTCCGGCTGATTTTTCGGCCCGGTTGGGTTTTGAAAGTTCCACAGGCCGTCGGGATCGGAGATGAAATTGATCGTTGGCCGGTCGAGCACCAGCGAGCGCACAACGATCTTTCCATGTAGCAGAGGCGTCCACTCCACCGCAGCCTCTAGGGTGGGAACGTTGAGAAAATCGCCCGCCGGAAACGGCTTTGGATTTTTAACTTCCAGTCCCTCAACAAGGACCGTCAACCGGGGTAGGAATCGAAGCTCAACATGCTTGATCTCTACTTGTAGCCCGGTTTTCTTCTGCAAGTCCGCAATCACCCTAGGAAGAAATCTGTCAGGATTGCGCAGCCAAAACGCTCCTACGGCGCACAGTACGATGATTGCGCCCACCACAATCAGCAGTCCGACCTTGAGAAAACGACCCATCCAACTCCCGCAAATCCAGAATTGCATTCCTTGATTTCAACAACGATTGATGAGATGCATCGAGGCCGCCATACGCCAGGGTTAGCGCTTCGAGATCGAGGCTGCGGCGGGTTAGCCTATCGCTGGCCGGATGCGGCCCCTGTCGCAATATAGCTTGGAACAAGTATATTGATGGACGTGCCCCGGCTACGGGAGAAACAGCTCGAATGGTGCTGGCCGAAAAACAGTTCCTTCGAGGCGATCAGGAGGTCGCAAATTGTACGCAGAGTGCCGCGCATCGCATCACAAGGTCGCTCGGGGCCGCAGCCCGAAACGATATCTCATTCAATGCCTGGTGACCGCGCTGATTGCGCCTGTCTTCTTGTTCGCGCCCATTGCACTGCTCTCTCAAAACACCGCGAAGGCGGCTGTCCCTGTTATTCCTGAAAGCACGAAAGTCGAACACGTCGTCTGGATCATTCAAGAGAACCACTCGTACGACAATTATTTCGGCACCTTCCCCGATGCCGATGGCATACCTCCATCGACTTGCCTGCCCAAAATGCCGGGCGCCCAAGCCTGCGTCAAGCCATTTCACATGCCGACTGGCCAGCCGTTGCTCGACCTTGAACATAGCTGGGAAACGGCGCACGCCGGCTACGACCACGGCACCATGGATGGTTTTGTATGGGCGGAAGGCTCGCCCTACACCGTCGGCTACTACGATGAACGCGACATTCCCAATTATTGGAGCTACGCCCGGCGCTACACGCTCTGTGACCGTTTTTTCTCCTCGGAAATGACGGGCAGTTCGCCCAATCATGTGTTCACCGTGGCCGCCCAGTCTGGAGAGATCAACAATATTGGGTCACTCAAGCAGCTGGAAGCAGAAACGGACGATGACGATGGATTCAGTTTTGCTTCCATCGTGCGGCGATTCCGGGGCGCGGGCATCACTTGGAAGTATTACGTGGAAACGCAGCCCGCTACGCCTGCCGAAGTAAAGAGGAACGCCGGTTTGGCCCATCTGGCCTACCCCGATCCCAAGGAACTGACCTTGTGGAATCCATTGCCCGGATTCAAGCGCATTCGGGAGAACCCCGACGAAATGGCCCGGCTTGTCCCGCTGCAACAGTATTTCGCCGATCTCAAAGGTGGAACGCTTCCCCAGGTTTCCTGGATCATTCCCGATTTTCAGGACAGTGAGCATCCACCCGAACCACTCGATCAAGGGATGTGGTACGTAACCCGGGTCATCAATGCGCTCATGCAAAGCCCGTATTGGAAGAACACCGTCATCTTTCTCACCTGGGACGATTACGGCGGGTTTTACGACCATGTTCCGCCGCCGGAAGTTGACGCGTATGGCTACGGTCCAAGGGTACCCATGATCGTGATTTCTCCCTACGCGAAACAGCATTATGTCTCGCACCAGACTTATGACTTCACGTCGGTTCTAAAGTTCATCGAGCAGCGCTGGGACTTACAGCATCTCACAGCCCGCGATGACCGCGCCAACAACATGGCGGATGTATTCGACTTCGATCAGACTCCTTCCGCTCCCCTTGTCATCCCCGTGCCGTCTGGAATTCAATCTCACCTGATGCCGGTGCACATCACGTATCCGCCGTCGGTCGAACTGCCACATCAGGAAGGAATCAAGATTCAGGGAACGCAGGCAGTCCCGTACATTCCGCCGTCGCCGCCCGCGAAACAATAGAGCGTTTGCATCGGAGTGGACATCTTCGAAAGAGACGTCGTAGACCGCGTGGGTGAGCATACCGTTCTCTTCGGCCATCAGCAACAAGAATGCGCGTCCGGGCCGCAGTGCGATGGCGGTTCGCCGCGGGAACACTCCCGCATTTAGGGATGCGTATTCCCTTCGTTCTTTGCTACGCTCAGGCAAGATCATTTCTGTCCTGGGACGACAAAAGTCGATACGCATCCCCAATCCAGATTCATACCTGCCCGGTGGCGAGCTCCTCGCGCCATGCGCCGGCTGCGGCTGCTTCCGCTGGTGGCGGCGACCTACTTCATGGTTTCCGGGGGGCCATATGGTTTGGAAGATATCGTCGGCCAGGCGGGCTACGCCCGCGCTTTGCTGCTGCTCTGTATCGTTCCTTTCCTATGGAGTCTCCCCACCGCTCTGATGATTGGAGAGTTGGCAGGCGCACTGCCCGAGGAAGGCGGCTTCTACATCTGGGTCAGCCGCGCTCTCGGCCGTTTCTGGGGATTTCAAGAGGCTTGGCTCTCGCTGGCCGCCAGCATCTTCGATATGGCCATCTATCCCGCGCTGACCGTCGCGTATCTCAATCAACTGAATCCAGCGTTGACGACCGGCCATCGCGGCCTTGCATGGTCGCTAGTCGTGATCATGATCTGTGTGGCCTGGAATCTCCGCGGCGCCTATTCCGTCGGCCAGGGTTCGCTATGGATGCTGGCGTTGCTGCTGACGCCATTCCTTGGCATCCTCGCCTGCGGACTGTGGCGTGTCGGCCAGCATTCGCTGCAGTCCGCCTCATTTGCGCGGACGTCACACGGCAGCTTGGTCACGGCTCTGCTGTTTGTGCTGTGGAACTACATGGGGTGGGACAACGCGTCGACGATCGCCGGCGAGGTGGAGAATCCGCGAAGAAATTATCTTCGCTCAACGCTGGCTGCCGTGCTGCTGGTGACGGCCAGTTACCTACTGCCCGTTGCAATCGTCGCATTCAGCGGAATCCCCGCCTCGAGCTTTGTTACCGGATCCTGGGTGGCCGCCGCGCGAACGCTGGCGAACACTCATTTCAGCGATCGCTTCGCCTCTTGGCTTGCGCTCAGTGTAATCGCCGGCGGCGCCCTTACAGGCGTTGCCATGTTCAACGCACTCACACTTTCCTACGCACGCGTTCCCGCTGCCATGGCCAGCGATGGACTGCTGCCGAAAGTGCTGGCGCGCCGCGGCAACAACGGCGTTCCGTGGGTTGCTGTCCTGGTCTGTGCGGCTGCATGGGCGTTCGCGCTTGACCTTAACCTCACCCGGTTGCTGGAACTCGACATCCTGCTATATGGATTGAGCCTGATTCTTGAATTTATCGCGCTGGCTGTTTTACGATGGCGTGAACCCTCGCTCGCCCGACCTTTCCGCGTTCCCGGCGGCCGCTGGGGCGCGGTGGTGATTGGCATCGCCCCTACGCTGTTGATTTTCTTCACCATCGTCGCGGCCCGTGCCGATCGACTTTCATCGGGATTACCTGCGATTCTTTTCGGGACTATCCTGGCCGCCGCCGGTCCGCTATTCTATCTGTGTACTCTCCGTCGGAAGTGATCTTCCAACGGCGTGTCAGCAGGATGCGGGTTCGGGAAAAATGGTTTTCAGCACTTCCTAACTTATGCGAAATACATCTTGTTCCATCCATTCAAATTTGGCATCCGAGATGCCCTTTCACCACCCTTGGTGCAGTTTCGAAAAGAAATGAATTTGTGTCGAAAACACTGCTGCCACCGGCGCATGAATGTGCTAGTATCGGCTTTCGCTAACGTCATCCGAAGAACCCGTTTCATGTGCTCCGACCGCCCCAGGCCGACCACTTTTCAGCGAGTATCGGACAAACCGCAGTCAATATTTTTCACCATCCTTTTGGATTTCAGGTCCGTACCGTTGGACATGGAATTTGCTTGATTTTTTAGCTTTGAAAGAGCAAGCTCCCAATGTGAATTTCTTGTTCGCATTGGCAGTCGCGCCGCAACGTTGAAAGTGAAAACAGTATGTCATTTCTCGCTACAGCTTCCTCAAGCATCAACCCCTGGCTTCGCATTCTGACGGCGCTTGAGAAAAAGATTAACCACCAGTCCTTTGACACATGGTTCAAGCCCACACGCTTTAGCCGCATCGAAGGCAGAGTTCTGGTCGTCACCGTGCCCACGCGCGAGTTTGAACACATCGGGGAACGGTACAACGATCACATCCTGGAAGCCGTCGACCAGCTCGGCCTGGAGGTTGACGAAGTCTCCTTCGAGGCCGTCGAGCAGGAAGCTCCCGCGCCCCGCGTTCGCCAGGATGGAGGCTTCGCGCCGCAACCGACCCGCTCCGCCAGCCCCACACGCAATCGGTACAACAGCAATCCAGCCGCGCCACCGCAGCAAGCGCGCTTCGATTGGGACACCGCCGCGCAACTGAATCCACGCTACACCTTTGATGCCTTCGTGATCGGCAATGGAAACCAGTTTGCACGCGCCGCCGCGGAAGCCGTGGCCGAGCGCCCTTCCAAGGCATACAATCCGCTGTTTCTTTACGGATCGGTCGGCAATGGGAAGACACACCTGATGCAGGCCATTGGACACGAGGTCAAGCGGCATCAACCGCAAGCTTCCATCTGTTATGTATCGAGCGAAAAGTTTACCAACGAGATGATCAACTCTCTTCGCTACGACCGCATGTCCAGCTTCCGCGACAAGTACCGCTCTGTGGATGTGCTGCTAATTGATGACATCCAATTTCTGGCGCAGAAGGAGCGCACCCAGGAGGAGTTCTTCCACACGTTTAACGCGCTGCACGAAAGCATGAAGCAGATTGTCATCGCAAGTGACCGTCCGCCGAAAGAACTGGCGGAGATTGAAGACCGGTTACGCAATCGCTTCGAGTGGGGTCTGATCGCCGACATCCAGCCGCCCGATCTGGAAACGAAGGTCGCGATTCTGCAAAAGAAAGCGGAGAGCGAGCACGTCACCTTGCCCGTCGATGTGGCGCTGTTTGTCGCCTCCAACGTGCGCACCAATGTCCGCGAGCTGGAAGGCGCGTTGGTCCGCCTGCTAGCCTGGTGCAGCCTGCATGGCGTAGAAATTACGCTGGCCGTCACCCAACAATGTCTCAAGCAGTTCATCGACACGCAGGTGCGCAAGGTCACTATCGAAGTGATTCAACGCGCCGTCGCCGATCAGTTCGGCATGAAGATCACGGAGCTGAAGCAGAAGAACAATTCCCGCTCGATCGTCGTGCCGCGGCAGATCGCCATGTATCTTGCCAAGCAGTTAACGGAAGCTTCGCTACCGGAAATCGGCCGCCATTTCGGCGACAAGCACCACACCACCGTGATGCATTCGATCGCCAAAATCGACGAACTGCGCCACACCGACACCGATCTGAACCGCATGATCAACAAT
>Ga0307372_10011522_pt1 | contig 11785 bp, 8 predicted proteins | sample OX1MG_FD_202533 | JGI IMG/M metagenome (GOLD analysis project Ga0307372, IMG submission 202533) | Soil microbial communities from Risofladan, Vaasa, Finland - OX-1 | ecosystem: Environmental > Terrestrial > Soil > Coastal area > Acid sulfate soil | place: Finland: Risofladan, Vaasa | collected...
CGTTCGGCACCAGCGCCGCCGCCGGCGCAATCCCCATGGGCGCCGCGCCTTTGACGATCGGCCCGGTCGTCAACTTCGTCATCGAGACCTTCGGCAAGCGCGAATACCGCACCGCCGAGGCCCGCCAGCTTGCCGAGGCGGCGCGCCAGGATGTTGCCACCGCCGCCTGGCAGGTGCGCGGCCATGTGCGCGGGGCGCTGATCGATTTGTGGATGGCGCGCGGGCGGTTGTCGCTGCTGCGCCGCCGTCTGGCATTAGAGGACGAGCTGGTCGACCTCTTGGAGCGACGGCAGGCGGCCGGCGCGACCTCCGCGCTCGATGTCACGCGCGAGCGGGTGTTGCGGGCGCAGTTCGCGCTGGCGGTGCGCAATGCCGAGCAGGCCCGCGTCGATGCGCGGGCGCGGCTGGCGACCAGTATCGGCATCCCGCTCGCGGCGCTCGACGGCGTCACGCTGTCGTTCGATGCGCTCGACCGCCCGGCCGCGCCGCCTGCCGGGATTGCCGCCGGCGCCTTGCGGCGGCGGGCGCTGACCGGCCGCAGCGACGTCGCGGCGGCGCTGGCGGCCTACGCGGCGGCGCAATCGGCCTTGCAGCTGGCGATTGCCGGCCAGTACCCGAACCTGACGCTGGGACCGGGCTATCAATACGATTTCGGCCTCGACAAATACATGCTAGGTCCCTCGCTGGTGCTGCCGATTTTCAACCACAACGAGGGTCCGATCGCCGAGGCCATGGCCCGGCGGCGGCAGATGGCCGCCCGGTTCACCGCCTTGGAGGCCGCCATCATCGGCGCGATCGATCGCGCCGCCGCGGATTACCGGGCGGCCAGCGCCGTGGTGGCGACCGCCGACGCGCTGACGGCCGACGCACGCCGGCGCGAGCGGCAGATGCGGCGCTCGTTCGCGGCCGGCGAGATTGACCGGCCGAGTTTCGTCGCGGCCGAGATCGAGGAGGCCGCCGCCGCGCTCTCCCGCTTCGATGCCGTGGCCAAGCAGCGCCGGGCGCTGGGCCGCATCGAGGACGCGCTGCGGCAACCGCTGTTCGAACCGGCGGCGCCGTTTCTCGTTCCGGAAACCAGCCCGCGCCCGCCGGCGGAGCCGCCGGCATGATCGGCGGGCGGTTGGCGGCCGGCGCCGCAATCATCGCCGTCGCCCTTGCCGGCCTTGCGGCCTGGGGTTTCGTCGAGAGCCGCAGCGAGGCGGCCCGCGAAGCGGCGCCGGCGCAACCGCCGCAGCGTGTCTCGACCGTGCAGGGCGAGCCGGTGATTACGCTCGACGCCAAGGCGCAGCACGATGACGGCATCGTCACGCTCACCCTGCACAACGCGCCGCACCAGATACGGTTGACGGCCTACGGCTCGGTCGTCGATCTGGCGCCGCTGACCGATCTGGCCAATGCCTATGCCAACGCAACGGCGCGCCTTGCCATCGCACGGGCCAAGTTCGCCGCCGCCCAATCGGCGTTCGAGCGCGCCCGCAAGCTCTATAAGGAAGGACAGAACATCGCGGCGGCGCAGCTCGAGGCGGCCGAGGCCGCCTTCCGCGTCGATCAGGCCGGGCTGATGGCGGCGCAATCGCAGCTGCGGATGCAGGCGGCCACCGCACAACAAGCCTGGGGATCGGTGCTCGGCGGCGCCGTTGTCAACGGCACGGACCTGCTCCGGCGCCTGATCGCCCGGCAGGAGGTTCTCGTGCAGGTGACGCTGCAACCGGGGCAGGCGATCCGCGAGCCGCTGCCGGATGCTTTCATCGAGGCGGATAGCGGGCGGCGGGTGCCGCTCCACTTCGTCTCGGCCGCGACCCGGACCGACCCGCGCCTGCAGGGCCCGAGCTTTTTCTTTACGGCGCCCGGCGATGGCGGGCTGCTGCCCGGGATGAACGTCGTCGCATTGCTGCCGGCTGGCCCGACGGTCGACGGCGCGGTGATCCCGGCGGCGGCGATCGTCTGGCAGGACGGCCGCGCCTGGGCGTATTTCCGTAGGGGACCCGACCGCTTCGCGCGGCGCGCGGTAGCGACCGACCGGCGCATGCCGGACGGCGGCTATATCGTGCAAGGCGTCGCGCGCGGCGCGGCGGTGGTGGTCGCCGGGGCGCAGATGCTGCTCTCCGAGGAGTTCCGCGCCCAGACCGGCGCCGGGGGCCAGGGCGACGAGGATTAGGCGGAATTGATCGGAGCAATTCACATTCGCCCTCTCCGCCCTTCAGGGGGGAGAGGGAGGGGCCCACGCCGCAGGCGTGGGAGGGTGAGGTGGGTGTCGGCAAGCGCTCTGGCCTCACCCCGACCCTTTCCGCCCCCGGGGGCGGAGAGGGTCGCGGTGAGGAAGGCCGACGATTTGCGTGCCAATCAGCGAATGGTTGTTTAGGCGATGCCGGGCGGATCGGGGCTCCAGGCGGCGCTCATTCGTTTCGCGATCCGCTTTCGCGGCATCACGATCGCGCTGGCTTTTGTGCTGCTGGGATACGGCGTCTATACGCTGTTCGGGGCCAAGTACGACGTCTTCCCGGAATTCGCGCCGCCGCAAGTGCAGCTGCGCACCGATGCCCCCGGGCTGGCGCCGGAACAGGTCGAGGTCCTGGTAACACAGCCGATCGAGAACGCCGTCAACGGCATTCCGGGCCTGCGCAACCTGCAATCGACCTCGGTGCAAAGCCTCTCGGTCATCACCGCGACTTTCGCGCCGACGAGCGATGTATATCGCGACCGCCAGCTCCTCGGCGAGCGCGTCAGCGAGGCCGCGGCGCAGCTTCCCTCGGGCGTCAGTGCGCCGGCGATGATGCCGCTCACCTCGTCGACCAACATCGTGCTGGTCGCCGGCCTGACGTCCGCGCGGCATTCGCTGATGGATCTGCGCACGATCGCTGCCTGGACGATCCGCCCGCGGCTGCTCGCGGTGCCGGGTGTCGCCAGCGTCGCGATTTTCGGCCGCGATGTGCGCTCGATCGAGGTGCAGATCCATCCACAGGCGCTGCAGCGCTTCGGGGTCGGCCTCAACGACGTATTGAAGGCGGCGCGGCGCGCGACCGGGGTGCGCGGCGGCGGGTTTATCGATACCGCCAATCAGCGGATCACCCTGCGTACCGAGGGACAGTCGCTGACGCCGCGGGAAATCGCGCGAACCGTCCTCGTCAGCGCCGGCGGCGGCAATGTGCTGCTCGGCGATGTCGCGACCGTGGCGGTCGCGCCGCAGCCGCCATTCGGCGCGGCGGCGATCGACGGCAAGCCCGGCGTGGTGCTCAATGTCTACGAGCAATACGGCGCCAACACGCTCTTGGTCAGCGAGCGGCTGGAGGCGGCGCTCGCCGAGTTGCGGCCGGGTCTCGACCGCGCCGGCATCGTGCTCCACCCCGATCTGTTCCGCCCGGCGCGCTTTATCGACACCGCCACCGGCAACGTGCAGTCCTCGCTGTTGCTGGGGGGCGCGCTGGTGGTCGTGGTGCTCTTTCTCTTCATGTTCGACCTGCGCACCGCGGCGATTTCCTGCATCGCGATCCCGCTGTCGCTGTTCGCCGCGGTTATCGTCCTGCTGCGCTTTGACATGACGCTCAACACGATGGTGCTGGGCGGCCTGGCGATCGCCATCGGGGTCGTCGTCGACGACGCCGTCGTCGATATCGAAAACATCGTGCGCCGGTTGCGCCTCAACCGCAGCCTGCCGGCGCCGCGCAACATCGCACCGGTGGTGCTGGAGGCCTGTCTCGAAGTGCGCGGCGCGGTTGTCTATGCGACCTTTGCCGTTCTCCTCGTCGTGCTGCCGATCCTCGCCTTATCGGGCCTCGCCGGGCGGCTCTTCGCGCCACTCGGGATTGCCTACGCACTCGCGGTCGTCGCCTCGCTGCTGGTCGCATTGACGGCGATCCCGGCCCTGGCGATGGTGCTGTTGACCGGCGCTCACCTGAAGGCCGCGGAGCCGCCGGTGATGCGCTGGTCGAAAACCCGCTACCAGACCCTGCTGCGCCGCATTGCCCGATATCCGCGCTCGGCGATCGTGGCGGCAGGATTGCTGACAGTGGCCGGCGGCGCCTTGCTGCCGTTCTTCGGCGGCAGCTTCATCCCGGAACTCAAGGAGGGACATTTCATCGTCCACATGCCGACGATGCCGGGAACCTCGATCGCCGCGTCGCTGCGCCTCGGCACTCTGGTGACGAAGGCGTTGCGGGCGCTGCCGGCGGTGCGCTCGGTCGCGCAACGGGTCGGCCGGGCGACCTTCGCCGATGACACCTACGGCACCAATTACAGCGAGTTCGAGGTCGATCTGAAGCCGCTCGGCGGCGCCGCGCTGGTCGCCGCGCAGGCCGATATCCGCGACGCCCTCGCCGCGATCCCGGGCGCGAATTTCGCGATCAACACCTTCCTGACCGAGCGCTTCGAGGAGATCCTGTCGGGCTACCAGGCGCCGGTCGTCGTCAACATCTTCGGCGACGACCTCGATCTGCTCGACCGCGAGGCGCGCGAGGTGGCCAAGGTGCTCGGCGGCGTGCGCGGCGCCGCCGATGTGCAGGTCCGCTCGCCGCCCGGCATGCCGCAGCTGACGATCCGGCTGCGCGAGGACGATCTCGACCGCTGGGGCCTCAATCCGGTCGATGTGCTCGACGCGATCCGCACCGCCTATCAGGGCGACACGGTCGGCCAGACCTATGACGGCAACCGGGTGTTTCCGGTCATCGCCATCCTCGATCCGGCGAGCCGGGAGAGCGTCGATCAGGTGGCCGACCTGCCGCTGCGCACGCCGAGCGGCAGCTTCGTGCGGCTGCGCCAGGTCGCCGACGTGCAGCCCGGCTCCGGCCGCTATCAGGTCGTGCATCTGGGGGCGCAGCGGCTGCAGACCGTCACCGCCGATGTCGTCGGGCGCGACGTGACCTCGTTCGTCGCGGATGCCAAGGCACGGATGGCGAAACAGCTGGCATTGCCGGCCGGAACCTACCTGCAATTCGCCGGCGAAGCCGAGGCGCAGAGCCGCTCGCAGCACGATCTGCTGGTCAGCTCGATCGTCGCCGCCATCGGCATCGTGCTGCTGCTGTCGATCGTGACGCGCAATATCAGCAATCTGCTGCTGGTCCTGACCAACCTGCCGTTCGCCTTTGTCGGCGGGGTGTTTGCGGTGCTGGCGACGGGCGGGATCGTCTCGCTCGGCTCGATGGTCGGGTTCGTTGCGTTGTTCGGCATCACCTTGCGCAATTCGATCCTGATGATCGCGCATTACGATCATCTGGTCGCGAGCGAAGGGCGGCCCTGGGACCTCGGCACGGCGATCGAGGGGGCGGCCGATCGGCTGGCGCCGATCCTGATGACGTCCTTGGTGACGGCGCTCGGGGTGCTGCCGCTGGCGCTCGGGGCGAGCGAGCCCGGCCGCGAGATCGAGGGCCCGATGGCGATCGTGATGCTGGGCGGCCTCGTCAGTTCGCTGGCGCTCAACCTGCTGGTCTTGCCGACCCTGGCGGTGCGCTATGGGCGGTTCGGCGCGAGCGGGGTGCGCGATGAGCTGGCGCCGCCGGGATCGCGTGGCGCCTCCGACCGGATCTCGCCGGCCGAATGAGGCAGCGCGGCCGGCGACGCTCAGGCCGTCCGGTGCCGCCAGCCGGTCATCACCCCGAGGAAGATTCCGGTGCCGAGACCCCACAGCCCGTTGACGATCGGGCCGACGAGGATGCCCGGGAAATGGAACCCGAACCCCATCGGCAGCCCCTTCAACGGCAGCACGACAAACCACGCGACGAGGGTCGGGACGATCGCGCCAAACACAATCGCGCCAACCCAGTAGCCGCCCGGACAGCGCGCCAGCCAGGGCTCGACCAGGACGAAAACGATCCCCCACAGTCCGCCCCAGAAGGCGAGCGAGACCACCTGCGGCACGCCGAACGGCGGTACCGGCCTGGTATTGTAGGCAACCGCTTGGGTCAGCCGGACGATATGCAGCAGTTCGAGCCCGATCTGGTGAAACGTCAGGGTCGCCAGAAACGCCGCCACGAACCCGAGGAGCAGCCGCAGCCCTGTGGTCGATGCCGTCAGCGATGCCGATCGTGCCATCGTATCCTCCCTCGCCCGCGGCCGCGCCGTCCGCGCGGCCCGGACATGATACGGCAAACCGCCGTGCACTACCCTGCGGCCAATCCGGCTTTCAGTGCTGCCGCAGCATCGGCGATGGCGCGGCGGGCGGTGCCGACCAGCCGGCCGTAGCGGATGAAGCCGTGGTTGATACCCTGGTAGACCGTCAGGTCGCTGGGCACACCCGCCGCCTGCAGCTTCGTGGCGAGATTGTGGTTGTCGTCGAGCAGCGGGTCGAGGCTGCCGACGATCAGATGGGCCGGCGCGACGCCCTTGAGATCGGCCAGGATCGGCGCGGCGCGCCAATCGGCCTGCTGTTCCGGCCGTTCGAGATAGGTCTGCCAGATCCACTTCATCCCGACCTGCGACAGCCCGGCGCCCTGGCCGAAACGCTGCCAGGACGGGCTGTCGCAATCGGTCGAGAAGCAGCCGTAAAACAGCAGTTGGAACTTGAGCGCCCGCTCGCCGGCGTCGCGCAACGCCAGTGCAGCGGCGAGCGCCAGATTGGCCCCCGCCGAATCGCCGCCGAGCGCCAGCCGCGCGGGATCGATGCCGAGGCCGGCGCCTTCGCGCGCCGCCAGCCGGGTCATCGCCACCATCTCCTCGAACGCCACCGGAAACTTGACCTCAGGCGACAGCCGGTAATCGACCGACAGTGCGGCAACCCCGCTCTGGCGCACCAGGTCGCGCAGGAAATGGTCCCAGGAGGGGATGCTGCCCTGCATGAAGCCGCCGCCATGCGCGTAGACGATCAGCGGCGGGCGCGCGACGTTGTCCGGCAGATAGAGGCGGCACGGCACCTGGCCGTGCGGGCCGGGCAGCGACAGGTCGCGCTCGACCTGCAGCGGCACCGAGCCTTCGCCCAGAAAGGCGCCGATGCGGTCGGTCGCGGCGCGCACCTCGGCGAGCGAGGCCTTGGTGCGGTCGGGCGCGACGAGGCCCTTCTGCTGCAACAATTGTCCGGCGGCGACGAGTTCCGGATCGACCCACGGTGCGGCATCACTCATGGCATTTCTCCCATTCCTCGAACAGATCGGCGGTGATCCGCGGGTCGCATGAGCGGTTGGGCAGCCTTGGCGCGCCCCGGCGGGGCGGCGTCCAGCGCCGCCTGCGGCACGAACGGATAGACGCTCCCGCAACGATACCAACCCCGCATCTCGCCGCCCGCCCCGCTCCGACGGCGCGATCTTCGACCAAGCCGGCGCGGGTGGCAAGGCGCGGCGGCTGTGGCACACGCAGTTAAGCGCCACCCCCGCCGGGCCTTCGCCAGAGTGAGTTTGTCGCATTCTACGAAGCGCGTTTCGAGGATTAAGCGATTTCTCACTTCGCACCTGCCCCAAATCTGTCGGGTTGGCGGGCGAGCCGCGGTGACAATTGCGGCTGACTGGAAGCGACCGACCGCCATTCACACCCGGCTTGCGCGGCGCAGGAAGGGCGGGTACCGTCGGCGACAGAAAAAATATTGAACACGCAACCGGTGCGTTGCCGGCGGCTTCGAGGGAGGTAAAGATGGCAGATTATCCGATCATCTCGGCCGACTCGCACATCGTCGAGCCGCCGGACATGTATGAGAGCCGGATCGCGCCGAAATTGCGCGACCGCGCGCCGCGCATGGAGCGTCGCAAGACGCCGGGCGGGCGCGAATACGACGCCTGGATGCTCGATGGCGTGCAGGTCGGCACGCTGGGTGCGGTCATGCAGGCCGGCCAGCGCTTCGAGGACCCCTCGCAGATCGATTTCCTTGGCGTCTGGGAAGATGTGCGCAAAGGCGCCTACGAGGCCGACGCGATGCTCGTCGAGAATGAAGAAGACGGCATCTGGGGGTCGGTGTTGCAGCCGAGCCAGGGGCTGTTCTGGTACCGCATCCCGGACAGTGAACTCTTGTCCGAGATCTGCCGCTGCTACAACGACTGGATTGCCGATTTCTGCAAGGCGCATCCCCGCCGGCTCAAGGGCATCGCGATGCTCAATGTCGACGATCCCGATGCCGGCGCGGCGGAGCTCGAACGGGTTGCCGCGATGGGCCTGGTCGGCTCGTTCATCCCGGTCGCGCCGCGGCCCGACAAACCGTACAGCGATCCGGTCTACGACCGCCTCTGGGCAACCGCACAGGACCACCAGCACCCATTGCTGCTGCACATCGGCACGCCGCGCGACGGCATCCCGGCCAACGAATTCACGATGGACGTGACCGCGCTGACCGGGGCGGGCCGCTCGACGACCGATTACTGGGTCCGCTACTCGCTGGGCTCGATGCTGTTCGCCGGCGTGTTCGACAAGTTCCCGGGCCTCAAGATCGGCTCGGTCGAGCACGAGGCGTCGTGGATCCCGCACTGGCTGAAGCAGATGGATTTCACCTATGTCGAGCGCCCGGTCTTTACCAAGGGCTGGAAGTCGGCCGCCGGGCTGTTGCCGAGCGATTACTGGAAGCGCAACATGTTCGTCGAGTTTATGGAAGACGATCTCGGCGTCCAGCTGCGCGATCGCATCGGCGTCGAGAACATGTTGTGGGGCAGCGACTACCCGCATGCCGAGGCGACCTTCCCGCGCTCGCAGCAGTTTCTGGGGCGCATGTTCGAGGGCGTGCCGCAGGCCGATCTGCGCAAGATCACCTCGGAAAACGCCGCCAGGATGTTCGGCTTTTCGCTGTGAGCTGAACCGCCCCGATCTGTCATTGCGAGCAGTGCGGCGACGACGCAATCTCGCTGACGTTACCGGTTTCCCCGAGATTGCTTCGCTGCGCTCGCAATGACGGACCGCCCCGACGACTTCATCGCCGCTGCCAGCGCCGCCGCGCTCCCCGAGGGCGGCATGATCTGCGTCGCCGTCGATCGCGAGCGGGTGCTGCTGGCGCATGTCGAGGGGCGGTTCTATGCGCTGCGCGACGTTTGCGGGCATCGCAACGCGCCGCTGTCGCGCGGCCGGCTCGCCGGCCACATTGTCGAGTGTCCGCTGCATTTCGCGCAATTCGACGTGCGCAGCGGCAAGCTGGTCGATGGACCGGTCTCGGCCGACGTGCCGATCTATGAGGTGCGGGTCGAGGGCGGCACGGTCTTTGTGAGGCGTTGACGGCGCTGCGAGGCGCCGCGAATACTTGCCGGCTGGCAAGGTTTCAGCGACTTATTGGCGCGGCGGCGCGCCCGGCGCATCTCGCCCGGCTTGACCGCGCCGCCGTCCTTCTTACATGCAGCCGATGACGCGATCCTCCGATGCGCTGCAGTGGCATGGCACGACGATCCTGTCGCTGCGCAAAGGCGGCGAGGTCGTCGTCGCCGGCGACGGCCAGGTGTCGATGGGGCAGACGGTCGTCAAGTCGAACGCCAAGAAGGTGCGGCGGCTCGGCGACGGCAGCGTCATCGCCGGGTTTGCCGGCACGACGGCCGACGCGATCACGCTCTTCGAGCGGCTCGAAGCCAAGCTCGAGCAGTATTCCGGGCAACTGACGCGGGCCTGCGTCGAACTTGCCAAGGATTGGCGCACCGACCGCTATCTGCGCCGCCTCGAGGCGATGATGGCGGTCGCCGACGCCCATGTCTCGCTGATCCTGTCCGGCACCGGCGACGTACTCGAACCCGAGGACGACATTATCGGCATCGGCTCGGGCGGCGGCTATGCGCTGGCCGCGGCACGCGCGCTGATCGCGATCGACGGGCTCGACGCCGAGGCCATCGCGCGGCGCGCGATGGCCATCGCGGCGCAAATCTGCGTCTATACCAACGACAAGATCACCCTGGAAAAGCTGCCCGGCTGACCCGCATGAATTCGTTCAGCCCGCGTGAGATCGTCTCCGAGCTTGACCGCTTCATTGTCGGCCAGGACGAAGCCAAGCGCGCCGTCGCGATCGCGCTGCGCAACCGCTGGCGCCGCCAGCAGCTGCCGCCGGAGCTGCGCGAGGAGGTGCTGCCCAAGAACATCCTGATGATCGGGCCGACCGGCGTTGGCAAGACCGAGATCGCCCGCCGCCTGGCACGGCTCGCCGAGGCACCGTTCCTCAAGGTCGAGGCCACCAAGTTCACCGAAGTCGGCTATGTCGGCCGCGACGTCGAGCAGATCGCCCGCGACCTCGTCGAGATTTCGCTGGCGATGACCCGCGAGCGGCTGCGCAAGCAGGTCGAGGCAAAGGCCGAGCTGGCGGCCGAGGAGCGCGTCCTCGACGCGCTGGTCGGCGACCATGCCAGCCCCGACACCCGCCAGAAATTCCGCAAGATGCTGCGCGAGGGTTCGCTCGACGACCGCGAGATCGAGATCACGGTCCAGGAAAGCGCGGCCGCGAGCCTGCCGACCTTCGAGATCCCCGGGATGCCGGGAGCGCAGATGGGCATGCTCAACCTCGGCGACATTTTCGGCAAGGCGATGGGCGGTCGTACGAAGCCGCGCAAGATGACCGTCGCTGAGAGCTATCGCGCGCTGATGGCCGAGGAAAGCGACAAGCTGTTGGATCAGGACCGCGTCGTGCGCGAGGCCATCCAGTCAGCCGAGCAGAACGGCATCGTCTTTCTCGACGAGATCGACAAGATCTGCGGCCGCAGCGAGCGCGGCGCCGGCTATAGCGGCGCCGATGTCAGTCGCGAGGGGGTGCAGCGCGACCTCCTGCCGCTGATCGAGGGCACCACCGTCGCGACCAAGCACGGTGCGATCAAGACCGACCACATCCTGTTCATCGCCTCGGGCGCGTTCCACCTGGCGAAACCATCCGACCTCTTGCCCGAGCTGCAGGGAAGGCTGCCGATCCGGGTCGAACTGAAGGCGCTCGACCGCAGCGATCTGCGCCGCATCCTGGTCGAACCGGAAGCCAGCCTGATCACGCAATACCGGGCGTTGCTGGCGACCGAGGGGGTGGTCCTCGAGTTCCTCCCCGAGGCGATCGACGAGATCGCGCTGTTGGCCGAACAGATCAACGCCACGGTCGAGAATATCGGCGCGCGGCGGCTGCACACGATCCTGGAGCGCCTGCTCGAGGAGATCAGCTTTACCGCCTCGGACCAGCCGAGCGGCACCGCCGTCACGATCGACGCCGGGTATGTCCGCGAGCGGGTCGGCACGCTCGCCAAGAACGCCGACCTGTCGCGGTTTATCCTGTAGCGGACGACGGCATCCGGCGAGCGCTGCCGGGATCTCGCCGACCGGCGGCGATTGGGCTAATGTCGCACGGGAGCCGTCGCCGCCGGCAGATCGCCTGCCGGCGGCGATCGCGCAGAGGAGAACCCATGCTCTCGTCGGCTCGCCTGCAGCAGCGCCTTGCACGACGCACGCTCGCCCTTGTCCTTGCCGGCGGCCGCGGCAGCCGGCTGAAGCAGCTGACCGACCGTCGCGCCAAACCGGCGGTGTTCTTTGGCGGCAAGTTCCGCATCATCGATTTCGCGCTGTCGAACTGCCTCAACTCCAACATCCGCCGGATCGCGGTCCTGACGCAGTACAAGGCGCACAGCCTGCTGCGCCACCTGCAGATGGGCTGGTCGTTTCTGCGCCCCGAAATGAACGAGTTTCTCGATCTCCTGCCGGCGCAGCAGCGGCTCGACGAGGCGACCTGGTATCGCGGTACGGCCGACGCGGTGTTCCAGAATTTCGACATTCTGCAGGCGGCGCGGCCGGAGTTCTTTGTCGTGCTGGCGGGCGACCACATCTACAAGATGGATTATTCCAACATGCTGGTCGATCTGCGCACCAAGGGCGCGGACTGCATCGTCGGCTGCATCGAGGTGCCGATCGAACAGGCCTCGGAATTTGGCGTCATGGCCGTCGA
>Ga0307372_10011523_pt1 | contig 11785 bp, 10 predicted proteins | sample OX1MG_FD_202533 | JGI IMG/M metagenome (GOLD analysis project Ga0307372, IMG submission 202533) | Soil microbial communities from Risofladan, Vaasa, Finland - OX-1 | ecosystem: Environmental > Terrestrial > Soil > Coastal area > Acid sulfate soil | place: Finland: Risofladan, Vaasa | collected...
ACGCCCAGCCCAGCGATTGCCAGGCCGACGACGACCAGAAACCAGGCCATTCGTTGGTTCATCACGCTCACCATCGGCGTTTGATTCCGTAGGCCAGGCCCCACAGCGCACCGATGATCCTGCCCAGCACCGTTCCTCCAACCTTGATGTTGATCGGCACGGCCACGCTCAAGACGAACGGAGCCATAAAACCCCCCGGCGAATCCCACCACGGCCCAGGCCAACGGATGCCAGGTGCCCGGCGTCGGTTCGGCTGGACCAAGGTTCTGCGGCGATTTGTACGGGTTCTCGTCCATGACCGTCATTCTACCAATCGCCGGTTTGAACCGGTAGAATGCGGGCATCGACCCACTCCCGATTTTCAACGGAGGTCCAAATGAACCGACGCCAGACGTTTCTTGCTTTGGCCGCCACCCTCTTGCCGCTCGAACGGGCGCTTGGCGGGCCATTTCGCCGCCGGCGGTGCGTGCCGTCGAAGGTGGTCCAGGATGTGCCCAAGCCGAAACCCGCCGTCGCCAAAACCGGCGACTCGTTCATCCAGCCGGACTACGGGAAGTGGAGCCGGGTGAAAGAGGGCATGACCGAGGCCGAGGTGCTCGACCTTTTGGGCAAGCCGCTTGAAAGGGACACCGAGGAGGAGGCGATTGCCTTCATGCGTAAGGAACATAATTTGACCGAGGCCCAAGCTGAGGCGTTTATTCACACAGGGGGCGACCGCTACGGCTTTGTCTGGCTCTATGGGCAGATCAGGTACGAATCCCCCGTTATCCCATACCCCTACCAGTTCAGGCTCATCTTCGTGCAAGGACGGGTTGTTCACAAGGGCGATCCCTTTAAAGGCCGACTGTCCCCTGATGGTAAGCCAACCACGCCGATCCCGATCTTGCCGTCGCATGGGACATTGTTCAAATACTCGCCACGGTTCGTTGACATGCGATGGGAACCTTCGTCTGGTGAGTACCCAATGGAATATGAAATCGAAGTCTCGCTCGGCCAACACGAGCGGATTGGGGGGGAAGGCTCAATTCAACTACCACGTGGACGCAACGCTGCGCACGAGGCTCCCGCACATTTCGATCCTATTTGAAAGTACGGAGGGTCGCTGGAAAGTGAAGGCACGGAACCGTTTGGGGGAAAGTGGTTGGTCGGAGGAACACGATTTTTATTTTGAGGTTTAGCGTGCGGCGGTTGTGAGTCGGCGCTAACGACCGGTAGCCAAGGAACCCACCTCATGCATATCGGTGCGATGAACCATCCTGCCCGGCCACCGCTCGACGAGATCGAGTGGATCGGGACCAACGGCTTCGACTTCGTGGACCTGACGCTGGAGCCGCCAGCCGCCGATCCCAGCCAGGTCGATGCCCGGGCGATTCGGGCCGCCCTCGACCGGCTTGGCCTGGGAGTCGTGGCACATACGGCCTGGTTCCTCCCCTTCGGCACTCCATTCGCCAGCATCAGGGAGGCTTGCCTCGGCGAATTCCGCCGGGCGTTGAAGGTGGCCCACGAGGTCGGTGCTACGGTCATGAACGCCCACTACTGCAAACCGCCCTTCTTTTTTTCACAGCAGCAGGTGGTCGATTGGCACGTCGAGGTTCTTGCCCGGCTCTGCGACGAGGCGGCGGCCGTAGGCGTGACCGTCGTGCTGGAGCACATCCCGCACGGCGGCGGCAACCAACTGGAAAACATCGAGGCCATCATGGGCCGGGTGCCGCTGCTACGCTTTCACCTCGATAGCGGCCACGCCAAGTTGGAGCGGGGCCAGGACCGCTGGAACGAGTACCTGGAGCGATTGGCACCCAAGCTGCTCCACGTCCACTTATCGGAGAACGACGGCTCGGCCGACCAGCACCTGCCGCTGGCGTCGGCTCCCCGCAGTTCGACCAACTGGCCGAAGCTCATCAAGAGCTTGAAGGCGACCGGCTACGACGGCACAATCACGTTGGAGGTCTTCTCGCCCGAGAAGGCGTACCTGCTGATGAGCCGGGACTTGTTGAAGAAGTGGTGGGAGGGGTGATCGATGACCATCCAAGCTTACCTGATCGACCATACCCACTACGATTGGCCCAAGCCGACATCACCTTTCCTGTCCCCCATTCGTGTGATCCGTGTGATTCGTGGACCACTTGCTCCGTGAACGACGCCGGACTCCGATTCCAAGGCGCGTCGCAGCAGGTACTGCGCGGCGTCGCTGATGTCTGTCCACGAATCACACGAATGACACGAATAAGAAAACGATCACCCGCTTCAATGCCAAACTCCGCCGGACGGCGCGTTCCACCGCCAAACGTGGAAGCTTGTTTCGACATCTCGAAGAACGCAAGAACGCTACGTCGCTTTTGGCCGAAGCTCTTGAAAAGGCCGGGTGCCACGACGCCACAGTTCTCGACTACTGCGGCCAGCCTGGGCCGCCTGTCCGTGGTTGCTGGGTCGTGGACCTCGTGCTGGGCAAGGAATTAAGATGGTGGAAATCCAGGATCGAGCGATGGAAGCCTACAAGCGAAAGCTCCGTAGTTGTCGTGGCGAGGCGGCGAACGGCCACCGAACATACGACGTTCAGTACCTCGGTCCCCAATTCGTCACCAAGGCGGGCGAAATCCTCCAGGACCGGTTCGGCTTTGGCCCACTCGTCGAGCGGGTTGTCGGCCTGGATGCAGTCATCACCGAATGCAAGAAGGGCGACCTCATCCTTCACCTTGGTTGGGACAACTGGACCGGTTTCTACGTGATGGCGGACTCACTTGCCGGTGATCTCGTCGTCGATCAGTTCGGCGACTACGTTGATTCGATTCTTGCCAATCCGGCCATTTTGTTGTCGGAGGAAGAAGAGGCGGACAACAAGAAGCACTGCCGCCTTCTGGAGGTGGCCGCCCAGCGGCTTTCTGCGAGCCAGCGGCTGAACTGGTCCGCCTACTCCTCTGGGAACGAAATTGCCAGGTTCGCCCTTGAATGCAAGGCGGCCATCGAACGAGGAGCCATGACGATGGCCCAGAAGCGAGAGCTACGGCGAATTTTCGCCCCTACCTCGGATTGGGACGACATGGTTGGCGATGTCGATCTCGGCAACTGCGTGTTTTCGCTCATCGAGAAACTCTAAAGGTGGCGCATGAACGAGGCCCGGAAGAAGGCGTATCGGTTCCTGCTCTACCATGCGATGCTCGACATTCGACCGATCCAATGGTTGCCACGCTCATGGAACCCAGTTCGTCGGCGGCGGCAGCGGCGTTTGCATCAAAAGGCTGGAGTGATTGCCGATTGGTTGCACAACCTCGCCCAGTTTTCGGCCTTGGGATTTGAGGGATTCGACGAGGACTGGTTCTGGCGTGATTTCCGGCAGTTCAACGAGCGGTATCCCGATTTCGGCCTGACTCATTACCAAGATTTGTTCTTGTTTGAGGCGTTGAAGGAACAGCCCGGCCAGCCAGGCGATCATTTTGCGGCGACAATTGAACATCTGATCAGCCAGTTGTTGGCCGACTCGTCCCCCGACCCGAATGGGCTGCGGCAAGTCGCCAGCCGTTCGCACGTCCTGCCCCTGGCGTTGGACATGGGCGGGTGTTTCGCTGTCCACCCAAGCGGTCAGATGGTTTCGTTTTGCTGGGATACGCCAAACGAACTCCGTGTTGAGGTGGAACCCAGAATTCGAAACATGGCGATCTATGAGGGCAGCGAGAAGTACCCCGCACTTCGGGAGTTCATCCCGAGCCGACCCACCGATGCAGTTCAATGCCCCTACTGCCAGGGGAAGGGCAAGCCGCCTGAGTCTGAGTTGATCGACAATCTGAGGTGCTACTGCGGCGGGCTGGGCTGGCTTCCCCACGGCTCACCACTTGGCATTTCGTAGGGATTCGGCCGTAGGCGGACTTGGTAGAATCGGGCGACTCGTGGACGCTCTCACGACTCTCTCGGTCGAACATCGCCGCACTTCGCCGAAAACGCTCGGCGATCCCGAGGTGATTGATTTGATTTCCCGTGGCCCAGAGCCGTGGGTTCGGTTCAGCGCGTCCGATCCGCACGGCTCGATCCCGATCTTGTTTTCGTTCGGGGCGAGCGTCGAGGGCGTCTGGTAGGGCCTCAAGGTTTTCGAGAAAGCCGACGTGGAGTGCGGCATGGATTCTACCGGCTGAACCTGGACGTGGTAGAATATGGGCATCGCCGGGCCGGTATCGAGGTCATCATGGATCACGACGAGCAAAACCCGATCAAGACCAAGCCAACAGGGCGGTGGTTTCAGTTCAATTTGAAAGCGCTGCTCCTGTTGCCGGTGTTTGTTGGCTTGCCGCTGGGTTCTTATCTTTACTGGGACGACTGGCGAAAGCACCGGCCTCCCTTCGAGTATTTCGATGGTTCGCTGTACTACATGGCGTTTTGGAGCTTCAAGGCGGACTTGTCGGCGGGCCGAGTCGATCACGCCTACGATTCAACGTCCGGTGATTTCAAACGACGAATGAGCCGTCGAGAATTTCAATCGTTGATCGTCAGCCACCCGGCTCTTCAGCAATGGTCTGAAAGCGATTGGGTTGGGACGCACAGTTTTCAAGACGACTATGCGATTGCCATCCGAGGGCCGAACCAGAAGATCGTTGAACTATGGGTTTGGGTGGCGTCGGGCGAGGACAGCATTTTCCTTCGCCGTCCTCCGCCACCGTGCGTCGCAGAGATCCAGATTCGGGTAGTTGCCGAGGATGAATGGTGGAAACAGGCGTTTTCTCCCGAATTGAAGCCAAAGTGGGAATGGAGCCGTGAGCGTCATGTCGAAAAGGGAATCGCCGTGGTATCCAAGGACGCGATGGACTATTTCGATGAGGCGATTCGACTTGATCCCAAGGATTCCGACGCTTACTTCAACCGAGGCACTGCCTGGCAGGCCAACGGCGAACTCACAAAAGCGATTGGCGACTACACTGAGGCGATCCGTTGTGATCGGAAGAATGCCGAAGCCTTCGCCGCGCGTGGCTTAGTCTGGGAGGATAAGGGCGAATTCGACAAAGCACTCGCCGATTACGACGAGGCGATCCGGCTCGAACCTAATGATGATTGGTCACTCAATCGCCGAGCCTGGATTCGTGCAACCTGTCCCAACGAGAAGTATCGGGACGGAGCGAAGGCTATCGAAGACGCCACCAAAGCCTGCGAATTGACCGACTGGGAAGACGCCGATTCCCTCGACACGTTTGCCGCCGCATATGCTGAAGCCGGTCAATTCGACAAGGCCGTTGAATGGCAACAGAAGGCGATTGAACTCGCACCGGACGACGAGAAAGCCGACTTCGAAACTCGGCTCAAGCTCTACCAGGAAGGGAAACCGTACCGAGAAGAACCGAACGAGCGAGGGCCGGCCTGCATGCCCCTGCCGTGCCCGTTTCGATTGATAACAATGCACATGCCGTTCGCTGTCGGCGGCCGGTTTTATTGCTGGGGATCGCCAGAACCGACGATCGGGTCGCCGGCCGGCGTTCCCCAGTTCAGGCCAACAGGCCATCGCGGTGGGCCGGCTCCGTCATCCTGGTTCTCCGGCCAACGAAAAAGCCCCGTCAAGGAAGGGGGCAAGATCTTGACGGGGCGTTATCGGGGTTGCCACCCGACGATTCATTCTGCCCGGCGCGCGGGGGCTGTCAAGAACTGGGACCGCCCGCCTCATCTCACCCTGCGAAAAATAGGCCGACACGACGGCAAACTGGGCAATCTTGATCTACCCAGCTTGGGGCCGGGTCGCTAGAATCTCGCCGCCTGGTTGTTCATGGAGGACGTGAGATGCGACAATTCCTGCTGGCGGCCTTCGCTTTCCTCGCTCCGCTCCCGGCTTTTGCCCAGAAGGATCGGGTGTTGAAAGCAAGGTTGACCCAGAAGGATCGGAAAAAGCTTACTTTCAGGTCGAACGGTAGACGTCCCTATGTCATCGTAATTGCTCAAGTGGCCGACCTTCGGGATGAACGCTACGTTCTCGGTACGATCACTCGTGGTCATGACTTGCGTGTCGAGAAGACTGAAGCGGATCGCTACCAGGTTTGGTGGCAAGGAAAGGGTGTTTGGATCGACCGTGCCGACGTGCTACCGTCTAACGAGGCGATTGATTATTTCACAGAAGCGATTCGACAGCAACCCACCGCCGTCGATTTCATCGTACGAGGCGGACTTCGGATGGGAACCGACCCGGATGGTGCGTTGGATGACTTCAACAAGGCCATTGACCTCGATCAATCGCAGGCGTCGTTCTACGACTATCGGGGATTCACTTGGATGGTAAAGGGCGACTTCGACAAGGCCCTTGCCGACTTCGATGAGGCGATGCGGCTCGACCCAACCAATGCAATGCCACACGATAAACGTGGCCTCGCACTGCGGGACATGGGTGAGTTCGACAAGGCACTCGCCGCTTTCGACGAGGCGATTCGACTCGACCCGAAGTACGTCGCTGCATACTGTAATCGAGCCAGAATTCATGCGTCATGCCCGGACGAACGGTTTCGGGACGGTCGGAAAGCCGTCGAGGATGCCACAACTGCTTGCAAGCTACATTCCTGGAAGGATTGCCGAAGCCTTGCTTTCCTGGCCGCCGCCTACGCTGAGCTTGGCGAGTTCGACAAGGCGATTGAATCGCAGAAACGGGCACTCGAAGTCGTACCCAAGGTGGGAAGAGCGACGTTCCGGGTCCGGCTGGAGCTTTACCAGGCGGGCAAGCCGTACCGGGACGAACCGGTGAAAAGGTAGGCATGTGATGCGACAAATCCTGTTGGCGGCTCTGGTTCTCCTCGTTCCGCTCCCGGCTCTTGCCCAATATTCCGTCGTTTTGCCCCCCTCGGTTTTCGAAAAGCGAGATGGAGAGCGGGTTATCGTCGTTGCTCAAGACGCTGAACTGCGGCGTGAGGCCAAAGTTGTCGGCACGGTTCCTCGTGGCGAGGATTTCCTGGTCGAAAAGTCCGAGGATGATCGCTACCAGGTTTGGTGGAAAGGGCAATCTGTTTCGGTCGCTCGTGCCGATGTGGTTCCGTTCGATGTTGGAATCGACTACTTCACCAAGGCCATTAGGCAGAACCACATGGCCATCGATTACGTCGCACGTGGCCGACTTCGAGAGAAGCGTGGAGATTTGGATAGGGCGTTGGACGATTTCAACCAGGCCATTCACCTCGATCCAACGCAGGTCCGGGCTTACGACAGGCGGGGCTGCGTGTGGATTGCCAAGGGCGAATTAGACCAGGCAATGGCCGACTTCGAGATGGCCATCCACCACGATCCGAAGCACACCGATGCGTTCATGCACCGAGGAAGTGTCCAATACGAGAGAGGCAACTTCAAGAGCGCCATCACCGATCTTGACACAGCCATCCTGCTCGATCCGTCGAATTCAGTTGCGTATTACAATCGAAGCGTCGTGTGGGAATCGCAGGGCGAGTTTGAGAAAGCAATCGCTGACGACACGGCAGCCATACGGCTCGACCCGAAAATGGTAGTGGCCTACCTCAACCGTGGGAACGCATTCAGGGATAGAGGAGATCTTGACCGTGCAATGGCCGACTACGACATCGCCTTAAGTCTCGATCCGAAGAATGCTTATATCTATTTTCTTCGAGGTGCTGGTTGGAAATCAAAACGGGACTACGACCGTGCGATTGCCGATTACAGCGAAGCCATTCGGATCAACCCGAGGCATTGGTTGGCCTTTTTCAACAGAGGCGGGGTGTGGAGTTCAAAGGGCGACTACGATAATGCTCTTGCCGACTTTAATGAGGCCATCCGGCTCCATCCGAGGGATGCCACGCAACACCGAAGCCGTGGCCTCGTACTTCGGCATATGGGCAAATTCGACGAGGCACTTGCCGCATTTGACGAGGCCGTCCGGCTTGACCCCAAGAACGTCGATGCGTACTGCAATCGAGCAAAGCTACGTGCTACATGCCCGGTAAAATGCTTCCGGGATGGCAAGAAAGCGCTCGAAGACTCCAAGATTGCGTGTGACCTGACCTCCTGGAAACACTGCTGGAGCCTGGAAACCCTCGCCGCCGCCTACGCTGAGTTGGGACAGTTCGACAAGGCGATTGAATCGCAGAAACGGGCACTCGAAGTCGTACCCAAGGTGGGAAGAGCGACGTTCCGGGTCCGGCTGGAGCTTTACCAGGCGGGCAAGCCGTACCGGGACGAACCGGTGAAAAGGTAGGCATGTGATGCGACAAATCCTGTTGGCGGCTCTGGTTCTCCTCGTTCCGCTTCCGGCTTTTGCCCAGGAGGCGGACGGGACTACATTCGTCGTTCCATATTCCAAGCGACATCTGGCGGCGTACATCAATCGTGGCAATGCTTTTAAGAACAAAGGTGATTTTGATAAGGCACTAGCGAATTACAATAAAGCTATCCGGCTTGATCCGACACTTGCGGTGGCCTACTGTAATCGTGGAATCACATGGAAACTGATTGGCGACTATGGCAAGGCGATGGCCGATTACGACAAAGCCATCCAACTTGATCGGACATTTGCGGCAAGCTTCAACAATCGTGGTCATCTGTGGGAGAAAAAGGGCGAAATCGATCTGGCGGTAATCGATTACGACGAAGCCATCCGGCTGGCCCCAAAGAATTCGGTGTTTCGTTGGAACCGGGCCGTGGCAGAATACACCAAGGGCAACTTTGACGAGGCCATTGCGGACTACGACGAAATCGTCCGACTCGACCCAAGGGATGCGACGGCCTACTACAACCGGGGTATCGCATGGAAGGCCAAAGGCAAGCTCGACAAGGCGATGGCGGACTACGATGAAGCCATTAGACTCAACCCAACAAAAGCAGACGCTTACGGCAATCGAGCGTTACTCCTTAAGAACAACGGCAACTTCGACCGTGCGATGGCCGACTACGACGAAGCCATCCGGCTTGATCCCACGAATGCGGCCGCATTCAACAATCGTGGTTGTCTGTGGCATCATTGCAAGCGTGAGATCGACCGGGCAATTGCTGACTACGACGAAGCGATCCGGCTTGATCCGAAGTTGGCGGCGGCCTACTTCAACCGTGGGGACACCTTCGGCGACAAACGTGAATGGGACCGGGCGATTGCAGATTACGATGAAGCCGTCCGGCTTGATCCAACGCTTGCGGCGGCATATTTCAATCGAGGCATCTGCTGGAAATCGAAACGTGAGTTCGATAGTGCGATTGCCGATTTCAACGAGGGAATTCGGCTCGGTGCGACGAACCCAGTCATATTCAACATCCGTGGAGACGCACATTGGTCGAAGAAGGACTACGACAGTGCGATTGCGGATTTCAATGAAGCCATACGGCTCGATCCCAGGTATCAGTCTGCCTTCAACAACCGAGGAAATGCGTGGAGAGCGAAGGGCAACATCGATCAAGCTCTCGCCGACTTCGATCAGGCCATACTTCTTGATCCAACGGATGCTGTCACCCACAACAATCGGGGCCTTGCGCTTTGCGATAAGGGCGAGTTCGACAGAGCGATTGCCGACTACGACGAAGCCATCCGGCTTGATCCGACAGATGCACAGTTCTTTTGCAATCGAGGCATAGCCTGGAAATCGAAACGGGACTACGACCGTGCGTTGCTGGATTACAGCGAGGCCATTCGACTAAATCCCACGTTTGCGGATGCTTTTATTCGTCGGGGAGCGACGTGGAAACGAATGGGCAAGTACGATCAAGCGCTCGCCGACCTGAATGAGGGCATCCGATTCGATCCGAAGAACATCGATGGCTACCGTAGCCGAGCATGGTTACGTGCGACATGTCCCGACGAGCGGTTCCACGATGGTCAAGAGGCACTCAAGGACTCCAAGACTGCCTGCGACCTGACTTCTTGGACGGAATACTGGAGCATTTCTTGTCTTGCCGCTGCCTATGCTGAACTTAGTGATTTCGGCAAGGCCGTCGAATGGGAACAGCGGGCACTTGACCTGGCCCCGGAGTCCGAGAAGGAGGCAATCCACAATCGTCTGGTGCTTTACCAGGCCGGGAAGCCGTATCGGCAGGAACGGAAGTAGGCCAGGCTCCCGGTTCTTTTCACCCGCCTGGGTTGGTAGAATCAGGGGGCCTCGGAGCAGGTGGCGAGCGTAGTTTCGTCCCATGATGGGGGGGACCGGCCAACGAAAAAGCCCTCTCAAGGCTGGGCAGGCCCATTGTGCCAGTCCGGCGGGCGCTGTCAAGAATGGCGGGCAGTTCATGGCAGTTCAGGGTGGTGCCTGTCGCTTGGGAGAATTGCCAGCCCACCACGGTTTGTCGTGGCCAGGATGGGCAGGTAGAATCAGGGGCCACGTGCCTTCGAAAGGAGACCAGCCATGTCGTTTCTTACGAGGACTTTTCTAGTCGTCGCTCTCACGGCGGCTTTGCCGAGCGATCAACTACTTGCCGATGACTACGCCGATGGTGTGGCTGCCTTCGACAAAAACGATTTCGTCGCCGCCGTCAGTTTTTTCACCAAGGCAATTGCGCAGAATCAGGACAACGCCGACGGGTACGTGGCCCGTGGGACTGCTTATCAAAGCCTTGGTGAACTCGATAAGGCTCTCACCGATTGCGATGCGGCGATTCGCCTTGACCCGAAACATGTGTCGGCCCTCGCCAGCCGTGGCAATGTATGGTTCGCCAAGGACGAATTCGATAAAGCACTTGCCGACTACGACGAAGCGAACAGGCTCGATCCGCAGAATGCCGCAATCTACGCTGCCCGTGGAAGTGCCTGGCACGCCAAGGGCGAGTTCGACAAGGCACTTGCCGACTACGACCTGGCAATCCGTCTCAACATGAATTATGGCCTGGCCCACCACGGCAGGGGCACTGCCTTGCAGGAGCAGGGTGAACTCGATCAGGCGCTCGCCGCTTACGACATGGCAATTCGCCTCGATCCCAACGATGTGTTGGCCTACATCAACCGTGGCACTGCTTGGAACGACAAGAACGAATTTGAAAAAGCACTTGCGGATTTCGACAAAGCGATCAGGCTCAACCCCAAGAATTCCGAAGCCTACATCAACCGTGGCTTTGCCTGGCTGGGAAAGGAAGAACTCGATAAGGCACTCGCCGACTTTGAGAAAGCAATCAATCTCGATCCGAAGAATGTCAAAGCCCTCTGTTGCCGTGGCGCACTTTGGGAAGAAATGGATGACCTCGACAAGGCACTCGCCGATTACGACGAAGCGATTCGCCTTGACCCGAAAAATGCTGATGCCTACGTCGGTCGTGGCAGTGCATTGTGCAGCAAGGGCGAATTCGACAAGGCGCTGGCCGATTTTGATAAGGTGATCGAACTCGACCCGAATCTTCCAGATGCCTACGTGGGCAGTGCCTATGTCTGCGGAGCCAAGGGCGAATTTGATGATGTGCTGGCCCTTTGCAATAAGGCCATCGATCTCGATCCAGAGTTTGCAGATGCCTACGTGGTCCGTGCCTCCGCCTGGGAAAAGAAAGGCGAGTTCGATAAGGCGCTGGCCGATGTTGATCAAGGGATCGAACTCGATCCAGAGTTTCCCGATCCCCACAACAGCCGAGCCTGGATTCGTGCGACCTGCCCCAATGAGAATTATCGGGATGGAGCAAAAGCTCTCGAAGAAGCCACTAAAGCCTGCGAACTGACCGATTGGAAAATGCCTGGATGTCTCGACACCCTTGCCACCGCCTATGCCGAATCCGGCGATTTCGACAAGGCCGTGGAATGGCAAAAGAAGGCGATTGATCTGGCCCCAGAGGCGGAGAAAGGCGACTTCGGAACCCGGCTCAAGCTTTACCAGGAGGGGAAGCCGTACCGGGAGGAGCCGAGGAAGAAGTAGGCTGAACGGGA
>Ga0307372_10011525_pt1 | contig 11783 bp, 12 predicted proteins | sample OX1MG_FD_202533 | JGI IMG/M metagenome (GOLD analysis project Ga0307372, IMG submission 202533) | Soil microbial communities from Risofladan, Vaasa, Finland - OX-1 | ecosystem: Environmental > Terrestrial > Soil > Coastal area > Acid sulfate soil | place: Finland: Risofladan, Vaasa | collected...
GAAGCTGCTCACCCCGTCAATCACAGTCTGCAATTGATTCTGCGTGATCTTGTTGGCAAGGAATTGGGATTCGTCGGTGATGAGGTTGTGGAAGCTTGAGCCGATGCCGGGAATGGGCCGGTTGTAATAGTTGACCATGCCGAAGCCGAAGCTGATGGTGAGGATGAGGCTCGCGAGGCTCTCGAAATGAAGTGAATGGTGGCCGCTCGCAGCGGCGAGTGCCATCTTTATTCCGTACCAGGCGACAAGGATGGTGGCGAACATGCGAAAGAGATTTTGGCCCATGGCGTCGAAGAAGCCGAGGTTCTGCGTGAGCATGTTGTTAATGGCCTGATAGATGAACTGCAGGAAGTCAGTCTGCATGGGCGGCTCCTTCGACGTTTAGGGGCTAGCGGCTTACGGGATTCTGTAGGTCTGAAGCGAGTTGCCGAGCGTGCTGGTGACCTGGGCGAGGTTGCCGGCGAGAGTCGCGCGGCGCTCGATTTCAGCGTTGATGGAGTTGGCGGTGGCTTCGCGCTGTTGCTTTGCCGCGATCACGTTCTGCTCCAGCAAAGACAGCAACAGCTTGTTCGAATCCTGGACCGTGCGAAGGGTGAGGACATTGGTGGCGTTGATCTTGTTCAATACAGAAACTTCGGTGTTGAGGTTTGGGTTGTTCGAGAGCGAGTCCTGTTCAAGGTTGTTCATCTGATTCTCGATGTTCTGGGCGTCGTTGCGGATCGCGCCGATGGTGGCCATTGAAGTGACGTTCGCGCCATCGGCGAGTTCGACTGAGGCGTACTGCGACTTCACCCGGTCGAGCTCGTCCGGCGTCATGCCATTCAATTCTTGGCTGTTGTACTGGAGGAGCGGGACGGTCGCCTGCTGGTAGCCTGCGTTCACCGCTCCGGCGCTCCCGGCGTTCATGCCGTTGACCCACATTCCCGTGTTGCCGTATGTGTTGGGCGCAACCACGTTCCGCCAATTGGAGAATTGAGCGCGGTAGCGTGCGGGCATATTTTGAATGTTCTGGGCCATCCGAAGGGCCAGGTTGTACTGGGTCAGGATTTGTGCGTAGGTTTGCCGGAGCTGATTGAGTTGCTGTACGAGTTGGCTGTAACGGAGCACAGCATTGGCGTAGTTGGTCGGGTCGTAGACGATCCCAAAGCCGAACTGAGCGGAGGCCGTGCCGACGCACAAACCCATGAGGAGCAAGACTGCTAGAACTTTGTTCTTCATCGCTGGTTCTCCATTCGTGATTTCTGGAATAATCTGTTGCCTTATGCTGATGGAACTCAACCGTCCGTTGTTTGCCTTCGAAAAGGACGATAGTTCAATGTTCTTGATTGAAAGGCCTGACCGCCTCCTTTACCACCTGGAGGCAATCGACATAGAGAACGATGAATATCTTTTTTGGGATTCGTCTGGAGCCGCAGTATCGGTGTCGACTGTGCATGGCAAGATCGATCGAATCACGCCGTGCGATCAGTCGATGTCACTTGCGGACGCATTCCGAATGTATTCGCATTCACGTGGTCTCGAAATATCCGCCGAAGGAACTCCAGTCGAAGTGTGGGAGTGCATTCAATCCCGGCTGCCGCGTAAGAAAGGCTTCTGGAAGCGGTTGTTTCCGAGATTGCAAAAGTAGGTTGAGAACCACTCTCCACGGATTCCATGCGAAATTCCGGTGCAATTCTTACAGGTCTGACGGCATTCGGTGGTTGGCGTAATCGGGAAGCGCGAGGTCGCTGGAGAGGTAAATTTTCACGCGGTGGCCTTCGCGGATCGTGACGGTTGGCAGAATGTTCAGGAACTTGTCGAGGATGCGCTGCGAGGTCTGACCCATGCTCTCGCCCACACCTTGCTGAATGCTCTGTGTGCCGGATTGAGTTAGAACGCCGCCTGAGCCTGCCTCGGCGATGCCGCCGATTGCGCCAACTGCGAGCGATGCGCCGAAGATTTTGAAATAATGGTTGTTCACCTTGTCGCGCAAACCCGAGTCGCCGATTTGGTTCATCCCTTTGAACTGGTCGAGGCTGACGGAGTAGCCGTCCGGCATGATGAGCCGGTGAAACGAGACGGCGAGTCGTGTCTGGCCGAGTGTGTCCACTCGCTTGGCTTCTCCCAGAACCTTTGTGCCTGAGGGGATGAGCAAGTGCTGGCGGTCATGCGAGTAGATGTCATTGGCAACGAGGCATTGGATGGGACCTGCAAAGTCTCCGTCGAGGCGATTCAAGAGAACGGTTTCGAGGATCGTCCCCTCGAAGAGAACATACGTCTTGCCGCTTGCTCTGTCGAGCGAGTTTGAAATGGAAGAAGTTTCCGATGCCCGCTTTGCTTCCTTCTCTGGCGTTGTATTTCCCGGCTGTTGATTGCGCGGCTGAAGGGCAGCTCTCGGGATTCCTGCCAACGGCGGCTGAGGTGGTATCTGGGCGAAGATCTGAGCGAGTTGGTTCATGTCGAGCGGTTGCGATGGGAGATTGGGCAGTCCCGGTGCCTCGTTTTGAGCCTGAGCGTTGAGTGAAGGTTGCTGCGACGGTGCGAGTTCCTTCCGGTAGCTCAGGGCGACGTTTGAGGAGAACAATGACACGTAGGCTCGCCTCTTCTTTTCCTCCTGGACTGGATCGGGCGGTGATGGCTGAGGAGCCTCACCTGTGACCTGAGCGGAAGCAGCGGGCTGCGGCCCGGACTGGAGCGAGCCGAAGAATTTGTTCTGCTGTGTGATGGCGGTTTGCTGCTCGCGCTGTAACGCCTGAATCCGGTTCTGAAGGGCTGCAATCTGCGCTTCGTTTACTTCAGGCTGCGCCGAGGGCTGGAATGTCGAAACATTCGACTTCGCAGCGGGCTGAGCCTTCTTCCCGCCCGTGATCCACATGATGACGACCATCAGCACGGCCAAGCCGAGCATGACCCATGCTTGAATGTTTTTGGGCATCAGGCCTGGGGGCTTCGGTGCTTTGTCTTGAATCGGGGCAGCGGCGGGCGCGGTGGTTTGTTCGGTCATGTCAGTTCTCTCTTTCGTCGCAATCGGGTTGGCCGCTCGGTCTACTGCTGGTGCCGCGTGAAAGTGACTTTCTTCTTGCCAATCGCCAGATAGCCGGCGTCCATAATTTTCGGGATGATGTAGACACCGTTCTGCAAATCGAAATTGATGAGGTTCGGCTTTCCGTCTTTGATTTCGTAAATCGCCGGTTTCTCGGGAGCGGCGCACTTGATGTATGTGAAGCGGTCGTCGTGAAAGATCGCAGAGACGAGGAACTGCTCGCCGGTCGCTTTGCGGTCTAACTGGTAGTCGAATTGAAGCTTCGTCGCGTATTGAGACCGAAACTTCTCAATCTGCTGTTTGGCGCTCGCCTGGGCAGCTTGAACCTGGGCATTCGCTTGGTCCCGAACGGTCTGGACTTCCCGCTGATAGGCTTCTGCTTCGCTGGCAGGCACATAGTTCCGGGCAAAAGCGTCGGTACCGATGCCGGATTGCTCTTTCGGCTCGATGAAGATTTTCAAGTCCGGTTCGAGATTCGGTTCGTTGCTAATTTCCTCAAGTAGGAACGAATAGACGTGGCCGCTGGCGGTGATGAGATTCAGGTTGCTGCGAATCCCGGCCTTCGCGGGGTGAACATAGCAAAGGTTGTGCGCGCCATTGATGATCCAGAAGTCCTTGTCGCCCGTGGTGAAGTCGAGGATCTCCTCGTTTTTGGGCAAGACGATGAGCGTGGAATACCGCAGCTTGGCGTGGACGATGACGATATCGTCCTGGCTGTACTTGACCACGCGTGCGGTTTCTGTTGCAGCATGTGCTGGGACTTGGCCGAAGGCGAACGTGACGAAAACAATAGCGGTGAGAAATGCGAAGACAAGAGGTTGGCGAGACCTACGTGTACCATTCATTTCTGGAGGCTCCTTATTCAGAGAATTGAGTTCCGGTTTCGTGTGACTTTAGGTAAATGTGTTGCACGACGATGCGGATCGCTTCTGAGTAGCCCATTGTCTGCGCGAAGTTCGCGGGAATCGGCTATAATCTTGCCCAAGCCGCTATGTGCAAGGGAACATCAACATGCCGTCTCGCTGTCCGACCACTGTTCGTCTCATTCTCCTTGTTCTCGATCGCGATGGTGTTAACTGGCGCACTTCCCGCAGCGGCTCAGATGACCAAGGCATCCGTGGCCTCGGGATCGCTGGTGCCCACATCGTTCCCGCAGTGGACGCAGGACCTCGGCTATCAGAAAACGCAAATCTATCGGTTGACCCTCTCCGGGCTAGGTTGCCCTGTCGTGGGTGTGAATGTTTCTGGCGTGACCGTCCATCTGTTGCTCGATTCGGGAACCGCCAGAGGGTTCATCGTCACTAACAGTGGTCCTTCGATTCCGCATCACGTTTTGGAGCGCGAAGAGGAACTCAATCCTGACGGCAGTCATCGTGGTGAATCGTATGTTATTCGCATCGAAACCATGTCGGTTCTGGGCGAAACCTTTAAAAACGTCGAGGGAGCTCTCGTCGACTGGCGAATGTTTTCCTCCGAACCATTTGACGGAACTGTAGGACTCGACTTCTTTCTGAATCGTCGCCTGACTTTGGATTACCGATCGGGGAGAGTTGCTGCGGCCCCGTCCGTCCTCCCGGAGCGACTGGATTCCAGGCGTTACGTCTCCGTTGATCTTCTCGATTCGCCGAAGGGTCAGGGGCATGTTCTGTATGTGCGAGCCAAGGTGAACGGACGCGAGGCGATCGTGTATTTGGATACGGGCTATAATGTGTCCTTCATTTCCCCCGACTTTGCCGACGGTTCGCCTCGTGTCGAACGCACTGGAAAATTCAAGGTTTTTCGGGATGGCGTTCCCCTGGAACTGGGGGGTCAAAAATTCGTGCTCAACGATCTCCGTGAGTCGCCCATTAACCGGGGCGGTGGGTTCGGTCTCCCTGTTGCGCTCGAGCTCGGCAGCGATGTGCTGTCCAACTTTGTTGTCACGATTGACATGCCCGCAAAGAAGCTCATCCTCGCGCTAGCTCAGTAACCTGATTGGCTCTTGTGAATCATTGGAGTTTCGTTTCGTGTTCTGCCTTCGGTAGACAGGCTGGCAGGAAGCCGGATGGCTTTTCTTCCGCTAACACTTCCAAACCCTTTTCAAAACCGTACGTCTCGATTGCTTCCCGTCTTTTGCGGTTATCAAACGGATCGTTCGTGTAGAGCCAGTAGCTCTTCGCGTCCACTTCGAGATTGGCGACCTTCGCGAGTTCCGGCGTCTTGATGAGAAGTTGCTGCTTGGGCCTCAGTGTCGAGATGAGCTCGATTTCGTTTTCGTTGAGATTGAACTGGCGGCGGTACAGGTCCCGATCCATGTCCGGGTTGGCCAGGAAGATCTTCGTCGGGCAGCTTTCGATGATGATGTCGAGGATTTCTGACTTTCGCAGCTCGTCGAGTGATTGCGTCGAGAGAATCAGCGCGGCGTTCTGTTTCCGCCAAGTCTTGAGCGCCTCGATGATGTAGCTCTTGATGATCGGGTTCTTCAGAAACAGCCACGCCTCGTCAATGAAGAACGCCTTGAAAACGTGGCTGATCATCGGATCGCAGATGACGGCGTTCGCGCGATGCAGGATGTAGAAGAGCAACGGCTCCAGCACTTCCGGGTATTGGTTCACCCCCTGAAAATCGAAGCACTGGAAGCGGGAGAAGGTGATCGTGTCTTCCGCGTTGTCGAAGACGAAATCGAACTGCCCGCCCGTGGTCCATTTGGCGAGGCGGTCGGCGAGACGGCGGTCAAGAGTATTCGACAGGACGGTGAGCGTCCGGAGTGCTGGCTCGATTTCGTACAGATTCTCGATCTGGTGATAAAGGTCGCGTTCTTCAGATGGCGTCAGCTCCAGCGGCGAGGAGCCCTGAATCAGAACTTTGAGAAAGAGCGCGAGGAAGTCGAGATTCTCTTTCGTCGGTGGGACCGAGAACGGGTTGATCTTGAAGCCGGACGAATTAAGGCCGACGCGGACATACGTGCCGCCAAAGAGCCGCGTGAGGCTCTCGAAGCTGCCGCCCAAGTCGAAAATGAAGATGTACGGGTCGTACTTCTGCATGTTGGTGATAAGGAAGTTCAAGAGGAACGATTTGCCCGATCCTGTGCGGCCCAGAATCATTGTGTGGGCCACATCCCGATGGTGGAGGTTCAGGAAGTAGGGCGTGTTGTGGTTCGTTTCGAGGACCGCGAGATACTCCTGCCGGAGATGTGGGTTCTCAGGCTCGCCACAGTGGAGGGTGAAGAGAAACGAGTAGTCGGCATAGTTGGTGTTCAGAAGATACATCGAACGGAGATTGAAAGCGGAGCCGCCCGGTACCGTTGCGAGGAATGCGTTAAGCAGGTTGTATTTCTCTTCGTAAAGCTGCGCGTCATGCGTGCTGAAGACTTTGTAGAATTCGGCGCAAGCGGTTTCGACCTTGACCGGATCGAGGTCGTAGATGACAACGCTGAGCGAGAAATGGCCGAAATAGTTGCCCTCGATTTCAAGCTCCTTGATGCTTTCGCCTAGCTCGCGGACCTGGGCTTCTTTTGAATCGTCCACAAGCACGTCGGTTGCCGGAGCGTCGGAAACGTTCAGATGACTCATGAGCGACCGCTTGGTGTTGTGAAAGTGGCGGCGCTTCGACTGGATCGTCTTGCGGGTCTTGCCTGAATCTTCCTTCTTCCATTCGGTGACGATGTGGAAGTTTGCCTGCACTTCGAGGAGGTTTTTGAAAATCATCGGGAAGCTCTGTGCCGATGGCTCCTTGAGAGTGAGGACCTTGACGTAGTAATCGTCGAGCCGAAGATGCCCGCGATGGCATTCGAGGTGCGACTCGCACAGATAGTAGTCGAGAAACGTATCGTGCTTGAGCCGAGCAAGCTGGAGCTTCAGGGGTGCGAAATTCAGCGTTCGCTTCATGACTCGAAATGCTTCCTGCTTCGGTAGAAGTTCAGTCCGTACGAAGTCGCTGACCTGCAAAATGAAGCTCTTCACCTTCTGATTGAGCGTGGCGAGGGCCTTCGACAGTCCCGTGTCGAGCAACGCGACCTGCTTGCGCGCTGAAAGCGCGGCCCGAATTTCTGCGAACGCCCTCCAGGGATTTTTGTGAAATTCCGCCAGTGACCTCAGAACCGCCTGTTTGCGGTGGAAGCCCTCGAAGAGGACCACATAGAAGACTTGGAGTGAATAGAGGGTGTCGGCTTTTTGTTCAAAATAGCGGATGCGATTCTCGATGGCCGCGTTGACGATGGGATTCGCGTACTTCTTGTGCGGGATCGATTCGTGATTCCGCTTGAAGAGGTACTGGTAGATGCGAAAGTTGCTGTCGAATAGGCGAAAGGCGGATTCGAGGCGCTTTGTTAGGGCGTCGAGCGAATTTCCATCCAGGCATTCGTAATCGACACCGTGAACCTGAAGGATTACGCCGATATCGCCGGATTTCGTGAGAAAGGCGTGCGGGTCAATGAAACCGTAGAGGTTGATCTGCTCATTGAGTGCGCCAGTTTCGGTATAGGGCTTGAGGGCTTTTTTCAGGTTAAGCATTCGAGTTTCTGAGAATCGTGATTGGGCTGAACTTGGCCGGGTCGTACTGCGACTTGAATTTCGCTGCTGACAGCAGGAAGCGAAGAATCTGCGGATCAGTGTTGGTGGCCCAGCGAGCGGCGAAGTAGAGAAGCAGGAAGATCAAAAAGCCGCCCAACAAGCTCGAAAGCATGTTGAACGTCGCTGCGCCCATGCACATGGCGAAGAAGAAGAGCTTTCGCTCCACTCCAAGAATCGTGAGTGGGCGATGAAGCGTGCGATAGACCGTGTTAATTCTGCGTTTGGGTGTCATTTTGAGAAGAGCGAAATCATGGAAACAGCCAAGCCATGAAATTGACCGCGGCGATGGCCATGCCGACGCCGAAGAGCACTCCGGCAAGGATTCGTTTCGATCCGCCTTCACCAAAAGCGAAGGTCAAACCCGCGACTACAATCGAGACGAGCGAGAGGCCGCGAGCGATGGTGGTCGTGAATGCTTGCATCAGCACGTTCACAGCGTTCTCCCAAGGCGAAGTACCTGCCGCTTGAGCGAATGCCGCTGAGGCGAGAATCAGCGAGAAAGAGAATGTGAGGAGTGCGGGTCGGAGCCAGCCCGCCACGGCGGGCAAGCGCGGGCGGAATTTCCTGCGAAAGAATTGCTTCATGGCTGGTGAGTTCCTTTCGGATGATGCGAGCCGGGCCCGCATAGGGTTTCGAAGGCAACCTCTCGCGGGCTTAGCCGGGCGAAATGGGAGGGTGAGGAGCCGGAGGATGAATTTGCGGCAAGCTGCCGCGAAGCCGCTCCAGGTACTCCGAGTTCGCCCAATCGCCTTCAGTAGAGTCGCGAGAATCAGCAAGTTCCAGTGAGTTTTGTGAAGAACTGCTGCGTTTTCGTTTTGCTCCGCGAGGGCGAGGATTCCAGCGAGAGTTGCCTTCTACTATTACCTATAGCCAAAAATTCGGTGGAAGTGCTCAAAGAAAAAGTGCTCATACTTTTTGAAAGATTTTTTCTCTTTTCTAACTCCGGTGATTTCAGAACGGTTGTCGGATTCCCGTTTGGAGAAGGAAACTCCCATGCTGCATCTTGCAGTCTCTTCATGATCCTTTGTACCCGTAGGTGTATGGCTTTCGGCGATAGCACGGTGTGGCGGTCTAGGACTTCTTTCGCGATAAATCCATCCAATTTGACTTTGATGAGCAGATCGCGCTCGAACCCCGAGAGAATTCCGATGCGCACGGAATAGTCAAGAAAGTCGCGCAAAAGAGAGATGGATTCAAAGTGAGCATTCTCGCGCGGTTCGTCTTGCACTGCGCGCTCCTCGGCGAAACGCTCTCGATCCATCAACATCAATTGTTGGCGCCTGGCCCAGCGAAGCGTGTTTCGTCGGAGGCTGCGCGCGAGTGCGAACGACAGTTGGCCGTTCAACAGCCCAAGGGGGGCTGAAGCGGCGAGTTCGAGAAACAATAGAAGTATCTGCTGGGCGATGTCATCGGTAGAAATCTCCTGAAACCACGCGCAGGTCTCCCGGTACGTGCGGTGGATGGCCGGCATGAAGGCGAGAACCAAGACAGACTGGCTCATTTCCGGGTCACGGGTCGCTGGCCCGGCTTGGATCAGAGCGGCCAGGACTTCGCTGACTGACGGCGGGCGATAGTCACCATCTTTCTGATTGTGCAGGTGGTGGATGAGCGCAGACGCGTTGATGAAAGTCGTAAGTCCTGGCGAGTTGGCGGCCAGTTTCAAGAAGCGCTCGGTGCCAGGCGGTTCCGCTACGGATAGGAAGAGAAGCCGCTCGACGCTGCAAATAGCGCAATTGCACTTGAGGTTTTCTTTCATGGGAACTCCAGAAATTGCCTCGTACAGCTAGTCCCACTCTCGCGTCCGCCCGAATTCCAGGTCATGCGCGCGATGAGGTGGGTTGTCGAAGGCTCGCGGCGTCGCCTTGTCCGCGGGAAGAATCCGCGAGAACTGCCCTCACTTACTAGGGAACATGCAACGGGGAAAAAGTAACAAGACAAATCGAAAAAAAGATCTGAGTGCATTGTCTGCCTGGTTCTGTTGACACTGCATACAACACAATGGCACGCTCTACATGCTGTTCGGCCTAGTGGGCCACAAAACGAGCGACCCCGTGCACAAACCGGACCCGTATGGCGAGTGGGTGATTCTGGGAAGCAAGCACGGAGAGGATAAGGCTCCATACCCGATAGACGAAGAATTGTTGGGTGCCGCTCGTGAAGCGTGGCCTCGTGTACTGGCTCATGCGCGACGCGAATTAAGCGACACGGTCGTTAGCTCAGACAAAACTGCTTTAGCAGCGGATACTTGGGAAAGTGTACTTCGCTCAGTTTCAAAGACGCGCCAGCGCAGAGTTGGCGAACGACCTCCCATCGCTGATCTTCAGTCCTACCTCATAGGTGTCTTTCATCACCGCTTTAACCGGGTCCTGAAACGCGAGCACAGGCGGCTGGAAACAATTGAGCCGGTGTCGTCAACACTGGACCTTGAGCGACTGGAAGGCGCACGCGATACTCAATGGGTTTCGGAACTCGAACGTACGATTACCGTTAAGCAAATTATTGGTTACATGGATGAGTGGACAAGAGGGGTTTGGAGCGCGCGGCAATATGGCTATTCATGGAAGGAAATTTCAGGGCGCCTGGGCTTGAGCGAGCACCAAACAAAGATGAGGTTTCACCGAGGATTAGAGAAAACCCGCGACGTGATGACGGAGCTATTGCGCGAGCGAAAAGCAGGCACGAAGGACCAGAAATGAAGTTAGATATGATTCGGAGCCGTTTCGGATTTAAGCTTATGCGAGGCGAACTTCTCTGAGCGACAAGCCATATTCCGCGAAGGAAGAAAAGCACATCCTGGGTGCGCTGGGCCGCGGTCTGCTCACAGAATTCCCGAATCCCGAACGCGTCGGATGCCCGCCCTTCGACGTCTTGAAAGGCATGGCCTCCCACAGGGTGCCGCTCGCGGAAGCGGAGAAGTGGCTGGATCACCTCGGCTCCTGCAGCCCATGCTATCGGGACTTCTCTCAGTTTAAAAAAACCTACCAACTTCGTCGAAAACGCACGCTACTTGCAATCGCGGCGAGTATCTTGGTCTGCGCATCGATTGGGGGATGGGCATTCGTTCGGTGGCATAACAGAACGCAAACCGTTCAAACAGCGACATTGGATTTGAGAGATTGGTCTGTGACGCGCGGCGTCGAGCCAAATCCTGGAGTCAAGCCACTCGAAGTGAATCGTGAGGCGTCTCGTTTGAGTATCTTGCTCCCGCTCGGAAGCAGCGAGGGCGAATACGATGTTCGCATTGCGAAGCGATCGGGAGAATCGCTCGTGACCGCGATTGGTACGGCGAAGCTCAGCAACGGCGTTACAACCCTTCGAGTGGTGCTGAGAGTGTCTTCGGTAAGTCTAGGCACATACATACTTCAAATTCGGAAGCCGGGTCAGGAGTGGAATTCCTATCCGATAATTGCTCACTAGATCCGAGGGGGACTAACGGGGAAAACACCAAGGATGCCGCATTCGTCCAACCGAGGTACACGGCGGGTACACGGCCCGGAAGAATCACACACTCAACTTGGGCATCTAGCTCACGACTGTCGGTTAGGATTCGGATGCCCCTTACAACTTTTCCACTGCCGCAGCAATGCCCGGATTATTCGCGGCAGCAATTCTTTTCACCTTGGCAATGTATTCATCAGAAATCTTGTGCTGGCGGAGGCCGTACACGATGAGACGCACATAGCCAGTATTCGTCCTTAAACCAGCCTTGGGCGACTTGACAGTGTAGGTCAGGGCCGACACGATCTCACCGCTCGGCCTGCATACCTTGATCGTTTCTCGTTTGTAGTTCGTGCCCTCACCTTCGACTTCGTCAAACGACTTGCGCCCGCACGCCATGGCAGTCTTGCGGTCGATAAGATAATCCGGGACCTCATAGAGCACGCCCCAGACCTTATCCCCGGCCTTTCTGACGGTATCCGAAGCGGCGCAACCGCGGGCCGCGCTCTGCACATCGAACGCAAGCTCGAAATCTTCGACCGTTTCAGCGATGCCGACGAACTGCGCGTCGCCGCACAGCCGGCTCTTGCTGTTGATCTCGCCCTCCGAGCAATTGGAACCGTATTGGAACAGGAGCGCCATGGGGTGCTAGACTTGTCCGTATCGGGTCAGCACCTGCACCTAGCGACACCGTCTTGGCAGTCTTGAACTGTGGGCATTCTGAAAGCATTCTTCTGCCTGTCCCTGTTTCCCGAGCGATTTGAGCGCGTTGC
>Ga0307372_10011527_pt1 | contig 11782 bp, 11 predicted proteins | sample OX1MG_FD_202533 | JGI IMG/M metagenome (GOLD analysis project Ga0307372, IMG submission 202533) | Soil microbial communities from Risofladan, Vaasa, Finland - OX-1 | ecosystem: Environmental > Terrestrial > Soil > Coastal area > Acid sulfate soil | place: Finland: Risofladan, Vaasa | collected...
GAGCGCGTCGCGGGCCTCGAGCAGGTGCGCTTCGTATCCTCCGGCACCGAGGCGGCGATGAGCGCGGTGCGCCTGGCGCGAGGGGTGACCGGGCGACAACGAATTGTGAAGTTCGACGGCTGCTATCACGGCCACTCCGACGCGCTCTTGGTGGCGGGGGGCAGTGGCGTGGCCCAATTGGGTCTGCCCGGTTCGGCGGGCGTGACGCCCGGTGCGGTGGCTGACACCGTGGTCGCGCCCTACAACGTGGTGCCGGGGCTCGACGAGACGGTCGCCGCGGTGGTGGTCGAGCCCGTGGCCGCCAACATGAACCTGGTCGCGCCGCAGCCGGGGTTCTTGGAGGGCCTGCGCACCGCCTGCGATGAGGTCGGCGCGCTGCTCATCTTCGACGAGGTCATCACGGGGTTCCGTCTGGCGGTTGGGGGAGCCGAGGAGTACTTCGACGTGACGCCTGACCTTTGGTGCTTCGGCAAGGTGATCGGCGGGGGACTTCCGGTCGGGGCCTTCGGGGGTTCGCGCGAGGTGATGGGACAACTCGCGCCGAGCGGGCCGGTCTACCAAGCCGGGACGCTGTCGGGCAATCCGCTGGCGACCGCCGCCGGCTCCACCGTGCTGGAGCTCGTGACCGCTCCAGAGCTGGCTCAACTCTCTTCGCGCGTCGCTGCCTTCGCCGCGTCGCTGGCCGCGTCGATCGCAGAGGGCGGATTCTTCGCGGCGACGCCCACCGCCGGACCACTTATGGGTCTCTTTCTCGACCGGGCACCAATCAGCGTGCCGACCGACTTCAGCACCGCCCAGCGCCTGGCCGACAACGGCCTCTACGCGCGGTTCTTCCACGCGATGCTCGCGCGCGGGGTGGCGCTGGCCCCGGGCGCCTACGAGATCCTGTTCGTCTCGCTGGCCCACAGCGACGCCGACCTCGAACGCACCGTGCAGCTGGCGGGCCAAGCCGCGCGAGAGATCTCGTGACCGCGTTGCGCAGCCCGGGCTGGACCGTGCGGCCGAGCTTCGTGCCCCACGGCGCGACCAACGACGTCACCCTGGTGGCCGATGATCGCGCGCTCACCCAGCTGACCGGGGTGCCGGACGTTGCCTGGCAGACGCCCTGGGAGGAGTTGACGCAAATGCACCTCGTGCGGCTGCGACGCGGTATGGCGCTCTTCGCCACGGTGGCCGGCGTGCGCTACTGCTGGCGCACGAACAACCTCTCCGATTACGAGGCCTGGCGCGAGATCGTGACCGCTCGCGGTGGGGTGGTGGCGCGACGACCGCGCCGCGTCGGGGCCCTCGTCGTGGTGATCGTCGTGCTGCTGGCCTCCTTCGCTGGTGGCATCGCGGCCTTCTTCACGAGCTCGTCGGGTCCCTCGGGCGAGTTGACCGCGGCTCGCGCCGTGAATCTGCGCCTCGATGACCTGCCACTCGGGTGGAGCGTCACCGCACAGTCGTACCTCTCGGCGATCTTCACTGCGCCGGGCAAGGTCGTCCATTCGTCATCCGTAACCGTGACGACCGCGGCGCCCAGTTCGCAGTGGGGCCAGATCTCCTCGGTGTTTCAGAGTTGCCTCGGGGTGTCGGGCGCGAGCGACCGCATGTTCGGGGCCGCCGGACAGGCGCCGGACTACCAGTTGACCTCGTCGATCTTTCGTTCCGACTCCTTCGGGGGCATCGACCTGGCGTCGGCGACCCAGTACTACCGCACGACGACGATGGTGCGCCGCGACGTCGCCGAGATGTCCCAGCCGCGCTTCGGCCCGTGCATGGCGGCAGTGAACAAAGCGCTCATCCTCACGGCGGTCAATCGCAAGGTGCCGAAGGTCGCACCGGGGACCGCGTGGCACCCGATTACCTTCGTGCACGGCTTCGCGCGCGGCGGGGTGGTCCAACTCTCCGTGCCGGGCATCTCCACGCCCGTTCACCTGGTGGTGGTCGAGGTTGCGTCCGGACACTTCGAGGTCGAGCTCGGCGCTCTGGTGGTCCAGTGGCCTCAGAGCGAGAAGTTCATCGCGTCGACGGTGAACACCTTGTTGGGGCGCGAGACGTCAGCGACCGCGACGCCGGCCTGATCAACCGCCGGCGCTGGTCACGATCACGTCGGTGAGGAACCCCACCAGCAGGCCCGTGCAGACCCCCACGTAGACGGTGGTCGGATTCGTGCTGCGCGAAGCGACGTAGAGCAGCTGGCAGATCACGAAGATGATCGAGCCTCCGGCGAGTGACAGGAAGAGTATGGACAGAGTCGTACTCGACCAGGTCCATCCCACGATGGCGCCGAGGGTCGTCGGGCCTCCGCCGATCAGGGCGACGAGACCGAGGAACCCCCACGACGGTCGGTGCTGGGACCCCGCCAGCGGCGACACGATGCCGAATCCCTCGGTCGCGTTGTGAAGGCCGAAACCGATCACCAGCACCGTCGAGAGGCCGAGGGCCCCCAGGCGTGCCGACGATCCGATCGCGAGGCCTTCGCCGAAGTTGTGCAGTCCGATGCCGATGGCGATCATCATCGACAGGTGGGTGGGCGTGGGCACGAACGCCAACCCCGAACTGGCGTCGTGTTCCGCCTCGCGTCGACCGCGTGCCCACTTCTGGTAGACGGCGAGGCTCATCAATCCGACCGCGGCACCCCCGACCAGCAGGACGATGTCCAGAACGGCGCGCCCCACCGACCCGCCGTGGTGCACGTGCAGGTCGTGCAACTGGGTCTGGATCGGGTCGTAGGCGTGGGAGAACACGTCGATCACGAGAAAGAAGAGGACCCCGACGGCCAGCGCGTTGAGCAGGGTGCGCAGCTGTGCCGCGGGCGTCTTCATGCGCCCGACCGGCAGGCCGAGCACGATGGTCGCTCCGGCGACGAAGCCCAGGATCAGCGTGCGCGTCAGCGACACTGCGTCTCGGGGGTCTCGCGAACTCTCACGCCACGGGCGCTGTCTCGACGTTGTGGAGCAGCAGTTGGTAGGCGCGCTCGGGGATCACGTCGGCCAGTCGCTCCAGCGCGCGGTAGCCGAACTCGCCGGCCCCGGGGTCCTGGCTCGACATGAGATTCGCCATGACCTTGAGCAGCTCGCGCATGACCGGCGCGATGCGCATGCCCACACTCATGCAGGCCGTCAGGATGCGCGGCTCGGAGATGACGCGCACGAAGGCCCGCGCCACTTTGAAGTAGTCGCCGTAGGCCGCCTCGACGCGTTCGTCGTAGAGAGCGAGCGCCGCGCGGTCGCCGCTGGCCAGGGCCTCACCGAGGACGCCGGCCGCCAGGCGTCCGGTTTCGTATCCGTAGGCGATGCCTTCGCCGTTGAACGGGTTCACCGTTCCGGCGGCGTCGCCAATCACCAGGGTGTTCGGTCCCGTACGCGGACCGACGGCCAGGCCCATGGGGAGACGCCCGCCGGTCGCGGGACCTTCACAGGAGGCCTCACTCAGTCCCCAGTCCGCACCCACCTGGTTGACGAAGTACTCCTGGAGCTTCGTGGTGTTGACGCCCTTCCAGGCGCCTGCGGTCGAGAGCAGACCGACACCGACGTTGACGCGACCGTCGCCCAAGGGGAAGATCCATCCGTAGCCGGGCACGACACGTCCGAGGGGATCGCGGATGTCCAGGTGCGAGTCGATCCACGGTTCGTCGTGGCGCTCGCTGCGGTAGTAGCCGCGTAGCGCCATGCCCTGGGGCCACTCTCGGTTGCGCGTCGTGCCGAGCTCGCGACCCATTCGCGAGTTCTGGCCGTCGGCGACCACGACGTAGCGTCCGAGCACCTCGGCGTGCGCGCCGGAGGCTTTGTCGGCGACCGCCACGCCCCGCGCGCCCCGAAGTGAACCGTCCGGCGCGGGCGTGGCGTCAACGAGGCCGAGCGCCTCGACGCCGGCGAGAAGCACGGCCCCGCGCTTCGCGGCGTCGTTGGCCACGAGCCCGTCGAGGTCGAAACGGGTGATGCAGTAGCCGTAGTTGGGAAAGACCGGGTGTTCGGGCCACTCCAGCTCGAGCGACGCGCCGTAGCCGAAGGCCCGCAGTCCGTGGTAGCGGTGACCGTGCTCGGCCACGGTCTCTTCGAGTTCCATGGCCGCGAGTTGATAGACCGAGCGCGGTGTGAGTCCGTCGCCACAGGTCTTGACGCGCGGGAACACCTTCTTCTCCACGAGGGCGACCGACCAGCCGGCGCGAGCCAGCCAGTGCGCGCACGCAGAACCGCTGGGTCCCGCGCCCACCACCACGACGTCGAAGGTCGTCGAGGTGACGAGAGGGTTTCCGAGCCCGGGCACGGCTGCCAGCCTACGGTGTGGGCTTTACGTTCTCCGCGACGAACTCCGTAGAGTTGCTGGCGTGAAGCGAACGGCGAGGAGTCGCGGTGGTGGCTCCGCGGCCTCCACGGGCAGCACGCGGGACCGAACGACCCGTTGGGCGCCCTCAACTCGGCGTCGGACCGGTCGCGCGTGACGGGACCGCTGGCGGGCGTACGCGTCGTGGAACTGGCGTCGGTCATCATGACCCCGTACGCCGGCCAGTTGCTCGGAGACCTGGGCGCCGACGTCATCAAGGTCGAGCACGCGGGCATGGATTCCAGTCGCGTCATGGGCGGCGGGCCCCGAGTGGACCTGTCGGGTATCGCCCTCAACCTGCACCGCAACAAGCGGTCCCTCTTCCTGGACGTCAAGACCCCCAGGGGAGGCGAGGTCTTTCGCCGGCTCCTGGTTAACTGCGACGTCCTGCTCACGAACCTGCGTCCCGGGGCCCTGGCCCGACTGGGACTGAGTTACGACGACCTGTCGAGCTCGTTCCCGGGACTCGTCTACTGCCAGTCCCAGGGTTTCGCCTCCGACGGTGACGACGCGGACCGGCCCGCCTACGACGACATCATCCAGGCCATGGTGGGCATGCCGTGGTTGAACGAACGGGTGCTGGGTCAGACGTCGTACTTCCCGTCCATCATCGGCGACAAGATCGCGGGCCTGACGATCACCTACGGGGTCCTCGCTGCGCTGGTGCACCGCGAGCGCACGGGGCAGGGACAGAAGGTCGAGGTCCCGATGTTCGACGCCGTCCTGGCCTTCAACCTCGTCGAGCACCTGAGCGGCGCGACGTTCCCGGGCGGACCGGCGGGGTACACGCGGATCATGACGCCGCATCGCGGGCCGCACCGTACCTCGGACGGCTACATCGCGATGATGCCCTACACCGACGAACACTGGAACGCCCTCTTCGCGGCGTTGGAACGAGACGACATCAAGCAGCGTCCCTGGTTCGCCAGTCACCGTGAGCGTTTGCTCCAAGCGGACCGCGTCTATCGAGACCTGGCCGAACTCATTGCTCAGCGCACGACGGGCGAGTGGTTGGAGTTGTGCGCACGGCTCAACATCCCCGCCAGTCCCGTCGCGTCCCTGGATGACATCGTCAACGATCCGAACGAACATCGCGGGGTCCTGCGCGACGAGGTCCATCCCATCGTCGGCGCGTACCGCCACATCAACTCGCCGGTCAAGATGTCGGCGACGCCGGAGTCGACGCTGCGCCACGCGCCGATCGTCGCCCAGCACACCCAGGAGATACTCGGCGAGCTGGGATTCACCGACGTTGAGATCGACCAACTGGTGGCCGAGGGCGTCGCGGCGCGGCCCGACGACCTCGCGTGAGACTCCGTACGCTTAGGCCATGTCCGGCCCCCTAGACGGCCTCAAGGTCATCGAGCTCGCGGGCCTCGGGCCGGCCCCGTACGCGTGCATGCTGCTGGCCGACCTCGGCGCGGACGTGCTGCGCCTGGAGCGCGGCGACCCCGACGCCGACGCGGTCACGACCCACGACCTGCTGAACCGTTCGCGCGACTCGGTGGCCCTGGACCTCAAGAGCGACGCCGGGCGCGAGTTGGTCCTCGACCTGTGCGAACAGGCGCACGTGCTCATTGAAGCGTTCCGTCCGGGGGTCACCGAACGGCTGGGGCTGGGACCGGACCAGGTCCTCGCTCGTAATCCGTCTCTGGTCTACGGCCGCATGACCGGGTTCGGTCAGGAGGGCGTGCTTGCCCAGTCGGCCGGCCACGACATCAACTACATCGCGATCTCGGGAGCTCTGTGGCCGATCGGGCGCTCGGGTGAGCGACCAGTGCCGCCGCTCAACTTCGTGGGCGACTTCGGCGGCGGGGCGATGTTCCTCGCACTGGGCGTGCTCGCCGGGGTGCTCTGGGCGCGCCAGAGCGGCGAGGGACAGGTGGTGGACGCCGCGATGGTCGACGGGTCGGCCTCGCTGTTGGCCATGACGCACTCCCTGATCGACGCGGGAGTTTGGCACGAGGAGCGTGGGGCCAACATCTTGGACTCGGGCGCGCCCTTCTACGAGGTCTACGAGACGTCCGATCACGGGTACGTGGCCGTGGGGGCCATTGAGGAGTCGTTCTACCGCCAACTCCTCGATGGCCTGGGCCTGGGTGACGCCGAGCTGCCCGCGCAGATGGACCGGAAGGCCTGGCCCGAGATGAAGGCCAGATTCGCGCGGATATTCGCCGAGCGCACCCGCGACGAGTGGACGAGCACCTTCGAAGGCACCGACGCGTGCGTCACGCCCGTGCTGGCGCCGCGCGAGGCGGCGCACCATCGTTACAACGTTGATCGCGAGGTCTTTGACACATCCGGTGCCGTGCAACCCCGGCCGGCTCCGCGGTTCTCACGCACTCCGGGCTCCGTGCGGCAGCCGCCGACGCGCGCCGGGTCCGGAACGCGCGCCGGACTACTTCGCTGGGGGGTCAGCGAGGATCGACTCGCCGCGTTGCGTGAGTCCGGGGCGTTCGGTCGCTCGACGTAGGTCCGCGAGGCGACGCGCGCCGGCCAGAGGTCGAGTCGTGGTCTGGTAGAAATTATGGACGTGGACCAGTACCTGCCAATACTGGGACTCCTCGTTCTCGGAGTGGTGTTCGCCGCGGGTTCGCTCGTCGCGTCGTCACTTTTGGCTCCGCGCAAGCGGCCTTCGGACGCGAAGTTAGCGCCCTACGAGTGCGGGATCGTCCCCGAAATCGAGCCGCCGCAGCGCTTCCCGGTGCGGTTCTACCTCGTGGCGATGATCTTCGTGATCTTCGATATTGAGATCGTCTTCCTCTACCCGTTCGCGGTGGTCTTCCGCCAACTCGGCGCCTTTGGACTGGTCGAGGTGCTGGCATTCTCGGTCACCGTATTCGCGGCGTTGCTGTTCTTGGTGAGTGAGGGCGCGCTGTCGTGGGGGCCGGTCAAGCACCTCACGCGCGGGACCCCGGAGCGCACGAGTTCCTCGACGATCGTGCGCGTGGGCGCCGACCCGGACCGGGCGGCGTGACGTGGCACTCGAGGACCTTCCCCACAACTTCCTGACCGGTCGACTCGAGGACCTCGTGCGCTGGGCGCGACGCGCCTCGGTGTGGCCGGCGTCCTTCGGACTCGCGTGCTGCGCGATCGAGATGATGGCGACGGGCGGAGCGGACTTCGACCTCGCGCGCTACGGCATGGAGGTCTTTCGTAACTCGCCGCGTCAGGCGGACCTCATGATCGTGGCCGGTCGTGTCTCTCAGAAGATGGCCCCGGTCCTGCGCCAGGTCTACGACCAGATGATGGAACCCAAGTGGGTCATCTCGATGGGCGTGTGCGCCTCGACCGGCGGTCTGTTCAACAACTACGCCATCGTCCAGGGCGTCGACCAGATCGTTCCCGTGGACGTGTACGCGCCGGGATGTCCCCCGAGCCCCGAGACGTTGATGCACTCCATCCTCACCCTGCACGAGAAGATTCGCACCGGCGAACTGATGCGTCGCCCCGCGCGACCCGAGCCCGAGGTCATTGCCTCGGACAGCCCGTGGACGCCCGACGTGGCGGTCGCGGTTCGGCTGGGTACGCCCAAGTGACGTACCCCGATCCCGAGGCCCCCCCGGGCGTCGTGACCGCCAGCGGTCATTCGACGGACCTGGTGTGCTTTCCCACTCGTGAGCGCTACGTCGAGACGGTCAAGTCCTTCAAGGAGAGCGGCTTCGAGCTCTGCGCGGACCTGTGCGCCGTTGACTACCTCGAGTTCGCGGAGCGCTCTCTCCCCGAGGGTGTCACGCCGACTCGCTTTGAGATCGTGGTCAACCTGCTCAGCCTCAGTCGCTCCCAGCGCGTGGCGGTGCGCGTCCAGGCCGGCGACGACGGCCCCGAGGTCGACACGCTCTTCTCGCTCTACCCGGGGACCGAGGCCATGGAGCGCGAGGCCTTCGACATGTTCGGCGTGCTGTTCACGGGTCATCCCGACATGACACGCATCCTCATGCCCGAAGAGTGGGAGGGACATCCGCTGCGCAAGGACTACGGCAGCGGGCGTGTGCCGGTGCAGTTCAAAGAGGCGCCAGGTCCACGATGAGCGATCCGACCATCCGCACCGTCGAGCGCGTCGACCTGCTGGCCGCCGAGACCTCCGAGGGCGCCCAGGAGCTCCAGCGGCGCGCGAGGACGTCGTCGGGCGAGCTGGGCCGCGAGGTCGGCTCGGTCCTGCGTCTCGACGGACGGGCCTTTGACCCGGACTCGGTCGACTACGAGCGCCGCGACGACGAAACGATGATCATCAACATGGGTCCGTCGCACCCGTCGACCCACGGCGTGCTGCGACTGATGCTCGAACTCGACGGTGAGTTCGTCCTGCGCACCAAGCCGGTGATCGGTTACCTGCACACCGGCATGGAAAAGACCGGCGAGGAGCTGACCTACGTGCAGGGCGCGACCAACGTGACGCGCATGGACTACCTCAGCCCGGTGATCAACGAGCTGTGCTTCTCCATGGCGGTCGAGACCCTGTTGGGCGTCGAGGTGCCGGCGCGCGCGGTGTGGATCCGCATGCTCATGAGCGAGCTCAACCGCGTCTCGTCGCACCTGGTGTGGATGGCGACCAATGGGATGGACCTGGGCGCGTCGTCGATGATGATCTACGGGCTGCGCGAGCGCGAGCTCATCCTGGCTTTCTTCGAGAAGACGGCCGGCCTGCGCATGAACCTCAACTACGTGCGCCCCGGCGGGGTGGCCGCCGACCTGCCTGACGGTTGGCGGGACGACGTCGAGGTCATCTGCGACACGATCTACGAACGGACCTTCGAGTACGACCAGCTGCTGACCGGCCAGCCGATCTTCCGCCAACGCATGGTTGGCGTCGCGCCAATCACGTCGGAAGAGGCGCTGGCCCTGGGCGTCACTGGTCCGCTGCTGCGCTCGACCGGCGTGGCCTGGGACCTGCGGCGCAACATGCCGTACCTCGCGTACGACGAGGTGGAGTTCGACGTCATCGTGGGCACGTTCGGTGACAACTTCGACCGGTACGCCATCCGGCTCAACGAGATCCGTGAGTCGCTGCGCATCGTGCGCCAATGCCTCGAACGCATGCCCGCGGGCGACTACCGCAGCCAGGACCCGAAGGTGACCCCGCCACCGCGCGCGCGCATCGACGAGTCGATGGAGGCGCTGATCCACCACTTCAAGCTCTTCACCGAGGGCTTTCATGTGCCGCCCGGCGAGGTCTACACGGCCGTCGAGTCGCCGCGCGGCGAACTGGGCTGTTACCTGGTGGCCGACGGCGGACCCAAGCCCTACCGCCTGCACACCCGCGCGCCGAGCTTCGTCAACCTCCAGGCCGTGCCGCTGCTGATGCGCGGGGGCTCGGTGTCCGACACCATCACCGTGATCTCGACGGTCGATCCCGTCATGGGCGAGGTCGACCGGTGAGCCACCTACGCACCGACCTGCGCCAGCGCGCCGAGGAGCTGGTCGCGCTCTATCCGCGCAAGCGTTCGGCGATGCTGCCCCTGCTGCACCTGGTGCAGGAGCAAGACGGTTTCGTCACCGACGAGGGCATGGCCGAGGTGGCCGAGCTCACCGGCACCACCCCGGCCGAGGTACGCGGCACCGCCTCCTTCTACGACATGTTCCACCTGAGCCCGGTCGGGCGCTACGTCGTGGGGGTGTGCACCAACATTGCCTGCCTGCTCGCCGGCGGCGAGGAGATGCTGACCCACGCGGGCGCCACGCTGGGCTGTGAGGTCGGCGCCACCTCCGACGATGGACTATTCACGCTCGAAGAGACCGAGTGCCTCGCCGACTGCGACCGCGCACCGTGCGTGCAGGTGAATCACCGCTACGTGCGCACGACCACTCCGGAGGCCTTCGACGCCCTGGTCGGCGAGTTGCGCGACGGCAAGCGTGACGCCGACATCCCGGCGCACGGGACGCTGATGCGCGTGCGCCGAAGCGGGCCACTGCACGTGGAGTCCGAGCAGCTGGCCGCCGAGCGCGTGAAGGCGTTGGCCGCGCGCGAGAAGCGCACCGCGAAGGAGGGCGCGTAGTGGCGGTCCTGGAGGCTCCCATGATCGTGTCCGCGCGGCGCGAATACGACGACTCGTATACGCTCACGCGGTTCTTGGCCACGGGCGGCTACGACGGCCTGCGCAAGGCGCTCACCATGTTCCCCGAGGACGTTGCCGCCCAGGTCGACGCGGCCTCACTCCTGGGACGCGGCGGTGCCGGCTTCCCGGCCGGACGCAAGTGGTCGATGCTGCGCCGTGCGCCGATCTCGTATCTGGTCGTCAACGGTGACGAGTCCGAGCCCGCGACCTTCAAAGACCACTACCTGGTCGAGCGTGACCCCCACCAGCTCGTCGAGGGCGTGGTGATCGCGGCCTACGCGCTGCAGGTGACCCGTGCATATATCTTCGTGCGCGGCGAGTTCGCCCTCGGTCTGGAGCGGGTCCAGCAGGCCGTCAACGACGCCTACGAGTACGAGGCGCTGGGGCGCAACATCTTCGGTTCGAAGTTCTCACTTGACGTCGTGGTGCACCCGGGCGCCGGGGCCTACATCTGCGGCGAGGAGACGGCTCTGCTCGAGGCCCTCGAGGGCAAGCGCGGATTCCCGCGCATCAAGCCGCCGTTCTTCCCGGCGGTCAACGGCCTCTACGGCGAGCCCACCGTGGTCAACAACGTCGAGACGATGTCAAACCTGCCGTGGATCGTGACCAACGGCGGGGCCGCCTTCGCCGCGCTGGGCTCCGGGCGCTCGACGGGGACGCGACTGTTCGCGCTGGCCGGACGCGTGCGCAACCCGGGCGTCTACGAGGTGGAGATGGTCAAGAACACCTTCCGCGACCTCATCTACGACCCGCGGCTCGGCGGCGGCACCATCGACGACCGCCCGTTGACCGCCTTCATCCCCGGCGGGGTGTCGGCACCCTGGTTTGGGCCGGACCTGTTGGACCTGCCCCTCGGTCAAGACGAGGTGGCAGAAAAGGGATCCATGCTCGGTTCGGGCTCCATCGTCGTCTTCGACGACACGACGTGCCCGGTGCGTGCCGCCTGGCGGATCACGCGGTTCTTCGCTCGCGAGTCCTGCGGACAGTGCACGCCGTGCCGGGAGGGCTCGGGCTGGCTGGAACGCGTGCTCTATCGACTGGAGAACGGTGAGGGGCGCGCCGAGGACGTCGCGCTGCTGCTGGACCTCAGCGACAACATCTCGCCGGGGTTGGCGTGGCCACCACAGCAGACGACCATCTGCGTGCTCGGCCCGTCGATCCCGTCGTCGATCCACTCGGCGATCGACATGTTCGCCGACGTCTTCGCCGACCACGTGACGCGTGGGTGCACCTATGACTGACACCGTCACGCAGGTCACGCTCACCATCGACGGCCGAACCGTCACCGCACGTCCCGGCGAGCTGCTCATAGAAGCAGCCGAGCGCGCCGGGACGTACATTCCGCGGTTCTGCTACCACCCGCGCATGGCACCGGTGGGGGTCTGTCGCATGTGCCTGGTCGAGGTCGAGGGTCCGCG
>Ga0307372_10011528_pt1 | contig 11781 bp, 11 predicted proteins | sample OX1MG_FD_202533 | JGI IMG/M metagenome (GOLD analysis project Ga0307372, IMG submission 202533) | Soil microbial communities from Risofladan, Vaasa, Finland - OX-1 | ecosystem: Environmental > Terrestrial > Soil > Coastal area > Acid sulfate soil | place: Finland: Risofladan, Vaasa | collected...
GAATGCCTGGCCCTCGAGATGGCCATGCACGAGGAATCCGAGCGCCGGGCCCTGGAAGGCGAGCTTGATCTCCTGGCCGACGCGTGGCGCGAGGCCGAGCAGATCGCCGCCATCGCCGACAACCTGCTCACTCCCAGCGGATTCGAGGCGCTCAGCCGTTTGCGCCCATCGGAGGGGTAGGACCGGCGGGGCCGCGGCCCCCGCAAACGAGAACGGCTCCGGGTCAGGAACCCCGGAGCCGCCCTCCCCACGTCCGACGGTCACGGTCGCCGCCCGGCCCATCCGGCCTATCGCCGATCGGGCTGGGGCGCCGCCACCACGGTGATCTGGTCGCCGTTCCCGGCCTTCCACTCGCCGGCGTGCTTCACGTACAGATCCAGCCACGCCGTCCACCGCGCCCACTGGTCGAGCACCGTCTCGCGGATCAGCGGCCCGTGGTCTTCATATGGATACATATATAGAGCCGCGGTCTTCCCGAGCGCCCGGAAGGCCTGCATCATCCGGATTGAACTGATCGGGTCGGTGCCCACGTTCTGGTCCTCGCTCGAGTGGTACATGAGCACCGCGCCCTGCACCTTGTCGGCGTAGAAGAACGGCGACATCTCCTCGTAGGTCTTCTGCGCCTCCCAGAAGCTGCGCCGCTCGTTCTGGAAGCCGTTGGGCGTGAGCGAGCGGTTGTACATGCCGTCGCCCGCGATCCCCGCCTTGAAGAACGGCGTGTGCGCCAATGCGTTCATCGTGCTGAACGCTCCGTAGCTGTGACCGCCAATGCCCAGCCGCGAACGGTCGATGTAGCCATCCTTGTCCAGCGCGTCGATCACCGCCGAGAGATCCATCACCAGGTCGGAAACGTAGTTGTCGTTCATCCGCCCTTCGGCGCCCACGATCGGCGGGTCGAAGTCCACCACCGCGTAGCCCTGCGTCACCAGATACTCGATCGTTCTCGGCGCGGCCACGGGGAATTGATTCACGTTCTCCATCCGCAGCGTGTGGTCGTATTCCGTTTGGCTGGTGTACTCGTAGGGATAGAACCAGAACATCCCCGGCAGTCGAGTACCATCCTTGTAGCCGTCGGGCAGCGTCAGGTTCACCACGAAGTGGAATCCGTCGGCTCGCGTCACCTCGACGCGTTTGCGCACCGCGCTCGTGAACTCCGGCGTGTAGTCCTTGTTGTCCGTGAGTCTGGTGAGCTGCCCGCCTTGCCGCGTCCACAGGTAGTCGTCGGGCACCTGTGTCTTCGTCTCCCGCATCACCACCGCCCGCGCGAAGTCGTCGTCGAGCGGCGCCACGATCGTCTCCCACGCGTCGCTCGGCCCTTCGAAAACCCGGACTTTTTCGCCGCCCGCGATCGGGTACCGGTCCACGAACGTGCGCGGCGCGGTCTGGAGGAAATCCTTGGCATACTGGGTCCCCTGCAGATAGATCCCACCGTCCGGAGACTCCATCGCCACTTCTCCACCTTGCGTGCCGCGGCGCAGCAGCATCGCGCCTGGATTGTTGTAGAACGCCGCGTCATCGACTCCACCGCGACCGCCGCCCCCGCCGAATCCGCGTCCGCGCCGTCCCGAGTTGAAGGTCGGCGTGAAGTCGCGTTGGCGGATGATCAGGTGCTTCTGGTCGGGCGCGGCGAGGTTCACCGCAAAGATTTCGCCCTGGCCGCTCACTGTCTGACCGATGAACAGCGTCTTGGCGTCGTCGCTCCATGCAAGCTGGCTGATCGCCCGGTCATTCGTGTAGACCACCTTGGCATCATGCGGGCCGAACGGCGGCATCCACTCCACGACCCGCTCGGGACGGCTCGCCACGGCACCACCGCGGCCACCGCGCCCGCCCCCACCACCACCCATGCCGCGCCCCGCGCCGCTCGCGGAATCGCCCTCCGAGGCCACAGACTCCACGTAGTACATCCCGGCGCCCGCCGGCATCCAGTCCAGGAATTTCTTGCCCGGTGGGCCGTTGGCCCCGCCGCGGCCGCCGAATCCGGCGCCGGCCTGCGTGGTGTCCGGGCCCTCGCGCAGCGGACGATCCCACAACTCGACCACCGTCTTGCCTGTGGCGTCCCACAGTTGCTCCCTGGTGCCGAAGCTCGAATACTGCACGACGTACGAGAACGGCCGCTGCATGGTCGTCACGCGGAAGTACTGGCCGTCGGGCGACACGTCCACCGACTCGAACATTCCCGGCGCGCCGATCCTGCGGAACGCGTGCGTCTTCACGTTCACCACCGCCAGTTGCCCGGTCACGTAGTACTGCATCAGGTCCTTGTCGTACGGCTCGTCGAGCAGGCTGGCGAAATTCCGCTGCGGCGATTTCACGCCGTCCTGCCACTCCCGAACCAGCGGCCCCGTGGCGACCTCTGGCATCCGGGGCTCCGGTCCGCGCGCGTCGGGCACGAACACCGCAACCACTCCGCTGCCGTCGGCTGTCCAATCGATGCTCGTGACTAGCGTGGCAAGCAGGGGGGACTTCGACACCTGCATCGACTTCCCGGTGGCGGCGTCGGCCACGTACACGTACGAGCCGTCGTCGAAGTCGGCGATGTAGGCCACCTGCCTGCCATCGGGCGACCAAACGGGCCCGCTCACGGCAGCGCCGTTGGGAAGCTGCACGGCCGTGCGCTTGCCCGTGGTGGCATCGACAATCGACAGCCCCGCCGACGCCCGCGTGGTGAGTGCCCGGGCGCGGTTGGCCTTGGGGTCCACCTGCAGCCCGCCAAAGTAGTAGTGGAACTTTCCGAACGCGTTCAGGTCGCCCATCCCGGGGCCTTCCAGGTCGAGAAAGTGCGTCCGGTCGGGGCTCAGAGCCGTGAGCGATACGTTCTGGTAGCGCGGTGCTGCAACCAGCTTCTCGATCTCGGGGGGCGGCGTGACGTACGTCTCCTTGGCCAGGAGCGCGCGATCGGCCGCGATCTGTCGGGCAAGGTCCTGTCGCTGCGCGTGGAGAATCTGTGCCGTGAACACCACGGCGAGCAGGCCGCGGGGGACGACGCGGCGGAGGCGGAAAGAGGAGAGCCGGGCCATCGGGACCTCGACGGGATGCGGGGGGAAGCGTGGAGGGAGAACGGAGACCGCTTGCAGACACTACGTGGCCGTTTCGTCCTCCGCTGCACCGAACATGGCCCTACGGCGCCTCCCGCGCCATCTTCCGGTATCCGGCGGCTCCAACCCTGCGTCCACCCCGTTTCCCCGCATGCACAACGTCATCTCCGCAATCATTCTCGGTCTCGTCGAAGGCGCCACCGAGTTCCTCCCCGTGTCGTCCACCGGGCACCTCATCCTGGCCGGCCATGCCTTGGGATTCGTCGGCCCGCGCGCTGACGCCTTCGAAATCATCATCCAACTCGGCGCCATCATGGCCGTGGTCTGGCAGTATCGGGAGTTGCTCCTGCGCACGGCGCGCAATGGGATCTCGGTGCCCGAATCGCGGCGGCTCATCCTCGCCCTCTTCATCGCCTTCCTCCCAGCCGCGATCGTGGGACTCGCCACGCACCATTGGATCACCGACCATCTGTTCGTGCCGCCGGTCGTGATCGGGGCGTTCATCGTGGGCGGGCTGGTGATCCTGGCGATCGAGAAGTGGAAGCCCACGCCCCGCATCGAGACGGTGGTGCAGATCGGTTACACCACGGCACTCTGGATCGGTGTCGCGCAGGTGTTCTCACTCGTGCCAGGCGTGTCGCGCGCTGGGGCGACGATCATGGGCGCACTCCTCGTGGGTGTGGCCCGGCCGGCGGCGGCCGAGTTCTCGTTCCTGCTCGCCATCCCGGTGATGTTCGCCGCAACCGGGCTGGAGCTGTGGGAGAACCGCCACCTGCTGTCGTCGTCCGACGCGATGATCCTGTCTATTGGATTCGTAGTGGCGTTTGCCAGCGCGCTCGTCGTGGTGCGGTGGCTCATTCGCTTCGTGTCGCACCGCTCGTTCGACGTCTTCGCCTGGTACCGCATCGCGTTCGGCCTGGCGCTGATCGCGCTCATGGCCTCGGGCCACGCCGGGCTGCTCAGCCGCTGAGCAGCGTCGCGCGGAGCAGGCCCAGCCGCTTGCGCATCGACCCATCCATCACGGTGTCGCCGATGCGCACCACGACGCCGCCGAGGATCGCCGGCTGCACGCTGAGGTGGGGGACGATCTTCTTGCCGAAGGCGCGGGACAGCTGCGCCGCGATCATGTCGCGGTCGGCGTCGCTCGTCTCGCGGGCCACTGTGACCATGGCGTGCCGGCGCCCCTCCACCTGGTCCATCAGGTCCATGTAGGCCGCGGCGATGTCGGGGATGAGCATTTGCCGGCGGTTGTGCACCACGGCCTGGAGAAAGAGCACAAAGCGGCGCGGCGCGCCCTTGAACGCGTCGCCGAGCACCTTGTTCTTCTCTGCCGCGGCGATGCGCGGCGACTCAAGGAACAGCCGCAGCGTCCGGTCCTTACCCATGGCGTCGGCCAGCCCGCCGATCAGCGCCTCCCAGCCCGCCAGGTCGTTCCCCTGCTTCGCGAGCGCGAACAGCGTTTCGGCGTAGTTCTCGGCGATCGTGGTGTCGCGCATCAGAGCGTGGCCTTGGCCGGCTTGAGCGTGGACAGGAAGCGCTCCACGAGCGTCCGGTTCTTGGCACTGTCAAGGTTCTCCTCGATCACGCGGCCGGCGCCGGCGATCGCCATTTCCACGGCCTCGCGCCGCAGGTCGGCCACCGCGCGTTCCTTCTCGCGGCGGATCTCATCCACCGCGCGCTCCACCGTCGCCTGTTGCTCGGCCCGCGCCTTCTCGAGTATGTCGTTGCGCATCTTGTCGGCCACGGTTCGCGCCTCGGCGATCAGCTTCTGCGCGTCGCCGCGCGCGGCTTCGATCTGCGCCTGGTACTCAGCCAGGAGTTTCGCGGCCTCGTCACGATCGCGCTTGGCGGCGGCCAATGCCTCCTCCAGCGACTTCTCGCGGGCCTCGACGGCCGCCGTGATCGGCTTGAACGCGAACTTGGTGAGCAGGAAAAACAGCACGAGGAAGATGAGCAGCGTCCAGAACATCAGGTTGTTCTTGAGGCTCACCAACGAGTCCCCCGCCCCCTGTGCTTCCTGGGCCAGCAACGGCGAGGCGACAAGCGCCATCGAGACGGCGTAAGCGATCGAACGCATGAAACGCATGGAATGTCCGGTGTGATTGGTGGTTGGTGGCGCCCGCCCCGGGGCGGACGCCGCCGCCCGCGTTAGGCCTTCACCATGACGATCAGCACCGACACGACGACGGCGAACAGCGCCACGCCCTCGATGAGTGCCGAAAGAACCATCGCGTAGGTGAAGATGGAGCCCTTCTCCGCTGGCTGACGCGCGATGCCGTCCATGGCCGAGCCGCCGATCCGGCCGATGCCTATGCCGGCCCCGACGGCCGCCACACCCGCGCCGATTCCGGCGCCCAGCATGGCCCACGCATTCTGGTAACTCTTGCCAAACGTGTCGGTCGCGACCTGCAAGAGCGGAAGGATGTGCATTGTCGATCTCCCTTTGGCGTCGTGAACTGTTTCCGTGCTCCGCACCGACGGCTCTCACCGAAGATGCTGCCCGTCATCGGGACCCGGGTCCCAACGGGCATCTCCGGTCGCTCGACCGGATACTCGGTGCGCCCTGGAGCCCTGACCGCGCACCGTCCTACCGTCCTACCGTCCTACCGTCCTACCGTCGCCATCAATGATGCGCCGTCCGGATCTGCCCGATGAACACCGCGGTGAGCAGCGCGAAGATGAACGCCTGAATGAAGCTCACCAGCACTTCGAGAAGCATGATCCCGAGCGCCATGGGAATGGGCCCCAGGAACGCGATCGCCCAACTCCCGAACAGGAGCGCCAGGCCGATCATCGTCAGCACGATCACGTGCCCCGCGATCATGTTGGCAAAGAGCCGGACGGTGAGCGCGAACGGCTTGGTGAACTTGCCGATGATCTCCACCGGCGTCATGATGAGAACACTCAAGGGGAGCTTGATCGCAATCCCGAGATCGCTCGGCCAGTACACGATTGTCTTCATGTACCCGGCGGGCCCGAGGGCGATCATCCCCGCCGTTTCGGTGGCGATGAACGCGCAGGCGGCAAGCGTCGCGTTGACCCCGAGGTTTCCCGTCGGCGTGGACCCGTAGGGAAGCAGCCCCATCAGGTTCATGAACAGGATGAAGAAGAAGAGGGTGAGCACGAAGGGGATGTAGGCCGCGCCGTGCTCGCCGAGCGCCTCCTTGAATACCCCGCGGAGAAGCAGCACGACCGACTCCATGCCCGCCGCGAAGCCCGTGGGGTGCCCGTGCTCCCGGGTGGCCCGGGCATGCGAACGGGCCGCCCCCACCAGGGTGAGCAGGCAGAGGCCCGCCGCCACGACCATGAAGAACACGAATTTGGTGGGGCCCAGGTCGATGGTCGTGTTGCCGATGTTCACCGGCCAGCTCGGCAGGTGCCAATCGCACTCCCATTCCTTGTTGAAGCAGGGAAGCTCGACGGTCTTGGAATCCGTGATGTGCGGCATGATGAGGTCGGCGGGGCCGAGCGCGTGCTTGGGCACCGGCGCCTGCACCGGCGCCGCCGCCGACGCGCGTGCTGCCGCCTCCTGGGCCGCGGCGGGCATCGGAAGCGCCGCCGCCACCACCACCATCGCAAAGAGCGAGCGAAATCTCATTTGAGCAGCAGGAGAGGTTCGATCAGAGTCGGGAGAAACAGGAACGTCGCACATCCGATGAGCGCCGGCACCAACGGAAACGCCAGCACCTTCACCACCAGCACTGCGTAAACCACCAACGTGCCCAACCGCAGCAGGCTGCCCACACCCCACGCCACCCACACGCTGCGCCGCTTGAGCAGTCGGGCGAGCAAGAACGACGCCAGGTGAACGCCGAACACGACGGCCGCCGTCACCGCGAGGGCCCCGTGGTCCGAAGGCGTCGTGAACAACAGCATCAGCGCCGCCATCGAAGCGCCGATCAACCCCGCCGCCGCGAGGGCGAACAGCGCGAACACCTTCATCGCCCGTCCCGCTCGCCATCGTGCTGCGCTGCCGTCGCCCGCTTGTACATCGAGTAGAAGCCCCCCGCCGTGCCGGCGAACGTGCACCCAATCGTGAACCACGGCGAACTGTGCAGGCGATTGTCGAGCCACACCCCAGCGAACACGAAGACCACGATCGTCATGCCGAACTGCAGCCCGATACCGGCGAACTCGGCGCCCGCCGGCATCGAGCGCTTCGCGGGCGGAAATTGCGGCGGCTTCCGCCCCCGGTTTGGCTCGCGATCGCGGTCCATTTCCGCCCTGAAACTAGGACTTTGTGAAATTTTTCGCAAGCGATCCGGGCAGCCAATCAGGCCGGCCAATCCACCCCGAAATGGACACCGCTTCGAGATCCAGATTGGCTCCCCTCGCAGAGCACCACGCCGGCCCAACGCCGGAGGGGCTGCACACCGATGGAAGCGCCCTCTGCGGCCTTTCCGCCCTGCGCTTTCGTCCCTTTCGTGATCCGGATCGCGTCCGCGCTGTCCCACTTCCGGACGTCGCCGCAAACCCACCCAAGTGCCAGTCCAGTCGTCGGATGCGCCGTTACCTTCCGTGTTGACGGTTCGTCACTTGGTTGATAAGTTGCCCAAGCAAAGATTTGTGATCGGGACGCGCCATCACAAATCTGCAACGCCGCCCCGCCCCACCCCGTCTCGATGAACTCCCGTTTCGCCATCTCTCTGCTCTGCGCTGGAGCCATTGGCATCGCCTGCGCCTCACGCGCGCATACCGAAGACGCCACTCTGCCCGCCAAGGCGCAGTCGATCGACGGGCACCCGAAAATCAAATCGTTCCTCGACGTCGAACGCCACGGTAACGGCGTGCGCTTCGCACTCCATGTGGTCAATACGGGTTCCCAGAACGTCGAGTTCGATTTTCCCAACGGCCAAGCGTACGACTTCATCGTGCTCGACTCCCTCGGCCGCCAGGTGTGGCAGTGGGCACACGCGCGTATGTTCACGCAAACCACGCAGATCAAGTACGTGAATGCCGGGCAGGAATTCGAAGTCGCCGAGAATTGGAAGCATCCGCCGGCGGCCGGTCGCTATACCGCGGTCGCCACGCTCACCAGCACCAACTTCCCGGTGAGCGAGCGCGTCGCGTTCACGGTTCGGTAGCCGTTCCGTCCCGTCAGCGCCCCACGTCTGGCCGGACAGCGCGATGACCGAGGCGCCACCGCCTCCGACCATAGGTTCCACCCCGCGCCCCCGGCTTGCCACGCGCACCATCGCCGCGTTCGCCGCCGTCAAGGTCGCACTCCACATGGTCGTACTGGCCATCACGCCCTACGGCCTCCAGCGCGACGAGTTCCTCTACTTCGCGATGGGCGACCACCTGCGCTTCTGGCGCATGGACTTCCCGCCGTTCATCGCGATCATGGCCAATCTGCAAACGGCCCTGTTTGGCCACACGCCGGCCGCAGCCCGCGTGTTCCCCGCCCTCGAAGGAACGGTCGTCCTCGTGCTTGCCGCGGTGATCGCGCGCGAGTTGGGTGGCGGAGCCTTCGCCCAGGGGCTGGCCGCGCTCAGCGTGCTCTGCGGCGGGATCTTCCTGCGACCGAGCAACCTGTTCCAGCCCGTGGTGCTCGACCAGCTCTGGTGGACGCTCTCGCTGTACGCGCTCCTCCGGGTCGGCCGCGCGAGCACCGATGCAGCAGGACCCCATGGCGCGACATCGGCGCGCCGTTGGTGGATCGCGTTCGGCCTCGCCATGGGCCTCGGGCTGCTCACCAAGTTCAGCATTCTGTTCCTGGGCCTCGCGGCGCTTGGCGCACTGATCGCGACGCCGCTCCGAAGGTGGCTCGCCACGCCGTGGCCCTACACCGCGGCAGCGATCGCCTTCGCTATCGGCAGTGCGAGCATCGTCGGGCAGATCGTGCTCGGCTATCCGGTGGTGGGCCAGATGCACGATCTTGCGGCGTCTCAGTTGGTGCACGTGAGCTGGCTCACGTTCGTCGCCGCACAGCCGTTCATGATCGGGTTCGCGGCCTGGCCCCTGGCCGTGGCCGGCGGCGTCGCACTCGTCGCGTGGACACCCCTGCGGCCGTATCGCGCCGCGGGCTGGGCCTGTGGCTTCGCCTTCCTGATCCTGCTGGCCCTGCACGGCAAGGCGTACTATATCGGACCGATCTACCCCACCCTGCTCGCCGCTGGCGCCGTCTGGCTCGAGCGAATGGGGGCACCGCCCGCGCGGTCGGCGCGCCCCGCGGTCTCGTGGGCGGTCGCCGTGGTGATACTCCTCGAAGGCGCCTTCCGCCTCCCCATCGCCCTGCCGATGCTCTCCAAGGAGGCCACCGCCCAATACGCGGTGCGCAACGGCATGGAGTGGGCGCTTGGCACCAACCGCGGCGGCACCGATCTGTTGCCGCAGGATTTCGCCGACCAGCTCGGGTGGAGGCACCAGGCCGCGACCGTGGCACGCGTGTATCACGCGCTCACGCCAGAGGAACAGCGCGTGACGGTGATCACCGGCGGCAATTACGGCGAGGCCGGTGCAGAGGAGTTCTACGCTGGACAGTACGGGCTGCCGCCGGTCGTGTGCGCATGCGGGTCGTACTGGTTCTTCGGGCCCGGCAGCCGTCCCGGCAAGGTGCTGATCGCCGTGCGCAGCGACTCGGCGCAACTCGCGTCCGTCTACGGCGATGTGCGACTCGCCGCCCGCATCCGGAGTCCATGGTCGGTGGAAGAGGAGCGGGACGTTCGCATCTGGGTGGCACGCGATCAGAAGCGTACGCTGCAAGCAGTGTGGCCGCGGCTTGCCCGGCGGAATTAAGGAGTCGTGAGCAGAAGGCGGCAGTAAACCTCCGCTCTCCGCACTTCGGCACCTCCCGCGCTTTCGCGAGTACGACGCCAGAATCAACGTGAGACTGGAGGTTCAGATGTCACTGCGCACCGCGCATGGGTGGTGGATGACCGGCGCCGCGATCGCGATCGTCGTCGCGGGTTGCTCTTCCGGTTCGCGCCCCACTGCGCCCGCTTCAGCCAGCCACTCGGCCGCGCTCGTGGTGGCCGCCAACTTTCAGCGCCTGGGCGACTCGGTGACCGCCGTTCACGGCGACACCGATGACGCTGGCCGCTATTATGGCGCCGCCGCAGTGCTGCGCCGGGTGCCCGTGTTCGACACCATCACGATCATGGTCGATCACGCGCCGATGACGTTCGATGCCGTCGCCCTGGCCGTAGACGACACCGGTAGTCTTGCCGGCTGCCCGATACCTCCCATGGACGACGACTCCGACGCGCAATACGAGTGCCCGTGGGGCATGCCCCGCATGACGCGCACGCTGTTCGCGTGGCAGCCCGGCGACGCGCGACACATCGTCCAGATTGTCGCGTTGGCAGACACGGGGGCCATCGGCCTGCCGCCCTTCGGCCGGCCGCCCCGGAGCGATACCGCCGGAATCGCGGTGCCGGCACGGCTCAAGTACTTCGACGGCGCCGGCGGCACGTGGTGGGGTAGCGCCGGCTCGCAGTCCAATTCAGTGACGCCCAACGGGCAGCCGTGTCCGGCGCCGGCGGACACCGCCCGCTCGGATAGTTCCGCCAGTCCTGACCGCGACGGCCATCACTGGGGGCACATGCAGATGGCTACCGTGACCTGCCAGATGGCTTCGTTCAGCTTCGCGTTCACGGGCACGGTGAGCGTCCCTCCGGTCGCCTGGGCGCGCAACACGGCCGCGGGCAGCCACAGCATTTCGCTGGCCACCTCGTCGGTGCCCGGCGCGTACGTCACGCTTGACTTGGCGGTCAAGGGGCCGTGATTCCGCGCGCGGCGTGAGGGTTGGAGACGCGGGCGTCCTGACGCTCAAGAGGGGCTAGGCGTCCCGCGTTTCCCATTGGGAGGGCGGCTGGACACCGCCGACTTTCGACTGAGGGCTTCGAGCTCGGGTTGGGGTGGCGTGACCTGGGCTCTGCTCTTTTCGCAGTCCTGTTCCGGGGGTTAGCTTCCCCACTCCCGCCGTTCGGTCCTCCCACTCCGCGTTCCGTGGCCCCTCAGACATCGCACGCCCCCCGTGACGACCGCGACCTCGAGTTGCTGGCCCAACTGGCCGGTGCGCACCGCGACCTCAAGGCCCAGATCGCGCGCCGCATCGTGGGGCAGCAGCCCATCGTGGACGATCTGGTCACCGCGCTGCTCGCGGGCGGTCACGCGCTGTTGGTCGGCGTGCCAGGGTTGGCCAAGACCCTGCTCGTGCAGACGGTGGCGCAGGCACTGGATCTCTCGTTCTCGCGGGTGCAGTTCACGCCCGATCTCATGCCCAGCGACATCACGGGCACCGAGTTGTTGGAGGAGGACCGTGCGGCGGGACGGCGGTTCTTCAAGTTCGTCAACGGTCCGATCTTCGCGCACATCGTGCTGGCCGACGAGATCAACCGCGCGCCACCCAAGACGCAGGCGGCGTTGTTGCAGGCCATGCAGGAGCACGCCGTGACGGCGGCCGGGCAGACGCACGCCCTGCCCCTTCCCTTCTTCGTACTGGCCACGCAGAACCCCATCGAGCAGGAGGGCACCTATCCGCTGCCCGAGGCGCAACTCGACCGGTTCATGTTTCAGTTGCGGGTGGGGTATCCGTCGCGGGCCGAGGAGGAGCGGATCGTGGCGGCTACGACGAGCGATGAGGAAGTGCAGATCACGCCCCTGCTCACCGCCGATCAGTTGCTGCAACTGCAGCATCTGGTGCGGCGCTTGCCGGCGCCACCCACCGTGGTGAGCTACGCGGTGAAGTTGGCGCGCAGCACGCGCCCGGAAAGCGACGACGCCACGCCGATGGTGAAGA
>Ga0307372_10011530_pt1 | contig 11780 bp, 10 predicted proteins | sample OX1MG_FD_202533 | JGI IMG/M metagenome (GOLD analysis project Ga0307372, IMG submission 202533) | Soil microbial communities from Risofladan, Vaasa, Finland - OX-1 | ecosystem: Environmental > Terrestrial > Soil > Coastal area > Acid sulfate soil | place: Finland: Risofladan, Vaasa | collected...
GTTGCCGCCCCGGAAGTCGATGCCGAGGTTGAAGCCCCAGAAGATGATCGCGAGGATGCCCGGGATGATGACCGCCAGCGATCCCAGGAAGAACCAGTTGCGGTTCTTGACGATGTCGAACCGGCCCCGCGGCGGGTGCTCGACGAACTCCTCGTGGATCTCCGTGTAGAGGCGCGGATTGCGGCCGATCCTCCAGCTCAGGACCCATGCGAACAGCGAGCGGGTGATCGTGATCGCGGTGAAGAAGGACACGATGACGCCGATGGCAAGCGTGATGGCGAACCCGCGGATGACGTTGGTCCCGAAGAACGCGAGGATCGCGCAGGTGATGAGCGTTGAGATGTTACTGTCACGAATGGCAGGAAATGCCCGGCGGAAGCCGGTTTCGACAGCCACAGGCGTACTTCTCCCGTGGCGTAACTCATCACGGGTGCGCTCGAAGATGAGCACGTTGGCATCGACCGCCATCCCCACACTGAGCACGAAGCCCGCCAGCCCGGCCAGGCTGAGAGTCACCGGGATGAGCTTGAACAGCGCCAGGACGATCGCCGCGTAGATGAACAGGGCGATGGTCGCGAGCACGCCCGGAAAGCGGTAGTACCCGATCATGAAGACGATCACGATCAGCAACCCGATCGCGCCGGCGATGAGGCTGAGCGTGATCGATTGCTGGCCGAGCGTCGCGCTGACCGTGTTACTGGCAACCGTGGTGATGCTCGCGGGCAAGGCACCGGCACTGATGAGGCTGGCGAGCTGCGTTGCCGAATCCGATGTGAAGTTGCCGGTGATCTCGGTCTGATTGCTCTGTCCGCCGCCGGTGACCTGCGGGGCGGTGAGCACTTCGTTGTCGAGGAAGATCGCGATCTGCGCATTTGGGCTCGTCGGGTTGGACTGATAGACCGCGAAGGCCGCGTTGGTGATCTTGGCCCACTCGGTCGCGCCTGCCGCGTTGAAATTGATGTCGACCGCGATCGCGCCACTGGTCGAGCTCGTGCCGACTGTCGCCGAGTTGACGTCGGTGGCCTGGAGGTTCTTGTCGATCTTCCAGTGATAGCCGGTCGGGTACAAAGTCGGATTGCTGAACTGCGCGGGGTCGTAGAGGCCCTGCTGGTCGGCGATGAACGACGAACTGGTCGGGTCCGCCGCGCCTGCGACCGCGGTGGCGAAGTAGAGCTTCTGCGTGGTGCCGATGGTGGCCACCGCCTGTTTCAGGCTCACACCCGGTAGCTGGACGAGGATCTGATCGTTGCCCTGAGCCTGGACCGATGCTTCGGAGACGCCGAGCGAGTTCACGCGCAGGTCGAGGATTGGGATCGTCGCCTGCTGGGCCGCTTGCAACGCCGCCGGGCTGGATCCGTTCGGAGGCCCTGCCCGGCAGTCGCTTCCAGGGGGATTGTTGAATCCGTGGCAGACCTCGATCGTCAGCTCCGTACCGCCCTGGAGATCCAGTCCCTTGTGGATGAAGAGGTCGCGTCCCAGGAAGGACGGCGTCGACGTCAGCGTCTGGCCGAGCGGCTGATGGGCGACGAAGTACCGGTAGATGAGGCTGTAGCCGTCGATGAAGAAGGCGCCGACCACCACCAGGAGGACGACGGCCAAGCGGAATCGCGTGATCCTGAACACCGATCGTCCAGTCTACCGGGGCTCAAGGCTGACTCGGCCGTCTCGCTCCGCGCGGAACGCCGCGAAGGCATGGTCGCGGATCGCTGTTCGGGCACCCTCCATCAGCCGCCCCAGATGGGTGATGTTGTGCAGGCTGACCAGCCGGTGCGCCAGGATCTCGCCGGACTGAAACAGGTGGCGCAGATACGAGCGCGAGAACCGCTCGCATGCGGCGCAGGGGCACTCTGGATCGATCGGGCGGAGATCGTCCTTGGCGGCGGCGTTGCGGAGCGAGAGACGGCCGTCCGGGGTGAGCGCCGTGCCGTTGCGCGCCAGCCGCGTGGGCACAACACAGTCGAACATATCGATCCCCAGGCCGATCGCCGCGAGCAGTTCGGCATCCGTGCCGAGCCCCATGAAGTACCGCGGTCGGTCGGACGGCAGTTCCGAGACGCTCGCTCCGGCCATCGTCAGCATCGTCTCCACCGGCTCCCCCACCGACAGACCCCCGATGGCGATGCCGTCGAAATCGAGCCCCGCCATGATCTGAGCCGAGTCGCGCCGCGCCGCCGCATCGAACCCGCCCTGGGCGATGCCGAACAGCAGATGTCGGCCGCCGGGATGCGCGTCGCGACAGCGCTCCGCCCATCGATGCGTGCGCGCTGTCGCGTCGCGCGCGCTTGCCTCGGGAGTGCCGTGCGCCACCGGGTGGTCGAGACACATGAGCACGTCCGCGCCGAGCCGTGCCTGGTTGCGCACCGCCTCCTCGGGCGTCACCTGCAGCCGCGAGCCGTCATACGGGGAGACGAATGTTGCGCCGTCATCGTCGACGGCAGCGACCTCGGCGAGGCTGACAAGTTGATAGCCACCGCTGTCGGTGAGGATCGGATGGTCCCAGCCCATGAACGCATGCAACCCGCCGGCGCGCTCGATGAGCTCGATACCGGGACGCAGTGCGAGGTGATACGCGTTGCACAGCAGGATGTCGACTCCCGCTCCGCGCACCTCGTCCGGATGCAGCGCCTTGACGGTCGCGTGCGTCCCCACCGGCATGAATGCGGGTGTGCGCACCGCTCCGTGCGCGGTACGCAGTTCGCCCGAGCGTGCTGCTCCGTCAATCGCCAGGACGCTGAAGGCGTCGGTCACGACGCGCGCCAGCAGAGCATGCAATCGCCGAGCGAGAGAAACCGATAGTCACTCTGCAGCGCGTGCGCGTACGCCGCGTGCCGGCGCTCGGCTCCGACGAATGCGTCGAGCAACACGAGCAGCGACGAGCGCGGCTGATGAAAGTTCGTGACCAACCCGTCGACGGCGCGGAAGCGATGTCCGGGGCGGATGAACAGCCGCGTGCGACCGGCGCCGGCGTGCGGCACGCCGCTCTCGGTCGCGCATGTCTCCAGCACGCGCACAACGGTGGTTCCGACAGCAATCACACGTCCGCCTGCACGGCGCGTCGCCGCGATCGCCTCGACCGTCGCCGGCGGAAGCGAGTACTGCTCCTCGTGCATCTCGTGGTCTTCGACGCTCTCGGTCCGGATGGGCGCGAAGGTGCCGAGGCCGACGTCGAGACGCAGAGTCGCCCACCCGACTCCCCCATCGCGGAGGCGATCCATCACACGGGCGCTGAAGTGCAGTCCCGCGGTGGGCGCCGCGGCGGAGTCCGGCGACCCGGTCGCGTAGAGAGTCTGGTACCGGCTGGGATCCGCGAGGGTCTCGTGAATGTACGGCGGCAGCGGCGCATCGCCGGCAGCCTCGATGGCGGCGTCAGCATCCTCGGCATCGAACGTGACGCAGCGCCCGCCGGGATGCGCGCCGGACGGGCCGATCACCGTCGCATGCAGGTGTTCGCCGATGTGGATCACCGCGCCCGGCGATGCCAGGCGAGCCGGCCCCGCCAGGCAGAGATAGGACCCTTCGGATCGCCGCTCCAGGACGAGGAGCTCGACATCCCGTCCATGGCCGTCGATCCCGCGCAGGCGCGCATTGCGCACCCGAGTGTCGTTGGCGACGAGGAGATCCCCCGGCCGCAGCAGCCCGGGCAGATCGATGAACCACCGATCCTCGAGCTCGCCGTTCTCGCGAAGGAGCAGGAGCCGAGACGCGTCGCGGTCGGCGAGCGGTTCCTGCGCGATCCGCTCGGGCGGGAGCGCGTAGTCGAAGTCGGCAGTCCTCAACGCTCGAAGAGCGCTGCCTGCGCCTCCGCCGCCCCATGCGCTCCGGCCGGCACGGTCAGACCGAGATGCTGGTACGCGGCCGCCGTTGCGAGGCGTCCCCGCAAGGTACGGGCGAGCAGGCCGCTGCGGATGAGAAACGGCTCGACGACATCCTCGATGGTGTCCGGATCCTCCTGGACACTGACGGCGATCGTCTGCACGCCGACCGGCTGGCCGCCGAGCGTTCCGCACAGCACACCGAGCACGCGACGATCCAGCTCATCGAGGCCGATCGAGTCGATGCCGAGGACATCGAGTGCCGCGGCGGCGACCTCGACATCGATGTGTCCCGCGGCGCGCACCTGCGCGTAATCGCGAGCGCGCCGCAGGAGGCGGTTCACGATGCGCGGCGTCCCGCGCGAGCGCCTGGCGATCATCGTGGCGCCCTCGGCATCGAGCGCGATGCCGAGCAGGTTCGCCGAGCGGTTGGCGATCGCCACGAGGTCGTCTGGGTCGTAGAAGTCGAGACGGAACGTGACTCCGAAGCGGTCGCGAAGCGGGGCGCCGAGCGCGCCGGCGCGAGTCGTCGCGCCGATGACCGTGAAGCGGTTGAGCGTGAGCCGCAGCGTCTGCGCGCCCGCCCCCTTGCCGGCCACGAAGTCGAATGCGAGGTCCTCCATCGCGGGATAGAGCGCCTCCTCGACCGCGCGGTTGAGACGGTGCACCTCGTCGATGAAAAAGACGTCGCGTTCCTCGAGGCTCGTCAAGATCGACGCCAGCATTCCCTGGTGCTCGAGCGCCGGGCCACTCGTGAGGCGCACGTTCACCCCCATCTCCACGGCGATGATCTGTGCGAGCGTCGTCTTGCCGAGGCCCGGTGGTCCATACAGCAGCACGTGATCGAGCGCGTCGCCACGATGCTTGGCCGCCTCGACGAGGATGCGGACCTGGTCCTTGATGGTCGCCTGACCGACGAAATCGTCGAGGCGGCGCGGCCGCAGCGCGGTGTCGGAGACCCGCTCGGCCTCAAGCTCTTCGGGGCTGACCACGCGTTCCTCGGTCATCGCGGCGATCCCGCTTTGTCGAGCCGGCGCAGCGCCGCACCGACGAGGTCGGCGACATCGTGCGCATCGCCGCCGCCCGCTATCGTCGTCACCGCGTCGCGCGCCTCGTTCTCGCGGAATCCGAGGCCCATCAACCCTGCGATCGCCGCGGATACCGCATCGGGCTGGGTCCCGGATGTCTGATGGACCGTCCCCGGAGGCTCGAGCGAACCGACCTTGTCCCGCAGCTCGAGGATGACGCGCTCAGCGGTCTTGCGACCAATCCCCGGAACAGTGGCAACGAGCGCGATGTCGCCTTCTGCGATCGCTTTCACCAACACCGGCAGCTCAGCGCGGCCAAGGATGCCCAACGCGGCCTTCGGCCCGATGCGTTCAACGCCGATCAGCAGGCGAAAGAGCTTGAACTCGTCATGCGTCGCGAAGCCATACAGACGGATGGCGTCGGCGCTGACGCTCGTATGCACGTACAGCGAAATCTCGGGCTCATGCGACGCGTTTAGCGTTGTGATGGTGCGCAGGTGACAGAACACCTCGTAGCCCACGCCGCCCGTGTCGATCACGACATGGTCGTCGCCGACGCTGAAGAGTGTGCCGCGAAGGAGTGCGATCATCGCGCTGTACGCATGAGCGCCGCGCGAGCATCGCTCACGGCGCGATCGAGCGGCGACTCCTTCTGGTGCACGGCGCGGCCGGTGATCGCGCCGAGACTGCCGCGATGGTGATGGCACACCGCGACGGCGCACGCGTCGGCAACGTCATCATGGCCGCCGATCTCAGCGACCCCGAGCAGGCTTGCCACCATTCGTGAGACCTGCGGTTTGCGCGCACCGCCATACCCGCACACCGCCTCCTTCACCTGGTTCGGTGTGTACTCGGCAATGGCCACGCCTTCGCGGGCGAGCGCGCAGAGGATCACACCGCGAGCCTCGCTGACGCGCATCGCGGTGCGCCGGTTCGTGGAGAAGAACAATGCCTCGACGGCCGCGACATCAGGCTGAAGCGAGGTGCACGCGTCGACGACAAGGTCGAACAGCCTCGCGAGTCGCCCCGCTTCATTGGTCTGCGGCACCGTCTCGATGCACGACGCGTACACAAGGACGAGGTGTCCGGGCGATCCTTCGACGATCGCAACGCCCGTGCGTGCGAGGCCGGGATCGACCCCCAGCACCCTCACCGGTGTGCGCCGCCGCCGACGTCAGCCGACGGTCTCAAGGACGTCGTCCGGTATCTCGGCGTTGGCATAGACCTGTTGCACGTCATCGTGGTCCTCGAGGCCGTCGAGCAGACGGAGGACCTGTCGGGCCTGGCTCGCGTCCAGCACGATGGACGTCGTCGGATTCATGGTCACGTCGGCGTTGTCGACGGTGTACTTGCGCTCCTCGAGAGTCCGGCGCACCTCCTCGAATCGCGATGGTGCGACGGTGACAACGACCTCATCGCCGTCGACGCCGACGTCGCCGTCCTCGCCAACGTCGACGACGTCGAGCAGTTCGAGCGCGAGCTCCTCGGGATCGCGTTTGCCGGCCTCGACGCTGATGACGCCCTGCTGATTGAACATCCAGGCAACGCTGTTTGCTTCACCGAGCGCGCCACCCGAGCGCGTGAAGGCATTGCGAATCCCGGCCACGGTTCGGTTGCGGTTGTCGGTGAGCGTGTCAACCATCACCGCGACGCCGTGGGGCCCATAGCCTTCGTAGCGAACCTCCTCGAGCTGGACGCCATCCTTGCCACCCGCGCCCCGCTGGATCGCGCGTTCGATGTTGTCGGCGGGCATGTTCACCTCACGCGCCTTCTGCATCGCGAGGCGCAGCCGGAAATTCCCCTCGACGTCCGGGCCGCCCTCACGCGCGGCGACGGTCAACTCGCGGGTGACCTTGGTGAAGACCTGGCCGCGTTTCGCGTCCACGATGGCCTTCTTGTGCTTGATGCCAGCCCACTTGCTGTGACCGGACATGGATCCTCCGAGACGAACAGATGTGCCGATTCTAACGCAGCCTTCGGCTCAGTCTAGGGCTCACGAGGGTTGTGGTCAGGCGCCAACTGGACTATGGTGGAGAGAGCATCGACCATTCAGACGGAGGTAGTCATCCCGATGTTCACTACCGTCTGGCAGCGCTTCCGGCACGGCCGAGCGGAGGGTTGAGGCCCGGCTGACGGGCCCTCTGATCGTGTAGCGGCGGCGCCCCGTCGAGGTCGCTGGGCAATCGGCGACCCCGGGATGTCCTGAAGAGGACGAGCGCGCGTTACGCGGCTGAGTGCTTGGGACCGGGCCTTTCCGAACCCCGGCACCGGTTGAGGTGCCGCAAGAACGCCCGGGAATTTCTACCGGGCTGCCGTAATGGAAACGGTGCAAAAACAGGGGCCGGCTCAGTCCGGCCCCTTCTTTTCGTCCCCTGCGATCTCGCTGTCCCCTGCTGCCGCTGCGCTCGCCGCTGCCGGCCGTGGACGCGATACCGCGGGATCGCCCAGCGCGCTGAAGCGCAGCAACCAGTCTGCCGCCGCGCGAATGCCCACACGCCTGCTCACGGCGATCGCGGGCACGTTCGGGCGCACGTCGATTGTCACGCGCGTTGTCGGGTCGAGCAGGTCCATGCCGTCATCGGGCCGGCCGATTCCGAGCCCGCGACAGAGATTGCCGGGGCCGCTCAAGAGGGCGGCAGTGGCAACGCGCTCGCCGCGCCGAGCGCGTACGGTCGCGAGTCCCTCCTCAAGCGTCGCAGCGCGGAGGAGCACCGCGCCGGCGACGCCATCGATTTCGGTGACGACGTTGGCGCAGTGGTGCATCCCGTACGTGAAGTACACGTAGAGATGCGCCGGCGGTCCGAACATCACCGCTGACCGCCGAGTTGGGCCTCGAAACGCGTGAGACGCGGGGTCCTGCTGCCCGAGGTATGCCTCGGTCTCGACGATCCGGGCGACCACCGCGTCGCGAGCGCCACCATCGACGATCAGCGCGCAGCCGATGAGATCTCGAGCCACCTCAATGGTCGGTCTCGCGAACCAGTTACGCTCGACGCCGCCTACTGACGGATCTCCGCGTCGCAGTGCGTTGCCAGCGCTGCGGCGATTGCCCGCTGCGCCGTCTGAGCCTCCTCCCCCGTCAGGGTTCGGTCAGCTGCCCGGAACGTCAGGCGGAAGGTCCAGCCCTTCCTGCCCGCACTGATGGTGCCGCCTCGATATTCGTCATACAGCTCCGCGCTCTCGAGCAACGGCTGCTCGGCGTCGCGAATGGCATCCATCGCGTCACCTGCCGGCCGATCGGCGCTCACCGTGACGGCGAGGTCCTGCACGATCGCCGGGAATCGCGGTGGCGGTCCATAGCGGAGACGGCGCTGCCGCGGCGGCACGATCGAATCGATGCGCAGCTCGCCAACCGCGACGCGGCCGCGGATCTCGAAGGCCGAGGTTGTGTCGTACGACAGCTCCCCGATGACACCGACGGTGGCGCCGTCGAGACTGAGTGTCGCGCTCCGTCCGGCGTGCAGCCCGCGCTCTGCCGACGGTTCCACTCGCGGGCGGTCCCCGACGAGGTCGTCGACAACCCGGTCGAAGAGGGACTGGACCCGGCGCAGCGCCACCGCGGCGTCGTCAGGCGCGCCGCTCGCAACGTGGACAGCGACTGACAGCAGCAGCGGCTCGAGCGGCAACGGAGGCAGGTCGCGGTCGGCGCCGTCGGTGGTTGAGCCGGCCGGGAGACCGTCCCGCTCGCCTTCCCAGAACGCGCGGCCGAGCTCGAACAGCATCACGTCGGCGTTGCCGCGATTGACGTTGCCGGCGAGCGCTGCACAGAGGCGCGGCAGCTGCGAGGTGCGCATGACGCTCCATTCGTCACTCAGCGGATTGAGGAGGGCGATCGGTGCCCGCGAGCGGCCGAGGCCGGGGAGCAGCGTGGCGTCGAGCGGACCGACGAACGAGAACGTGATCGCCTCGTCGAATCCGGCCCCGACGCACGTCTCGCGCACGGCGTCCTCGATAGGCGGCTCGGGCGCGGTCGTGGTGACCTCCGCCCGCCTGCCGGGGAGCGTGCTGGGGACGCGCGCGTAGCCGATCATCCGGCCGACCTCTTCGACAAGGTCCTCCGGCAATGACACGTCGCGCCGGAAGTACGGCGGCATGACCGACAGAGTCGCACCCGCCTGCTCGACGGCGAATCCCAGCTGCGCGAGCGTTGTGGCCATCTCGGTCGCGTCGACCGGAATGCCGAGCAGCGTGCCGGCGAACGTCGCCGTCAACTCGATGGGGCCGAGCTTCGGGAGTGGCCGCGGCCACTCGTCGAGCACCCCGCGGAGCACGTGTCCGCCCGAGAGCTCGGCGATGAGCGCGGCCCCCCGGTCGAGCGCCACCGGCGGGAGCCGGTCACTGAGCCCCTTTTCGAACAGTGTCGACGCGTCCGTGCGGAGTCCGAGGCGCTTCGAGGTCGCGCGGATCGTCGGACCGTCCCATGTGGCGGCCTCGAGAAGCACGGTCCGCGTCGAGTCGGTGACCGCGGTCGTGCTGCCGCCGATGACGCCGGCGATGCTGGCTGGGCTTGGTCCACTGCACACCACCAGGTCCGCCGGCGACAGCTCGCGATCGGCGCCGAGGAGGTCCACGACATGCTCGCCCGCAGCGGCACGGCGCACCACCACCTGGGCTGCCGCGCCGCCGCCGATTTCGATGAAACGATCGAGGTCGAAGGCGTGCATCGGCTGGCCGAGCTCGTGGGTGATGAAGTTGGTGACGTCAACCACGTTGTTGATGGGTCGCAGCCCGACCGACCGGAGCCGGTTGCGCAACCACGGCGGGGACGGACCCACGGCGATGCCCTCGATCACCCGACCCACGAAGCGTGGGCAGCCCTGCGGGTCCTCGACGCGGACGCTTGCGCGCAGCTCGGCCGAGGTCGCAGACAGCAGCGCATCGGGCACCTCCGCCGGCGGTTCGGTGAGCGCCTCGCCGAGTGCGGCGGCGAGCTCGCGCGCGATGCCGACGTGGCACAGGCAGTCCGGCCTGTTGGTCGTCACGTCGAGGTCGAGGACGGTATCGAGGTCGAGCACCTCGCCAAGCGCCTGGCCGGGCGCGCCCTCATCGAGGATGAGGATCCCGCCGGCATCCTCGCCGACCCCGAGCTCGATCGCAGAACAGAGCATGCCGGGCGACTTGTGCCCGCGAATCGTCTTCACCCCGAGGCGCTCGTCCATCGCCGGCGGGCGTGTTCCGGGCGGTGCATAGGGCACGAGTTGACCGGCCTTGACGTTCGGCGCCCCGGTCAAGACCCGGACGGTTCCGGGTGTCGCGGTGAAGGCGGCCAGCGCCTCCGGCACCGGCGAGCCGAGGTCGATGTCCGCGAACTGCAGATGCGATGAACCGGACACCGGCGAGACCTCCAGGATCCGTGCGACGACGATCCCATCGCCGCCCACCTCGACCGTGCCGACCTCGGTGCCGGTGTCGGTGAGGGCTCTGGCGAGCGCTGCCACGGGCGCATCGAGGGTGGCGTAATCACGCAGCCAGCGCAACGAGAACTTCATGATGCGTCGATCCGTCCGGGAGCCGCGGGCGCCGGGCGCAGAAAGCGGACATCGTTGTCATAGAGCAGGCGCATGTCGGGGATGCCCCAGGCGAGCATTGCGGCGCGCTCGATCCCCATGCCGAACGCGAAGCCGGAATATCGCTCGGGGTCGATGCCGCCGTTGCGCAACACCTGCGGGTGCACCATGCCGCTGCCCAGCAGCTCGAGCCATCCGCTGTACCCGCACAGCGAACACCCCGCACCCGCGCAGACGACGCATGCAAGCTCGAGCTCCAGCGAGGGCTCGGTGAATGGAAAGTGATGCGGTCGCCACTGCAGCGCCGAATCGGGTCCGAAGAACGACCGCGCGAAGAATTCGAGCGTTCCTTTGAGATCGCTGACCGCGATGCCCTCGTCGATGCAGAGCCCTTCCACCTGGTGGAACATCGGCAGGTGCGTCGCGTCGTGGTCGCGGCGGAACGTCTTGCCGGGAACGATCACCCGTTGCGGCGCGCCGCGGATGAGCATGCTGCGGATCTGCACCGGCGAGGTGTGGGTGCGCAACAGCCGTGAATCGTCGATATAGAAGGTGTCCTGCGAGTCCCTGGCCGGATGCCCGGGCGGCTGGTTGACCAGAGTGAAGTTGTAGCGGTCGTACTCCACCTCCGGGCCGTCGACTGCGGCGAAGCCGAGCTGGCCGAAGATGCGGCGGATCTCCATCGACGCGAGGGTGACCGGGTTGAGGCGACCGCGCCGCAGTGGCGGAGCCGGACGCGTGAGATCGATGCCCTCGGTCTCGAGGCTGCGCGCCCGCGCGGCGCTGTCGATGGCGCGCTGGCGTTCGTCCGCCGCATCGGTCACGCGACCGACCAGCTCGTTGACCATCTGGCCCATCTGGCGCCGGCCGTCCGCGTCGGCGATTTTTCCGAGACCGCGCCGGAACGCGGTCAGCTCACCGTCGCCGCGTCCGAGATATCTCGCCCGCACCGCGTCGAGTGCACCGAGATCCTGCGCTGCGCCGATGGCCTCGAGTGCCTCCGCCGCAACGCTGTGGAGGTCGGCGGTCACGCCTTGGTGAGGGCGCCCCGCGCGACTTCGACAAGCTCCTGGAATGACCCCGAGTCCGTCACCGCGATGTCGGCGAGCATCTTGCGATTCACCTCGACGCCGGCTTCCTTCAGTCCGTGCATGAACTGGCTGTACGCAAGGCCGTTCTGTCGCGCCGCAGCGTTGATGCGCGCGATCCAGAGGGTGCGCATGTCGCCCTTGCGCTGCTTGCGGTCTCGGTACGCATACGATAACGAGTGCATGACCGCCTCGTTGGCGTTCTTGTACAGCCGGTGGCGAGCACCCTGCATTCCCTCAGCAAGCTCGAGGATCTTCCGGTGGCGAGCCTTGGCCGTCACCCCACGTTTCACTCTGGCCATGTCGCTCTCCTAAAGATATGGTGCAAGTCGGATGACCTTGCGG
>Ga0307372_10011532_pt1 | contig 11778 bp, 18 predicted proteins | sample OX1MG_FD_202533 | JGI IMG/M metagenome (GOLD analysis project Ga0307372, IMG submission 202533) | Soil microbial communities from Risofladan, Vaasa, Finland - OX-1 | ecosystem: Environmental > Terrestrial > Soil > Coastal area > Acid sulfate soil | place: Finland: Risofladan, Vaasa | collected...
CCCTCGATCGATCCATCGGCAACCGCGACATTCCGGCCTCCTTTCCGAATTGCGGGAAAGGATTGTCGCTACTGCCCTGGATCGACGCCAGACCAAGAAAACCAGCAATTAAGCGGATCGTTGAAAGTAAACGAAAACAATGCTGAGATCCACCACCAACCCGCTACGCTGGCCGCAATTCTTCAGCGATTTCCCCCAGCACCTCGGGTGGGAACCGGGACCGGCCGTTTGTAGATCCGCAGAAACAACATGAGTGGTTCAATGAACCTTTCCGCGTCGTCCTGCGTCTGCATCCCCCGCGCCAGAGTCGCTGCCGGTATTTGAGCGGATGCGGGCGGCCGAGCCACGACAGACTACGACAAAGCCGTCGCCGCGCAGCCACACGGCGTAATCGGTGACGTCGGTTGGTACGCTTTGGAGATCGGCCAATAGGGTGCGGTCACGCCCGGCCCCCCAGGTCGTCGCCGGGAGCCGCCCCACACCAGGCAGCCAGGGAGGTCGGTTCGACATCGTGTCCCGCGTCATCGCAGAGTGTCCAACTAGGTCACCCGTCAATCGGCCGGTTTGGCTCCCTCGCCGAACGATCCCTCGGATGCCATGTGACTACGCTCGCCGAGCGATGTGACCGAGCATGGCACCGAGGCGGGCGAATTCCCTGGCCTCATCAGCCCAGCGAGCCCGCCGGCGGTATAGAGAGAGGTCCCTTGAGCCTGCCGCCGGCGGGCTTGCCGCCGGTGAGCCAGCCGTGCATCAGTGTCAGCAGGTTGCCTCGGAACTGGCACTGGTAGGCGTGGCACATGAAAATCTTCTGGGCGTTTTCCGTGTTGATCGCCACTTCCTTGCGTCCAGCGTGATCGCCCTCGCACTGAAACGGGCAATCGATCCGCACCTCGGCCCCGCCCCCACGCACTTCCAACCGCACGCTGCACTTGCCGGCCGCTGCTTCCAGCGAGGTCTCGGCTTGCAGCCGGTCTACGTCAACGTGGCCAGTTCGGTTCATCGGGCAGTTTGGGGACGAACGTAAGGGGTGCTACCGTGACCACTCAAGCATGTCGCAAACCGTGATCGTCAGCAAGCGTGACCTGGCCCTGCTTCGACTTCTTGAGATGACGCCGGCGACGGCCGCCCAGGTGCGGAAGGCAAGCGTCACGTTCCCCGGCGAGGCGTTCCGCGACGAACGCCGCGTCCGCGAACGGCTCCAGGTCCTCGGCCAGGTCGGGCTGGTCGTAGGCTTGCCGGCCGCCGTGGTCGGCGGCGGCGTCATGCACTATTACCGGCTGACGCCGGCCGGCTACAAAGCTCTGCACCCCGACAGCGAGCAGCCGTCCGCCAGGCCGGCAGCCGCGGATATCGCCCCCTCGCTGTTTCAGCACGCGATGGCGACGGCCGAGGTGATCGTCCATACCGAAGGGCTGTCCGACTGGGGCCATCTGCTCGACGCCCTCAACGTCAGCAAGCCCGTCATCGTTTCGCCGTGGCCGTGTCACCGGTGTCGAGCACGGATTATCGGGACCGTCTTCACCAAATCACCTGTCCCTTCCTGGCCGTCTGAGGTGAGCCAGACCGGCTGGAACAGGCCGATCTGGTCGCCAACGGGCGAAAGGTGGTCATTCCCGGCGGTGGCCACGCTCCGTACATGAGCGACTCGCCGGGAATTGCTGGGGTTCTTGGGGGGAAGTGGCTGGAATCAGTCACCGGGGACGGTAGAATGAGCGGCGAAGAGGATGTCAAGCGTGTGGTGGCCGATGGTCGTTGGCCACGGGCAGCAGGTTGGCGGGGTTGGTGGAGGGACATTTTCAGCGGCTGATCGAGGTTGGAGATTTGGATCGAGTGTAATTGGGAAGAACAGCAGCATCAACCCTACGTTCCGCTAGTCATGGGGTTGATTTTGTCGCAATTTCCGGCGGGGGTCAACGGCCGTATTCATCGGGCGAGAGTCCGAGCAGTTCGATGACCTGCTGCTGCACGGGGGTCAATTCCGTGACCATGATCTGGGGCTCACCGCCGTCGATGGACAATTCGTGACGCAGTTTGGTGGCAGGCTTCCTGGGCGTCGACCGGCTCAGCCTTGGCTCCCTCGGCGTCGTCGAGGAAGTTCCGCGGCACGGCGATCTCGTCGGTGGGCAATTCACCGGGCTGGTGGTACTGGACGGCCACGTCGTATTTGTGGGCCCGAACTCGCAACCCCTCGGGGCCGGCCTGGAAGACGACCGGCGGGCCCATGGGCGAATGGCCCCTCGAATGGACGCCGGAGCTGCGAAACACGGCCCGAAGTGTGGTACAGCAACAACTTCTACTTCATCTCGACCTACGCCTGCCCAAGCCCGAATGCCATTTCCCCAACGTTCAAGTCGAGATTTGTACGGATGGAGTACCTCGGCGGCGGTAAGTTCGCACTTTACTTCATGCGGTCCACGGGCGAATGGGTTGGGATGTACGATGCCCTTTCCGTCGATGAAAGCATGAAGGCCATCCAGGACGATCCGTGCTTCGTACCGTGAGCGGCTAAATCAACCAACAGGAGTTTTCAACTATGGGTGTTTCTGACGAGGAGCGGCGTGACGCAGAGAAGACCGGTGAGCTTGTCGGCAAGAAGCTGCTAGACATCATGGATTTGCAGGCCGACATCGACACGCTGTTGCGGGACGGCAAGCCCACGCCATTCGGTTCAAAGAAGTGGCAGCACGCCAGCCTGGAAGCGATGACACGCATCGTGGCGATGACAGCACTCCAGGTTCTCCTTCTTGAGCCGAGAAGCCGGGTCAAGGGAAACGACGAGCTACAGCCCGCTGCTGAAGAGTTGATCCACATCCTCATCGGTCAACTGAAGACGCTCAAAACGAAGAAAGCCGACTGGTTGAGACCACGCAAGGAGGGAGACACCTGACTCCATGTCCCTTGCAAATCTCGTGTTCTCGTGGTGTTTTCGACCTGGGCAGGCCCGCTCGCTCACCGTGGGCGACTTGAAACGGACGTATTTCGTCCATGTCCCGAAGGGGTACGACCCGGAGACGCCGACGCCCGTGGTACTGGCGCTGCACGGGGCGACGATGAATGGCCCGATGATGGCATGGTTTTCCGGCCTGAACAAGAAGGCCGACGAGGCAGGCTTCATCGCCATCTATCCGAACGGCACCGGCACTCGCTCGTCGTTCACCTGGAACGGTGGCAACTGCTGCGGTTCCGCCATGCAGAACAACGTGGACGACGTGGCGTTCATCAAGGCCCTGCTGGACGATCTGACGCAAGAATTCCAAATTGACACCCGGCGAGTCTACGCCACGGGCATGTCGAACGGGGCAATCATGGCCTACCGCCTCGCCTCGGAACTTTCTGACCGCATTGCCGCCATTGCCCCAGTGGCGGGCACGATGGCGACCGAGAGGTGCGAGCCAAGGCAACCGGTGCCGGTCATTCATTTCCACGGCACGATGGACGAGTTTGTTCCCTTTACGGGTGGCAAGGGCAAGAAAAGTTTGACCGGCACGGACTTCTACTCGGTCGATCACTCGATCCAAACCTGGGTGAAGTTGAACGGCTGCGACCCGAATCCGAAGGCCGACGTACTGTCGAAGGACGGCGACGAACTGAAAGTGACCCGCACAACCTACGGAGCGGGCAAGGACGGTGCAGAAGTTGTCCTGGTGGTGATCGAAGGTGGCGGTCACACCTGGCCTGGGATGAGTTCGACGGTGACGATCCTGGGCAAGTCGGCCCTGAACATCTCGGCCAACGACCTGATGTGGGAATTCTTCCAGAAGCACCAGCGGAAGTGAGCCAACCTCCAGTCTTTCCAGGGGACGGTGAACGGTTAGAATACGAGGGCACGTCATCAGCACCGGAGGATCGTCATGGAATCTCGCCCCCACAGCGTCGTTACGGAACTCCAACTCGTTGGCCTCGAAGAAGTTGGACGAAAGTGGCAACGGCTTCTGGGTGTGGGCATTCTCTTGGTGGTGCTGGGCATGATCGCCATCGGTGCTTCCGTTTTTGTGACGCTGGCCACGATGGTCTTCGTCGGCTGTTTGATGCTTGTCGGCGGGATACTTCAGACGATCCACGCTATCGCCATGAGGGGCTGGAGCGGCTTTTACATTGATTTGATGGCGGGCGTTCTCTACACGGTCGTCGGCTTCGTGATCGTCGCCCACCCCGGCGCCACAGCGGTCGCCCTTACGCTGATAATCGCTGTTCTCTTCATCCTGGGCGGCATCTTTCGCATCGTGACCGCCTTGGCTGTGAGCTATCAGAATCGAATCTGGCTCATTTTGCACGGCGTCATCAATCTGCTGCTGGGCTTCATGATCTGGCATGATTGGCCCCTGTCGGGCTTGTGGGTCATTGGCTTGTTCATCGGAATCGACATGCTCTTCAACGGCTGGTCGCTGATCATGCTGGGGCTTGTCGCCAAGAAGCTGACTTCCGGGGCGGCACCCTGACGGGTACAATCTTTTCACATCGAAGGCACACCGCTGGAGAAATAGGATGGACCGCAGCCGAAAAGCAACTCGTGAAGGCAACGAAATCACTCTCCAACACAAGAGCCAACAGGATGCTTCGCTGACCGAGGAAATGATCGAGGAAAAGCTGGCTCAACTGCAAGCGTCGATTGAACAGTTGAGCGGAACCGCCGAGCTTCAACAGCGGGTCAAACTCTTCGGCGAGTGCAAGCGAATCGAAGGCGAAACTTCGGGCGAGTTCCACGAAAAGCTGCGACGTTGGCTCGACCGGGACATCCCGCAAGCAAAATCACCTCGGCATCCGCCGAGACAAAGCGGGGCCGGTTAGCCCAAATTGGCTACGAACAAGAGCAGACTGGCAGGCCCTCGATCAACGGCCAGCAGTCGGCTTCTGGGAGGGCTTCCTTGCGGCAACGAAGCAAAAACGGCCCACGCCTTCACGGCCTACCGTATTCCGCATTCGGTCATACGTGACCGGCCCCGCTTCCGTCACCAGATCGAACGACCTTGAGCATGGACGCTGCCGAGTCTCGCCCGAATCGCTTCTGCGTGCGGCGCACCATTGGATAACCGAGCCGGGTCAAGAAGTGGTTCGGCCTTGAAAACGCCAGGATGTCGTACAACACGCTGTTCTCGGCCCGGTTCCACTCGACCAAGAATCGTTCTTCACCGCTCTCGACGTGGCCGGGCAAGGTTCCATAAGCGAAGCCGAACTTGCTGATCGGCCCCGATTCATCCACGACGTACACGATCCGGCAGGCGTTAAGCCACCATAAACCAACGGCACGCCCCATCACCGCCACGACCTCGCCGGACTGAATTGGGGTATCCGGCGACCACGCCTCGACCCAGCCCAGACGGAAATGCTCCCACCGCTGCAAAGCGGCTCTCGCCGAAAGGAACACTGGCTCGCCTTCACCCAACTTGATGCGGGTGTGATCCACGACATAACCAGTGGGCGGCGTCTCGGCGGTTGCTCCCACAGCCGAATAGGTGAAGTGCAGCTTCGCCTGGGCCGTCAGGAAAGCGAGGATCGCCTCGGCAGTCGGTTTTCGCAACGACAACATCACCACCCTCGTACTCGTCAGCGGCCACGCCTGTGCTGTCGTTCGGTAAACGGTAAGATGCCCCTGTAGAATAGTACCCGTAAAGTAACCCGCTTTCCAACTGGGATTTGAGCGAAGACGATGCCCCCACCTGAGTCGAAAAGCCGTGAAGTACCGAATGTTCCCGTCGTGCTACTGGCGGGCGCATCAGGCTACGTCGGCGGTCGGCTGATCCCGTTGCTCGAACAACAGCCGGTGGTTCTGCGGTGTCTGGCCCGAAACCCGGACAAGCTGCGGCCTCGTGTCAAGGAGTCCACGCAAGTCTTCCGGGGAGATGTTCTTGACCTTCCGTCGCTCGCTGAGGCGTTGCAAGGTGTCGATACGGCCTACTACCTCGTCCATCTGATGTCCGGCTCAAAGGACTTCGAGAAGGAAGATCGGCAGGCGGCGACGAACTTTGCCCAGGCCGCAAAGAAAGCTGGGGTGCGGCGGATCATCTACCTGGGTGGCTTGGGCGACGACGACGATCCGAAGCTCTCGCCGCACCTGCGCAGTCGCCATGAGGTCGGCCAAATTCTGCGAGATTCGGGCGTCGATACCGTTGAGTTCAGGGCGTCTCTGGTGATTGGGACAGGCAGCTTGTCGTTCGATCTGGTGAAATCGCTGACCGACCGACTGCCGGTTATGCTCTGCCCCCGCTGGCTTACGACGCCGACGCAGCCAATCGCCGTGGATGACGTACTGGCCTACCTCTTGGCGGCGAAGGATTTGCCGCCAGGCGACAGCCGCATCTTCGAGATCGGCAGCAAGGATGTCACGACCTACGGCGACATGATCCGGGAATACGCCCGGCAGAAAAGACTGCGGCGTTGGTTGATCTCGGTCCCAGTGTTGACGCCTTACCTGTCGAGCCTGTGGCTTGCCCTGGTGACGCCCGCCAGTTTCGAGGTCGGGCGTCACTTGATCGAGGGGCTGAAGAACCCCACCGTGGTTCGGGACAGGACCGCCCTGGACGTGTTTTCGATCAGACCAATGGGGATTCAGGAGGCGATCCAGAAAGCCCTCGCTATCACAACCCAGTAATCTGGCCGGTCAAGTCTTGTGGACTTTCTTGGGCTTGTGCCGCCGCTCCAGGTCGTTCTTCAATTTCAGCACTGCCAGTTCCTTGGCTTTCGCCTCGACTTCCACGGTGAGGTCAAGGTCGTGCCAGAATTTCGGGAAATCCTTCACGTCGATGAAGTCGTGATGGCGTTCTGGCTTCGGGCCATCCCAGCCTTCGATGGGGCTGGAAATATGGACCAGTGGCTCTCGGTTCCAGGTGGCGACGGCCTGCTCCGTGGCCTCCTTCTCGGTCAGACCGTCCTGGTTACAACGGTGGTGATGCACGTCGTACACCAGCGGGATACCGGTCGCTCGGCAGACCGGAAGGAGATCGGCTGGCGTGAAAATCTTGTCGTCATTCTCGACGGTGACACGGCTCCTGGCCCTGGAAGAAAGCCGGTCGAGGTTGAAGGCGAAATCAGCGAGTGCCTTCTGTTTATTGCCAAACGCCCCGCCGCCGTGAACATTGACGACATCGGCCCCGATCCACTCGGCGACTTCTGCCTGATATTCCAGTTCCCGGATCGACGCCTCGACCACATCAGGTCGCTGCGAGTTCAAGACCACGAATTGATCGGGATGAAAGCAGGTTCTCAACTTATGTTTGCGGACGAACTTCCCGCACACCTTGAACCGGTGAATGATCTCGTCGCCTTCGGGTAGATCATCGACCTCGTAGCCGTATGTCGGATGGGTCTTGATTGGAAGAATCTGGCTGTTGATGCGAAAACAACCGATGCCGTTGTCGGAGCAAAACTTCAGGGCAGCGAGCAGGGCGTCGGCATTCGCCAGGCAGAGGCGGTTCAACTTCGCCAAGGCTTCGGGCCGTTTCATCTTGCCGATGGCGGTGGCCGTCGTGTTGCCGAACTTGATCGGCTCGTCACGGAATATACAGCAGAGGCCGAGGCGAATCATGGCCTCCCCAAATTCATCGCCGTAATCGACACTTGCAGAACCGTGGCAATGGACACCCACACGAAATACGGACCTTGGGCCAAGGCAACCCAGCGGTGGACCGGCCACGCTGCCACCACGCACCAGATGATCGTCGCCCACACGATCAGATTGTCGGCCGCCGCCAGCGGCACGTTGCGCAGCCCTGCGAAGATTGGCATGAACAACAGATTCGCCACGAGGTTGATGGCGAACGGCACGGCGACCATGCGTGGAACCTTGCTTTGGAACGCCCTCACGAACAGGAATCCGAAGCTGATGAGGATGATCGGGTAGAGGATCGTCCAGATTAGACTGATGGTTGTCGGCACTGGCGTCCAAGAAGGCTTCGCCAAGTTGTCGTACCATTCCATCCAGGTCATCGGCTTCTCTTGAATCACTTTGCGGTTTGGAAAGCTGCTCGAATCTGTTCCATTCTCGCTCGGTTCACGCCAAAGTCGGAATGGCCGACTCTTGACGCCGACCGAAAGTGGATGACCTTCGCCGCTCGATCCACGAAAAACTCGACATCATCGACAAAACGAAAGAGGCGGCTCGTGGCCTCGGCGTGAATGTAGTCGTCCGTCTCCGTGACGACTTTCATCCGAGGCATGGCACCGATCACCGTTTTCAGCCGTTCGATGGCCTGGTCGTCGAAAGGGATTGGCTCCATGCGGTGGTCGGCGTCATTGGCTTGAGTCGAAACGCAGTTCGGTGAGTTGGGACAGGGAGCCAACCGGCCATTCACGACGCCCAGGTTCGACGGTTTCTTCGCCATAAAGCTGAGTATCGCCAGCAGGATCACCGGCGAAAGCACGACGAGCGCCACGATAAGGTAAATCAAACGTCTTGGGATTCTCGGCACTTCCCGGTCCCCAGCCCGCTTCAACGAGCAGTCGGCTTCTGGGCGAGCTTCCTTGCGGAAACGAAGCGGTAGTTGCCCGTACTGAGTTCGTAAGTCGCTCGGCTCGTCGTGGGTTCGTCGGGCTCCAATGGTCGGTTTGCCAAGTGGCGGTAAGTGTTGCGGCTGATTTCCAGATGGAGCACGGTCGGAAGCGGTTTCTCTTCCGTTACTTCTTGCCGATGACCGTCGAGCGGCCCGCCGATGAATTGAATGTATTTGGGCATGATTCGATCCCTCCGTGGAAAGCAAACATTTTACCGCCGAGCGGTTCTAGTGCCAGCCTAGCCGTCTCCACCTCATCGTGGCGACTGCTCGTCACGACCCTCAACGCACGCCGCCGCGCCGAACGAGGCGGTCGGCCGTTCAGAGCAGTTCCTGGATGGGCGTGCCCGTGGTAATGACGATCGGCCGGCCGCTTCCGTCTGGGAAATGCGTTGCCAGGTCAATGCCCAGGTGGCGATACATAGTGGCCATCAGATCCTGTGGGTCGAGCGTCCGCTCCACCGGGAAGCCAGCGTGGCGGTCCGTTGCGCCGATGACCTGTCCCATCCGCAAACCACCACCGGAGACCAGAATGGATTGTGCGCCGGGCCAATGGTCTCGACCCCACTGCAATTTCCCGGTCGCGGTTCCTGGTTGCAGCGTTCCCTTGGGCGTGCGGCCAAACTCGCCCGCGGCGATCACCAGCACTTTTTGGTCGAGCCCGCGGTCGTAAATATCGTTGATCAGCGTCGTCACCACCTGATCGTACACGGGCAACCGATGGCGCATAATCGTGGGCAGATCGATGTTGACCGCATGGTCGTCCCAACCCGGCGCGTCCATCGCCTTGACGCCTCCAGGCACACTAATGGTGACGAAACTCACCCCGGCTTCCACCAGCCGGCGTGCAACGAGCGCGTTCTGACCCCACTCCTGGCCATACTGGGCGACCAGTTGCGGGTCTTCATTGGCCAGATCGAACGCTGTCCGGGCCTTGTCGGCGGTGAGAATCTCGATGGCCTTGCGGTTGAATTCGTCCATCGAGTCCATGATGTGGCTCTGATCGACATCGCGCCGAATCCGGTCGAATTGTTGCAGCAGGCCCTTTCGATCGTCAAGGCGCTCATGTGACACCGTGAGTGTAGAGTCGGGCAGGCCTGTACTGGTGACGATTGGGGACCGCCAAGCGCTTCTCCAATATCCTTCGCCGATGCCCGGCACGTACTCACCATAGGTGCGTTCACACACGTCCATTCCAGGGACGTTGGTTTGGATTGGCTGGCACGGGCCACGGATTTCCGACGGGGCGGTTGGTTTCAGATCGTAGGTTTCAAGCTGGCTTGGTCCACCGTGTAGAAAGAGGAAGATCACCGAAGTATCCGAGGGCGTTGCCGTGGCTGGTGGCAGAGCGTAAGCGATGCCCCGGCTACATAGCGACCGGGGCATCGCTTAGGCTCTGCCCCAGCCACCGTGAACGTCTCATTCTCGGCCGCGTGCAGTATATTTCTTGAAGCCGGGCTTCTTTTTCTCCCACTTGATCCCTTCTTCAACAAAGACCGCCAACCCTACGGGGCTTGTCCCCGTCGAGCGCTGATTGACAGCTAGGCTAGCAGTGGCACTCGGCGGGGAAAAAGACTACAATAGGGGTTTGACATCGATCCCATCCCGCCTCGAAGACTTTTGGCCACGAACTTGAACACGGCTTCATGTGCCGTTCCGGCTGCGGCCCCAGGCCCGGCCTCAACGAACCACCACTTTCCCTGACGATCACGGACGAAATCAGCGACCACCAGGCGAGCTTGAAAGGCCGAGCCAATCCGCTCCGCCAGTTCGGTCAGGCGGCTCAAGTCATCGGCACTCGGCGGGAATCCCTTTGGGCTCAGCTTGACGCATAATTGTGGATGGCAGACAATGAACGATATGGAACGCCCACCTGCACCCCCAAGAAAAGTATTCCGCCGAGTGGTGGCGGAAATCGTCGAAGTACCTGTCTCAGTTCAATCCCTTCCTCCCAGGCCCATGCCCTGGTGGAATCCCGACCTCAGATTTCCCACGCTGCCCAAATCATTTCTTGTTTCCTTGCTGATCCACGATGATCGGGACATCGACACCCCGCTCGGCAATGGACGCCTTGAGTGCATCGAACTCCGGAAGAATTTGGTATCGTGGCTTGGTGGCTTTCATGCGAATCTCCTTCTGTTTCGTGGTGGGTCTCGTTGTTCATGCGAGGGCCAGTGCAACCGAACCTGAACCTGTGAAATCGTATGCAGAGAGGCAGAGATTGTCTTGAGTACATTCTCTGCCAAGCGTCATGGTGGAAAAGCAGTGCTACTTCTGCCGCCTTCTGTATCGCTTTCACCATCAGCGGCTAGGACAATCGAAAACCCCATCGCCTCACGCTCAGCACGAATAGGGTTGCCGTTGGCTCGTGTCTGGAACCCCAGCACATGTAACTTGATTCAATACGGAATGGATTCCCGTGCCCAAGCGCATGTGCGTATCATGCGACCCGATCCTTTTCGATCAAGCATTCTCAATAGCCACGGTCGTTTGAACAAGGCTGAACTCAAAAAACTCAGCCAACTCTTTAGCACACTCTACTTGCTGGAAAGTCGGCTGAACATTTTTTGGTAGACCTTTCCGAAAACGTCATTGATGCTAGCTCGGCTTACGTGTTGGTAGATTTGGGACGTTGACGGCATAGTGAGCAACAAGCCTCTTAAACCCACTCACGTCTTCTTTTAGCCTACGCTCGTGATCGTCGTATTGGAACTCTAGTTTCTTGTTGCCGAGCGCCTTGCGGATGGCCTTCAAGAGATCGGCGTCAGATTTTCCACCGTACCAGATGATGTCTCCAGCAATGCGTGCCCGCCTCTGGCAGTATGGCAGGTTCGCCAGCTTCTTTTGTGGAATCTTGTAGTGCTGGGCCACCAGAAATGAAACTGTTTGCTCCCAGAAGTCGGTATGCCCAATGTCTTCCTTGGTTTCGGGAAAAATTACTTGCCATTTGCCCTCGAATCGGAGCAAGTAAAGTGGGTAGGTGTCGCCAAAATCGTCCATAGTTTTCTCAGCAGCGTTCGTTCGATCGGGTAGCGCCTGGGCGGACATCAGAATCGCAAACGCGACGGACATCCAGGCTGGCTGGTTCTTTGGCGCGGCTGGACCACACTTCAATCAATGCTCGACGGATACTCCGCCGCCAAACGGAAAAAATGTGGTAAAACTTAACCTACGTTCCGCAAGTGCCGATGGTAATTTTCCGGCAATTTCTGCCCGCGGTCAACGGCCATATTCATCGGGCGAGAGGCCGAGCAGCTCGATGACCTGACGCTGCACGGGCGTCAATTCGGTG